>Ga0070725_10000738_pt1 | contig 20564 bp, 14 predicted proteins | sample tdDd002_FD_69781 | JGI IMG/M metagenome (GOLD analysis project Ga0070725, IMG submission 69781) | Marine sediment microbial communities from the Atlantic coast under amendment with organic carbon and nitrate - tdDd00.2 | ecosystem: Environmental > Aquatic > Marine > Coastal > Sediment | place... | reverse complement strand
ACTGTAAGAGGGGCCATGTAAGATAAAATTTCTAAAAAACTGCCTTCAAATCGTCTGTATGAGATATACTTTCCCTCTAGTTTTTTAGGGTCAGGTAAAGTCACTTCACTTTCGTTAAACTCAAATGTCGATTTACCCATAAGAAGTTCTTGAATGCCACAGGCTATGTTTATCTCACCTTTTACATTGGTAAGCGTAACAACTGCAAAACGTTGATCTGGAACTATTGCAAATTGTCCTGTGAATCCAGCTGTGTTTCCACCGTGCCCAAAACTCTGATACTGTCCATCAAACTCAAAGAATCCATTAGCTGTATTCATATAAGTTGGTGTTAAAAGCTCTAACAGTGTACTCTCCTCATCAAATAAAGGGCTAACCTCTCCATCTTCTGGTGTTAAAGCTATGGCAAACTGAGCTAAGTCTTCTACTGTCCCATTAATTGAACCTGCTGGACCAAGTCCTACATAAGACCAAATCGTTTGATCATACCCGCTTGTACCAGTGGGTTTATAACCCTTAGCTTTTCTTAACACCATATCATCAGAAACATTAAATTTTCTATCAGCGCTTGTTCCATGCATATCAAGGACATTAAAAAAATGTTCATTTAAATAAGTGTCATATTTTTGACCTGAAACCGTTTCAATTACAAGTCCAGCTAAAGCCGTACCATAATTACTGTAGGCACTTGCTGATCCAACTTCAAAATACTGGTCTGGATCGGCTTTTAATAGTGCTTCTTCTAAACTGCCTAATGCCTCTGGTGAATCATAAATCAAGTCATACCCGTAGTCTCCAAAACCACCTGTGTGATTCATTAAATCACGCATGGTAATCGACTGGGTAAATTTGAAAGATTCTAAAAATGATTCTGGCAAATACGTTCGAATATCCTCGTCTAAATCAATCTTCTCATCTTCTGCAAGTTGCATAGCAGCTGTCCAAGTAAAAAGTTTTGTAATTGAACCCCATTCAAAAATTGTAGAAGATGGATCAACTTTCTTTTGTGCCTCTACATCTGCAAAACCATAGCCTTTTGAAAAGATAATTTCACCGTCTTTAACAACAGCGACAGCTGCACCTGGAACTGTTTTGCCAATATAGTCACCTACATATGCATCAATCGTCTCTTCTAAAGTGCTTAAGGCTAGGCCGGACGGACTCGTTCCTGTCTTAGTCTTCAGATTTGATGCAAAAGCCGGTGATACTGCGCTCAAAACCAACACTAGGCTTATAACCATTGATACCACTGAATACATGTAATGTCTTTTCATGATTTTCTCCTATTCATACCATCTTATTCTTTTATCTGCACTTATCTATTAATGACTATTGATCCACACAACTGACAAAGTGTCAGTCCTTGTGTAAAAAAAGTTCACTTGGTTTTACTAGTAGGATTTATCCAAGTGAAACTTTAATATTATCTTATATTTTTGACTGCATATAAGCTTTTTTCATCTAAAACTTTCTTCATCTAAGCTTTGCCAACTTATCCAAACAGGTCCTTTAATATAGGTTTTGTGGGCTGTATAACGCGAGTCATCATGTCCACAAAAGCTTCAAAGTACTTCATACTTTTCTCTAACTCATTTTGATGATAGTTATGATCGTTCATCACAAATGTAAAAGCTGTCATTAAGTACGTTGCAACTTCATTTGGATTTGACACATTAAATACCTTCTCGTCATTACCTTGTTGAAGAATTTGTCCAAACTGCTCAGAAATCTTATATGCAATCTTATGATTTATCCGGTCTGTCATGTATGAGTTTTCCGGTTGAGACATAGCATCTTGAATAGACTCAAGTACCTGTATGTCTTCTTCAGAAACCTCTTCAGATTGAGGGTCTGTTGTCATGGTTGCCTCGAAAAACTTATTCAGTTTCTCGATAGCCTCATAGGTATCATTTTTCATTACTAAATCAATTTTTCTAAACAAAGGCCTTGTCTGTTGCTCGGCAATATACCATAGAATATCTTCTTTCGATTTAAAATGATAATATAAAAGGCCTCGTGAAATCTTAAGGGCACTTATAATATCTTGAGTTGTGGTATTCATATATCCCTTTTGAGCAAAGAGTTTTTTTGACATAGCCAAAATATCTGCACGACGTTCCTCTGGTTTTTTTACCTCTCTCATGGAAGCTCACCTGCCTTTAAATAAAATATACAGGATAACTGACAAAGTGTCAATCGTTTTTAGAACTTTTACTGACATTTTGTCAGTCGACAGTTCTTATATTTCCCCTACCGCTTAGTATGACCCGTGTCTGATGAAATCCAGAAACAAAATATTTTTCGTGTCTAACAAGTAACTCAAAGCTTTTTCAATCTACACCTATCGAATCTCTTTTTATGGGTATAAATAATGTTAGGACTATGGAGGTGAGCACTTGTTTAAATATAGATCGAAATTTATGATTGTTTTATTACTATGTATTAGCCTAGTTTACAGCTCAGGTTTTACCGGCATTTCATTTTCTGTGGATGAACCACCTGCAAAAAGCGTTTTAATACTTCACACAGATGAAGAGTTTATTCCGGCTAATATAGAAATTAATAAAGCCCTTGTGGGACGTCTAAAAAGCACAAAAGACTTTGCACTCACCATTTACAGTGAATACATGGATGCCCACAGATACTACGACGACACACAAATAGAAACATATAAAGAGAATTTCTTAGAAAGATATAAAAACCTAAGTCCAGACATTATTATCGCTGTTGATTTCAAAGCTTTTACATTTTTAACAACAGAAGCAAAAGAACTCATTGATGATACACCTCTAGTATTTTGTATGGTACCAGAAGGGATCATTGATGAATCTAAATTAACGGATAACATTACTGGGAACTACTTAAACATCGATACCCTTGGAACCATTGACGTTATTATGCACATGCATCCTGCTACACAGCGTATTGTGATCATTTCAGGTGCAAGTCCCAATGACAAAGTTAAAAGAGACGACATTAAAAACGACATTGAACGTGCAGATATTGATATTCCGGTTGAATTTAATGAAGACATGACCATTGAAGAAATGAAAACCTATGTATCTTCACTACCGGATGGCACCATTGTTTTATATAACGCCATCTTTGCAGACAGCGCAGGTGAAAAGTTTATTCCAAGAGAAGCCCTTGCCCTTTTAGATGCTGAAACAAGTGTTCCAATTTACGGAAATATATTTACAAACTTAAACTATGGTCTTGTGGGTGGCAGTTTGTTTGAATTTAGTGAAGTAGCATTTGATGCAGGTGACAAAGCCCTTGCAATCCTTGGAGGCACTCCACCAACAGACCTGAAAATCGAAAAAGTCACAAACAAAGTTTATATGAACTGGTCTTTATTCGAAAAGTGGGGCATAAAAGTTAAGGATATTCCAGACAATGCAATTTTGCTTAATCAAGAATTTACAATGTGGGAACTATATAGAAACGAAATTATTGGAACCTTTGCCCTCATCATTGTACTCTCTCTTTTATTATTCTATTTGTCATTACAGTTACAACTTAAAAGAAAAGCCCAAGATGAACTGGAAGCTCTCAACGATTCTCTTGAGGCTATAATTAGCGACAGGACAAAGGCGCTTGAGCAAAACAATGAAGAATTACAAGCTATTAACGTTCAGTTACATGACGAGATTGAGAACAGAATGGCAATTGAACAAGAGCTCACAGCAACCCTAGAAGCTTTAAGCTCAACCCAACAGCAACTTGTAGCTGCTGAAAAACAAGCTGTTTTGCACCACTTAGTTCGTAACCTTCTCCATAGGGTCAACACACCTCTTGGTACGTCACTTGGATATGCTGATTTATTACGACATCAAATTGAGAGTAATATAGGAAGAGCCCCTACAGAGATTCAGCAAGACGAATTAACTATTGTAAATAATCTGCTACAAAGCCAGGAACGTATCCGGTCTACGATGGATACCTTAAAAGCCATGCTTGAGGTTGAAAGCGACGACGCCTATCACACAGTCAATTTGAAAAAGTTTGTCATGGATATTGTAGCCAACAACCCGGTTTCAGAAATTGACTCTAATGATCCATTTATGTTGTTCTGTTATCCGGACTTAACCTTATCCATCCAGACCAATAGTTTTAAAGCTGCAATAGAAAATTTAATTGCGTATTCTAAGTTGTCCCGTGATTCAATTAAAAACCTAAAACCTTCTGAACTTTCAATTTTATACCACGGAGACAGCCTTGAAATGATCTACAAAGACGAAGCACTTGAGCATAGTAGTAACATTGAAAGTATTTTTGACCCTTATGCATTTAGTGCATTTAAAGCCGATCCTTCAGGCCTTGAACTGGTAATTTTGTACAACCACATTACCATAGGTATGTCAGGTAACATTCGTTTAACTTCCATGGTGGATGAAGACGGCCATAGCCAAACGGTTGTAAAGATGAAAATCCCAGTTAAGAAAAAGCACTAAGTAATATTTGATATCGAGGTATACATTGAACTAAACCCAGTCTTCGAAACTGTAGAAAATCAAAACTTCAAACATGTTCATACCATCCCATGAGCTGGTGTTTTAGCCATTTGTCCATGTTCATGGGATGATTTATGTTTTAATCTTCACTGTTTTTATCCACATTTCATTCATATTTTAAACACATATATCGTAGCACTAACTATCATTTTCCATAATGAAGCAATTTACAAAAATTTTCTTGGTATAATGTGTATAAATTGGGGTAATACATATAAGCGGTTGATTTTAGGACGAAACCGCACACACTTATACATATTCAAGGAGGACGAGATGAGAAGAAAACTGGCATTACTACTAGTATTAGTATTGGCTCTTGGCGCAACACCGGTTGCATTTGCTGATGACTACATGGTTAAAGATGGAGACACTCTAGCCAAAATTGCACAGATGTATGATATGACAGTAGACGACCTTGCAATGATGAATAAAATAAAAGATCCAAATATGATTTACGTTGGCGACATGCTAATGACTTCAAAAATGGATATGTATTCTACTGTAGACCTGAATGAGCAACTTATCATGGCAACGCTTTGGTATCAGCAATCTGCTGAATTTAGAGCCTTGTCTTATCAGACATTTGAACTTGCTCAAATGTTAGTTGAAAAAGATTTAATGGACACGTCTATTACAATGCCTAGAGCTGTTGTAGTTGATTTAGATGAAACAATACTAGACAACAGCCCATATGAAGCTTGGTTGGTTGGTAAAGACTTTGGTTATTCGTCATCTACATGGAATCCATGGATTCAAGCAGGTATCGCACCAGCCCTACCTGGCGCTCTTGATTTCCTAAAGTTCTGTGAAGACAATAACGTTGAAGTTTATTATGTATCTAACCGTAAAGTTCTTGACGACAATTCTGGTTATGAAGGCACAGTTAAGAATCTTATCGCACTGGGTGCTCCAAACGTTGATGAAAAACACGTACTTCTTAGAACCGGTTCATCTAACAAAACTGAGCGTAGAACCATGGCTGAAAACGGCAACCACGTTATCCTTTACATGGGTGACAACCTGAATGACTTCCTTCATGATTTTGCTGGTCTATCAGTTGACCAAAGATTTGCTATGACAGATCTTCACAAAGATGAATTCGGTAAAAAGTTCGTTGTTATGCCTAACCCTATGTATGGTGAGTGGGAAGGCGCGATTTATGACTTTAACTGGGGTGCATCTTCTGAAGAAAAGAGCAATATGCGTAAAGACAAGTTAAATACTTGGGATTATGACATGAAGTAAATTGTAAGTTTACACCTGTTAGTATCTGAAGTAGTCAATAAAAAAAGGACATCCAATTTTATGGATGTCCTTTTACTTTAGTATTGTTATTAATTAAATATCTCATTACCTTACAATTCAAATGAATATATTACAACAATCACTTTAATTTGATAATAAGTATCAAAATCACATTAAGACAGATGCTCTTAAGCCTCTTCCCAGTTATGATAAATATTCTGAACATCATCGTTCTCTTCAAACAAATCAATCATCTTCTGCATGTACTTAATGTCGTCTTCATCAGTTAGTTGAGCCATTGTTTGTGGAAGGTATCTTAATTCCGCCATAGAGAATGCATAGCCATCTGCTTGTAGGGCGTCACGCACTGCTGAGAAATCAGCAATTTCAGTGTAGACTTCAAAGTGTGTTTCTTCCACTTGGAAATCTTCTGCACCCGCTTCAATAGCAGCCATTTCAACTTCTTCTTCGTCCATACCTTCTGTCTTGTCAATTACAAGAACACCTTTATGGTCGAACATAAAACTAACACAACCATTTGTACCCAGGTTACCTTTACCTTTTACAAAGTAGCTTCTTACGTCTGCTGCTGTTCTATTTGTGTTGTCCGTAAGACACTCAACAAGAACTGCTACCCCACCAGGACCGTATCCTTCGTATGTAAGTTCAGTAAAGACAGCGCCTTCAAGTTCACCCGCACCCTTTTTAATTGCACGGTCGATGTTGTCGTTTGGCATATTTGCTGCTTTTGCCTTTTCAATAGCACTTTTAAGTGCCGCATTATATTCTGGATCAGAGCCACCTTCACGTGCTGCAACCATAATGTAACGTCCAATTTTCGTAAACATTTTGCCTTTTTTTGCATCTTGTTTACCTTTTCTTTGAATGATCGTGCCTATACGACCCATAACAATTCAACTCCTTAAGTCTATATACTTTCAAACTTCAGTTCATGTAATCATCCTCTACTCATTCTTATTAATAACAAACAAGTATTTGAATCTCGATTACATTAACTGAGCCTATTATTTACAACGCCACATCATTTTATCATAATTATTCAAAGACAAAAAGAAAAGCCAGTTGCTTTGTTGTCTGTGTAAGACCTCAAGGATAAAATCCTTAAAGATCATTGTTACTTATTATCAGAATCAACAGCAATGGCTTGATTACCAACTATAAAGTTTGTTTATATAACTAGGCAATTTCTTCAACTACATTTCGGATCCACTTCTTCGATACAAATCTGTATGTTCCAAGAATACTCTTTACAACTTCTTCTAACATAAATGCACCCACAACTATATATGCTGGCCATCCAAAGATCATAGCACCTGCAAAGGCGATTGGAACACCAATTCCCCATACACATAAGGATTCGATCCACATTGCATAGACTGTATCACCACCCCCACGAAGTATCCCAACAATGTAGAGCAGATTCATCATTTTAGGGAAGTTATAAAGGGCTACAATACGCATCATATAAATAGCCTGTACTTGTACATGATTAGGAACTTTAAATACTGATGCAATGCTCTCAGCACTTAAGAAAATCATAGAACTTGTTATTACACAGGTTATCAAAGTCAGTTTTATGAACCTTTTACCATATTCCATGGCCAAGTGTTCTTCACCTGCTCCAATTCGGTTTCCTATAACGACTTGGCATGCATTTCCAAGACCAAGGAATGCCACTTCAAAGAACCTATACACCGCCATCATAACCTGAAAAGCCGCAACGGCATCTGAATTTATTTTAGCCAGTGCCATGGTGTACATAACTGTACCCAGAGCCCATATACCTTCATTTATAAGTACAGGCATGGCTGTTTTAAATATCTGGTTCACAAACTTTTTATTAAAATGGATCAGTTCAGAAATTTTTGCCGCTAAAACACTGTCCGTCCTATAAATAAAGAATATCAGCATAAACATTTCTACAACACGGGCAATTAAAGTCGCAATCGCCGCCCCTTTTGCACCCATTGCGGGCATTCCAAAGAGACCAAAGATTAATATCCAGTTGCCAACCGTGTTGACCACTATAGAAATTGAACTCACAATCATCGGAAGCCGTGCTTGCTCAACTCCACGGGATGCTACAGAATAGGTGAGTGATATAGCTGTAAACACATAACTAATTGAAACAATTCTTAAATAGTCAGCACCAATAGACACGACCTGAGGTTCTTTTAGAAATAGCTCAAGTACCTTAACTGGATAAAGGAAACTCACTAAAAAGAATACTAAACTCACTAAAACGCCACCCACAAGTCCAACACCCATGGTTTTACGTATGCTTTTTTCATCTTTTTTGCCCCAAAACTGGGCTATATAAACGGAAACCCCTGAGTTGATACCGAATACAAGTAATATCATTAAAAAGAAAACTTGGTTAGCAAGCCCCACCGCAGCAAGGGCATCTTTACTCACCCGTCCAATCATAATGGTATCAATTAAATTTAAGGCTGTTTGAATAAAATGTTGTAACGCAACAGGTATCCCTATGGATATCAAGGCGCGTTTAAAAGGATCCTCTTTATATTTACTAATCATACTTTTCATCATTGTGCCACCATTTTCTTAAGTCAAATTGTGTTCATTTCTATGATCATTTATTTTGTCATGCTTCGTCTTATTATACATGGTACATGAATGAATGTCTTATCTTATTTGGTAGCATTTCCATAAAGTCCTGGACCCATAACAAGTAGTCCAAGTAATCAACCCTTATTAATTTAGCTCTTATTAATTTACCCCTTACAAATTCAGTCCAACTAAAATGCCTTTCTTACATCTATTTCAGCGGAAGTATTATTTTTACGGCTCATATAGTTATAAAATGCACCATATAAATTGGCATCGTTAAAGTGTTCACAACAGGCAATCTTTGGTCTTACCCTAGCATTAGGCATAATCTTATAAATGTAGTCTAACTTTTTATTAATCCGTTTTATAAAATCTACACGCCGGCTTATCCCGCCACCTAAAAGTATAATATCTGGATCAAGACTATACTGGATATTGTGAATTCCCATGGCCATGACCATATAGTAGCTGTCTATTTCTTCAATCGCTATAAAATCTCCCGCTTCTGCTCGTTTGAATACTTCCAAACCACTTAATCCTTTGTCTAAATTGCGTCTTTGACTCACCTTTTTACAAAGTGATCCCACTGATCCATGTTCACTCCAGGTACCTATAGACCCACTTGCTGGATCGGCAAACAAAACAGTATATCCAAATTCCCCAGCATGGAAATGAGCCCCCTTGTTTATCTTTTGATTTTCAACAAGAGCGCCACCAATCCCTGTTCCACACACAACTACAGCTGCACTATTATGTCCAACAGCCGATCCATTGTAAGCTTCAGCAAGGGCTGCACAATTTCCGTCATTTTCAATTTCAACAGGGATACCTAGTTTTTTAGACACAAGAATTCTTAAAGGCACATCTTTAACATAAAGCAAAGCACCTTCACTCTTAACAATTCCTGCATCAGCATCGGTAACAGCAGGAATACTTAACCCAACACCTTCAATATTCCCATAAGCGCTCTTCATGTTTGTGTAAACATCAAATATGTCATTTATTAATCCATCTAAGGTGATCGATGTTGTACTTTCACCTTTAAAAAGCATGTCTCCACCCTTGTCAATCACTGCATATTTAGTTAAAGTTCCACCGATATCAAAGACTAGACAAGCCATTATGCATCGCCTCCATAAAAATTTAAAAATTCATCCATCTGTAAACTGCCTTTACTTTCTATTAAAGACTTGTACCAATAATAGGATGTTTTTTTAGACCGTTTTAAAGAACCACCTTCAAAATCAATGTGTACAAGGCCATATCTTTTCCTATATCCATTTAGCCAACTGAGTAAATCAGTGAATGACCATGTACAGTATCCCATTAAATCCACGCCACTTTCTATGGCTTTGGAACAGGCCTCAACGTGTGCATTTAGAAAATCAATTCTCTCAAGGTCATGAATTTGGCCCTTGGCGTTCATTTCATCAAAGAAACCTAAACCATTTTCACTAATCAGAACTGGAAGGTCATATCTTCGTTTAATTTCTTCGAGCCCATATCTTAAACCATCCGGATCTATAGCCCAGTCCCAATCTGTATACTCAAGGGATTCATTTCGTACAAACTTATATAGTCCCGGAACACCACTTTCCTTCTGACTGCCTTTTTTACCAGAAGTGTTCATCTGAGCAGCTCCAACTCCATCTTCAGGATTGTGGGCTAACATGGCAGTTTGGTAATAGTTAATTCCAATAAAATCAACTTTTTCCGCTGCCATTTTTAAGGTACTTAAGTCATCATCTGAGACTTGCATCCACTGGGACATTTTTGTATGATAACTTTCAGCCTTCTTAGGATAAGTACCAGCATAATAGGGATCAAAGTACATCCATGGGCCAGTCTGATAATAGGTGTCTAAGGCTTCTAAATCCTCAGGACTTTCAGTTCTTGCATAACCTGGTGAAAAAGCAATACTCGAACCAATCATCCCGTCATAATTTAGGCTTTTATATTTTAAAACAGTATGAGCATGTGCCATTGCTGTATGATGATAAGCTTTTATAAAGGCTGCTTCGTCTTTTATTCCAGGAGGATGGATTCCCATGCTGTAACCGAGTTGTGTAAATATATTGGGTTCATTCATTACAATCCAGTGTTTAACACGGTCACCGAATGTTTTAAAACAAACCTCAGCATAATCAACAAAATCCTCGACAATCTTTGGAGACAACCATCCTTTGTATTCATCTTCAAGACATTGGGGTAAATCCCAGTGATATAGAGTTACCAGCGGAGTGATACTATTTTCCACTAGTAAATCAATTAGTTTGTTGTAAAAAGCTAAGCCCTTTTCATTTACATTCCCACGTCCTAATGGGAGTATCCTTGTCCAGGCAATAGAAAACCTGTAGGCTTTCAGCCCCATGTCTGCCATGAGTTGTACGTCTTCTTCCAACTTATTATAGTGGTCTGCTGCTATATCTCCGTTGGTACCTCCGTATGTTTTACCTGGCATATGAGCCCAAATATCCCAAACCGAAATGCCTTTTCCATCTGTCTGGTGTGCTCCTTCTACTTGATAGGCAGCAGATGCAGCTCCCCATAAAAACTTATCATTAAACATTTATGCCTCCAAATTCAAATCTAACTGTATACGTTTATAAGACACATCCAACATGACATCTAGTAAAATATGCAGTGCTCCAGATAGTAAAAATAGGTTTATGGCTGGAATATACCTACCGATTTCTATCCCAATAACGACTGCACCAATAAAACCAACAGAAAGCAGTAAATTTCTGTTGCCAATAATCCATGCCAATTTTAATGCACGTATACTACTCACTTCAAAACGCGAAAGAATTGCAAAAACAAAAATGGTCACCACTACAAGTTGGAATAATAATGGCCACTGAACCATCCAAAGTACAGACTGGATTCCCCCAAGAGGTGAAAAGTTCAAGACATTATATACGGTCATACCCACAACAATAAGTAAGACGCTCCACACCTTGGTTGCAGGTTTAAAATACATTTTGAAAGACATGACAAAATGACGGAAAATATCATCTTGTCCGCTCTCTCTCAGGTAGTGAACTGTACTCAAACTCGCTGTACTTGCAGCTCCCATGGTTATAACCGGTAAACTGAACAAAACAAAAAGTGCATTTAACATCATAGTCCTATAAATCCATGTTGTAATATTTCTTATATTAAAATGCTCCATTATCGTCCTCCATTTCTGTAGCGACAACCTAGGCATGTAAACTCATTGACTCACATACCAAATACATTTGTACAAATGAACCTGACACCCAAAAGGGTATCAGGCTCACATAAGTACTAGTTATTTGCTTCTAACCACGCATCAAGCTGTCTTTGTTTTTCTGCAATAATCTTATCAGCGCCTGCTTCTTTAAACGCCTCAATTGCTTTTGGTAAATATTCATCTGGATCTACAGTGCCTGTTTCAAGTGCAGGTACAAATTGACCCCAAACGTTATTACATGCAGCAATTTCATTTTTTACTTTTGCTGGATCAAAGATAAATCCAAGTGTTTTGGTCCCTGTTGCATCCCCATTAAAGGCTTTAAACTTATCCCACTTCTGAGGATCTTCATTTGACCATAGGTAATTAATAAATTGGTTACCAAACATCCACGGTGTACCAGGGTTATACTTGTCACTTTCAGGACCCGGCTTAATAATTGCACCCTCTGTTTTAACATAATGTGTATTTTCAATACCGAAGTTAATTAAGTTGTTAAAGTAATCATCTGTATTAAAGAGTTCAAGTACCATCATTGCACGTTCAGGATGATCTGAAGTTGTTGAAATAGCTTGCATAGAACCTGATGTGTCACGGTTTGAGATAACTGGATTCGTAATTTCTACTTGAACCCACTCATAACCTGTAGAGATAGTCATTTCGTCTGCTTTACCTGGCTTTAGAGATTTAACTGATGCAAAAATCTTACCTGCAGTTAAATCAGCATTAAAGTCCGTTACAGTTGCAGCGTCTTTTCTGATGTAACCTTTATCATAATAGTCATGCATAGTCATAAATAGCTTTAATGTTTCTGCTGATTCAAACTCGTTAAATACTTTCATATCGCCAGAGTCATTCCAAACAACGCCTGGGTAGCGGTCATCACCAATTCGGTCAAAGTCTAAAAGTTTAAATGGTGACTCCCCGTCTAAAGCTTCAAGAGCATACATACCTGGTTCATTGTCATTGATTACCTTTAACATAGGTTCAATATCTTGAAGTGTTTTAATCTTAGCAACATCAAAATCATACTTTTCGATGAGGTCTTTTCTAATAATGAAACCCCACTGGTGTGCTTTTTCCTTATTTGCTGGGATGGCATAGTTCACACCGTCTATTTCTGAACCCGATAAGAAGTCAGCCCCCAACATAGCTTTCGTCTTTGGCGCATATTGGTCAAATAAATCATTTAGGGGTACAAAAGCACCTTTAACGGCTTGTTGCTGGTAGTTATTTGTCCATGAAGATGTAAAACAAATATCAAATTGCTCACGTGCTGCAATCATTGTACGCATTTTCTGGTCGTAACTGCCCCAGTCATAACACTGTAGAGTAAGGTTTACATTTAACCCTTGTTCATCTAAATACAAATTAGCAGCTTCTTCAACTTTAGCAACATCTTCTTGCTGGCCGTTACCTATGAAGTACCATGTAAGTTCAACAGGTTCAAGCGCTTTAGCAGAACCACCTTCACCTGAAGTGTTTTCTACATTTGTTTCCCCGCTTGTTTCTGCACTTGGACTGCCTGAACATCCTGCCAACACGGAGATCATCAGTGCCATAACAATAAGTAAACTCAAAGCTTTTTTCATTTGTTTCTCCCCTATTCTTATTCTATGTTTTGCCTATATACAGAGTTAATACATGGCTCTCAATTCACATGTATCAACTTTTATACACCTTAAACGTCCTAGCTCTTACCCTTTAACAGACCCAACTGTAAGCCCCGCTACGAAATACTTTTGGAAGAAGGGGTAAGCAAAGATAATAGGTCCAATTGCTATAATAGCCATGGCCATTCGAGCCGTTTGGGATGGTATATTTGCAAGGAGCTCTGACACATTTCCAAGTGTGTTCGATTGAGATACCAAGTAAGTTATACTCCTATCCACCCTGTACATCATGTACTGCAAATTGAAAAGTTTCTCATCAGTTATGAATAAAAGTGGTGAGTACCAATCATTCCAGTAGAATAGAACATTAAACAAACCGATTGTCGCTAAAGATGGCTTTGACAGCGGTAATACGATTCTAGTAAAAATTCTAAACTCACTGGCACCATCAATCTTGGCAGCTTCAATAATACTCAGTGGAATGGTCGTCTGGAAAAAGGTACGCATTATAAGTACATACAGTGGTGTAAAGAGTCCAGGCAGTATCATTGCAAATACTGAGTTTTTCAGATGTAAAACGTTAACATACACCATGTACCAAGGTACTAAACCTGCATTAAATAACATGGTGAAAAAAACTAAAAAGGTAAATAGACTTCTGTGCTGAAAATCTTTTCTTGACAGTGGATATGCATAGAGTGAAATCACTGCTAGACTTAACAAACTTCCCACAACTGTGACAAAAATTGTAACACCATAAGCTCTTAATATGTCCGCTGCATCTTTTAACACATATTCATAAGCTTCAAGGCTCACTTGTGCAGGTATCAATCGGTATCCAACCTGACTAATCACAGTTTCATTGGTTAAAGAAACCGAAATGACTAGAAGTATTGGAAATATGCAAGCTATACAAGCAAGTATCATAATGATGTTAAGAACAATGTCTGTACTCTTTTTAATTTTGATCGCTTGATCAAGGGATTCCTTTTTCGATTTTGACTTTTTTAAGGTTAATGTGCCTTCCATAATGCCTCCTTACATCAGCGCCTGATCGGGATCAATCCGACGTACAACATAGTTGGAGATCATAACCAGTGAAAAGCCAATCACCGCTTGATATAGGCCACTGGCTGCCGCCATACCTATGTCTCCTGACTGAGTCAGCGCCCTGTAAACATACGTGTCAATTACATTTGTTACGTTATACAAAACGCCCATGTTTTTTGGAATGTTCCAGAACAGCCCAAAGTCACCATAGAATATACGACCAACCTTTAACAGTGTAACGATCGATATTACCGGTGCAATACTTGGAATGGTAATGTGTCTAATCTGTTGCCACCTTGTTGCACCATCCACGGCTGCAGCTTCATACATAGACTTGTCTATCGATACAATTGCAGCTAAGAAAATAATGCTGTCGTATCCAGTCCATTTCCAGGTGTTTACAGCAACCAATATAAATGGCCATACCACAGGTTCGGTATACCAGTTTATTGGTTCAAGTCCCCATCCTATCAACAAGTTATTTAATGCTCCCATGTCTACACTGAGAAGGGAGAATACTAAGTAACTCACAACTACCCACGACAAAAAGTAAGGTAAGAAGAAGATAGATTGATAGACTTTAGCCAGTTTTTGGTTTCTCAGTTCAGCCAAAGCAATGGCTAAAGCGAGTGCTACGGTCATAGATATCAAGATAAATGTCGTATTATAAAGCAGTGTGTTTCTAGTAATGACAAATGCTTGATCTGAACCGAACAGATACTCGAAGTTTCCAAACCCTACCCAGTCGCTGCCCCAGAACCCTTTGGCATAGTTATAGTCTTTAAAAGCAAGTAACATACCACCCATAGGTAGGTAATTGTTCGCTAATAATGCTACGAGACCAGGGATCAGCATCAGGTAGAGAGGGAGATTTCTTTTAATGGTTTTCATGAATTCACCTCGTCTATAAGTTCTAACTTAATGGTATAGGAAAACGCTTCTTTTCAGAATGGATGTCCTTGTCTCCTTTGTTCACATTGTTGTCGAATAGATGGCACAAAAGTACAACAAAAAAACACACAATCTATATTTAAGATTGTGTGTTTCTATAAAGTTCAATATCTTGCTTTAATATTTTGTCTTTATGTATGTCCATGTTCTTCCCTATATTGAGAAGGGGTCAAACCAACATGTTTTTTAAATGTTCTTGAAAAATAATGGGGGTCCGACAGGCCAATCTGGTCCGCAATTTCATAAAGTTTCATATCGGAATCTACAAGATACTCTTTGGCTTTATCCATGCGGTAATCCGTTAAATACTCTGAAAAGTTTTTGCCCGTCTCTCTTTTAAACAAACGACTTAGATAATAGGTTGAAATACTTACATGTTCTGCAACCTCTTTTAAAGAGATGTTTTCACTATACCGTGACTCCATATAGGTCATGGCTTTTACCACTAAAGTATCAATACTATTATTTTGTGCTTCGTTTCTATTCTCTGCAACCTGCACAGACCACTTTGCAAGCAGGTCATAAATAGCCTCTATTTCTCTTCTTTCTTTAAAGGTTTCCTGTATATGCATGGCATCCATATTAAAGATATCATGGGTAAGATCCGGGTGCATTAAAACATAGTTGAATACGTCATAACTAAGACGCACAAAGAAATCCTGAATATCAAATGCTTTAAAACAGTGGTCTGTTTCGTAGGCTTTTTTCATTTTATTAAGTTGAGCCTGAACAGAATCCACATTGCCCACTTGAATGGCATTTGTAAATGATGTTTGGAAAGGGGTCATAATACTTATATCATCGTACTCTTCCGTCATGAAGTCTTGAGTAAGTAGGATTGCCCCAGATCCAAGGTAATGTTTGTACTCAATGGTCTTAAAACATTCACTGGCCTTTTGATATAAATCTATAAGTCCAGATCCTTTTGTGCTCAGAGCACTGTCAAGCTCCATATCAAATACACCTTTTATCATATCCATAAATGCTTCAATTTTTTCAATTAGAACTTCGTCGTCATTTTTATCCTCTACATTTTCACCTCTAGTTTGTAAGGAGAACAAAATACGATGGTTGCCAATGTCTATAGGTGTTACAGTATACGCTCCTCCAAAGGTCTCAGTAAATGCATTTCTTAATCCCAGTTTGTTTAATTGTCTGTTATAGGCATCAGAGTGGTCGCCAATCTCAATAAGAAGTAACTTAAAATCTGCTAACTCAAATCCAAACAACTTCATTTCTTCTATAAATGCACTATCTACAGAACTCACTCGAAAAACCACATCTCTTAAGCGTTTTTCAAGTAGGGCTGGTCTGGCTTTTTTGAACAGGCGCTCTAACTTATCAAGGGTCTCCCTGTTTTTCTTTTGTTCATTTAAGGCATTTATAGCCTTCTGAACACAGTCCTGAATGGCACCCAACTTTGTTGGTTTAAGTAAATAATCACTGGCACCTAATCGGAGGGCTTCCTGTATATACTCAAAATCTCTATAACCCGTTAATACTATAATTTGAGCTTGAGGCACAACTTCCAAAGTTTCACGAATCATTTCTAATCCATTCATTTCCGGCATATGTATGTCCGTAAGTATAATGTCGGGTTTTTCTTGTATAATCAGTTTTTTGCCCTCTAAACCGTTACCAGCTTCGCCAATGACATTACATCCTAGATCATGCCAGCGTATAACATTAACCATACCTTTTCTTACAATAGGTTCGTCATCAATTATTAGAACTTTATACATGGGTTTGATCTCCTTTCATCGGGAGATTCAGGGTTACTTTTGTATACACATCTGCTTCGCTCTCAATATCTAAACCATAGGTTGCTCCATACAAAAGTTTAAGCCTTCTGTTCACATTGTTCATCCCAATCCAGTGACCATGAGATGGACTTTTATTGTCAGGTGTTTTACTCCGACTTAACTGATGCGAAGACACACTCATTTCCGACAAGTCTTCTAACCTGGATTTTAAAGCGACTAAATCTTCTTTTTTTATACCCTTTCCATTGTCAGTCACTTGAATGGATAAAAGGTCATTATGACAAACAGCTTGAATGGATATTTTCCCCACTCGACTCTGTCTTGTGACCCCGTGTTCTATTGCATTTTCAACAATTGGTTGTAAAATCAACCTTGGTACTTGTATCCCTTCAGCTCGATCTTCAACATTCCAAGTTACTTCAAGCTGGTCACCTAAACGGTGGTTCATTATAGACAGATAACTTCTAACATATTCTAGTTCCAACTTTAAAGGTATTAAACTGCTGTCTCCAGATAAACTGCCCTCCATTACTGTTGAAAGAGATGTTACCATATCACTTATCTCTGGAACGTCAGCTAGCTGAGCTTGCCAGTTTATTGTCTCCAAGGTATTAAACAAAAAATGCGGATTAATTTGAGCCTGTAAAGCCCTTACCTGACTTTCCTTACGGTGTAATTGCTCCTCGTATATGTTTTTCATCAAATGGTCAATCTCAGTTGTCATTGATTCTAAGTTCTCAGCAAGAAATCCAATTTCGTCTTTTCGACCTAAAGGGGTATGTTCTACAAGTTGTCCCTGTTTATAGGCCTTCATACGTTCAATAACAGTATGAATAGGACTTGCAATATCCAGTGAAACCATTAACGACAATATGCTCAAGAGCAGTATCATTGGTATTAATATGGTCCACATCCAGTTTTGTAAATTTGAAAATTCTTTTGTCAGTGCTGACCTTGAAAAGGATGATAAGACGACCCAGTCTGCCACATTTAAACGTCGGTATGAAACAACCTGATCCACACTTTCATTCATCACCACGCCACCATATTTGTCATACTGGTCTGGTATAAGATGAAGTGGTGAGATCGCACTGGACTCACTTTCAAAAATGACACGTTTGTCATTGGTTGTGATCATAATATTCCTTAAAATATCAGATCGCATTTCACTATAAGATGTTTTTAAAGGTTCCATATTCACCAAAATAACCATTAGGCCAATTTCTTCATAGGTGTCATTGTCATTAATCAGTCTAGCCAAAAACACATGGGTGTCTTCACCCTCAGACTCTACTTGCCAAACTACGCCACCCTTTTGCGCCCTTGCCTTAGGTAATAATGTAGCGTAAGGTACAATATCTTCAATGTTTGCACGTCCGCTGCTGGCATCGTAAGAATGGATTTGACCATCTTGGGCTATGATGGTTATAGACTGGATAGCCTCATAAGAAATAGCCCGCTTTCTTAAAATGTTTTTGAGTCGATTAACTTTTCCGTAGTATTCAAAAACATCACTTCTTTCATCGTTTAAAACCTCATACACTTCCTGATCTAGAAGCAAATCACGGGACAAAACCGAAACATTGTTCATATAGTCATCCACACGCAGTTCTATGTTTTTTAACATATCCAGCGACAGCTCCACTGCATGTGATTCCATTATGTTTTCTGTCTTCTGGTAGTATATAAAACCTAAAAAAACCAGGGGCAGAAAGACTTGAACATAAAGAAGCAGAAGTAATTTGTACTTAATAGATAAATTTTTATACTTATCTTTAAACATCAATCTTCGCTCCCCTCTTCTGGTGGTGCTTGCTTCATAGTTTGATTGTGCTCATCTAGTTGGTTTTGTTTATCTAGTTGGTGTTCCTTATCCAGTGATTCTTCTTCCTCTGATTGATCTTGTACAAATGTGCTTTTTAGATAGACTTCTTTATTAAGTTCTCCTTCTAAATAGGAAACTAAATTCCCAACAAACATGGTCTCCCACAAAGACCTGTCAACCACATGGTCCACAGGTACAGACAAGATATCTGCATTTCTTACCGTGTTTAAACTTTCTTTACCAACTCCGCTCAAATATGCGTCAGACGCTTTCAAACTACTTGTGAATCCTGGGAGAATGGAAAAGGACTTTGCACTCTCTGCCGATGTCAAAAACTTTAAAAACTTAAGACTGGCCTCACGTTTTTTCTGGTCATTATAAGCGTTTTGACTGATATGGAAATTACCATTCCCTATCCCATATATTACACGGCTTGGATCATCTGCATTGAGTTTAGGCGTTGCTAAAAATCCAACATCCTGGTTTTCTAATAGTTCCTGGTCTAAAAACCATGACCCTTGAAATATCATTGCGGCTTTTCCATTTCTAAATAACTGGTTTCGTCCATAATCATCTAAAACAGCATAATCATTTGGAAAAGCTTTCATTTTTTCTAAATTTTCAACAATATCTATGGCCTCTCCTGCTGCACTTAATAGTTTTTCTTGTAATAAAAAATCATCCCCATCTATGGCACTTTCGACATAAGTTGGGGTGAACTTACCTTTACTCGCTACCATAAGATTTTGAATGAGGAAACTCCCCTCTGGGGTTGCATTAAAGGCTATTGGAACAACACCACGGTTTCTAAAACTGCGCACGACGACATACAGTTCCTCTATTGTTTTAGGTTTTTTCACACGGTATTTATCGAATAATTTTTCGTTAATAAACAAACCTTCATAAATCATTTCGAAAGGGATACTATATAAAGACTCTTCAGACATAAAATTATTGTAGACCGTTTCATCAAATCCATTTTCCCAAGATGGATCAAAATCCATATCTGTTCTCAGATTGGCAATTTTACCTTTTTCAATTAACACATCTAGGTCTGAGCCAGGCCATAGTCCAAACACATCTGGTGGCTCGTTGGATGCAAACCCTGTTTTGAGTGTATATAAAAAATCTTCACCTGCAAGGGACATGTCAATTACTTCAATGTCTGGATGGTCCTTATTAAATTGTCGTATCAGTGTATCAATAATCACAGACTTTGAATCCACCCCAGCCCAGGAGCTCATGAAATAAATTTTAGTAATATCTTTGCTTTCGTCTTCTACAAGATACTGGTCCCTAGGGGCCATAACCTGAACTATGCTTATTATTAAAATGGCAATCAAAATGCCAATAATCCCACTTGTAACAATCTTTCTCATATATGCCTCACAGAGTTATCCTCTCACTTGTATGCGTAATAGTGTTTTTGATTAATAGTGTGTTTTTGATTCATACTATGTTCCTGAATAAAAATACATTGGTGTAAAAGTAGCCTTTTGAATTTATAATATGCTCTTGTAGTATCTTCTTATAATTATATCCTAGATTAACCGAGCAAACCCTGCAATATCTTGTCCATCTCACTGTATAAGTGCAAGATAATACAAAATAAAACCACATAACAATTGTTATGCGGTCTACATATTTACATTATTCAATTATCACTTTAATTGTTTTTAACTGAACATCATCCATATCAGTCAGCATGGTGTCTTCAGACTTAAGAAATTCAATATAGTCAATAACTTCCTGAGAAATATACTCTCCGGGGGTAACAACTGGGATACCTGGTGGATA
>Ga0070725_10000732_pt1 | contig 20711 bp, 21 predicted proteins | sample tdDd002_FD_69781 | JGI IMG/M metagenome (GOLD analysis project Ga0070725, IMG submission 69781) | Marine sediment microbial communities from the Atlantic coast under amendment with organic carbon and nitrate - tdDd00.2 | ecosystem: Environmental > Aquatic > Marine > Coastal > Sediment | place... | reverse complement strand
CTGGGTATGCCCCAGAGCCGAAAGCCCTTTACCTATATCGATATTATTAAACACAAAACTCTGATTCGACCCGCAGCCGGAGCAAACGACACCGAGACTGAAGATCACAAGAGATAAAGTTAGCTGTTTCATGACTTACCTCCGGAGCCAGGTGTTGATACCTGAAGATAATCCTGTTGCTGTTCACGAAGGTTTTGCTCTTTAGCGAAGGAGTGAGCTTCAGTTTTAGATGTTGTCAGGCTTTGCATGACTGCAAAGGCATCCGGGTTAGGGGCGGGGTCTGAAAACTTGTTCTCATCGAGCCCGCGAGAAGCGGTCGTGACTGTGCTACCACTGCTCCCCGTGGTGATGAGGTTGAATAACTCTTTGGTACCGGCGAAAGAGTCTGATGTCTGTGCTGCATAACCTGTAAAACGCACACTGAACATCTTCACCCAGCCGGTATAATCTTCAGCCCTGATCTGCAACCAACTGGATTGCCGTGAAAGTACAAGGATATCGAGCGCCTGGGGGAGGGTTGTGATCGTGGGCGCATCGCTGAATGGCTTGCGTTTAAGCTCAGTATCTCTTACCAGACTCGCGTTTTCCTGCTCTGCTTTATCCTGTCCGAGGCAGGGGCTTGCCACTGCGAATAAAGGCATTATCAGCCAGAGTCGCATCGCTTTTCGAGCCGCTAAAAATTGTTTCATCAGGTTTTCCTTACCGGTGCGAAAAGTTCAACTTCTTGTGCACGACCCTTAACCTTATAGAAGCCGTAGGGCTTGAAGTCAAAGTGGTCGGCGCACAGTTCCATGGTGTCACCGGACACTAAAATTCGGGAGACCCCCTTAGTCAGGCCTTCTATTCTGCTGGCTAAATTTACCGTGTCTCCGATGGCGGTATATTCCTTACGTTGCTCCGAGCCGATAAGGCCGACCACGGCGGGGCCCGAATGGATCCCGATGCCAACATCAAAGTTGGCATCCTGCTCCCCCAGCTCCTCTTTGAATTGCTGCAGAACCTCCGCCATCTCCAGTGCGGCATTGATCGCATGAGTTGCGTGCTGCGGGTCGTCCAGAGGAGCACCCCAGAAGGCCATGATGCAGTCACCGATAAACTTATCCAGTGAACCTCCATGCTTAAATACCACGGCCACCTGCAGGGTAAAGTAACGGTTTAACAGGCTCACCACCTCTTGTGGCGTACGGTTTTCTGAGAGGCTGGTGAAGCCGCGAATATCAGAAAACAGTACAGAGACCTGTCGGCTCTCCCCTTCACGACTTAAGCCCTCGCTTGAGACTAGCTCTTTCACCACAACCGGGTCGACGAATCGGCTGAAGAGTTCAACCGTTTTTTTCCTCGCTCTTAGCTCGATCAGGTACTCGCGCAGCGATAGAGAGAAGTAGTAGAGCCACATCAATAAGAGTGGCGTTAACATATGAAGTAAGATCTGCCGGTTCAATAACAGATAGCTGGTGAGCAGGGCTACAGCGCTTACCCCCAGGAGTGAGAGTCCCACGAAAATGGCGTTGACCCTGAAGATGAAACACACATAAACGCCGATAATGGCGGCCAAACATATCAGCAAGTAACTCCATAACGGTAGCGTCGTCATATAGCTTTGGTTCTTCAGGTTATCTATGGCGGTAGCGAGAATGTCCAGGCCGGAATAGAGACTATCGATTGGCGTCACTCTAACATCATGTAGCGCCGAGGCGTCGGCGCCAATGATGACAATTTTATTCGCTAACTCCTTGGGGTCTCTGAGGGGCATCTCCCGATTAAAGTCTTCATAGAGATCGGCATAGGATAGCCTTCCATAGGGATTTTTCGGGCCACGCCATGAGAGTGTAATATGCTCGACCATGGGAAGCTCGTAACCGAGTTCACTCACGACCCGGGCTGGCAGAGAGGGCAGTAACCAGCCGTAAAGATCCCTATAGACATCATATTTTCGTCCCACACCATCACTGTCATTAAGAAAGTTCACCGTGCCTAAACGCCAGAATTTAGAATCGATCGCCAGCGGTGGCATAAGCGCGGCTCTGGCATTTTGCATCGCCTTTTCGGTTCTGATTAAGCCAACTTTATCGGCGATAAGCGCAAGTTCGGGTCCATTCTTATCTTGCTCTGAGTCGAGGCGCACCATGGCGAAAAAGATATTCTGCTTATCCTCGAGAGCCTGATTGAACATGGTGTCACTCTCTGCTCGATAGAGATCCCGTTCGACGAAAGAGAGATCGAACACTATGGCCTTAGGGTGTTGCTTGCTGATCCCCTCGACCATTTCACCATGAACCGAGCGAGGCCAGAACCAGCTGCCTACCTGATTCTCCATTCGGGCCAGGCTGGCATCATCGATATTAACAATCACTATGTCAGGGTCAGGCTTTACGCTTTGGGCATGTATCTTGACTAAATAGTCTGAAAGACCAAATTCCAGAGGCTCCAGCATCTTAATCCAGAACACCTCGGTGAGGACCAATAACAGGAAGCCTAAGCTGAATATATTGAGAAAGTGGCTGCTCTTATTCATCAGTTCTGCTTATTGAGGCTTCGAGTAACCGGGGATCTTGCTTTCATCTACCTCATCAATTTGTGCGCTATCCATAAATTGATTGGCGTACTCCAGATACACTTTCTGTGTGACAAAAATATGGAACAGCTCGGGGTCGATATGTCCATTGAGACTAAATTTTCCCAGAATTCTCAAGGATTCTGACAGCGTTTTCCCCGTCTTATAGGGGCGGTCCTTAGCCGTTAAGGCTTCAAAGATATCGGCGATCGCCATAACCCTTGCCTGTACCGACATATCTTCGCCGCGTAGGCCTCGGGGATAGCCTTTCCCGTCCATCCGCTCATGATGCCCGCCTGCAAACTCAGGAATATGTTGCAGATGCTTCGGCCAGGGCAAGGTTTCCAGCATGCGTATGGTGACTGAGATATGGTTGTTGATAACCTTTCGCTCATCATTGGTCAGGGTGCCCGCCGGGATCATCAGGTTTTCAACCTCCTCTTCATTGAGCAAAGCTTGCGTATTGCCCTGATGATCTATCCAGGTGTAATTGGCGATGGTGGCGACGCGCTGCAGATCTTCATCTTTCATTCGCTCGCTGCCGATATTGGCATAAGCCAGAAAAGTGCGGTCATGCTCGAATTGTTTTAGCTTATTCTCCAACTCTCGGGATTTCTGCTCAGATGGCCCCTGTATGGCTTGCTGTTTCAGGAAGTCGATCTCAACGTCTCGCCTGAGGAGCTCGAAGCGTGTATCGATCAGATGGATACGGTCGAAGATAGTCTGTAACTTAGTGGCTTTCTCGATGACATGCACAGGTGTCGTTATCTTACCGCAGTCATGTAGCATCCCCGCTAGCCAGAGCTCGTAGCGTTCACTTTCGGACATGGAGAAATCTTTTAATGCCCCCTCATTGGTCGCTTGTGCGGCATCGGCCAGCATCATGGTTAACTTAGGCACCTGTTGGCAGTGCCTACCCGTATTGGGTGACTTCTCATCTATGCCTATGTTGATTAAATTCACCAGAGACTCGAGCAGGTTTTCCAGCTGTAATATCAGTTCCTGATTGGTGATGGCGATAGCAGCCTGAGAGGTGAGTGCCTCAATAAACAGCTGGTCCGTCATCGAGAATGGTTGAACCAGATGGGAGAAAGATTCTTTGGAGTTCACCAGCTGCAGTACGCCGACTAACTCGGAGTTATGATCCAGCATGGGAACTGTCAGCAGAGACTGGCAGTGATAGCCATAGAACTCATCGAATTTTCGCATCCCCAAAAAGCTGAACAGGGGAGTATCGTAAACCTGTTCGATGTTGACGGATTCTTTGCGGTTTGCTGCGTAGGCGACAACGGCTTCTAAATTAGGCTCCCCGTTGTCCAGAGTCAGAGGAATGGAGCGCATCTGCTCCGTTTTCTCCTGTGTACCACCAAAATGTAGCCCCAGAGAGTCATTGATAAGGATATCGAACTCGAGCGAGCATTTATCGGCGCTGACCCGGTAGAGGGTACCCCCATCGGCATTGGCGATGTTTCTTGCGGTTTGTAGAATTTGCTCCAGCAGGACCTTGATGTTCTTGATGTCATTAAGGGCAATACTTAAGGTAGTAAGGTGGTGTAACCGCTCTGCAATCTGTTTGTTACTGAGTGCCGTCATATTAAGAAATCACTTAAAATCAGAGTTCAGGGAAAAGAACTAAGCCCTATGTCGAGGTATTTTTGTTGTGCTTCTACTTCATATAGTCGCGATCGCAGGTGTCGTCAAACTTGTGCTCCAGTGGGAGAATTTATATTTGAGAAGAGATGAGACTCCTATAGTGTTCCGCTGAACCGGTAGCGGCAAAGCTGGCAGGGAAGAAGGAAATGTTCTATTTAGATTAACCATCTGACTTAAGAACTTTATAACCGAGATAGCGGAACTACAATTGAGTGATAAACAGTTATCTAGTCCGATTTATTCTTGATGAACCATAGGAGTAACCCATGAAAGTTATCGCTTTTGCCGCAACGAATCACAGTAAATCGATTAATAAACAGTTAGTAGAGTATGCTGCGTCTCTCCTGACTAAGGTTGAGGTTGAAGTATTAGACATCAATGACTACGAACTGCCCCTCTATGGACAAGACAGAGAGGAGGAGTTGGGACACCCCCAACTTGCAAAAGATTTTCTGGCTAAAATCGGTGAAAGTGATGGGATCATCATCGCCTTCGCCGAGCATAATGGTTCTTATACCGTGGCATATAAAAACTTGTTCGATTGGTGTTCCCGTATCGAGCCAAAAGTTTACCAAAATAAAGCTATGGTGCTCTTAGCTACCTCCCCCGGCTCAATGGGCGCTTCCAGTGTTTTAGCCACGGCTATTCAATCGGCGCCATATTTCAATGGTGTTGTGAAGGCCAGTCTGTCAATTCCCAGCTTCTTTGATAATTTTGATAGTGAAAAGCTGGTGATGAAGCACGCAGAGCTTGATGAACAGCTAAAGGATGCGGTCAGTCATCTGGATCATTTAAAGTAAGTGAGAGCGAGAGATAAGGTTGGCTACGGTCAAGCGATTAGAGAGCCGTGATTGAGGTTATCACGGCTTCAATGGACCGACTGCGGAGCAGCTCAGAATCGCCCCTCATATGCCTGGCCGATTAAGTTGTTATCCCTCTGTTTTAAGTACTTATCGATACCCTGAGGGAGATAATCGGTGCGGATACCCCCGTTTGGGAGTCAAGGATCCCGGGGTTTGAAAATATGTATGGTTATAAACGCTTAGTTTAATGGCGGGCTACTTTTCGTATAAAGATATTGCTTGAGAGAGTGAAACTCTCTCTTATCTGACTTAAAGCAAAAATTCGAGCAAGGCCTCCAGTGCCGGACTCTTCATCCGTTTAGCCGGGTAGACCAGATACATAGGGATTGGCGGGATGACGAACTCCTCCAGAATACTTACCAGTCTGCCGTCTTCAATATGCTTTTGTACCAGAAAGTCGGGGAGTTGGGCTATCCCCTGATCGGCGGCGGCAAATTGAGCCACCATTTCGCCACTATTCACTTCGACATCGGCGCTGACCCTGGCCTGCTGTTCTTTGCCTGATCCCCGGTATTGCCAGCGTCCGGGCTGGCGGTTGGAGCTGTCTAAGATACAGCGATATTTTGCCAGTTGGCTGGGATGGTCGGGGTTGCCATGGAGTCTCAGGTATTCGGGACTGGCGACAAATTTCAGTGTAAACATACCAAACGGACGGGCGACCAGGCTGGAATCCTGCAGCTCACCCACTCTTAATGCCAGATCGACCCCTTCATCGACCAGATCCACGTAGCGATTTAACTGTAACCACGAGATTTTCACCTGAGGATGCAACTTCAGGAACGCCTCTATCGAGGCCTGAATACCTATCAGAGAGCTGTCCTGGGGAGTCGTTATCTTGAGATGACCGGCAATGATCTCCCCACGATGGCGGGAGAAAGATTCGAGATTATCCAGTCGGGCTATGATCTCCTGAAACTGGCGCAGGTAATGCTCACCCTCAGATGTTAGATGCATGGCTCTGGTCGTACGGTAGAGCAACTGACAGTTGAAGTGTTTTTCCAGATCCGCGACCTGACGACTGACGGCAGAAACCACGATATTCAGCTCCCGGGATGCAGCGCTGAAGCTGTGCCGTTCGACCACGACCAGGAATGTTCTCATGGCGGTGATAAGGTCTATATTTCTCTTCATGAGAAAATTCAATTCATTTTAAGGTTATTTTTCATATTTAATCACAGGTGTAAGCTGTAAAACAAGTTAACAGGTATCGAATCGATATCTGGCTTTAAAACAGATGAATATCGACAGGAGACAGTATGAAAATTCTTATAATCGGTGCCAGCGGCACCATAGGTAAAGCGGTATATGAGCGTTTGTCCGGTGATAATGAACTGATCACTGCCAACTATAACGATGGTGATGTCAGGGTCGATCTCGGCGATAAAGATTCGATTAAAAAGATGTTTGAGCAGGTAGGTCAGGTGGATGCCCTGGTGTCTGCCGCCGGTCTGGCAAACTTCGTGCCTCTGGATGCACACAGTGATCAAGACTTTGAACTTGCACTGAACAACAAGTTGATGGGGCAGGTGAATTTATTAAGAGTAGGGCGCGATTATATTAATCATGGTGGTTCTATGACCCTGACTTCCGGTGTCCTGTCACGTCAACCTATGCCTGGCAGTGCATCGATCAGCATGGCTAACGGTGCATTGGAAAGCTTTGTTAAGGCGGCGGCATTGGAGCTTGAGCAGTTGAGGCTGAATGTCATTGCACCGGCGTTCGTAAAAGAAACTATGGTGATGATGGGTATGGATCCCGATTGGGGTATTTCGGCTGCCGATACGGCAAAAGTTTATGAGCTGGCGGTTAAGGGAGAGATGCATGGGCAGACCCTGGATGTGGCAGCGCATCAATAATTATCTGGCTTAATATGGCTGGCTCAATGACGCTTTCCAGTTATTAGCCCATGCCTGTGGGCTGAGCATTCTGGATTCGGCACCGTCTACTTTGTGTGAGTTATCAACCCTGATTCACACTCGGTTATGGCGGTGCCAACTGGTTTTCACGACCAGTATCTCATCACCAAGCATCTTCTTTTCAAATTCTAAACCTGAGACTTTACCTCTTCGCACATCGGCTTTGCATCCTGAACTTAAGCTATTACTTTCGGATTTGATGAAAGTATCAGCGCAAACTCGTAATAATTAACTAGTATTTAGGGTAAATGTGAGTAGAAGCAATCCCGCATCTGAAGCCTGTTTGACCTGGCCCGATTGGCCGATTTCTGTTTCTTACTCAGATCATCGTCAACTAAAGCAATAAGGAATTTGTTATGCCGACTCCCCACATTAATGCTAACCCCGGTGATTTTGCCCCGACCATACTCATGCCGGGCGATCCTCTGCGAGCCAGATATATTGCCGACAAGTATTTGGAGAATGCTAAGCAGGTCTGTGATGTTCGTGGCATGTTAGGTTTCACGGGTACGTACAAGGGGGGCAGGATTTCGGTCATGGGCCACGGCATGGGGATCCCCTCCTGCTGTATCTACGTCCATGAGTTAATCACCGAATTTGATGTGAAGAATGTCATTCGAATCGGCAGTTGCGGCGCGGTCCGCGATGATGTGAATATGATGGATGTGGTGATAGCCATGGGGGCTTCGACCGATTCTAAGACCAACCGTATGAGGTTCAGCGACCATGATTTTGCCGCCATCGCCGACTATCATCTGCTTGAGACTGCAGTGAACAAGGCTCGCGAGCAGAAAGTGAAGGTTCGTGTGGGTAATATTTTCTCGGCGGATCTCTTCTATACGCCGCAGCCCGAACTGTTCGCCAAGATGGAGGATATGGGGATCATGGCGGTGGACATGGAAGCGGCGGGGATCTATGGTGTGGCCGCCGAGTTGGATGCCAGAGCGTTAACCATACTCACGGTGTCGGACCATATTAAACGCGGTGAGAAACTCAGCTCTGAAGACAGGCAAAAGTCTTTCAACGATATGATGAGTGTCGCCTTAGAGACAGCAATCAGTATCTAGGCTTATATCGATTGGTATTATCTCACCATCGGTGGCCGCTTCTTATCAGACGGCAGCCGTTATCGATGTCTCTCCAGGTTAATATGAGCCGGCAAATATTGTGAAGTGGTCTGTCGGCTCATAGTTTCACTTATCAAAAGCAGAATCCTGTTGGCGGCTTTACGGGGCTAAGGTAAAATTTATACTTTCATCTTTTGCCCGTTATTGGAAAACAGCCCACCTATGAAAAATTTCAACCTTATCCTGGTCATTGGAGCTACGGCTTCGGGTAAAACCCGTTTGGGTGTTGAGCTTGCCAGACAACTCAAGGGAGAGATTATCTCAGCCGACTCGAGGCAGGTTTATAAGGGGCTGGATATTGGTTCGGGTAAAGATCTTGCCGAATATGGCGAAGTGCCGCATCACCTTATCGATATTGTCGAGCCCGGCCATGAATATAATGCCTTCCAATTTCAAAATGATTTCTTCGAGGCTTTCACCGATATTCAGTCTCGCAATAAACAGCCTATTCTGGTCGGTGGTACGGGGTTATATGTCGATGCCGTGGTTTCCGGTTATGAATTTGTGCAGTTGGATAAAGATTTAGCGCTGAGGGCGGAGCTCGATCTGCAACCTCTGGAGCAGGTTCAGAAACTGCTGCTGGAGCTCGATGCCGTTCAATATGAAAAAACCGATCTCACGGTAAGGCCCAGGTTATACCGCGCCATCGAAATCGCAAAAAGCAAACAGGTCGACCCCAAGCCACCTAAGGCACTTCCCGAGATCAGGCCGCTCTATTTTGGTATCCAATGGGACAGAAAGGTTCTGCGTAAGCGAATCAAGACCAGATTAAAGGAGCGCTTCGAGCAGGGCATGGTCGAAGAGGTGCAGGGGCTATTGGACAAGGGCGTGTCACACGAACAGCTGGAATATTATGGTCTCGAGTATCGCTTTGTCAGTCAATATATCGCTGGGCAAATCAGCTATGAGGATATGTTCGACAGGCTGAATATCGCTATCGGTCAGTACGCAAAACGTCAGGAAACCTGGTTCAGACGAATCGAACGACATGGCGGCAAGATCCATTGGTTACAAGGCTCGGGGGATATCTATCGGCAGGCTTGTGAGGTGTTGGCTGAGTTAAATCAAACCTGACGTTATGAATGACTCATCGCAGCCATAACGAACTCTATGAAAACCCGCGTTTTCAGTGGCTGGGCCTTGCTCTTATACATGAGATGTATGGGGGCAGGAGTCGGCACTCGATGACTCAACACTTCGATTAGGTCTCCACGCTTCAACTCTTCAGATAGCAGTAAACGTGGCTGCAGTAGTATGCCCGCTCCTTTTAATGTCGCGACTTTCAGCGCCTGACCACTGTTCGAGGTCAGTCTGGAGTGTTGTTGGTCAAATGCCTGTGTATCGATTTGCAGTGCCAGACTCGCCTGAACATCACTATAGCTGAAGCCCAGGCATTGATGCTCAATTAAGTCAGTCAGCGAAAGTGGTATTTGGTGTTTGGCAAGATAATCCGGTGAAGCACAAAATACCATTTCATAGACGGCAATCTGTCGGGCTATAAGTGTGGAGCTGGCAAGTTCACCGATACGGAACACAAGATCGACCTGCTCATGTAGTGTATCGATTAAATCGTTATCTAATGTCAGTTCTATATTGATATCGGGGTATTGTTGCAGGAAGTCAGCGACTATTGGCGCGAGAACTATATTACCGAAGGTGACGGGAGAGTTAATACGTACCTTTCCCTTGGGCTTATTTTCCAATGTCTGCAGGCTATTTTCGGCTTCGGCTATGTCATCCAGAATTCGTTTACATTCCAGGTAATAGAGCTGCCCGGTTTCGGTTAATGATTGCCTGCGAGTGGTACGGTTAATTAGCCTGGTACCCAGGTGCGTCTCTAAAAACTTAATGTGTTTGCCAATCATGGTCGAAGTGACGGCAAATTCTATCGCGGCGTGAGAGAAGCTGCCGTGTTGTGCCACATAAACAAACACCTGCATGCTCTTCAATTTATCCATACTGATAACTCATTAACAACCTGTAGTTCATAAAGAATGAATCAGATGGTAGTTTATCAATCTTGAGGTTTCAATTAAATTGCTATCTAAATATCTGAACATTTCTCCGGGTTAATTTAAAAATTTATGTTTGAACAAGGCTTATTTATCACAGCAGAATTACGCATCAAACCAGACATCGATCTCGAAACGGCTATTCAGGCCATTCGCACATTTTGTGAAGGGATGAATAGCGAAGAGGGATGCTCCATGGCCGTTCCACTCCAAGACAGAGAAGACCCTCGTCGATTTATCTTCTGGGAGCGTTATGAGGATAAAGCCGCCTTCGAGCAACATTTCCAGGCCGAACATACTCAAAGGTTTATCCGCTCCGGCTTAACGGATCTTGTTCAGGCGTTTGAAAGCCAGTTATTGACAATGGAGAGATAAACCATGAAGAAACGATTGAATTGGGGAATTCTGGGGACCAGCTTTATCTCAGGGGTTATGGCCGATGCCATTATCGAAGAGGGGAGTACAGCTCTCTACTCCGTGGCGGGACGTTCTGAAGAGCCCTTAACAGCCTTCGCAGAAAGGTACAGAATAAAGCAGGTCTATAGGGATTATGATGCCCTGATTAATGATGAGGCGGTAGATATTATCTATATCGCGTTACCCAACCATCTGCATCATGATTTTGTGGTCAAGGCGGCTAATGCGGGAAAGGCGATTCTGTGTGAAAAATCGCTATCTGTCGATATGGATAAAACGGATGAGGCGCTCGCGGCAGTAGCAAAGAATGATGTATTCTTCGCCGAAGGCCTGATGTACCTCACGCACCCGTTTGCCAGCAAAATCAGCGAGATTCTTCGACTAGGCACCATTGGCGAAATCCGTTCCATCAAGGGACAGTACTGCGCCGCCATATCTCAATTCGTTAATCCTGAAAGTAAGGGGGCGCTGTATAATCTCGGTTGTTACCCGGTGTCTCTCATGCACCTGATTATGCAGCAAAGCTTTGGAGAGAGCGTTTTCGACAATTACCATGTCGCGGCATCCGGTCGTGTTGGTGAAGACGGCAATATTTGTGAGTCGGCAGCAACACTTCAATTCAGTAATGGTGTTATCTGCCAGCTTCATACGGCGGAAGATTACGGTCTGCATGCCGATTTTACGGTTCTTGGTAGCAAAGGCAGTTTAGTGCTTGCCTCTAATCCCTGGTTACCGGAGTCGGAGGGTAATCGGTTAGTGATTAGTGAATATGAACAGCAGGAGGAAACGGTCACTGTTTCCGCTGAGGGTAATGGGTTCCTCTACCAGGTTCGAGCTGTACGCGAGGCCATCGAACTGGGGAGAGATTCACTGCAGCGCCCGGCAGCGACAGCGAAAGATTCTCATCAAATTATGAAATTACTGACGGATTGGGAAGAAGCTACCCGAGTGAGATAAATGCGTTCGGATCGGATAGGTTTTAGTGATTCAGAGGGGGAATTATTTAATTCGCCCCTTTTAAGCTTTGATCGTGCAGGACCTTCTTTTTACTTACGGAGCCTACAAACTTGAAGAGTTAAATACCCGCTGCTAATTTTAAATCTGGAGTTTTCTTATCTCTGCCTGTTGCTGTTTTCTGTATTCACTTCAGCTCGACTTAACGTCTTGAAAGCGCAGGTGTTAATTGATTAGTCGTATCTAGGTGTTCCAGCCTGTTTAATCTGTGACAAAACATATTATTTAAAGGTACCTAAGTGATGAACCCTATTCAGATTATAAGACGTATTGTTTTACTCGCTGCCATGATGCTTTCTATTAGTGTATTCGCCGCTCACCACGAGGGTGCACCCTCGAGTGGGGCTAAGGATATGCCGGGTGCGAAAGGCACATTCGAATTTAAACCCGCCGACTGGATGTCGGGGCAGAAGAGCTGGTGGAAAGATAGTGACGGTGTGGCTCCTGGAGTCGCCGGCTGCCATATAGGGACAGATGAAAACGGTGTGCCTAATGGCAGAATGTTTGGTGAAGCTTGTCTGCCAAATGGCTTATTGGTCGAGTCTAATCCGGGGAAAGATGTACTGCATGGCCATAAGGATGACATAGGACATCCGGATACATTCGATTGTAATGCCTGGTGTGTGGGCACGGGAAAAAAGGGCGGTATGTGCACCGTTGCCGCCGCCGCGCCTTGTGAGCAATCTGCCGTATGTGCCTGTGAATAAAGTACAAAGATAGGCACGAAAAGCGAATCCAATAAGGTTCGCTTTTAGTATTTTGTATCAGTGCCTTGTATTAGTGCCTTGTATCAGTAGCTGAGATACCTTATTTAAAGGTGTATTCGCGGCAAGATCACATTGCAGTGTCTTTGAAACCGAACTTGCCGTTATTGTTCTTCCATTTGTCTTTGCTCGGTATTGGCTCGATGACGTCCCAATGCTCGACAATCTTGTCATGCTCTACACGGAACAGATCGTAGAAGGAGACGTGTTGGCCGCCAAAGCTTCCCTCACTGATGCTGAGTACGAAGTTACCCTCACCCAACACTATATGGTTCTTGGTATAGTCCATCTTGATGCCCTGCTTAGTCATCTCCTCCAGCGCCTTACCGAGTCCGCTCAGACCGTCGGCGATAGCCGTATTGTGTTGAATATAGTTGGCCTCACCCTTATCGATAAAACGTCCAAGCTGAGCGAACTCTCCCTTAACCAGAATGGTGTCGACGAAGTCGGCGACTAACGTCTTATTCTGTTGGGTCTTAGCTAAGTCTATGGCTTGGGTTGGGCCATCGAGTTGAGTGTGACCACTTGGGTTCGGTGCCGCTTTTTCTGCCAGATTGTCCCAGTGTTCTACGATCAAGCCATCTTCGAAGCGGAACAGATCGAAGCCGACTTTTGGACCAAAGAAGTTATAGTCAGTATGGGTAAATACATAGTCGCCATCCTGAAAGGCGCGTTTAATATCTACCTTGGCGCTACCTTTCGGAAGTGCCTGGAGCAGCGCCCCGAACCCCGCTAAGCCATCGGCTACAGCCAGATTATGTTGGATATACTTGTCTGGATGGACATAAGCCACGGCTTCTCTGTCGCCGGTTTCTATGCTGTTAAGCAGGGCAACAGCCTTGCCTTTGTTAGATAGGCTAATGGTCTTCTCCTCAACTGAAACCGGACTGGAACAGGCCGCGCAAACCAGGACCGTCGTGGCCAATGCCGCAGAAATACTTTTCTTCATCATAATTACCTCTCGTTGGTGTGAGGTAATTATGATGAAAGTGGGCATGGCTTACATGGTCAGAGCTGGCCTTAAAATGGTCAATTACGAACCTTTAAACTGTTTCTGAAAGCGAGAAGGGGTGAGCAGGGTATGTTTTTTAAAGTACTTCACGAAATTACTGGCGTCCTCGAAGCCGAACTCATAGGCAAGCTGCTGAGTGGGCAAACCATCAAGGATAAGGCGCCGTTTGGCCTCTAATATTGTATGAGCGTCGATAAGTTGTTTAGCTGTCTGGCTGGTGGCCATCTTGCAGATCTGATTCAGGGTCTTATAGGTAGTATGCAGCCTATCTGCGTAGTAGATGGCATCTCGGGTGCGTTGGAAATTATGTTCGAGTAGCTCGATAAAACCGGTGAATTTAGCCTGCTGATCTTTGCTTAATCTATCATGTTGGTTCTCAGGCATGACCCGGTGCAACATCAGCGACAGTGAAGAGAAGAGGAACATGACGATTAAAGGGTTAGATTGAGGGTGCATCAGCTCTTTATTGATCTCAGCCAGTAATTTCTTACTACTGCTCATGACCTCTGAATTCGGAAAGAAAACCGGTTGGTAGGAATAGGCCAGGTGTGTCGGTGTGAAGTCAGACAGCCTCATATTCATCAACGCCTGATCAATAAATGCCTGGGTGAATATCAGTAGCTTACCTTTCGGTTTATGACTGAAGTCAAAGGCGTGAACCTGATTTTTTTGAATAAAGATAAATGCGCCGGACTGGTAGGGGTAATTAACAAAATCGATCAGGTGGCTACCTTCTCCCTCTTCGATATAGATCAGGTTATTGAAGTGTACTCTGTGAGGCACTCCGGGGTGATGAGAGTGGCTATATTCCCGTCCATAGAGCTCCTCTAAGTCGATGACTTCAATTTCGCGGTTGTCCGTTTTCCTATGGTTAAAGCTAACTTCCGGGATCTTCATTTCGAAACAACTACTCCTGTAACATGCTGATTATCTTGATGGCTAATGTTTTCTCTTACGAGTTGTCTTTAAGCGTTAAAACCAACGACCAGATAAAACGTGAGTGAAAGTAAAGCCACAGCCAAAGTATAGGGTAACTGAGTCACAAAGTGCCGCTGTGGCGGACAATCGGCAGCCGTTGAGGCCACTATGACAGAGTCTGAAATGGGTGAGCTTTGATCGCCAAACACCGCGCCGGAGATCACCGCCGCTATCGCTACGGGTACAGAAATATCGACACCCACGGCGAGGGGAATAATAATCGGCGTCATTATGCTCACGGTGGCACCGGAGCTGCCGGTAGAAAACGAGATTAAGATACAGATAATAAAGATGGAAGCAGGAACCAGCCATAAAGGTAACTCGCCGGAGACAAAGCCTGCTATGTATTTTCCGGTTCCGAGTTGCCCGGTAATATTACTCAATGAAAAGGCCAAAACCAGAATGATAACCGCCGGTAGTGTCTGCTTCATCCCCTGTATACACCATTGAATGTATTGATCCATCTTAACCTTACAGAGACTAAAATAGATGCCCGTGCCGATAAGAGAGATAAAGCCGCTCCAATAGATTGCCGAACTGATATCACCCGCCAGAATATTGCCCTTACCCGTTACTAAACTGATGACAAAAATTGAGCCCAGCAAGATGACAACAGGCAGTAACATTGCCCATATTCCTGTACTTGGTTGATGAGCTAACTGATCGATGGACTGATTATCGGACAGAGAGTTAGAAGCTGAATCGGTCTTTTTTGCTTCGCTTAACTCAGTGGCTGTGAAATCGGATTTCTTATATGCCAATATCGGCACTAAGGCCAGTATTGCTATGCAGTAGACTTGGTAAGGTAATGCCGCAAAGATATAGATAATTGGCTTATCGGTTAAGGTGCCGTTTTCCACCTGAGCACCGATTAAGCTGATAAGAAAAACACCTGCGCCACTGAAGGGCATTAGCCAGGCCAAGGGAGCTCCGGTGCTATTGGCCACAAATGCCAGCTTTTCACGGGAGATATTAAATTTATTGAATAGTGGTCGCCCGATGAGACCCACTAACATCATAGAGCCCACCCCTTCCAGACACATCAAGAATCCAAAAGCGAAGGTGACAAGTTGAGCCCTCGGCTTGGAGTTTACCAGATGGTATTTGTGGGATACTTGATAGATAAGGGCATCGATACCGCCTGATTGCCTCATGACATTGATGATGGCGCCAATTATCAGGATAAAGATCAGGCTCTTCACCGAGCTTGATGATTGAAACGTATCGGCTATGGCGTTAAAACTGTTTGCTACACCGAGTAAAAAATTATTCGACAGCAGGATTGAGCCTGCCATGATACCGGCAAAAATGGCCACATAGACCTGTCTTGTGGTAATGGCGAGTAATATCGCGATACAGGGAGGGAGTAAGGTAAGCCAAGTATTCATAAGAGGGTTAGTATCATTACATCATGTGTGCAGGTAAGTATTAAGCCGATCGCATCAAGTAGTCTGGCTGAACGTCAGTTCGATACCCGCGATAATTGAAAAGGAGATAATCAGTAGGTTATCTCTTTTTCGTTTAAATTAATTTGATCTGTTACTCTTCGAAGACAAACTTTGCATTCTTTAATGCATCTTGCGGACGTTTACATACGTAGTCTGGATAGAGCTCACTGGCACGTAGAGTCTGGTCTGTGAATGCGGCAAGCTTATCGATGACATAGATGACATAGTTGATCCCCCAACGCTCCTTGTCTGTTTCAGCTCCTTTCTTGGCGGTTATCTCATCCCCCGAGCTCTCTTTCTGCTCGATGATGTACTCAGTAGAGAAGTGTTCATATTCAAACGGAGTGTCTGGCCAGTTATTTTTGAGCTGGGTCAACATCTCATTCTGAGTCAGCGCGTTGTAATCCAGCTGAACACATCTATTTACGGTGCGGTCATCGGTTACGGCCATGGCGGCGAGGTAACCAATATCTGCAATATCGTGGGTATAGATAGGAATATCCAGGTCACCGAATGTAGTGATCTTGCTGAAAAATCGTAAATTTGGCATAAAATAGTCGAAGATGCCGCCGTTGTAAAAAAGGGTCCAGTCTAAGCTTGAATTCATGAGTAGATCATGGAAGCGCTTCTTCTGATCGAAGATCTCACCATCTCCCATCTCCAGTGCCTGAGTATGGGCGCCAAACTCGGTGGGGACAAATCGTTTTACGCCGGCTTTAACCGCCGCCTCAAGCCAGAGAGGTTCAAACTTCTGGATGATCTCCTTCGAGCCGGGCACGCTGGCGACAAAGGTATCCACACCTCGAAGGGCTTTTGTCAGTGCATTGACATTTTTCATATCCGGACACTCGACAAGTGTTGCCCCCAAGGTTTCGAACTCAGTTAATTTAGCCTCATTATGCGTGTTACGGGCGCGAAATATGATGGTGACCTTATGTCCTAATGAGAGTAAACCCTTAGTTAATGGCGTACCTACCTGACCAGCAGCACCAATGACTGCTACATGTTTTTTGTTCATATAAAGCTCCTTTCGGCTTAGCAGGATGACATTTGATAATGGGGAGGAGTATTGAAGCGGCAATAAGTGTTCGAATCATACTCAGCTTTTTCCTGACTCTAATGTTAATCAAGCCTGAGTGGCATTACATGGTCATACCTGGACTAAAAATGGTTAATATCGAACCTAAATCCTATTAATGAACTTTTATCGCCCACATTGCTATGCCGGATCCCCCTATTCGGGCTTGAAGAGATTAAGGTGATTAAATTGCCTGAGGTGGCTTTGGGAGCCAAAACGCTGAATGGAAAGGAAGAGTAGGGAGGGAGGCCTGCCACATTCAGGATGGGGCCGAATGTCTATTGCTTCCCGTACTGCGATTCGTGGGAGCTACCGTTTCCACTGCCTGAGTTCGATAATCAGTCCGTCAGGATCTCGTATCTCTGCGCGATAGGAGTCGCCTAAATCGACAGGCTCGACGGCTAGCGGTATACCTTTAGCCTTGAGGTAGTTGACCGCCTTCGTCATATCGTCAACCTCAAGCGCTATGGCGCGATAACCAACCTGCCAAGCGGCCTCCGATTTTTGTTCAGGAGTCTGGGTAGAGATGATCTCAACGACAGTGTCGCCCAACTCCAGAAAAATGACCTCCTGCATGGGGGCCATATCTACTTTTGTTCGACTCTTAATCTTGAAACCCAGAATATTAACGAAGAAACCTATGGTGACGTGGGGGTCTCGGGGAACAATTTCTACGTGGTCGACTCTCTTGAAAATCATGTTAACGCCTTTTCACTCTATGGATTCATGTTCAATTTTTAATTGCAATCGGTATAAGTGCTGAGGAACTCAGCGAAAAGGGATTTTATCGGTAGTGAATTAGGTGGAAAAGTAAAAAAAAGCGGTGAATTTATTCTAATAAATCGAATGCTTGCAGGTTTTTAAAACAAGGGACTATTAGCCAATCGGTGGGGATTGAGCCTTTTTGTTACAAATGGAATGAAACTAAACGTAATAAACCTAACCGCTGCTCTTTCTATTTAACTGTAACCAGCAGTGCAGCCACCCTCCAAATCAGGTGACAACTGTGCAATCGGTTACCTGTGATAGGGCGTGCTCATATCCCACTTGGATAGCGGGCACAGAAGGCAGACGATTACCTACCTTCAAAGAGCGGGCGTCCTCTTATGGCGCCAATGAAATTAAAGGATGCAAATATGAACATTCTCATAAGCAAAAGATATCTATTGGCAGGCGTGCTAATTGCGTTGGCCAGTACTTATGTTTCGGCCAGAGGTGGCGGGCAAGGTTTTGGCGGCTTTAATGCAATCACTAAGGCTCAACTCGAGGCAACCTGGAATGGTCAAGCCGGTCCGCAGCATACGGCGGTAAGAGGCGTTAGGGTGCAGTGGTATGCAGATGCGTGCGGAGTGGTCAACGGGCACACTAAGGATGCCAAAGAGTGCATGAATAATACAAAAAAGGCTAAATAGGCTCGCTACGCTTCGAGTTACGAGAGCGGGAACAAGTTCCCTGCGAGTGCGTCAACAAGTTGTCTGCGAGGAAAGGAGACTGCTTGTTCTCGAAGGCCTAAGGCCGGACTCGAACCTCGTAGCTCGAACCTTAAGTCCTATAAAGAATCTTAATCACATGCCAGCCGAACTTTGTCTTTACAAGATGCGGAGTGATTAACTCGCCGGTGAAGCAGACTTTGTCGAATTGAGGCACCATCTGTCCCTTCTTGAATTCACCCAGGCTGCCGCCCTTCTTACCCGATGGGCAGGTGGAGTGCTTCTTGGCCAGCATGTCAAACTTAGCACCTTTATTCAGTTGCTTAATGATATCTTCGGCCAGCTCTTTATGTTTGACTAATATGTGCAGTGCAGCAGCGGTTCTTGCCATCTATCTTAACTCTCATCGTGTATTCAATAAACTGACTCAGCTGGTCAGTCAGACTCGTTAGGTGAATTATACTCGTTTATGGGCGAGTAATACTACCGACTCATAACCAGCTTTCTCCCCGACCGAAGCGATAGACCAACTGCCCTACGGCCAGGTTATCCCAACTGGATAGCTTAGCGCTATAGAAGTGACGCCAATCCAGTTGCAGTGCCCAGTTGGGAGACAAGCGGTAGTGCAGGCCCGCTCCGCCATTGACCTGAAAGGCTTTCTTCTCCTTGTCCAACTCTATCAAGGATTCGCCGATACCAAATGTCAGGTAGGGTCTCAGTGTATTTTGGCCATTGAAGTAGTACTGGCCGTCAAAGCTATAGTTCTCGAAGGTGGTGCTTTGTCCCGTTCGCTTGTCGTTTAATTTTCCGCGGGCATAGCTTAGCCTGGTCGAAAAACTGCGGGAAAAATAGAGCCCCACACTAGCACTGGGTGCCCAGCCACTCTCAAGGTTCCACACCTCTCCCGGTGACATATAACTGCTACCAATAGATATTCCAACGATGCCAAAGTCGACCGGGTCTTCGACTGAGCTGGCCTTGTTGTTAGCGCTCTGGTGACGACTGACACCTTCGTTGGCTTTACCCGCACCTATGGCGTATTGCACCTGAAATTGCACCTGTTTATCGATGCGGCCATTATCCAGAGGTACCTCTGTCATTGAGAGATAACCTGTACCGGCTTTGACAACATCGTCACCAAACAGGGTGTTGACTCCTCGTCCCAGTGAGTCGATTGGGTCTAAGAAAAACAGTGCCGTATCTCCCCAACCCTCAGATCCCCATACTGTTCCTCCGCGTTGGCGGATCTCTCGCTCTTTATTGAAGGCCCATTCTCCATAAACCCAGCCAAGTACCGGAGTCACGACCAGATCCTGGATCGATGGCACTTCGGCAAAGGCTTCGACACCATACTCCCAATAAAAGGTCGACATCATGAAGGAGTACATGAAGGCATCCCACTGGCGATAACCTGATTTTCTAGCGGTCTGGTAATAGACGCCGCCAAAGTAGGGATGACCTATGTAATTGATGGCAAAATTGTCTCTGTCCCATACCGGGCCGCTGCTTACATTGTCCCACCATTTTTTGTGCAACTTCTCACCACTCTTGTCCCAGTTGGTGATGGAGGAAGGGAGCAGGGCAAGAAAACCGGCGAAACCTACGCCGTAAGCGGCGACGGATTTTGTCTGAGACCACAGACGTGCACTATCTTCACCATGTTCGGCACTGAACAGCGATACGTTATAAGGCTGGTCATATACCGAGGGGGCTCTGATGGTATCTTCCCAGCTGCTGTTGGTGATTGAGGGACGATATATCTCTGCGGTTTCATCGCTCTCACCTGTTGCATGTACAAGACCGCTGGAAGCAGCCAGAGCAACGGCTAAGGAGATAGATTTGTAGCAGGAGGTTGGGAGATATTTCATTAAACCCTCTCATGTGTACGGCGCCGCAGCGGGCTCTTAAAGCACTATTTCTTTATGAGTTTAGTTACTTAAATGACTTTTGGAAAATTAGCATCAATATTGGTATATGATTATATTTCTGTTAATATCGAAATATGATTTTGTATAAGTATGGGCAGAGTGCGTGATGGATATTGAAGTGGTTGCTAAGGCGTTGAAGGAGTTGGGTCATACAACTCGATTAACCATCTATAAGCGAGTGGTGCGCGCGGGTTTTCAGGGACTTGCGGTAGGCAGCTTGCAAGAGCAGCTCAAGATCCCGGGTTCAACCTTATCACACCATATCTCGAGTCTGGTTTCTGCCGGACTCATCTCCCAGCGACGTGAAGGCAGAACCCTATTTTGTGTCGCCGAGTTTGATAAGCTCGAGGGCGTGATTGGTTTCCTGCAGGATGAATGTTGTATCGACGAGGAGTGTGCGCCTAAGTTATCCACTCAAAAGTCTTAGCGACGCATGAGTTATAGCCCATTCATTTTTATCCCCACAATAGTTCGCAGCCCTCAGGGGCTGCTTGTCTGTCACACATAAGTCTGTGCC
>Ga0070725_10000726_pt1 | contig 20923 bp, 9 predicted proteins | sample tdDd002_FD_69781 | JGI IMG/M metagenome (GOLD analysis project Ga0070725, IMG submission 69781) | Marine sediment microbial communities from the Atlantic coast under amendment with organic carbon and nitrate - tdDd00.2 | ecosystem: Environmental > Aquatic > Marine > Coastal > Sediment | place... | reverse complement strand
TCTTTGCATCTGCCGGATGAGTAGCATATCTTTCTTCGTACTTCACACTCATTTTATCTGTTTTTAATAATTAGAACTTTCGTAGTGTTCAAGTTTCAAATTCCAAACTTGAATGTTACAAAGAAAGAAAATGCAATTGAATTGTGCAATCGATTGTCCGTATTTTTATTTTCACATCAATAAAATTACTTTTTTAGATTATCATCAAACACTGATTATATCTAATTTTCAACACTTTTAAACCGACACGAAAAAGCATTTATTTAAATTGAATTTGCGCAATCGATTTCTTATTATTTATTAAATATCTTATATTTCTAAAAATTATATGCATCTTTGTTTCGAATTTATTAGCAGCACAATTTAGAATGAAGAAGGAAAGTAACATTACAATTCACGATATAGCCAAAGCCCTAAAGATATCAGGATCTACAGTATCCAGAGCTCTTAATGACAATTCTCGTATTAGTGAGAAAACTAAAAAGGCTGTGCGTGATATGGCAAAACAATTAGGATATCAACCCAATGCACTTGCATCAAATTTGCGCACCAATTGCACAAATACCATTGGTGTTATCATTCCGCGTATTAGTCGTTACTTCTTTTCATCTGCAATTACTGGTATAGAGGAATTTGCCAGAAAAAAAGGTTACAATGTAATCATTTGTCAATCAAATGATATGGAAGAACGCGAATCGGATTGCGTACAAACACTGTTTGCTTCAAGAGTAGATGGAGTTATCTCTTCTGTAGCTTTAAATTCTGACAATTACGAACATTACAAAACATTTACAAATCGAAATATTCCATTGGTGTTTTTCGATAGAGTTTGTGATGAATTAGAAACCAGCAAGGTGGTGGTGGATGATTTTAAAGGAGGCTTTATAGCTGCTGAACATTTAATTTCAAAAGGGTGCAAACGAATTGCACACATAAGTGGTCCACAACATCTAAACATTTACATCAATCGTCTTCAGGGCTATCTGAAAGCCATGCGAAAACATAACATTACAATTGATGAAAAACAAATTATAGAAAGTCCTCTTAACAGAGAAGATGGTTTAAGGTGTGCTAAAGAATTACTGGAATCAGCCAACCCTCCTGATGCAATTTTTGCAGGTAATGATACCACGGCCCTAAGTATAATACTATATGCAAAAGAAAAAGGGATTAAAATTCCTGAAGATCTAGCAATTGTAGGATTTAGTAATGAACCTTTTTCGGAATACCTCTCTCCTTCGCTTACCACAGTTGAACAATCTGGCTTTGATGTTGGTGTTAAAGCAACAGAATTATTGATTGATATCATCGCTAACAAAAGCGGAAACACACAGGAAACAATAGTTCTACCGGTAAAATTAATTGAGAGAGAATCATCAAATAAAAAACAATTTTAATTTTAAACATAGTAAACACATAACCCCAGAAATATTATTATCTGGGGTTATTGAACAAATTGTATTAAAAAACATTGAGTTTAAAACTAAGACGCCCAAAAAGATTCAGGATCTAAAACCTCTTTTTCTATCTCTTTAAAATATTTACAAGTACCTACTTTCAGCTCATAAGTAGCCTCCTCATCACAAACTATCATTCCCTTAGGATGCAATTGCAATGCACTAATTGTCCACATATGATTTACCCCCTCTTCAATTGCTTTTTTAAGAGCACGTGATTTTGAATGACCATTTACAATGGTTAAAACTTCTTTGGCATCCATTACTGTTTTAACCCCTACAGTTAAAGCGTATTTAGGTACGGCATTCACATCATTATCAAAAAATCGGGAATTGGCTAAACGAGTATCATAGTTTAGCGTTTTCAATCTGGTTTTTGATCCCAATGAAGAACCAGGTTCGTTAAAAGCTATGTGCCCATCAGGACCAATCCCTCCCAAAAAGAGATCAATACCTCCTACAGATTCTATTTTTGCTTCGTAACGATAACACTCCTCTTCAATATTGTCCACATTCCCATTCAGGATATTTACATTTTCTTCCTGAATATCAATGTGACTAAAGAAGTTATCCCACATAAATGTATAATAACTTTGAGAATGATTCTGTGGTATTCCCACATATTCATCCATATTAAAGGTTATCACATTTTTAAAGGAAACCTTTCCTGCTTCGTACAATGAAATCAATTCATTATAGGTACCTAATGGCGAAGAACCCGTTGGCAACCCCAAAACAAATGGTTTCTCTTTAGTTGGTTTACTCAGCTCTATTTTTTTAGCGATATAATTCGCTGTCCATTTAGACAGCGAATTATATTCTGGTAAAATTATCAATCTCATTTCTACATCCCTTTCTATTACTAATCTATCTACACTAAAAATGAACGATTATTCATCGTAATCATACTCTTCTTCAAGACCCAAAGCATCTATTGACCTCTGACTAGGAGTTGGAGTTTTATCCATTTCTGCATAATACTCAGCATTCATCCATTTCATTTCTCCTCCAATTACACGAGGATCTTTAGTATCTGTAAGATATTTAACCATCTTATCCTTCATTTGCTTTTTAATCTCTTTGTATTCAGCAGAAGCAGCCACATTATTGATCTGATCTGGATCATTTTTTAAATCATATAACTCTTCTGCCGGTCTTTTACTGAAAGCAAGATCAAACAACTCTTTCACACCCTCTTTTTCTTTGTTTTCCAAGAGATACATTTTTGCAGGACAAGGATATTGTAACATGTGTGCATCAACATCACCATATAAAGGTGGATCACCAGCAGGCCATTCTTTCTCCTCATAATTTCTGATATACAAATAATCCTTAGTTTGAATAGCACGACCGCCATATCCTGCACCATTTTTACGAACATAAGCGTGACGTTCTCTGGCTGTTACAACAAAATCTCTTTCTGGCTCAATAATCCCAGATTCATCTGATTCCAAGATATTAACCAAACTTTTTGCAGTCATGTAATCCGGAATAGGTAATCCAGCAAATTCGAGAAAAGTTGGAGCCAAATCAGTTAAATAAGTAAAATCTTCAATTACTCTCGAACCTTTAAATCGTTCAGGCATGGAGATAATCATTGGAATCTTTGTACCCATATCATATAAATTAGCTAATCCTCTTGGCATTTGCCAACCATTATCACTGGCAACAATTACAATTGTATTATCCAATTGCCCCATTTCTTTAAGCAAAGAAATGTAGCCGCCAACTTCTTTATCAAAATGCTGAATTTCTGCATAGTAATCAGCAATATCTTCTCTTACTTCCTTGCAATCCGGCAAGTAACTTGGCACTACAATTTTATCAAGATCAATTTTAGCCTTTTTGCCACCATTTCTCTTAAACGGACGATGTGGATCTCTTGAACTAAACCAATACATAAACGGTTGTCCCTTTTCCCGCTCGTTATAAAATTCTTCAAATGAATCAAACTGATCACCTCCCGGATTTCGATCTCTACCACTAGCTTCTGTATCTCCTGGTCCCCATCCTTTTCCTTCGTATCCTACAAGATAGCCTGCGTTTTCTAAAAGATCTGGATAAACTTCAAATTTAGAAGGTAAAGTTCCCCACAGATTAGCGCCTTCTTCTAATCTCCAAATATCCTGTCCTGTCAACATCGAAGCACGAGCTGGAGTGCAAGATGGAGCTGAACAAAATGCATTAGTAAATTTAACACCTTGCTCAGCAATTTTATCAATATTAGGAGTTTTCACCACCGGATCACCATAACAACCCAAATGATTCCAACTGTGATTATCTGACATCAATATCAAAAAATTAGGTTTCTTCTGAACCTCTTTTTTTTGCATGCCACAGCCACCAAGAAGCGATGTTCCGGCAATTGCAGCAACTGATGTTGCAACACACCATTTTTTTAAATTTATCTTTCCCATTTTATCTCGATTTATTTTTCCTATTTATTTGTTCTTATTGAACTTAAAAGTTCTTTCATAGAAACTGTTTTATTATTTACCAATGGTTTTGACCAAAAAGCAATACTCATTACATATCCCAGTGTTACAAATAAAAATGACATTGCCATTTTCAATCCAATAACATCTCCTAAGGCTCCAATGATTAATGGAACCAAGGCTCCGCCAAAAATTCCGGAACATAAAATTCCCGAAAATGCTCCATGATGATTTTTCACTGAGTTAAGCGCCAATGAAAAAACAATAGAGAACATTACAGAAATAAAGAATCCTGCCAAAGGGAAAGCCATTAATGAAACACTTGCAGAACCAAATAAAGCAGCAATTACACTAACAATCGCGGCTATTGAAAAAAGTTTTAAAACCAATTTCGAATCCATTAATTTTAACAACAACAAGCCCAACAAACATCCCAATGACATCAATCCCCAAAACCATGCTATGGCATTTGCTCCGGCTCCTTCCGGATTAATTCCATGATAGGTATTTAAGAATTTACTCATCCAGTTTGCTAAGCCCTGCTCCGTTCCCACATAAGCCATAATTCCTAAAAAGAACAGGATAACCCGTTTATCTTTTATAAGTTCCAAATAGGTTTTAACCGCTCCTGTTTTTTCATCCTCTTTTAGCTGTACTTTGGGAAGTTTCACCATGCTAATTACAAGCAAAGTGACAATGAAAACAAGTGTGAAAATCCAGTACAATGAACTCCATGGCAAATCAGCAGGAATTAATCGGCTCAAAGTATCAATAAATAAATTTCCATTCCCCTGATATCCACTCAATTCTTCCATTAAATAGGTAAACACATGTGGACTCAAAAATGAAGCTGCACCAAAAACAAGTTGTCCCATAACCGAGTAAAAGGCAAAATTCTCTTCCCCACCTGCTTCTCTCATTAATGGATTAATAATTACCTGTAACATTGCCATGCCAATTCCAATTATAAAAAGCGATAGTAAAGCCACGACATATAATGGAAACAGAGCAAATAAGAATGCTCCAGAAAGATTAAGTCCAAAAGCAATTAACATAGATGATTTTTCACCAAATTTTTCGATTAAAGCTCCAGCGGGTGCAGACATAATTCCGTAAGCCAGAAAAAATGAAAATGGTAAAAAAGCCGCCATAGTTAAACTCAATTCGTAATTTTCAATAATGGCGGGCATTATCGGACCCAAAATATTGGTCACAAAAGAGATCACAAACCAAATACAGAGTATCAAGAGAACAATCAATTTACTTCGTCTCATATTTTTTAAGTTTAGATTATTTAAGTGTCACTTTATTTTCTAAATTCTGCTCGGTACTTTGATCGAACACAAGAGCTGCTGCTCCTAAAAAACCAGCTTTATTACCTAAAGCAGCCGCCTCTATTTGGGTAAAAACAGAAGTTTCCTTCATTGCCAAGCTCATTGCCCGAGTTTTAATATTATCCACATAAAAATCGCCAGCTTCGGAAATTCCACCACCTATGATAATCTTTTGTGGACTAAAAATATTGATATAGCCAGCTATTCCTTTAGCTAAATAATCAAAATGCATATTCATTGCTTTAACAGCACATTCTTCATTTTGATGAAACTGGCTGATGATTATTTTACCATCAATTTTTTCGATATCTTTTCTTTTTTTGCCTTTTAGTAATGCTTTATAATCACGAATCAGTGCAGTGGTAGATGCATGAGCCTCTAAACATCCCTTGGCTCCACATGAACACTCCTCTCCATCGCAATCAACAATAATATGTCCCAATTCTGCTCCTCTATTTCTATGCCCTCCATAAAGGTTTCCATTCAAAACCATTGCTCCACCAACACCTGTTCCTATGGTAAGAAATATTACATCTGAAGTTCCTTTGGCACTTCCATACCGTGCCTCAGCCAAGCCCATTAAATTTGCGTCATTATCAACTCGAACAGGTAGATTTAACCTTCTAGAGAGAATCCCACCTAAAGGTAAACTCTCCCAGTCTGGTAAATTTTCAGCACCTCCTAAAACTAACCCATTGTCAATTACACCAGGTGTTCCAATTCCTACACCAAGAATTTCCAGATCTTTGAACTCTGCCCATTCTATAATTTCAAGAACACAATCTTCCAAATTGTTAATCACCTCGTCACGCGATCCATTTGCACCAGTTGGCTTTAGCGAATCGTACAGAACCGATCCTTTTTCATCTACCAAGGCATATTTTATATTTGTTCCCCCTAAATCTAAACCAATAGCACAATTCATTTTCTTCTATTAATATTGAAATCTGTAGCAGAATAAAATACTTAGCTGTCCTGCCATTTTTATAATAATTCGTAATGCTCTTCTAAAAGCTATTTCCAATTCAAAAGTAGAGTAAAGTGTAGTTCTTCACTTCTATTCAAGTTCTCTCCACTTTTACTATTGTTGAAATTGATTTAAACTTGGTTGAATCCATTACTTCTACAGCAGAACTTAGATACTACTGGAATTTTACCCATTAAAAAAGCCGTTCTTCATTGAATCTGAAGAACGGCTTTGTCATTTGTAATAGCAATTTCGTTATTGCTTATCGAAATTCTTTTGAAGGTATTCTGTAGGTAAATACCCAAAGTATTTTTTAAAACTTGTGGAGAAATATGAAGGAGAATTAAATCCTACCATATAGCTAATTTCAGCTATTGAGTATTTGTTCTCCTCAATTAATTTTGTAGCTTTTCTAAATCGTATTTTTTTAATAAAATCAGTAGCCGATTCTCCTGTAATGGCTTTCAATTTTAAATGTAAATTAGAACGGCTCATTCCCATTTCACGTGCGAAAAAATCGACCGATAAATCGGGTTCTGATAGATTCTTTTCAACAATCTCAACCGCTTTTTTTAGTAATTCTTCATCTAAATTATTAAACGCCATTTTATCAGGTTGAATATCCAACGATTTAGAATAAAACTCTTTCAGACGCTTTCTCGTTTTAATTACATTACCAATTTTGACTTCGAGCAGATTCATTACAAATGGCTTAGTAATGTAATCATCAGCTCCCATTCCTAAACCTTCAATTTGATCCTCAACCGCTGATTTCGCTGTTAATAGAATAACAGGAATATGACAGGTTTTTATATTTTGCTTGATTTTCTTACAAAATGAAACTCCATCCATAACAGGCATCATTACATCTGAAATAATAAGAGTTGGTTGTTTCTCGTTAACCGATATCAGTGCCTCTTCGCCATTCCCAGCTACACTTATATTGTAAGAATCACGTAAATTTTCTTTTAAATAATTAATGATATCAGGATTATCCTCTACAATCAAGACCGATTCCTTAGCAACTTCATCATCTTCATATTGTTCTTCCTCTTCATTTTCATTGCTATATATATCCAAAACAAGATCTGATTTCGGAGTTTCTTCAATTGCACTTTCCATTTCCAGGATTTCTTCCTCAGCATAAGCTTCCTCATCCATAGGAATACTCACGATAAACTTTGATCCCCTTCCTTCATCACTATCTACCTGAATAGTTCCATGATGCAATTCAACAAGGCGCTTTGTAAGAGCCAATCCGATTCCTGAACCAGGCTTGGTTGTATTCTCATCAATCCTGTAAAATCTTTCAAAAATCAAGGACTGTTGTTCCATCGGAATTCCTTTTCCCGAATCACTAACTTCAATAATTACGTTGTTTGAGGATTGATGAAGTAAAACACCTATTGATCCACCTGATGGAGTGAATTTAAATGCATTAGAAAGTAAGTTGAAAATAATTTTCTCAATATAACTGTCATCAAAAACTATTGATTTCTTTTCAAATTTTGTATCGAAAGTATAAATAATATTATTCTGAGACGCAACTTCAGCAAATGACAAATAGATCTCATTTACAAAACCAACCATCTCTCCTTTTGAAACTTGTAATTTAAGAGTTCCTAATTCTGATTTTCGAAAATCCATAAGTTGATCAATTAAGTTCAACAATCTTTTGGTATTCTTATAAATTAAATCATGCTGTTTCGAAACCCATTCATCTCCTAATTTGCGTTCACGAATTTTCTGTAATGGTGATAATATTAAAGTCAAAGGCGTTCTAAACTCATGGGTAATGTTGGTGAAAAACTGTAATTTCATTTGATTGATTTCAGTCAATTTCTGCTTTTCCAACCTTTCTACTCTTAGTTCATTTTGTGTTTTAATTCTTTCTTTCAAAAATTTAATAGAAATAAATGCAATAGCTAAGATAATCAAGGAGTAAATTAAAATCGCATAGGAAGAAACATACCATGGATTCAAAATAACAATATCAATTGAAGCCTCTTTTTTCCCAATAATACCTTCTCCACTTACCGCCTTAACTTTAAAAGTATATTTTCCGGCTGGCAAATTAGAATAAGTGGAACTAGAACTATTTGATGACAAAATCCAATCTTGATCGAACCCTTCCAACATTCTCATATATTTAAGTTTGTGAGCTGCGATATAATTGATTGCAGCAAATTCAAACTCAAATACATTCTGCTTACTTTTTAATTGAATTTCATTCAACTTCGAAATGTGATCATCCAAAATTCCTGTTTGATCACCAGCCACAACACGTTTGTTGTTTACCTTTAAATTTCGAAAGATTATTTCATCATTAAATGGATTTTCTCCAATTAGTTTAGATTGAAAAATGGTCACTCCGTTTATTCCACCAAACAGAAGTTCTCCTTTAGAGGTTTTGCTAAAAGAATAAGTATTGAACTGGCGACTTTGAATACCATCTTCCAAGTCGTAATTTTTAAATTTTTTGATTGATGGATCAAAACAGGAAAGTCCTTTGTTGGTACTTATCCATAGTTTTCCTTCTTCATCTTCCAATATGCCAAAAATAACATCATTAGGTAATCCATCTTTTGTTGTATAACGAACAAACTTCCGATCAATTTCATCGAAAACATTCAAGCCAGCCTTTGTCCCTATCCATATCCTTCCCTTTTGATCCTCTGTTACACAAGTAATTTCGTTAAAACTTAAACTTTGAGAATCATTAACATCATTTAAAAACGACTCAAAAACATTTCTCTCTGGATAAAAAATATTCAACCCACGATCCGTACCAATCCATATTCGAGCACGTGAATCTTCGAAAAGAAATGATATTCGATCCGAGGACATTCTGTTTCCTTTATGATCTAAATAAAAATGTTTGAACAAACCTGTTTGGTCATCAAACATATTCAATCCTTTCCAGGTACCAACCCAGATTCTTGATTTACTATCCATCAACAGCGCGTACACACTATTATCTGAAATTGAACCCTGAGTATTATTTTGCTTAAAAACTTTCGATTTTCCACTTCTAGGATCTAATAAATTAAGACCTGATTTGTGTGTTCCAACCAATAATTTACCACTTTTGGTTATAACAATTGATTTTAAATTATTCGAACTTAAAGAGTAAGGATTATTTTCATCATGAGTAAAATAGCTAACTCTGTTATTTTTTCTATCCCAATAATTTAATCCATTATCATTGGTTGCAATCCATAAATTCCCATTTTGATCTTCTTTAATGGCACTTGCAACATTATCACTTAATGACAATTTTCCACCATTCTGGTTTATCAAATCAAATTTTGTATCGGAAGCATGATAGTAGTTGATACCACCAAAAAATGTCCCCAACCACATTCCATTTTGTACGTCCTTATAAATACTACGTACCGAGTTCTGACTTAAGGCATAAGGTCTTGAGAATTCCTCGTAATGATTAGAAAAATTTCCTGTTTCCAAATTCAAAATACTTAAGCCGACAAAAGTTCCTATCCATAAATCCCCATTATCACCGAATCCAAGCGATCGTATATTGTCATTACTCAAGCTATTTTTATCACTTGCAGAATGAAGATATGTCTCATTTAATTTAAAATTAGAGTCAAATTGAAATAAGCCATCCCCTTCGGTGCCTATCCAAAAATTATCCAAATCATCTTTTAGAATTGTTCGTATTTCAAGGTTATCACCAGGCAAATTAATCTTTTGGGCATAAAGGCTTTTCTTATTTAATTCATACAAACCAAAATCTGTTCCAATTAGAAGTGAATTTCCATTTGGATAGATAACATTCACTCTATCTATAAATCCTTTTTTTGTACTAATTTTTAGTTCGGTAAACAGATTTGCCTCGGTGTTGAAGTTATAAATATTGCCACTATGAGAACAAGCATATATATTCCCTTTTTCATCCTCTATAATATCGATTATATCCTGATTTACTGCTTTATCTGACAAAGGAAAATTGATAAAAGAATCATAGGTGTTATTGTAAAGACTTATTCCCTTATTACTACCAATCCATAACTGTCCAGAATTACTTACTAACAACTTTCTAATGTAATTAGAGAGAATCGTAGTACTATCGGAAATATCTTTTCTGTAAACTGTAAACTCTCTACCATCAAAACGATTTAATCCATCTTGTGTACCAAACCACATATAGCCTGTTTGATCCTGAACGATACTAAGAATTGTACTTTGAGACAGACCATCTGAATTGGAAATGTTCCTGAAAAGAATTCTAGAATCTTTATTATCAGAGGCACTTACCGTATTTAACAAAAACAGAGCCATCCACACTATCAACAAGCCAATTCTTTTCATTCCTTAAGTATTTACAGTTACAAGCTAAAATTATTATTTTCCTTACTGATATCAAAGAATATCTTAACTAACAAAAGAGGATGACCGCAGTCACCCTCCATTGCTAACTATATTATAAAATATAGATCTAATACCCTGGATTTTGTAATAGTTTTACATTCTCATCCGTTTCTCTCTGAGGAATAGGTAGGAGCTCGTGTTTATTATCAGTAAAATAAACACCTGCTACATATCCTACAGAATTATTCCCTTCAGTTGTTTTTGGATAATTCGCTTCCAATACCGTTTGAGTTGCTCTTAATTGGGTTCCCAATTCATTCCATCGGATCAAATCATACTTTCTCCAACCTTCTGCAACCATTTCAAGTTTTCGTTCCTTTTTAATTGCAGCGAAAAAATCGTCATAGTTTAATGAATTATCCAAATCTGCTAAACCAGCACGGGTTCTAACAGCATTTATTGCATCAAATCCATCCTGCAAACTAATTCCTGCTGGTAGTTCATCACGTACTTCATTTACTGCTTCTGCAAACATTAACAAAACATCAGCATAACGAAGTGTACACCAGTTTACGTTAGTATAATTCGGATTTTGGGCTGGTTCCTCAATCAAATCTCGTCTCCATTTACCAGGAAAGTGAGGCTTACCTGCTTTCAAAGCTTTCTGATTCCCATTTTTGTCAATTTCAAACTCTGCAACCGAAACATCTCTTCTTACATCTTCCATTGCAAATTCTGCCTTAAAATCAGGACGAATATTTACATATGCATTAGCACGACCATAAGGAGAATCTGCATGAGTTTTAGGACTATTCCACGTCCCTATTAAACCTGAATCTTCCTGATCATTCGCTACATTATAGGTAGCAATTTCAAATAAACTTTCAGTTGGATCCTGAATGAAACTGGTTAAATTTCTGAATACTTGCTCGTAACTATCCAAAAGACCAAACATTCCCAAGTCCATTAACTCTTTAGCTTCAACCGCAGCCTCTTTATAATACGTTTTGTAATCATCAGGTCGGCTCATTACACCAGCTTGATCTAAGGCATATCCTCCACGGTACAAAAGAGCTCTAACAAGATAACCACGTACTGCCCCTATGTTAGCTCTATCATTTGTTTCAGGAAATGTTTCTGGCAACAATTGTTTCGCATCTCTTAAATCCTGAATGATTACATCGTACACATCACTTTTATTCGATTTTGCTACGAAGAAATCACTTGATGATTCCGTTGGCTCAGTCAACAAAGGAACATCTCCCCATAAACGAACCAAATCAAAATAAATAAAAGCTCGAAGAAACTTAGCTTCACCAAGATATTTATTTAGAGCAGCTTTTTCCTCATCAGTTCCATTGGTAAATAAATCCATCTCCTGAATCTTTTTAATAGAAAGATTGGCATAGTTAACACCTTTGTACAATTCTATCCAGGTTCTTTCAATAAATCCAGTAACCGGAGATGAACCATAATGTGCTATTTTTCTATTGTCATTAGAAAATCCAGTACCTCTCATATAGGTAATGTCATCATCCATAGGATAATTCATGGATAACAACTGTCCATATGTGTATTTGGTAGTAAAGACATCATAAATCCCTTTTACGCCCAAATCTGCATGAGTCACTGTTTTGTAAAAGGTTTCAGAAGAATATGAAGATTTCGGATCAATTTCCAACTCATCCTCACACGACACCAGGCATCCCATTGCTAATGCTAACATTGCAAGACCTGAAGTTAATTTTAAAAATTTGTTATATATCGTTTTCATTTTATTATCAATTAAACAGGATTACATTGAAATATTTACACCGAAAATAAATGTTCTACTTCTAGGATAAGCACCCCAATCAACTCCTGGAGTTAATCCAGTAGCATTTCTGGTACTTACCTCCGGATCGAATCCAGAATAACTGGTCCATGTATAAATATTATTTGCAGTACCATAAATTCTAACTTTATCCAGCTTTATTCTCTTTAATAAACTCTTAGGTACATTATAACCTAAAGTAATATTGTTAATTCTTAGGAATGAACCATCTTCTACAATTCCTGAGTGAAATCTAATTGTTCTATTTCCATTGTAAACCGGATATTTGGCATTTTTATTCATTTCTGCCAAAGCTGCAGGATCCGTAATTCTCTGCCCACCAGCATCCAATGTAGACCAACGATTTTTCAATAGTGCCAATACGTTTTTATTCTTTTCAAAACCACGAGTATAGTACATCTTATTCGCATTGTAGATATCATTACCATATGACCAATTCACGAAAACACTCATATCCCAATTCTTATATCTGAAGGTATTTGTGATTCCACCAAAATGAATTGGGTTTGCATCTCCAATAACTTTACGATCGTTTGAATCAATCTTCCCATCAGGTACACCATTTGGTCCCGAAATATCCTTGTATTTCATCCATCCTGGTTGTGCTACATCATTTGGATCGTAAGCTGTACCATCTTTCAATGCATAAGTCTGAGAACCTGCATCATAATTAAAGTCATCAACACCATAAAGACCATCCCACACATAACCATACATCTTCCCAATAGGTCTGCCTACTTCAACGATATAATCCTTCTCTGTAAATTTGTTACCAAACCACCCTGATTCCTCAAGTCTAAATTTTTGATTGTCTGCCAATTTCACAATCTTATTTTTATTAAAGGAAATATTAAAATTAGTTGACCACTCGAAATCTTTCGACTTAATATTTACAGTACTTACACTAAACTCCATTCCCTTATTCTCGGTTTCACCAATATTCTTTAAGGTAGTTGTAAAACCTGTAGTTGCAGGAATAGTTGTTTTCAAGAGTAGATCTTTAGTTCTTGACAGGTAAAAATCTCCTGTTACTCTAACTCTCTGATTAAATAAACCTAAGTCAACACCAAAGTTAGCAGAATGAGTAGATTCCCATTTTAATTTTTCATTAGCCAAATTCTCAGGAACAATTCCCGATTGTGTGGTATTGTCAAACCCATAAGTTACACCACTCAATATTGACATGTATCCGTAATTTGGAATTCTATTATTTCCAGACACACCATAACTAGCTCTAAGTTTAAGGTTTGAGATCTGCTCAATTCCTTGCATAAATCCTTCTTCACTAACTCTCCAGCCAAATGATCCTGAAGGGAAATAACCATATTTATTTTCAGGTCCAAATTTAGATGAACCATCGGCTCTCATTGTTGCTGAGAATAAATATTTATTATTGAAGGTGTAGTTCACTCTACCAAAAAATGAAATCAACTTGGTTTCTTCCTCGAACGATTCAGCATTATTTGGAACACCTAATCCCAAATCTTTTAAACCTATATCATCATTAGGAAAACCACTCACTTCTGTCAACACTCTTTTTCTATCTGTCGCAACTTGCTCATGTCCTAAAAGAACATTTAAATCGTGATTCCCAATATTCTTACTATAATTTAATGTTAGAGCGTAATTCCAATCTCTAAATTCATCATACTGAATTGAACCAAATGGACCTCCATTACGTTTTCCCGCAACCGATCTTTCACCATCAAAGCGTTCTCTTCTTTGAACAACATTTCTTAATCCACCATCGAACTTAGCATACAAATCGTTTGTCAGGTTAAACTTCAAGCTACCATTTAATGTCGTTTGCTTTTTTTCTGTTTCACGATGTTCTGCCTCAGAAGAAACCAATGGATTTTGCAATACATTACCACTATCGTCAACCAATGCCGGATCTTCATCCAAATAAATTAAATCACTATCGTTACCATATTTACCAATGGTTGGACGATATCTGGCAATATGTGTTAACTTATTAAATGTAGCCGTTTGATCAGAAGTTCCCATTCCATAAGTCTTCTGTTCCTGATAACTTGCAATAACTGAAGCATCAATAAAATCATTTACTTTCTGATCTATCTTTAATCGTCCATTATTTCTTTCGAAACCACTATTCACCATTATACCTTCATTTTCATTTCTCGAAAATGAAAAACTATATTTGGTCTCTTTGCTACCACCGGTAACACTCAATTTGTAATTTTGAATAGTAGCATTTCCTCCGAACATCTCGTCCTGCCAATCAATCCCTTTTCTTTCTTTATAAAGATCTCCAAGTTCGTCCCAAGTACCATATGTATTTTCAAATGATTCCAAATCACCATCTCCCTCTATATTCTCATATTGAAGTTTCACAAAATCGTAAGGCTTCATTACATCCAAAGTCTCAGTAACTTCCTTAATACCAAAATATGCATCGAAATTAATACGAGGTTTACCAACTTTTCCACCTTTTGTTGTAATTAAAACCACTCCATTTGCACCACGAGCACCATAAATTGCTGCTGAAGAAGCATCTTTTAAGATATCTATCGTTTCAATATCCGTTGGGTCAAGGTAATTTATTCCATCTTCCGACGGAAATCCATCAATAACATACAAAGGAGAATTATCCTGAGTAATTGATCCACCTCCACGAACACGAATTGAAATACCAGCATCCGGAGATCCTTCAGATGAAGTAATTTGAACACCTGAAACCTTACCTGCAATTGCAGTGGCAACGTTTGCGGTAGGAACTTTAGAAATTTCATCACTTGAAACAGAAGCAACTGATCCTGTCAAATCTCTCTTCTTCATCGTACCGTAACCAACAGCAACAACTTCTTCCAATTGCAATACCGATGATTTTAAAACTACATCAATTTTTGCTTTTCCTTGTACAGGAATTTCTACAGGCTCAAATCCAATAAATGAGAATTGTAACACAGCATTATTAGGATTCTCTATTTCCAACATGTAGTTACCATCAAAATCGGTAGTTACTCCCGTTGTAGTACCTTTAATAATTACATTCACACCGGGCAGTAATTCTCCCGATTCCTCAGACACCTTTCCAGATACTTTAAGGGATTGTGCAAAAGCACCAATTCCAAAAAGCAATCCAGCTGTCAACAGCAAGATTTTCTTCATAAAATTTAGTTTAGTCATAACAAACTTAGTTTGATTTAGAATTTGTTACAACGAATATATCAGGTATGCCACGTAATCGATTTAACCTCTGTTCTACATCCCTTTTACTTCATCTAATACGCCTTTAATCTCGTTGAATTCTGTTTAAATTCTGTTGAAAAGGCGCGCTTAACCCTCCTTATCACAGAAAAATACAGTTCAAAAGCTGCACTTTCGACTAATATGAAATATCTTATTTTATGATACCTACACCTATCTTTCCTTTCCAAAATGGCACTTCATTTCCCATGATTTTGGAACCTCTAATAAAAACAATTCTCTAGAATTATCTTACCTCATCATATAAAGGATGGATTTTTATCAATACTCATTAATCAACTATTAATGAAGGGATATCGATTGATATCCGCCCCTAAAATAGCAAATTATTCATTAAAAAATCCTTCAATAAATCCCCCTTATCCATTCAGTACCACCATTCAACCTAAACACAAATCTTTTCAACATAGCATAAACAATTCTATTCCTAAACCTCTTTTCTTTGAATAAAGCCTATAAATCAAACCATTGTGATCCATTAAGCAAGTATATACCCACAATGGTTTAAAATTTCATTCTCTAAACAATTTGTAATTCATAAAAATTAATAAACCAAATATCAAGCATATGAGAGTTCTTAAAACTACATTAATTGGGAAAATGATTCTTCTTTTTGCATCTCCTTCCAATGTCCACTCCAAAACTAAAAGCAATCTAAAAAATCAACATTAATAAAAATTTCAGATTTACACGGTATAGGTGTAAATTTCACACTCGAAAAATAGTATCAAATGACGAAAACAATTCAAACTTGCCTGTTACTGACAGTATTGCTATTACAATGCTTTTGCAGTTATGGACAGAAGAAAAAACGATCGGACGACTGGGTCAACGATCGTTACAAGTACCAGATTAGTGTAGAAAAGAATCGCTACTCCTTCGAAGAGGAAATACCCTATCATTGGCAAGCTGACGAAAAAGGGAGCTTGGAACTTTCTGATCGACACTATAAAGCTGGAAAACAATCTTTAAAATGGAGCTTTTCTAATAATGCCAAATTAAGAATTACTGCTCCTCACAATTTAAAAAGTGCAGCTTCCAAAAAGCAAGGAGGTTTCATGTTTTGGATTTACAATGAAAAGGCTATTGAAGAATCGCTGCACTTCTCGTTTACTGATTCAAACGATAAAGAGATCTTTGATATGAATTACAAACTCAATTTCATTGGATGGAGAGCTGCTTGGGTTAAATTCACCGACGATTTAGGTAACAGCACAAAAGAAGAAGTTATAAATCTAGTTCTTACAGCTCCAAAATCAGAGGAAAATGGGAATTTGTATTTCGATTCATGGGAATTTGTTGACAAATTGTACGAAAGCCGATCATCCAGCTACCAATTTCAAAGAAAGGGCGATGTTGGATTCGCATGGTCTACCTACCGATGGAGCAAGTTTCAGCCAGATTTTTCAAATTTACCACAAGTAACAACTACTGAAAAAGAAGCATTTGCAACCATTCAAAAAAGATTGGATGACTATTTAATAGGTACAGGTAAATTCCTAGGAACTGAACCAACCCAATTGAGAAAAAAAGGTCTGAACAAATACATTGCCAAAGGAATTAAAGGATTCGAGAAACTAAATATTAAGCGCCACACTGACGGGCATATCACAGGAACGCCTTTGTTTGCAAGAAATTCTCCTCACCGTCCACTAATGAACGAGGAAGCCAACAGATACATTCCTCTCCCTCTTGCCTTCGATTATCTTTTGAATGGAAACAAGGAAAGTTTAGAAAAATTATTCCTATATCTTGATTTTGTTCATGATCAAGGATGGGCAGAAGGATCTGGCTTGGGAACTCTTGATCATGAAACACTTCGTTCTTCGAGCTATGTTTATGCATGTTATTTAATTCGCAATGAACTTAAGCAAACAGGAAGATTGGAAAGAGAATTAGCAACCATGCGTTGGTTCCTTACCCTAAATATGATATTCTCTCCACACAATTATGAGATTACCGCTGATAACATGAGAACCCGTTTCATGTTTACATTGTTACAAATTCTGATGATGCCTAATTCTTCTGAAAAAGTTGCTTACATGAGAAAGGCAGTGGAATATTACAATTTTGGCTTAGATATCAAACCTGGTTGGGGCGATGTAATCAAAGATGATTTCACTGGATATCACCATAGAAATGCCTATGGAAACGGATATTCTCCTCCTGCTTATAGTATGGCTGCTCAAGTGAACTACTTACTTCACAATACTGAGTTTAAACTGTCTGATACAGCAGTTCACAATCTTCGTCAAGCGGTATTTACCATGAGAGATTGGTCTAATTTGTACTATACCCCTGCAGGTGTAGGCGGACGATTAAAAAATCACGACACCACCAACCGTTATATTTCTACTTTTATGCTATTGGCCATGTCAGGAGATCCTATTGATATGGAAATGGCACAGGCTTTCATGAGATTGTGGAATCCTGAATCACCAATGCTTACAGAAAGAGTATTCAGTAGTGGAGATTGTAACATGTACTACTCCAACACCATTGGTGAGGTTGAAAAAATGCAGGAACTGGCTGCCATGAATATCAAAGCTGAAAATGCACCTGTAGGATTCTGGCACAAACCTTACGCAGCAGTAGCATTTCAACGTAGAGACAACTGGATGGCTAGCGTAAAAGGATACAGCAAGTACATCTGGGATTTTGAATCTGGTGGAAAGAACAATATTTACGGTCGTTACATAAGCTACGGAGCCTTGCAAATCCTTTCAAAAGGAGAACCTGTTGACTACGAAAACAGTGGATATGCTTTGGCTAAAGGATGGGACTGGAATCGTTGGCCAGGAGCTACAACCATTCATACACCATTTAATGATTTACGCACAACCAGAAAAGGAAAAAGCAGAAGTCATCGTAATTTCTCTAAGGAAACTTTCGTTGGAGGAACAGGCATTGATGGCACAAATGGAATGTATGCATTCAAATTACACGATCGATCCTTCAACCCTGGTTTTGAAGCTTTAAAAACTTATTTCTTCTTCGATAATCAAATCATCTGCTTGGGATCGGGAATTTCAAACCATAATAATGAATTGGCTACTGAAACTACATTGTTCCAGACCTACATGAAGTCAACAGAGATTCCAATAAGGATAAGTGGAAAAACTATAGATCAATTTCCATTTGAAAAAGTAGTGAACAAAGAGAAAGTTTGGATATCTGATCCTTGCAACAATTACTATTTGATTCCTGATGCAAGCAATGTTATTGTCAAGCGCCAGAACCAAAGTTCATGGTTAGAAGATACCAGAAAACAGGATGCACCTACGCATGGCGATTATTCTGTTGCTTACTTTGATCATGGAAAAGCCCCAAAAGAAGCAGAATATGAGTACATGATTTTAATTGATGGCTCAGCAAAAGAAGCATCGAAACTATTGAAGAAAAAGCCTTACAAAGTGATTCAAAAAGATGAAGATGCTCACATTATTTTGTACAAGCCAAGCAATACTATAGCTTATGCCATCCAGAAACCTGAAAACTTTAAAGGATTATATAAATTGAAATCTATTTCGGCACCAGCCATGTTGATGACTCAAAAAGAAGGTAAAAAGCTAGTGGTATCAGTTTGTGATCCGGATTTCCGTCGTCCACAATACAAAACAAGCGGTGGAATTAGAGAGCACAATATTTTTGAAGGCGATTCGGAAAAGGTGTTAATAATCACCTTAAACGGAGCATGGAATGCTTCTCAATTGCCAGAGGAAGCTAAAATTATTTCTAAATCAAAAGCTGAAACTGTAGTAGAAGTTGTTTGTTCTAAAGCAAGAACTTACCAGTTAGAATTCAAGAAATAATAAATTCCTGGTAAGGATTTCTACTATAAATGTGGAGTGTTCCATTCTTTGATTTTCACATTTAGAAAGTATTTCTAATATGTCAAGCATCTCAAAGATGCTTGACATGTTTATCTAAAGCGAAACATTCTTACAATCTACAACAATCCCCGGCAGTTCAACTACCGGGGATTTTTTCTATTTAATGATTAAAGGTTTCAATACAGCAAGGTCCATTAGCATAAGGATGTAGTATGCATTAGCATAAGGATGGACTGTCAATCCTTATAAGGATACACGGTCGATCCTTATAAGGGAGAAGCTCTCTTTCTAAATATGCAAACTTTCCATTAATTAAACAAAGAATCTACACGCTCTCCATCTTTTACAATAATCAATCGATTACTCTTCTTCATAGCAGGCACCTGAATCATTAAAGTATTCTCGGTAATGCGTTTGTGATTAATCTTCTTACCATTCAATTCTACTTTATAATTAAAATCCTTGTTCATAGACACCAATACAATTTTTGATTTACTTCGGTTCAGATCAGCAAGTTCAAAAGTCAATTCAGCATGTGTAAAATCTTCATTCATATTCTGCTGCTTCATCCAAAAGTCGAAACCGCCATACACCTTTCCTGGCTTAAAATAGATGTGATACCAGTTTACCAAAGGCGCATTCAAACCTGAAAATTGATGCCAGCCCGATCCCAACAAACTACTTTGGGTATAGTGCTCCCAACAATGATAGGTTCGTCTGTTTTCATCACTAAATACTTTCAATGAAGTATTGGCAATCTCCCATGCCTTTTCTCCATAACCAAGGTCCAGCAACGTTTTCCAAAAAAACCACTGATGCGACATCCACACCGTTTCATTGGCGTATGCATTGATATTTGCATGCGGCGCCATTTGATCCACGCTGATTCCTTCTTTTGTCCACAAACGTGTCTTGTCTAATAATTTATCTACTATCAATTTTCGTTGATGATCGTTACAGGCACCCGCAATAATAGGACTGGCTCCATCCATTCCCATGTTCATATTGCTACCATCTTCATTTCTAAGAATACCTGTAACGTTCCCCTTTTTATCATGCTTCACATAGGAAAAATAACCAGATTCTTCATCCCAGGAATACTTGTTTAATGCCTTAGTCAATGTAGCAATATCAGCGTCGTATACCTTCAAATCCTCCTTTAATCCGAGCTCAACTGCTGCTTTTTTCAATATTTTTGCACTACGAATCACATGTGTAGGACTAATAGCAGGAGTAATCAGATTTTCCGGATCGTTATGCTCCACCCAGCGCTGTGGCGGATAATCATCCCAACCAGCCGAGTTGTAGAAGTAATCCCATGTTTTGGTCAAGCCGGATTTCATTCTTGTAATGGATGAGCCACTTGTTCCCGACAAAAACTGGTAGTATTTCTTTAGTCGTGGATAATAATGCTTTAGGAATTTCTTGTCATTGGTCTTGTTCCAAATTTCCATATACTGGTAAATCTGTGTTGGTGCAGGTGTTCCGTGATGTATGAAT
>Ga0070725_10000723_pt1 | contig 21029 bp, 19 predicted proteins | sample tdDd002_FD_69781 | JGI IMG/M metagenome (GOLD analysis project Ga0070725, IMG submission 69781) | Marine sediment microbial communities from the Atlantic coast under amendment with organic carbon and nitrate - tdDd00.2 | ecosystem: Environmental > Aquatic > Marine > Coastal > Sediment | place... | reverse complement strand
GTTCCATAAGATCACACCCTTCTAGTCACGAGTCTCTCTCCAATATTCTATTTCATAACCGCGTATTCCTTTATTTTTTTGCATACCGACTAAAATTGGTGGTTGGTCGAGTTTTACGTTGATCGTTTTGCCTTCTGGGACGACTGCTATAACAGGTGTATGTCCTTCCGTATTTGAAAAGATTTTTTTTGTAGTATAGTCGGTTAAATCGAATCCACCTTGAACAGTCGTATTGACAGTGTCATACCCCATTACGTTCCAAATACTTCGACCTTCATCAGCATGAAAAGCTTTCCCCATATTCGTGTAAGCTGCAACTTGATACTCTACCAATTTCTCATCTAAATTTATATTCTTTATACCCGGTCCATAGAGTATCACTCGACCTTCAGCGGCAATTAGACCATTAAAGGTTACTGTTGTATTAAGTGGTGCATAGATGTACACATCACCTTTTGTAGCAATAATACCGCCTAACTCAGTGTAAGTTTGTGTCGTAGCATGACCAATAGCTAAGTCATTTGCACTCACAACACCTGGAGGATTGATGTAAATATCTCTTGACTCTTTACCATTAACAATTCTTATATTTTTCGTATACGATATATCTTCCTCAGATTTATCACTTGGGAAGCTTATCATCTGTGAGATCCGAGTGTCCGATGAACTATCAAGTTTTAGTTTTGCTTGTTTCGTTGTAGACGGAGTCACGTATTTGAAAACATCATTTTGTTCATCAGTAATATTACGTGTTGCCATTAGATTCATTAAACGATCTATATCGCGTCCATCTGCATTCAGGATAAGTTCCTGAAGATTGGTATAATTCTTCGATGGAAGCGTTGCTTGAGGAGATATAGTGTTAAAAACTTTCCCCTCACCCGCTGCATTCTTTCCAATGATAATACCCAAAGCGTAATTTTTACTCAAATCATCATCATTTTCAATGCTCCTAATTTTAAGGATTGATTTATCTACGTCCGTCACCTCGGCTGAAGTTGGCGGCATACCTTCTGTACCCACATTTCCATCCGTTGCTCCATGCATAAAAACGTTCGCCTTAAAATCTACATCATCATAGCTGTCTGTTTTTTCAAGAAAAGTGAAACCATCATCCACTGGGACATCATGTTCATCAAATTCTGAATAATAATTCACAACGTCAACGGAACCAATTTTATCCATGTAATTATGCTTTTGAGCGTAACCATCCTGATAAAAATGCATATACTTATTTTCTACATTGAATGATTCACCTGTCTTATAGTATTTCTGTGTTTTCTTACCATCCAGATTTGTATCCATTCTCGAAGTACCTGAGTAAGCAACACCACTTATAAAGATTTGATTCAAGTTGATATCCACTTTATCAGCTATATTTTTTTGAATAATAACAGCACCAGAATGATCTCCTGAGTTCCATTCATTACCTTCCGAGGATAATATCAAGTACAAGTCCCCATCAGTAGTGCCATCCTCACCAATTCTCATTTCGGTCACACCGTCACCGCGTAATACAAAATCCTCATAGAGATACATATTTCCGTTAATTTTCACATTCGTAGCACTTGTACCTGCAGAATATTTGTTGGTCCTGAATTCATTGGCACCTACATTCTTAGTCACCGTTAAGTCATTGCCGTTCGCATATATTTTCACATTTGAGCGTGTGAATAAATTTCCCTCTACAGTAAGTGATCCTGACTCACTTAAATAATTTACAAAACTAAATCCAGATAAATCCTTATTGAGAAAATCTTTATCATCATAAGTATAACCAATTGTTACGCCACCAATTTCATTGTGCGTAATTCGATCGGTACTTTCTGGATAAGTACCATATGCATATACATTTCCAGAAATATTTGATTGTCCACCTGTGGCAACAATATCTTTACCAGCTGTAATCGCATAATTCATAAGTTCATTTTCTTTGATGTCTTTGTCACCTTTTGAAGTTTTAAACACATATTGATAACGAGGTTCAGTTACTTTTACTTTAAGTTCTAACGCCTTATTATGCGAGTTATAACTGCCATCCGTTTTGATAGTTATACTAATTCCATCCTCTTCAGTGAATGATGACACAATAGAACTCATTCTTGGATTCGCAATAGTCGTTTCACCAACAACTTCTCCTTCGTATCCATCAACAGATGAAACATAATTTTGAATACTGACGGTTTGTAAATTGGTAGTGAATTTTGAATTTAGAGCTTCTGCATCAATATCTGAAAAATTAATACAATTTTTAATATAAGCATCCGTATCATCCAATGATCCTAAATAATCGTCCCCTTTTTTGCTAAGAAGTTGATATGTAAGCGGTGTTTTAGACGTTATAGATGTATCGAGAATCGTCTCATAATATTTCACTAAAAATTCACAACGAAGGCCAAGTTCAATATACTCCATAGCGTCTTCTTCTGAAATTACTTCATTATGGAGGTCAGACTGAAGCTTCCGCAAGTACGGCTCCCAGATAGTTACTATCTCCGAGTCTGCGCCCAACTTATCCTTGTCTAAAATTGCAAAAATTTCTTCATCAGCCTCAAGCTCAAACGTATTATTCACATGTGTATTTGCAATTGATTCTGCTTCGAAGACCATTTCATTAATTTCTGCCAAACTCTCTTCTATAGCACCATCGGACAGATAAAATGCCTTATTAGCACCACTAAGTTGGATTGACCTTCTAAGCCCAGTTACACTGACCATAAGAAGACCTGTGCCTAAAATTGTTAACAAAGAAATAATTATAAGCACAGTTATGAGAGCTGATCCGCTATTTGATTTAATTTTTTGAATAGAATGTTTAAACCTTTGCATGACTCTCACTCCTTGCGAACCGCAGAATGTAATTCGGCCATTAATTCCTTTGCACTATCGAATACTTCTATGTGAACCCAGTAATATCCCTGTCTAACGTTAACATTTGCCGCTACGTCAGATGTCAATTTAAGAAAAAGTGTCACTTCACCACTGCTTGAATTGTCTGTTGAGAAGTTAAAGTTTCTGTAGTCATCATCAAATTCATGTAGTTGCAACAACCGCTCTTTTTTGCCTTCCGTATTATTAATCAAATTTATACTCATCAAATTTGTATTGGGAAGCACATCCTCAGCAGATGTATCCTGAGGTGCTTGAAATTTCAAGTTTACGACTTCCCCGTCCGTTATGGTCATAGAATCATAGAGCTTAGTTTTATTACCGACTCCTATTTGATAATACATTTCATATTGATTATCTACAGGTGTTGATTCAAGGTATATTGTTAATAGTCCTCCACGGTCAATGCCTGATGCAGTAGTATATGAAGCTTTCGACAGTGGCCTAAACTGAACATCTGTACTAGAAGATTTCACTACAGGTACGAGAGTATAATCCGGTTCTACTGCCCCATCATAAAATTCAAGTGACCCATCTGAGGTATTAATATCACCACTATGGTTTTCATAAGAAACAACAACTTGAAAACCATCTCTTTCTTTAGGTTTTCCATCATCCAGGATCTTAATTCTTTGCTTTTCCTCTTCTAGAACAGCTTGTGCCACAAATTCAGCACGAACGACCCTCTCGGATCGTTCGCCAATTTCTACTGAAGTTACAAATTGTGAGAAGTAAGGGCCAACAACAAGCGCCAAAATGGCAACAGCTATTAGTAGTTCCAGTAGGGTCATGCCTTTTTCATTTTTAAGCATTGGAGCCTCCTACTCATGAATCACTGAAATATCGCCTTCTTGAGTTCCCATCACTAAACGAGGCAATTTTTCATCGTCTGTTTTTACGAATATTTTAAGTGGTTTTGAAGTCTTGTTATAAACATTTAATCGACCCATACCAACGTCTTTATTGTCTACACGTGGTGTAGACACCACTGTTACGTAGATTGAATCTTGATAATTTGGTGTAAATGTGTGGTACTCATTTTCACCAGGGAAAACTTGGAATGTGTTTGAGTAATTAAATGCATAGCCACCATTTGACTCTGTAATTGTAAGTGACAATGTTTCACTTTCTCTTTGAGATACTAAAGAGAGATCTCTCGCATCACCTTTTGCAATAATGTAGTCCATATTAATAGAAGTAGGAGCACTCAGCATAATTTCAAAGTCTGCGTCTAAAAGTTTACTTTGTTCGGCTTCTCTGTCATAAAGCCCATCCGTTATAGTCGTATCTGTTATGTCAGATAAGCCTGGAATGTTAATGTTACCAACCGTCGTTGTTCGGATCGGTCGATCAGGATCAGCTTTTGAACCTTTTATAATGTAATCAAACGGTTTATGTTTCTCAAATTCAGATTCATATACCCATTCCAATTTTTCTAGGGTTTCATTGTCGTAGTAGTATGGGAATCTCAAGTCTAGAGTGCCTATGACCTGATTTTCAAAATTGGAATCTTTTGCAACCGATAAGTTTGTTACGAGAACTAAACTTTCAAGATCTTCAAATTCTCGAATTGCATTTTTAATATTTTCATATTCACCTTCAAGTGAAATTGAAACGTCAATTGTATTTACAACGTCTTCCCAACCTGCTGGCTCTGCTTCTTCAATTTCTTTCGTATTCTTAAATCCCGTTTCAACCATACCCTTAGAAATATTGTCGAGGACAGTATCTTCATAGCCTGACAGAATTTTATCAATAGCTTCTTGATCTTTATCTAAACTTACAGAATCCGTTTTGATCCCAAAATCATAAGCTTTAACATCCACACTATTTTGATTCATAATACCTGTCATTTCACGTAAAATTTCTTCTTGGTATATTACAGGCGGAAGTGTGCGTTGCATTATATCCACTTTCAATTTAAATGATTCTATAAGTTGTCTTTGCTGCTCTATCGGCATAATATTTCGTTCAATGTTTTCTAATGTCGCAACATTTGACTCTAATGCGATTTTTTCACTCTGAAGATTATCATATACAGGGAGATACAAATAGTAAATCGAACCACTTAGTGTTACAACAACGATGAACACGATGAGCATGATTTTCTCACGATTAGTCAGTCTCATTGTCTTCACCTCCAAACTTGCAAATCAAAACAAAGTCGTAGTATATTTCTTCTCCTGAGTAATACTCAAATTCTGATTTAGTTACACTTTCAATTTCGATATTCTTAAATAAGTTAAGTTCTCTCAACTTATGTATTAAATCTGGAATTTCAGACTCTGTTTTTGTCCTGCCAAATACATTCATCGATTCCGTAGAATCAAAATCAACATTTACATAAAGAGCGCCTTTAGGCAGTACAGACTCTATAGCCTCAGAAACCTGTATAACAGATGCATTTTCTGCTTCAATTTCCTTTAACAAATTCACTTTGAATTCAATTCTTGTTTTTAGAACCGTTAACAGAGTTTGTCTTTGCCGTTCCTCTTCTTTTTCTTGTATGGCTTGTATAGTTAATATGTTTTCAGTCTTAACTTCCTCAAGTTCCTTATATAGATCTACAAGATGGAGTACAAATCCACTAATAGCTAGTACTACGATAAAAGCCACCAGTACCACGAATTTAACACGCCTTTTTTTCTTAAAGTATAAATCAGGAAGTAAGTTCACCTGTTTCTTTTTATATTGATCCATTAAGTTCTCAGATTGTTTCCTTTTCAACTCTAGCAGCCCCCTTTCAAGAGACCACCAATTACAGGCACAAGAAGATGATAATCACATGCACTTACATTTGAATCTGCATGTAAATTATCTATTGTATATACGTCAACGTTATGGTAATACTTGAGAAAAACATTGAATTTACTTAAATTCGCGCCTCCTCCAATTAAATATACTTGATCAACACTCATACCAAATTGTCTTGTCTTAAAGAACTCCATCATTTTATTCACTTCATAAGCAAGTTGTTCATAGACACGTTCAAATTCCGGTTCTATTTCATAATCAATCGGATTTTGATGATGAGCCTCCATTTTAGTAAACTGAAGTTTTTCACGAAGTCGATCAAGTTTAGTGTGTATTGATTCAGTGATTTCTATCTTCTTATTAAAATCAAGAGTCTCGATCGGCATTAATAGAGCTCTTGATTCGTCTAAAGATACATCATTTTGCTCAGAATAACGTTCAAATATATCTTCAAGACCAATCTCGGAAAATATATTTGCAAAATATTTCTGACCATTAAACATAGTCAACTTCATACCCTTTGCACCAAGATCAACAACTAACGTATTTTTGTCTTCTTCTAAGATGTATCTTTTAAAATAACAATATACAGCATCTGTATAGTAATCTACGCGTTTTATACTCAATTTCAATTTATCAATAAGATTCACTTGTTCATCGACAGACTCTTTAGGAGCTGCAACGATCATTACCTCAGCCACCTTCTCATCTGTTGACTCAGAAGTTGTATCTGTATTTTCAATATTGGTTTTAATTTGATTGACTCTAAAATCTATGTAAAATCCATCAATATTATAGGGCAAAAACTGTTCAGCTTCAAAGCGAACAATATCTTTCATATCTTTCATTTTAACCATAGGCATTTCACGAAGTCTTACCATGCCCGATTGTCCCCCAACTGTTAAATAACAGTCTGCACGTCTTACTTTCATATCTTTCAAAACACTTTTAAGGAGTGGTTGAATCTCATTTATATTAAGATCACCATCTGGATTGTATATCTTATCTGTATTTTCAATGAGTTTATAGTCTTTAATGAGAATGTCATCTTTCTTATCTTGTCCGTAAACGATTTTAGTTACTTTACTTCCTATTTCAATAGCTATAAATTTACCCATTCCAAATGCCCCCCCTTTCTAGTATCTCTTATATACAGTCGTTGAAATCGTTTCTTGACGTCCATCAACATTAATCGTTGTATCTATTATAGTGGTTTCATCATCTCCTAATTCCGTTACCGAAAATGTTGTGACATGATCAACCAACTTTCTTTCAAAATTATCACTATCGCTATACACACTATAACTATATATACTGTCATCTTTTAAATAGTAAAACACATTTAAAACTCTGAACACATGAATGATAGAACCCGAAATTTGTTCACTAAAATCACCGTGTTTATTCAACTCCACCTGTGTTGAAATAAGTTCTGTTTCTTTTAAATCTAAGCCTGAAAGTCTTATTCTTGAATTTAGTTGTTCATAAAAAAGCTGCACATCTGAAATCACGTTCTGATATTGTGATTCATCGTGAAACAGTTCATACCCATTGAGCAACGCCATATAAGCAGGCAACGTTACAACAGACATCAAAGCAATTACAATCAATAATTCAACGAGTGAGAATGCCCATTTATTCTTTAATTTGTCTAAAATACGCATGAAATCACCCACTCATTTTTTTCTTTAGCACCTTGTACATTAGAGTACAAGGTTTAAATACATAATTATAAATTCTTGAAAAAAGAAGTACCCTATTACCGAGCCAAATACTAAAAATGGCCCAAAAGGTATATGATCTTTTCGGTCTTTTATTTTAAATACAATCAGCAGTACACCAATCAAACCACCTGAGATAAATGACAACAATAATGCTAACACTGTAGGAAAAAGCCCTAGCCATAGGCCCATGGCGGCCATAAATTTAATATCGCCGCCCCCCATTGGGCCTACTAGAGCTATTAAGAACAGGAATCCGCCACCTGCGAGAAAACCATATAATGCATCTGTCCACTGAATATGGCCTGTGATCAGCACATATCCGATTCCTATAACCCCTAAAAAGAGGTTCAAGGAATTTGGAATAATTTCGTGTTTTATATCTATAATAACAACACAAATTAATACAGACGCTAAGGCCAACTCAAACAAGAGTTTTACAGACAGACCTGTTCTTAAATATAAACATCCGAAAATCACACCTGTTAACATTTCAATAATTGGATATTGTTTGGAGATCTTAGTTTTACAATATCGGCACTTTCCTCCAAGCACTAAATAGCTTAGAACTGGAATGTTGTCATATGGTTTTAAATCATGTCCACAAATAGGACAATGAGAAGCCGGAAAAGCAATCGATTCTCCATTTGGGACTCTATAAATGACTACATTTAGAAAGCTTCCTATTAGAAGGCCGAACATAGTAATGATGTAAAACATATTTCACTCCTTAAAATATCAATATGCTACTTAATAGCCTCGGCAACACCCGTTGTAACAACTGGAGTCGTTCCATTGTCAGATATTTCGATGTTATAAAGATTCGTATCTGCTTTTTGCAAGTAAATTTTAATTGTATACGCTGCCTCAGAAGTTTGAGATGTAGGCATAACATAACCATCAAAGTACGTACCTTTTACTTTGTCATCGGTAATTAATGTTGCCACAATTGCTTCTGTCGATAACTGTCCACTTACAATTGCAACTTGAGTATCACGCATTAATGTTTGCACAGTCGCTTGATCCGCGCTTTTCTTAGCTCCTTCTGTTAATCCTGTCATTCTTGGAATAGCAATACCTGCAAGAATACCTAGCAGTGCAATTACGATTAGTAATTCCACCAATGTAAAACCTTTTTTGTTTCTTAGTTTTTTTGTAAAAAATTGAATCATTTTAGCTCCTCCTTATTTCTTAAACTTTCTCTGTAAACACTTATATATACAAGTCCAATTGCTTCACACCATTTAAACTTGTAAATAACCTAAAATTGTAAATGACTATACATTTCAAACATCGGAAGCGCTATAGCTAACACAATAGCACCGACCACCACTGCCATGAATAGTAGTATTATAGGATTTATTAATTGAATCATACTTGCAATCGCTACATCAACTTCTTGGTCATAAAAATCAGCTGTTGTTTCAAGCAGCGACTCTAAATTACCTGTATCCTCACCTATTTTAATCATTGAGATCATCATCGGTGGGAATATTTCAAGACGACTGAGTGGTGATGCAACGCCATCGCCTTTTTTTATTTGATCAAGAGCATCTTCAATGCCTTTTGAAACTCTCACGTTTCCAATAACTTTACTAACAAGTTCCATAGAGTCGATAATCGAAATTCCAGAATTAATCATTGTGGATAAACTCCGTGAGAATCTAGATGTTGCGATTTTTCTATTTGTTGGGCCTATGACTGGAACATGTAATTTAAAATCATCAAACTTCAATCGACCTTCAGCTGTATTAATAAACCTTCTCATTACTACAATAATGAGAATTGTACCACCCATTACTATATACCAGTACTCTTTGAAAAACTCACCCGTATTAAGTAACACTTGAGTTAACAATGGCAGTGGAACACCAAAGTCAGTAAACATACTCACAAAATTCGGTAATACAGCCACTAAAAGAAAAACTGAAACTATAATCGATACTGTTATCAAAATAACAGGATAAACCATAGCCGACTTAATCTTCATATTCAGCTTATATTCCTTATCAAAATGATCAGCCATTCTAGCCATAATCAAATCAAGTTGTCCAGATAACTCCCCAGACTCAACCATATTGATTAATATCTGTGGAAACGACTTAGGATGTTTAGCCATGGACTTCGACAACGGCACACCCTTTTGAACATCCTCAAACATCTGGTCGAGTATATCTCTAAGCGTCTTGTTTTCAGACTGTTTTCTCAGTATATCCAAACACTCTATGAGTGAAATACCAGCTCGAATGATCGTCGCAAATTGATTACAAAAGATACTCAAGTCTTTTACAGTTATTTTCTGTTTTGACTTCGTAAACTTAATTTCACGCCCAAGTTGAGCTTCATTAACAATAGAAGTCGGAAATACATTCTGTCTTCTCAGGGTTACTGCGACTTCGTTTTTAGACTCAGCCTCCATTGTCCCCTTAACGGTTACGCCTTTTGAATTTTTTCCTGTATACTGGAACATTGCCAATGGCAACACCGCCTTTTATTATAAAAGTCTTGCAAGCATATCTCTGTCAACGGCATGTAAAATCGCATCGTTGTATGAAATAAGGCCTTGTCTGTAGAGTTCTGTTAGGTATGCATCCATTGTAACCATTCCGTGCTTACGGCCTGTTTGAAGGGCTGAAAGAATTTGATGCGTCTTTCCTTCACGGATATGATTTCGTATAGCAGCATTCGCCAACATGATCTCAAGGCTTGCAATACGACCTTTGTTATCAGATTTTTTGATCAACTGCTGTGAAACAACACCTTCAAGGACACTTGCCAATTGCACCTTGATTTGCTGTTGTTGATCTGGTGGAAATACATCTATAATACGGTCAATGGTTTGTACCGCACCAATTGTATGAAGTGTCGATAGTACCAAATGACCTGTTTCAGCAGCTGTAACAGCTGTTGATATTGTTTCTAAATCACGCATTTCTCCAATGAGGATGATGTCCGGATCTTGTCTGAGTGCTGCACGTAATGCATTGGCATACGAGAACGTATCATGTCCAACTTCACGTTGATTTATAATACACTTTCCGTGCCTGTGCAAATACTCTATTGGATCTTCTAAAGTGATTATATGACCATTTCTATGCTTATTCATATGATCAATCATGGCAGCCAGGGTTGTTGATTTTCCGGAGCCTGTTGGCCCAGTTACCAGAACAAGACCTCTCTTTTTCATAGACAGTTCCTTCAAAATTGGAGGAAGTCCTAAATCATCAATAGCTGGAACTGAGAGTGGAACTGTTCTAAGAGCCATACTTATAGTGCCACGCTGTTTAAACACATTGACACGGAATCGTCCAAAACCAACCACTGAATATGAAAAATCGACTTCTCCATTTTCTTCAAATATTTTAGTTGAGTACTCATCCATTAATTCCTCGGCCAAACGTGAGGTTTCATCAGGCATTAACCTTCCACAGTCAGGCAATTGAATAAGTTGTCCGTCAACACGTACCACTGGCGGAATACCAACTGTAAGGTGAATATCAGATGCATCTTTTTCATGGGCTGCTCCCAATATGGTTTTAATATCTAACATGAAATCATCCTTCCAACGAGTATGAGATTCTGACTAATTCTTCAACTGTTGTTTCGCCTTTTAGAACCATTTCTCTGCAGTTTTCTTGTAGTGTTTTCATCCCCGTTTTCCGCATGTAATTGCGTAAGTCTTCAGGATTTGCATTTTCCATGATCATTTTTCTCGCTTCGTAATCAAGCTTCATTATTTCATAGACTGCCGTTCTGCCCATGTAACCCGTTTGTTTACATATAGAACAACCTGTGCCTTTATACAACTCCAGATCAGCATGTGAGTCAAATCCAAGTGTAGCAAGTTCACTAACGTCAGGCATATAGGGCAATTTGCAATTCGGGCATACCTTCTTAACAAGAGTTTGTGCAATAATTGCAACAACTGATGACGCTAATAGATAGCGCTCTACATTCATATCAATAAGACGATTAATCGCCTGTGACGCACTGTTTGTATGAAGGGTTGATAATACCAAGTGACCAGTAATACCAGCTCTGACTCCGATTTCGGCCGTTTCATGATCACGTATTTCACCAACCATAATGACATCTGGATCTTGTCTAAGCATGGACTTAAGCCCACTTGCAAAGTCAAAACCGGCTTTATGATTAACTTGTGATTGAACAACACCTTTCATACGGTACTCAACAGGGTCTTCAACAGTGATCACGTTCTTCTTAGAGTCATTCAACTCTGATAAAAGAGCGTATACAGTGGTTGATTTACCTGAACCTGTCGGACCGGTCACCAAAATCATGCCATTTTGACTCTTCGTAATATCTTTGAACATTTTTTGTTCTTGTTCAGTCAAACCAAGCTCTGCTGTACTTTTTAAGAAATTGCTTCTATCAAGTATTCTTATTACGACTTTTTCACCGTATATTGTCGGTATTGTGGAAACACGAAGGTCTAGATCACGACCTTGCACTTCTAATTCGATACGACCATCTTGCGGAACACGTCTTTCAGCTATATTCATTTTGGCCATGATTTTAATTCTTGTTATGATTGCACCGTGTGTTTGTTTCGCAGGTCTCATAACTTCTTGAAGATCACCATCAACTCTAAATCGAATTCGAAGTGATTCTTCTTGTGGCTCAATATGAATATCACTGGCTCTGCTCTGTGCCGCTTGAACAATTATAGTATTAACCAGTCTTACAACTGGCGCTTTATTTATTTCACGAAGCAGATTTTGATCTATCTCGTCTTCAGCCACTTCAAATTCTTTTGTAAACTCTTCTACTGCTTCTTCAGCACTTTTTTTACTGAAATAGGTATTGATTGCCGACAGAACATCTTTTTCTGTAGCAATTCTTGCTTCAACCTGATAGCCCGTTATTATTTCTAAATCGTTAATGACTATAATGTTCAAAGGGTCTGACATGGCCACATGAAGTGTCATGCCCTGCTTTTTTATAGGTATGAGACCATGTTTCCTTGCAAACTCCTCTGATACAAGTCTAGGAATTTCAGGATCTATATAATATTTATCAAGATCAACTTGAGGAATGCCCAATTGGAACTCAAGAGCTTCTACAATTTGCTTTTGTGTTACAAACTCTAGCTCTTGAAGTACATCACCAAGTTTTTTCTTTTTTTCTCTTTGCAATTCAAGTGAGAACTTTAATTGTTCTTCTGTAATCGCCCCGACTTTAACCAACAAATCACCAAGGCGAAAGGTTTCTCGTTGTTTCATCAAACCCCTCCCGGCACTATCTATATCCAACTATATATTATTCGACATTTACTGGACTTTTCCTTCAACATTCTGAGTGATTGCAACATTTTTATATATTTATATTGTATTTTTTCAATAAAAAAACCGACTTCACAATTCCTCAAAATTGAATAGTCGGTTACGCCACTTCATCCGCACAGCATAAGGCGTCCATTTAATAGCTGTGTTTCAATTGATTCTATTTTGGTGTAGCTTATTTGACACCTTGCCTAGCAAGAGTTTGTTTCACAAATTCCGCTGTTTCAGATTGTCCAGTCCATATCCGGTAGGCTTCCAGTGCCTGATGTATAAGCATACCAAGGCCATTCACGACTTGCATACCTTGCTCTTCGCCTACTTTCAAGAACTTTGTTCTATGTGGATTATAAATCAAATCCACCAGTACAGTACCCTTGTCAAACCCAGTAGGATCAACCGGCATTACATCCTCATTAGGATGCATACCTAGCGGTGTACAATTAACGACGATATCATATAGATGTTCATTTTCAAAAATGTCAGTATATGTTATCGCGTTCCAATCTATATTTATAGGTGCGTGTTGTTTAAACTCTTTTATATATGCTTTAGACTTATCAATATTTCGCGAGCATATATGAATGTTTCTTGTATTATTCATTATGCAAGCGGCCACAACCGCTCTCGCAGCACCACCGGCACCCAATATTAAAACTGTCTTATCTGTTAATGATACGTTCTCATCTTCAAGCATTCTTTGAAAACCATAACAATCTGTATTATATCCGATAAGTCGATTATTGTCGAATGAAATCGTATTTACGGCACCAATAATTTTTGCTTCTTTTCTAATTTCATCCAAAAATGGAATTATTTTAGTTTTATGTGGCACTGTAACATTCGTTCCACAGTAGCCCAGTGTCTTAAGTCCAGCTACTGCTCCTTCTAGGTCATCGGGCTTAATATCATGTGCCAGATAAACATAGTCTAGGCTTAATGACTTACTTATTGCATTGTGTATGAATGGCGAAAACGAATGCGCCACAGGATGTCCCAACAAGCATAGTGCTTTTGTCGAAGCTTTAACTGTCATAAAATCACCACATTCCTAGATATACTACTAATAAAAATAGTATTCTGGTCCTATTTTATCATAAGATATTAAATATTTGAATCCTTTTCATAGAAATTGTACTTATAATTTTGGTATGATATACGTAACAGTTACCAGGAGGTCAGTTGAATGGAACAAATCCTAAAAGATCTTGAGCAAAATTTCATTCTTAACGACGAAATTGTAGTAGATATCCAGCAGGATATTCGTCGAAATCATCCAACTTCAGACTCAGAATACAGAGCCCGACTTTTGGCTCAGTATCTTCATGAGATCATTGACGAACAGTTGTATGGATTATCTGACCAACAACGTACTGAAGTCAGAACATCCATTTTTAAAAAATCAATAGAATCCAACCATTTGAATGTCTCTCAAAAGGATCTACTTCATCAAATTACTAAAGCAAGTATTCAAGGTGAAGAAATGCTTAGTTATCTTTCAAATTGGTTTCAATCATATGTTGACATTAACATTAAGTCCGATCAGCTTTACAACGTCATTCTCACTATGAATCCTGATGTGCGACTTGAAGAAACTATAGAGGTTTCAAAAATACCCACAGAGAAATTATCGTCAAGAATCCGACGCTACTCTAGTAGTATTATTACAGAATTGAAACAAACATACAATAGTCGTTCCTACAAATTGATGATTATTCTCTTCGCTACAATTCTTGCACTGCCATTATTCTATTTTACGAAGAACGTATTGCTTGAAGAACCAAAGCCCCGATTAATGACTTTCGTTCATGCAAGTTCTATAATAAGGTTTGAGCCAAATTATAAAAAACTATTAGATACAACAGTTGTTGATATATTTTATAGAGAAAGACCTGGATTCCCAGATTTTCTAAAATACACCAACACATCATATACAGATATTGTAACGTACTTACACTCACGAAACTCATCACTAACAAGTGCGGAATATCTTGACATCATAGATTTAACTGCATCTGATTACGATGTACACCCCTTACTATTACTCGCCATTATTGGACAGGAGCAGGGATTTGTGCCTCGCGACAACCCGTATGCTGCCAGAATCCTAAACAACCCGTTTAACGTATATACGAGCTGGACAAACTACAATACTGATTTGAAGGACTCATGTGAAGTCGCTGCAGGAACCATTCGTAACATTTTAAGGGAACGACCTGTAGGTGAGAACCCTTTCAAGTGGCTTAACACGAGATATGCTGAAGACCCAAATTGGTGGAAAGGCGTTCAGGAGTTGTTTTATACTTTGTTGGCGCATTCTGAGGTGTAATTCACTTACGGTCCCATATAAATTTTTTAGACATCAAAAGCTGGAGTTTTTTACTCCAGCTTTTTCATTTCTTTAAACTATATAAAAACGGCCACACCCAATCATAGGCGTGGCCGTTTAACTATGCTTTTTTCTCAGTAATAATTGATTTAACCTTCGCAACCATAATATCTATGGCAACCTTATTGTAGCCCCCTTCAGGGATAATAAGATCAGCAAATTTCTTTGTCGGCTCAATAAACTGCTCATGTGCAGGTTTCACTGTAGATAAGTACTGACCGATCACAGACTCTAGTGTACGTCCACGCTCACGAATATCACGCGTAATTCTGCGAATGATTCTAATATCTGCATCTGTATCGACAAAAATCTTAATGTCCATCATATCTCTCAAACGTTTGTCTTCAAAAATCATAATCCCTTCAAGGATAATAATATCTCTCGACTCCACACGCACTGAATCACAAGAACGTGTATGCTCTGAGAAATCATAAATCGGCTTTTCAATATGATTGCCTGCTGACAAACTTTTCATATGATCTATCAACAGATCTGTGTCAAATGCCAGTGGATGATCGTAGTTTGTCTTCACTCTATCTTGCATTTCAAGATGTGTTTGGTCTTTATAGTATGCATCTTGTTCAATGATTGATATATTCGTTTCTGGCAGTGATTCGAATATAGCTCTTGCCACAGTACTTTTTCCCGAACCTGTACCACCACAGATTCCGATTAGAATCGGTTTACTCAAATTGACCATCCTTTCCTTTTCTAAGAATATAATAGGGCTCTACAGGTTGATCCATACGCATTGAAATGATCTGTTGCGCATGTGGGGCAGATTGAATTTCGCGACCACGTTCATCCTGCATAAATTCAATAACCTGATCAATTTGAACATAATCTGGTCCCATAATTTCTATATTATCTCCAACAGACATTTTATTTCGTTGTTCAATGACAGCCATTTTTGTTTCAGGATCATACGACTGAACGATTCCAATGAAATCGTAATCACGCGTGTATGCACTTGAACCGTAATGTTGATCCTCGTCAGAAGGTTTGTCATAGTAGAAGCCTGTTGAGAACTCTCTGTGACTGGCCTTTCTAATTTCTGCAAGCAGTGCAGGATCGTATTTATAGTTTTCAGGATCGTTGTAATAATCGTCAAGCGCTTTTCTATAAACGCGAACTATGTTTGCAACATAGTATAGACTCTTCATACGTCCTTCGATTTTAAGGCTAGAAAGTCCAGATTCAACGAGCTCTGGAATGTGCTCAATCATGCAAAGGTCTTTTGAGTTGAAGAAATATGTCCCTGTTTCATCTTCAACAACAGGATAATATTCATCTGGACGTTTTTTCTCCATAAGAACATATTCCCACCTGCATGCATGTTTGCACTCACCTCTATTTGCATCTTTGTTCACCATGTAATTGCTAAGTAGGCAACGACCCGAATAAGAGATACACATAGCACCGTGCATAAACGCTTCAAATTCTAAATCAGGCACTTTGCTCACAGTCTCAGAAATTTCTTTCATAGACAGCTCACGCGCCAGTATAACACGCGATACACCTTGTGCTTGCCAGAATTTCGCACTCATATAGTTTGTATTATTGGCTTGGGTGCTTAAATGAATTTCCATCTCAGGAATATGCTCTTTTACAAACATAAGTGTTCCTGGATCTGAAAGAATAATTGCATCAAATCCGATTGATTTGACCTCTTCGATATAGTGCTCAAGAGCATCTAGATCTTCATTGTGAGGAATGATGTTCATAACCAGGAATATTTTCTTCCCGTGTTCATGAGCAAATTCAGCACCTTCACGCATTTGATCATAAGTAAAGTTTCGTGCGGCTGCACGTAGTCCAAATATTTGTCCACCTATATAGATGGCATCTGCACCATACATTATGGCAAACTTTAGTTTTTGAAGATCCCCTGCTGGTGCAAGAAGTTCAACTTTATTCATTTTCCGATCCTCCAGATTTCAGGATACTAACGGCCACACCATCTCCAAGTGGAAGAATTGATGTGTCCAGTTCAGGATGTTCCATTAAAAACGACAAATAGTTCCGCATACGTCCATGAATGGTGCGCATACGTCTTCTCACATCTTCACGAGGTTGTGCAATCATCCCCTTGAATAATACGTTGTCCGAAACAACAATACCACCCGGTTTTAGGGTTCTAATGCAATCATCAAGGAATTGTTTGTAGTGTCCTTTGCCCGCATCAATGAAAATCATGTCATAAGGACCTTTCATCTGCTTTACGACTTCAAGTGCATCACCTTCATGCATTTTAATCTTAACAGAGTCTGGTGCCATTTCTAAATTTTTCTTAGCCCGTTCAATCATGAGCTCACTTCGTTCAATCGTGTCTATTTCACCTTCACCCATCGCATCAGCAATAACAAGCGCTGAATAACCAATGGCTGTTCCAATTTCAAGAACACTGTGAACATCATTCATTTTTATAAGCTGTTCAATATAGCGAGCAACTTCTGGTTGAATAATAGGTACATTATTCTCTACAGCAAAAATTTTTAACTGTTCAAGTTCTTCGCGTTGTTTTGGTAAAAGTTCTCTAATGTACTCTGTAACACTATCTGCTGTAATGAAGTATTTCATATTATTCAATCCCTTACTCTATTCTAGGCTCTATTCCTAGCTATTTTTTTCTAGACTTTATAGCTTTTTCATGCTCTCTTAAAGTTTTTGAAAATATATGTGAGCCGTCATTATCGCCCGATGCTACAAAGAACATATAATCTGTTTTTTCAGGATAAAGAGCTGCAATGATTGACTTCTCACCCGGTGACGCAATTGGGGATGGCGGAAGACCTGCATTTAAGTAGGTGTTATATGGCGAGTCTATGGCAATATCATTATAAGATAAAATTTCTTTGCGTTCTCCTAAAATATATTGAACCGTAGCACATGATTGCAATTTCCATCCTTTATTGATTCGATTGTGAAACACACCGGATACAAGTGCTCTTTCTGTATCTAATTGTGCTTCTCTCTCAATAACAGATGCAAGTGTAACAACTTCAGTAATTGTCATTCCGAGTTCTTCAGCACGCGTATAATACTCGTCTTTAAATACTGTGTCGAACTGACCAAGCATCTTATCAATAACGGCACGTTCACTCGAACCAGCCTTCATTTCATAAGTCTCTGGGAATAAAAAACCTTCCATATTTGTTTCAGAATTTACATCTTCAAGGAATTTATACTCGAAGCTTCCAGACGACAATAGCTCTCTGAATTTCTCTTCACTTACAATCTCACTCAATGTTAGTTTTTCTATAATATGACGCGTTTCAAAACCTTCTGGTATTGTAAATTTGAATGTTTCAATGAAAACATCACCTTCAACAAGTTTATTGATAATATCTTCAGACGTCATTGCTTTAGACAGGACGTATTCGCCTGCTTGCATTTTCCCGTCAGCTGATAAATCTTTTGAAAGCATTTTAAACATTGTTGCATTCATGATAAGCTCTTGTTCTTCCAATATCTCAGATATTTTAGTGGTGCTTGCTCCACTCGGAATTTGCACATGAATTTCAGTATTATCATTCTGATCAACAGCTTCATTCATTGCACCAACCACACTTGAACAGCCTGTTAATGATATTCCAGCGGCTAAAATAACTGCGAGTATTGTCTTTTTACTGTAAACCATAGAGTCACCTCATCTGCAATCACTGGATCAAATATACTCATTTCTCTTAAAAGGCTCAGAATTATTTTTGACGTATCAATATAATCCTGAGCCAGTATAACATTATCTAATTTTTGTGATTATTACTGAAGATCCATTGCATCGCCAATAATCTTTGAAATGTCGCCCATCATCTGGTTTAGTTTCATTTCAGCTTGGAAATACGAGTTCGCAATAGGGTCTTTTTGAATCTCTTCAAACATAGTTTGTGCTTCTTGAAGCCTAGCTTCATCTATTTCTTGACCTGACATTTGTGCAGTTTGAAGTTCCATCTGCATTTTTTGGAAAGTCTCGAATTTGGCTTTCATAATTTCATTTGCAAAAAGCTGAGTTTGAATCTCTTTGTATTTCTTTAGTTCATCAGACTCTTTAATAGCTTTTGCCAAGTTGTGTGCTGCATCATAAACGCTCATTCGGCTGGCCTCCTAAACATCCATAATGATCGGAAGGATCATTGGACTTCTCTTTGTATTTTGATATAGATACGATCTTAATGTATCTCTAATTTCTGACTTTATCGAAGACCATTCACGAATGTTCTTCGCACGGCACTTATCAAGAGCTTTTTGAATCTCTTTCTTTGCACCATCCATAAGAGCTTCAGACTCTCGTACATAAACAAATCCTCTTGAGATCAGATCTGGTCCAGAGATAACTTCACCAGTCACGTCGTCAAATGCAACAACAACAACCATAAGTCCATCTTCCGCCAAGTGTTTTCTATCTCTCAGTACGATATTGCCTACATCACCAACGCCAAGTCCATCAATAAGGACATTGCCATGTGGTACTGATTTCAATCGCTGTGCACCCTTACGAGTAATTTCAAGAACATCACCGTTTTTAAGAATGAATACATCGTCCTCATCCATTCCCATATTAATGGCCAATTCTCTGTGCTCTTTTAGCATTGAGTACTCTCCATGCATAGGCACGAAGTACTTTGGCTGAACCAGAGAGTGCATTAACATGAGTTCGTGTTTCTTGGCATGACCAGAAACATGAACGTCTGCAAGTGATTCGTATATAATATTTGCACCCTTCTCATTAAGAAGGTTGATGATATTGTGAACGCTTTTTTCATTACCAGGAATTGGTGATGAAGAAAGAATAATCGTGTCACCTGGACGAATTTTAACCTGACGGTGTTCACCGTTGGCCATACGAACAAGTGCTGACATTGTTTCACCTTGACTACCCGTTGTAATGAGGCAAACTTCATTTTCAGGGTATCTTTCAAGATCCTTAATATCGATAATGATGCCCTCAGGCACTTTTAAGTGACCTGTTTCAATCGCTACTGTTGATACATTGATCATAGAACGACCACTGAAAGCAACTTTACGATCATTCAGCATAGCTGCATTAATGATCTGTTGAATTCTGTGTACATTCGAAGCGAATGACGCAACAAATATCCGTCCCGTCGTATGACGGAATATATCTTCAAACGTACGTCCTACAGTACTTTCAGACATTGTGTAACCAGGTCTCATTACGTTTGTGCTCTCAGCTAACATAAGTAGAACACCTTTTGAACCAAGTTCCGCAAACTTGTTCAGGTCAATTCTTTGACCATCAATCGGTGTGTAGTCTACTTTAAAGTCACCTGTATGAATCACGCGTCCCATTGGTGTGTGAATACAAAATGCCACAGCATCAGGGATCGAGTGGCTTACACGTATAAGCTCAACTTTAATATGACCAAATTTAATTTTGTCGCCTGGCTTGGCAACATGCAGCTCAAGTTTATCAATATTCTTATATTCGCTACATTTTCTTTCAACTAATCCCAAAGTCAGTGCTGTACCATAGATCGGAATACTCATCTCACGTAGAACATATGGTATTGAACCAATATGGTCTTCATGACCGTGTGTCAGAACGATTCCACGCACACGTTCACGATTCTTTTTCAAGTAAGTGATATCTGGAATTACAACATCAATTCCAAGCATTTCGTCTTCTGGAAAAGACATGCCACAATCTACAAGAACGATATCTTCACCGTACTCGTATGCAGTCATGTTTTTACCAATTTCGTACATACCGCCTATGGGAATAACTTTTAGTGAGTTGGGGTTCTTTTGACTCATAGCTATTCCTCCATTTGAAGTTCTTTGGAAAGTAAACCTTTCCATCCGTTATTTAACCCAATTTAAGCTTCGTCAAACGACAAAGTCCTTGGGTAAAATTTAACATTATCCCGAATCAGTTGTATTATAAAGTGCAATTAATTCTGGACTGAAATCTCGACCAAAAAATAAGCTTGTAAATGAAAATTACAAGCTTGTTTT
>Ga0070725_10000722_pt1 | contig 21040 bp, 16 predicted proteins | sample tdDd002_FD_69781 | JGI IMG/M metagenome (GOLD analysis project Ga0070725, IMG submission 69781) | Marine sediment microbial communities from the Atlantic coast under amendment with organic carbon and nitrate - tdDd00.2 | ecosystem: Environmental > Aquatic > Marine > Coastal > Sediment | place... | reverse complement strand
AATCTCGACCTGCCTATGGTGAGCATGGCCAAGGCGCATCGTAATGGCCTGTTTGACTGGTTTAATAACCGCATGCGTAGCAGCCAAGGTGGCAACATCTATATGCGCGAAGCGGGGATCCGGGCACTCCTGTCTGAACTTAAAAACGATAACAGCTTCTTCTATCTTCCCGATGAAGATTTAGGGCCCGATAAAAGTGTCTTCGCCCCTTTTCTGGGCACGGTTAAAGCGACACTACCTGTCGTCGGACGTCTGGCCCAGGCAGGTAATGCCCAGGTGATGCCGGTTAAAATTGGCTATAACCAGAAGAGTCGTCAATTTGAGCTGACCGTGATGCCCGCCATCGAGCCCGATGAGATGAAGGGCAAAGAGAATGAAGCGCTTGCCCTGAACAAGGCTGTGGAGCAGGTGATCTTAGCCTACCCTGAACAGTATATGTGGTTCCTGAAGGTGCTCAAGACGCGCCCCGAGGGGGAAGCGTCGCTGTATTGATTCAATCGTCGTTATTCTCGGTGCAGTTACAGTTTGTACTGATGAAACGAAAGCCAAAAGGTGAGTTTATGCATTAGCTTAAACTCACCTTTTTTTATGACTGCTTTACGGCAGGCGTTCAGTCTTTTATATCGATGTTACTGTTTTTTCATCTGCATAAAGCTCAGTACCGACAACAGGGTAAAGAATACCGGGTCACTCCAGCCAAAACCGACGAAGATGCCAGTGATCCCGGCATAAACAGTAATCATCACGCCCAGGCTATTCGAGATAGTTAAGGCTAGAAACAGATTCTTAGCCAGCTTACCAACCTCAATATCGCGCAGTAACAGGCTTATCGCGGCAATGCCCCCAAGAAATATCGATGTGTGCTGAGAGAGAAAATGAGCGTAGCGGTCGTTAATCTCCAGCCCGTACATGGGCCACATCAAGGTGGGCACAAAAAACAGTGCCAAGGCAAATACGGTGTAAATAGTGCCGTGGGCCGTTAAAAATGTCTTGTTGTTCATCAGGCACTCCCTATTTCTGCGCGTTCACTTGCGTAATGGGGCCATGGTTGACCCCTGACAGCGTCTGGTTCACATCGAAAATTACTCCCCTGACATCTGATATCCCCATCTTATTCAAGCGAGCCGTGTGCATCTCAAGGTAGGCCTGTGCACTGGTTTCATCCTCAAACAGGTACACCCCTCCGCCGAGTTGTTTAGATTCATTTTCGGTCCAGATTTTCCAGATCACTCCGGGCTCAGCGTTGATTGACTCGGCTAACCCCTTAAGCATAGTCGCCATCTCTTCACCAAAAGGACCGTTAAACCCAAAATCGACCTGTAGTAACTTTTGCATCTCTTATCTCCAATATAAATTTAACTAAATAGCTTCACTTGAGAGCGGGTTTCAAAAATATGTTCTGCCTCTCTCTGGTATGGGGTAAATAATACCTGTATAAATTGAACATAAAAGTTCATAAAACTGCGGTTACATGTGGAGAAAATCGACCAATGAGATTGAAAACCACGCTGGAACAGTGGCTAACCCTGTATGAGATAGACCGTGCAGGCAGTATTCAGGCGGCTGCAACCTCACTCAACAAGAGTCACACCACACTTATCTATGCGGTCAAAAAGCTTGAGGCGCAGCTGGATGTGTCGCTGGTGCAGATAAAGGGGCGCAGAGCGGTACTGAGCGACGATGGTAAGGCGCTGCTTCGCCGGGCCGACTCTATGTTAGAGCAGGCGAGGGAGCTCGAGGAGATAAGCGCACAGCTCGCGAAAGGGATAGAGTCGGAGATAACTATTGCCATCGACCACCTATGCGATCGCAGCTGGTTATACCAACCTATGGCGGATTTCCTGAGAGAGAATAGCAGTACCTCCATTCAGGTGGTCGAGACCTCGCTGTCTAAAACAACGCAGATGGTGACCGATGAACTGGCCGACATCTCTATTGTCACTCTGCCGGTGACTAACTACCCCTGTGAGGCTTTTGGTATTGTGACCATGCTCCCCGTGGTGGCCAAAAACCATCAGCTAGCGGCAAAGCAGCCCCTCTGTTCCGCGGACTTCACCACCAGCTGTCAGATCGTTATCAGAGATCTAGGTGGCACTCTAATGCCAAGTGTAAAACAAAAGGCAAAACAAGATGTCGGCTGGCTTAAGTCCCGTCAGCGTATTACGGTGGATAATTTCGATCATGCCTGGCAGGCCGTCAAGCAGGGCGCAGGCTTCTGTCGTTTGCCGGAGCATCTGCTTAACAGCCGCAGTAAGGAGATGGATAATATCGTGATTCTAAATGTCGATAATGCCCAAAGCTATCAGGTACCCATGCATTTAACCTTGCCAAAAGGCGCTAAAACCGGCCCCGCCGCACAATTCCTGTACAGGTTACTGATTCAGAGTAAAAATTTTAGGCAATAAAGAAGTAAGGTGAAAACTAAGCGAGTCAGGCATTTAGGTAGCCTTATAATTAGAGAGGCGTTTACTCGTATTTATTGCCCGCGCCATACACTGAGTGGATGGCGCTCTCTTCTTTGTCGATAGAAGCTATCTTCTTGCATACATAGTTTCTTGATGTGGCTGTCTATGGTTCTCTGACGACGAGGCGGTCATCGTAGATGATATTCATCAACTGATCCCCTGAAAATATGCGCCCGGGCGACAACCTCTCGCGGGTGGGGCTGAGTTTTTTGGCGGCCTATTCATTTTGCTGGGCTTATTGACTCGTCCATCTGCAGTCGTCTTAGCCTTTACTATGATTGTTCTCATTGTCAGCGTGCATCTGTCTAACGGCTTATTTATCTCGAACAATGGCTATGAGTTTGGCTTAGCACTGCTGGCAGCCAGCGTATCGTTAGCATTCTCAGGTTCAGGTACAATCGTTTTATATAACGCGGTAATAACTAAACTGTCTTAACCCATGTTTTTTTACGAGCTGTTTTAACTACTACAAGGTATCTATTGCGTTAATAGGAGCTATATCATGATTTCATTACGTCCAGCTGAGCAACGAGGCGAAGTCGACTTTGGCTGGATAAACAGCCAACATACATTTTCATTCGGTGATTATTACAATCCACAGCATATGGGCTTTTCAGCACTGAGGGTGATTAATGACGACTTAGTCAATCCGGGAGCCGGATTTTCTACTCTCGGTCACCGTGATATGGAGATCATCAGCTATGTGTAATTGGGTTCGATAGCCCATAAAGACAGCGAAGGGAACATTAAGGTATTGTCTGCGGGTTAATTTCAGCTGATGTCTGCCGGAAGCGGTATCACCCACAGCGAGTACAATGCTTCTGAGGATGAGTCACTGAAGTTTTTACAAATCTGGATCCAACCTAATCGCTTAGGTGGTCTACCCGGATATCAACAAAAACACTTTGGACAGGCTGAAGGATTCACCACCATTGCTTCGCCCTATGTGGAAAAGAGCGACAATACGAAGGGAGAAGAATGGAGAAGAGGGCGGCTTCGAACTGAAGCAAGGTGCGACATTATCACAACTGATCCTGGCACCCAAATCTGAGCTGACTTATCAAATTGAAGCCGGACGTAATATTTATGTTCCTCAGGTTGTGGGTCAATTATCTATTGAAGATAATCTCTTGATGGCAGGTGATGGGGATAAAATAACCGAAATGCAAGCCATTACCTTTGTTAACACATCTGACACTCAAGCGACGGCATTACTATTTAACTTGCCTTGACCTTTAGATTATAGAGTCGACTTTACATCCTATCTTAAAGTCAATTTTAGATGATAATCAAATAGAGCCGATAGTGGGATATCGCCAGGTTATGGGCTATATGGCCATAGCCCTGCTGGTAACTTCTTTTGGTACATACTGCCTGAGTAGCAAATCGCCTGAATAAAAAGCATAAATATGAAATAGAGAAAAAAAGTGATTATAGGTATTCAATCTTCAAAATATTGGGCGTAGAATGCAGCTACGTTTCATTCAGAGGATATTGATCACTGTGTTAATTACGCCGCCCTAACGTTCCGCCCTCCCTATAGCTTTCATTGCTACCTAAGCACCATGCTTATTCTTTGCGCTTGTTAATTCCTTGTCGTTTTTTTACGACTATTTTCCGCGCCAAAATTTTATCAAAGAAGCACGAACCACACTCCAGATTTAACTTCTGGTGCCCTGTGCCGTGCTAAAACTGAGAGTTCAATGTTAAAAAACTTTAAAACTGATTGGATGTCTAATATCCGTGGCGACTTGCTCGCGGGTATCGTTGTGGCGTTAGCGCTCATTCCCGAGGCTATCGCATTTTCCATTATTGCGGGTGTTGACCCCAAAGTCGGCTTATATGCCTCATTTAGTATCTCGGTCGTCATCGCCTTTACCGGTGGCCGTAGTGGAATGATCTCTGCGGCAACCGGTGCGATGGCGCTGCTGATGATAACGCTGGTTAAAGAACACGGTTTAGAATACCTGCTGGCAGCTACCGTGCTAACGGGCCTGCTACAGATATTAGCGGGGTATTTAAAACTGGGTAGCTTGATGCGTTTTGTATCGCGCTCGGTGGTAACCGGTTTTGTTAATGCATTGGCAATCTTAATTTTTATGGCCCAGCTACCGGAGCTGACCAATGTGACCTGGCATGTGTATGCCATGACAGTGGCTGGTCTTGGTATTATTTATCTGTTTCCCTACCTGCCGGTTATCGGCAAAATAATTCCCTCTCCGTTGGTCTGTATTATTACGTTAACCGCGATTACCATGTGGTTTAATATCGACGTGCGAACTGTCGGCGACATGGGGAATTTACCTGATACCTTGCCAATTTTCTTATGGCCAGACGTGCCGTTAAATCTACAAACCTTATTGATTGTATTGCCTTACTCCATGGGCCTTGCCGTAGTGGGTTTATTGGAGTCAATGATGACGGCGACGATTGTCGACGATCTGACCGATACCAGTAGTGATAAAAATCGCGAGTGTAAGGGCCAAGGCGTTGCCAATATGTTCACCGGCTTTCTTGGTGGCATGGCGGGGTGTGCCATGATTGGCCAATCGATGATCAACATCAAGTCCGGTGGGCGTGGACGTTTATCCACTTTAGCGGCGGGCATATATCTGCTGATCATGGTGGTATTTCTTGGGCCCTGGTTAAAACAGATCCCAATGGCGGCATTAGTGGCGGTTATGATCATGGTGGCAATCGGTACCTTCTCATGGCGTTCTATTACCGACCTGAAAAAACACCCACTGTCGACCAACATCGTTATGTTGGCCACGGTTGTTATCGTGGTCGTGACACATAATTTAGCCATTGGTGTGTTTATAGGGGTACTGCTTGCCTCACTATTCTTTGCGAATAAGATTAGTCGCATGATGGTGGTCAGAGATGACATTACTGAGAGTGATAGCCGCGAATATCGCGTTATAGGGCAAGTATTTTTCGCATCGTCAGACAAGTTTATCGAGTCATTCGATTTCAAAGAGGTGTTAGAGACGGTAACCATTGATCTGTCTGCTGCCCATTTTTGGGATGTGAGTGCGGTGTCTGCATTGGATAAAGTGGTGATTAAGTTCCGCCGAGAAGGGACGCAAGTTAATCTTGTCGGTATGAATCAAGCTACGAGCACAATCGTCGACAAATTTGGCGTGCATGATAAACCTGAAGAAGTTGCAAAATTACTGGCTGGACACTAATAGGATGAGACAAATGAAAAATATCGTCGCTTGTATAGATGGCTCAAAATTGACGCTGGCAACCTGCGAAGCCAGTGCTTGGGTTGCACAGAAGGTTAACGCCCCCCTTATCCTACTGCATGTACTCGATAAAACCACCAGACCCGTGGTGAGTGAATTGTCAGGACAGATAGGTTTAGGCACACAAGAGGAGCTGCTCAATGAGCTGGTGGAACTCGATGAAACCCGCAGCCGTGTCGCCCTTAAGCATGGTAAGCAATTGCTGGAAGATGCTAAGGGTTTGGCTTGTGCCAAAGGTGTCGAAGAGATCAGTAAATTGCAACGCCATGGTAGCCTGCAAGAGAGTCTAATCGACTTAGAAGGTGAGCTAAGGGTATTAGTGATTGGTAAGTCGGGTGAAGACCATAGCGCCAGTAAAACCATTGGCTCACAGCTTGAAAGTGTTATTCGTTCCATTAAAGCGCATACCTTAGTGGTCAGCGATACGTTCATCACGCCTAGCTCCTACATGATTGCCTTTGACGGCAGTGCAACCAGTGAGAAGCTGATTGAAAAGGCGATGAATACGCCTTTACTTGCGGGGCTCGAGTGCCATTTGGTTATGGTGGATGAAACTGGCAATAAGAGCACGGCTTTCGATCAGGCGGCCATGCGACTTCGGGAAGCCGGACTAAGCGTGAATGAGAATATCCTGTCCGGGCGCGTCGATGAAGCGTTGCTCAATTATCAGCAAGAGCAGCAGTTGGATATGATTGTGATGGGAGCTTTTGGCCACTCGAAGCTGAGACAGTTTTTTGTCGGCAGCAACACGACCGAAGTGCTGGTGAAAAGTGCGGTTCCACTACTCTTAATCCGTTAATCCGCATCGAAAGAAGTAGAGTAAAAACGCACAGAGCGCTGGGATTTGGCAGTTGAATCCCGAGTCATATCAGTTCTGAGTTAGAATAAGTCGCAATTCCCTTCAGGGGATTGCGGCTTATTTATACAGAACTGTGTAGTTGAAATTACTGACTCTATTCGATGGCAGGCTTTATAGCGAGAGGTATTACCGACAAAAAAGCTTGGTTCATGATGAATTGTAAGCCTGAACGCTGAGTCTTTGCCAGTCCACAAATGCCCCTGTCGACAAATATCAGCAGGACTAATTGATAATATGGATGACGGTAAAGTTAGTTATGGGAACTCCTTTGTAGAGTTGGAACTTCTCCTTAAACCAATTTAAAGCCAACTTTTTGGGTATTGACCTTTTTTTGTTTTAATTTTCTGATTTTGATAAAAAAATCTGTTTAAGATCAAAGTTATCTTGTTAAAGAGTTGAGTAAGTTTCTTACTTGCTAGAAAGTAACATTAATAGAAACTTATGATCTACTCAGGTGTATTAATGCTCAAATTCGCAGACATTCGTCTACGGCCCAAAATGCTTGGCTTATTACTTACTTTTGGTATTTTACCTATGATTGCGGTCGCAGTTTATAGTAGTCGGTTAAGTTCAGAGTCGCTTATTGATAAGTCATATCAAGGGCTAAGTTCTATACAATCGTTGAGAATTAATTCAATTGATGATTTTTTCCACGAACGTTTAGCTGGATTAACGACCTTAGCTCAAGCTGGACGATTAAGTGAGTTTATCGTCCAGGTGAGTAATAATCATGAACTGTCATCTTCTGTTACTGCTAACCGTTACGATACTTTTTTTACTCCTTTTTTAGATGACTATGATTACGATGATCTGGTGATTCTTGATCCTCTATCAGGACGCTTGCTTTATTCATTAACAAATAAAGATCGAGTGGGAATAAAGATCACAGAATATACAGCTGATCCCGCCCTTAAACGGGCTTGGTCAAAAACAGTTAATACCCGTAAACCCATTTTTTCAGATTTTGATGCCAGTAATGAGCAGAAGCATCAGCAAAGTGCCTATTTATCCAGTCCAGTATGGAACGAAAAAGGTGAAATGACGGCTGTAATTGCAGTGAAGATTTCACCTGATCTGATCAATAATATTGTCAATTCTCGCATCGGTATGGGGGAAACGGGTGAGTCCTACATCATTGGATTTGATAGCAAAACAAACCAAATTGAGTTACGTAGTGATATGGCCACTATGGGTAATGGTAGCTATGTAGTCGGCTATCGTTTTGATAAAGATCTAGATTACTGGGGTGATGCAATTAAGGCTGGTGATAAGGGTGGGAAAAATACCTACATCGATAGCTCAGGTCATCCTGTTTTAGTGATTTACGATATGCTAAATGTACCAGGTTATAAATGGTACCTTATTTCTAAAATCAATGAGGAGGAGGTGACTCTTCCAATTATCTCTCTCTATCAAGCTGTTGTGTTTGCTTCGATTCTATTGATTTTTCTCGTGATATTTGTTGCGGTAAAGTTTTCTCGTTCAGTCACCGAACCGCTAATTGAGGCGATGCAATTTGCAAGGGATATCTCTGCCGGGACCTTGAGTTCAAAGTTAACGCTACAACGTAAAGATGAACTCGGGGATCTTGGGGTTGCATTAAATGGTATGGCCGTTCAATTGCGCGAGCTTGATTGGATTAAGTCAGGTAAAGAAGGCCTGGATGATAAGTTAAGGGGAGATATTGAGCTATCTGAACTCTCCAGTTTGTTTATAAACTTCTTTACCAAGCATATGGGAAGTCAACTTGGTGCTCTATACCTATTTGAAGAGGATAAATTAAACCTTAGAGCCAGTTATTGTTTCACTGACAGGCAAGGCAATTTTAACCGACTTGAGCTTGGTGAAGGCATGGTGGGACAAGCGGCATTGGAACAGGAGACCATTATATTCTCTGATGTTATTGATGCTGCGCCAACATTAAACTATGGCGTTGGTGAGACAAGCTTAAAGAGTTATATGTCGATCCCCTTAGTCGTGGATGGACATTTAGTTGGTGTCGTTTTACTTGGCTCAACGACAATGTTTACCACACTTCAAAAGCAATTTGTAAAAGATGTGATCAACAGTGCGGCGATATTGTTCGAAGCCGGAAATGCGCGCTTAGTCATCCGTTCCTTGTTAGAACAAGCACAAGAGCAACAAGAGAAGCTGAGTAAAGCCAATGATGGCTTACAAGAACAGGCTCAGGCATTGAGAGAATCTGAACAAGCGCTGCAACACCAACAAGAAGAATTGCGAGTCACCAATGAGGAGTTGGAGGAGCAAACTAAAGTCCTTAAAGAATCTGAAGCTGAGCTACAGGCGCAGCAGGAGGAGCTTAGAGTGACGAATGAGGAACTTGAAGAGCGAACAAAAGCACTGGAAGAGCAGCAAGTTGAGATGCAGGGAAAAAATGATCAATTGCATTTAGCACAAAATATTGTTGAAGAAAAAGCTAAAGAGCTGGCCAGTGCCAGTAAGTATAAATCTGAGTTCCTGGCAAATATGTCCCATGAGCTAAGGACCCCACTTAACAGCATTCTCATTTTATCGCAGCTACTTGCCAGTAATAACACCGGTAACTTAAATGAGAAACAGATTGAATCAGCCAATGCTATTAATTCGTCGGGTTCTGATCTGCTATCACTAATTAATGAAGTATTAGATCTGTCCAAGGTTGAGGCGGGTAAGGTAGAGCTTCAAATTAAAGATGTGTGTTTTACGGAGATAGAGCAGGATATTAGCCGCCTATATAAAGATATCGCCGTTGAAAAAGGTTTGGAATTCGATATTTGTATTGCTGACAATTTATCCGATGTTATCGAAACCGACTCGTTACGATTACAACAAATTTTGCGTAACCTGCTGACAAATGCGTTTAAATTTACCCACGATGGTGCAGTTACGCTTACCATTAGCCAACCAAACGACGAGATTGCTGCACGCTTGCAACAGCCTAAACAATCTCTAGTCGCCTTTACCGTAAAAGACGACGGAATTGGAATTAAAAAGGAAAAGCAATTAGGCATTTTCCAGGCATTTCAGCAGGCTGACGGAAGTACAAGTCGAAAATATGGTGGTACCGGGCTCGGATTATCTATATCGAAAGAACTGACTCACCTATTAGGTGGAACAATTTTACTGAAAAGTGAAGAGGGCGAAGGTTGTGCATTTACTATCGTTCTGCCTCTTGAATATCAAGCAAAGGAAGTCGAGGCTGATATTAAGCTTTTAGGTAGTCCGCGAATGGGGGAAGAAAGTGTTACTGCACATCAAATAGAAGGTGATCACGCTAATAGCGCCGGAGATTTCACTCTTCATAAGCAGACTGCGAAAAAAGAACAGGTGTTAATATCACATACAACTGAGGCTGCTAATGTAAAGTTAAAGGTGAAAGGCGAGAGTTATGTTGATGATGATAGGTTATCGATTACTGTCGAAGATCAATCCTTGCTGATCATTGAAGATGATCGTGCCTTTGCAGGTGTAATGCGAGATTTTGGTCGTGAACGAGGCTTCAAATGTATTGTCGCGGAAACCGGGGAAACAGGTTTACATTTCGCAGATTACTATAAACCGAGTGCCATTATTTTGGATATCGGTCTACCAGGTATTGATGGCTGGACCGTGATGGAAAGGTTAAAAGAGAACTCAGAATTACGCCACATACCAGTGCATTTTATGTCCGCCAGCGATGATAATCTCGATGCAATGAGAATGGGGGCAATTGGTTATTTAACTAAACCAGTAGACCTAAATAAACTGAATAAAACGTTTGGCGATATAGAAGAGATAATTTCTAAGTCAGTTAAAAAGTTGCTGATTGTTGAAGATGATGAAATTCAGAGGGAAAGTATTCGTCAGCTATTAGGTGAAGGGGATATTCACATTGTCGGGGTTGCAACGGGTAGAGAAGCGCTGCAAGAGCTAGAAGCTAACAGATATGACTGTATGATTTTAGATCTAGGTCTTGAAGATCTATCTGGATTTGAGTTGCTTGATCAAATACGGCGCAGTGACTCTGCTGCCAGGGTACCAATTATCGTCTATACCGGACGCGAATTGACCTCGGATGAAGAGAAAGAGCTTAGCCGTTATGCGGAAAGCATCATTATCAAAGGTGTTAAATCGCCAGAGCGCCTGTTAGACGAGTCTGCACTATTTTTACACCGAGTTGAGTCACGTCTACCAGCCGAGCAGCGGGGAATGTTGAAAGCAGTGCATGATAAAGAGACCGCGTTGATAGGTAAGAAAGTGCTGCTAGTCGATGATGATATGCGCAATGTTTTTGCCTTATCAAGTATTCTAGAAGACAAAGGTATTGAAATTGTTGTTGGCCGAGATGGGCTGGAAAGTATTGAAAAATTGGACCAAAATCCGGATGTTGCCTTGGTATTAATGGACATTATGATGCCAAGAATGGATGGTTACGATGCGATGAAGGCCATCCGTAAAAAGCAAAAATATAAAAAACTGCCGATTATCGCGCTGACCGCTAAGGCGATGAAAGGGGACCGCAGTAAATGTATTGAGGCTGGTGCCAGTGATTATTTAGCAAAACCGGTTGATACCGACAAATTACTTTCAATGTTACGAGTTTGGTTGTATTGATATGCTAGAAGAGAACAAAACAGCGAACGAATATATAGAGATACAGCTTCTGCTGGAAGCCATTTATCGTAAGTATGGTTATGATTTTAGAGAATATTCTGTAGCGCACACCCGTAGAAGATTAGAGTATCGTCGAGCCCGGGAAGGTATGACAAATTACTCTGCCATGCAGCATAAAGTGTTACATGAGCCTGCTTTTTTTGAGCAGCTATTATTGGACCTGTCCATCAACGTCACAGAAATGTTTCGTGATCCTTGGTTTTATCAAAAAGTAAGGGAGATGGTTTTCCCCCACTTACAAACTTATCCATTTGTAAAGGTGTGGCATGCTGGCTGCTCGGCAGGCCAAGAAGTATATTCGATGGCGATTATGCTCGAAGAGGCGTTAATGCAAGAGCGAACTCAGTTATACGCAACTGACTTTAATGAAGTAATATTGGAAAGAGCTAAAGATGGGATCTACCCAATAGATGTGGTGCGCCAATATACCAATAATTATCAGGCGGCAAATGGTTCGACATCATTCTCAGAATATTACACTGCAGATTACGATAGCGTCATTATGAAATCACGTTTAAAAGAGAAAATTTTATTCTCACCTCATAACTTGGCAACGGATGGTGTTTTTGGAGAGATGCACTTAATTTTTTGTCGTAATGTGTTGATCTACTTTAACCGTGAATTACAAAATAGAGTCTTTGAGCTCTTTTATGAAAGCTTGGTTCCTGGCGGCTTCCTGTGTTTGGGCTCTAAAGAAAGTCTGAGGTTTTCTAATGTTGCCTCTAAGTTTGAGTTGATTTCAGAAAAAGAGAAGATTTATCGAAAAAAAAGAGGTAGATGACCGATGAGCTGTAATGGTACACATTATCGAGCTGTTGTTATTGGTGCGTCCGCAGGAGGCTTGGCCGCCGTTGAAAAGGTACTTAGCAAGCTTAAAAAAACTTTTTGCTTACCTATTCTTTTGGTACAACATATTAGCCCCCATACCCAAAGCTACTTAGCGACACACTTCGAAGGCAAATGTACGTTAACTGTTAAAGAAGCCGAAGATAAAGAACCGATTAAGCGAGGATATTTTTATATTGCGCCACCGAATTATCACTTTTTGGTTGAATATGATGGTTGCGTTGCATTATCAATTGATCCTCCGGTGAACTTTTCAAGGCCATCCATTGATGTGTTGTTTGAAAGTGCAGCTGACTACTTTGGCAACGAACTTATCGGAATTGTCCTCACCGGGGCCAACTCAGATGGTGCTTTCGGGCTGAGAAAAATCAAAGAATATGGTGGCTTAACTATTGTACAGACTATTGAGTCGTCAGATGCGCCGGCTATGCCAGCTGCTGCGATCGAGACGGCTAATGTCGACCATATACTTCCTCTGGAAAGAATTGGTGAATTTTTAAATGAAATATGTGAATGCTAATGGAAAGTAATAATCTAAAAATCTTGATCGTCGATGATAAGCTCGAAAACCTCATAACATTGGAACGGTTACTTGAGCAGTTCGATGTTGATTTAGTACGCGCTTTTTCCGGTAAAGAGGCCTTGGCTCATCTGTTAGATACTGACTTTGCATTAGTGCTGCTAGACGTAAAAATGCCTGATATGGATGGCTACGAAGTCGCTGAATTGATGCGGGGAAACAGGAGAACCAAACATATCCCCATTATTTTTGTTACAGCAGAATCCAGAGGTGATGAGCTTATATTCAAGGGGTACGAGGCGGGGGCAGTGGATTACCTGTTGAAGCCGCTAAATGCAGCCATTTTTCGTAGCAAGGTAAGTGTGTTTATTGAATTATACAGTCAAAAACATGCGCTTAAGCTTAAAACATTAGAGTTTGATCAAAAGCTAGCCGAGTTAGAAGAGTTACAACAGCAGTTGGAAGAGACAAATGAGCAGCTACTCATGCTGTCTACGACAGATGGGTTAACAAGTTTATATAACCGCCGTAAATTTGATGATATTTACATGGAAGAGTGGCAGCGCGCTTCACGATCACAACAACCTCTCTCTTTAGTTATGCTGGATATTGATCATTTTAAACTCTATAACGATACCTATGGTCATCATATGGGGGATGATTGTCTGCGTAGTATTGCCAGTGCGCTAAAAGCAATGGATATTCGTCACTTGGATAAAGTGGCCAGAATTGGCGGTGAAGAGTTTGCTGTAATATTACCGGAAACAGGTGCGGAGGGGGCGATGTTGGTCGCTGAGCGCATTCGCATTACCATCGAGGAGTTAAATATTCCCCATGAGACATCTTTTAGCAGAGTTACCGCTAGTTTTGGTGTTAGCTCGGTAGTGCCAAAGCGTAAATTGGCTCCCAATATATTGATAAAAAGCGTAGATGATGCTTTGTATGAATCGAAGAGAAATGGCCGGAATGGCTCGACATTAAAACAGTTAAGATGCACAGAAGATGAGTTGTTGATGATGTAGCAGTATGTTCTTTTCCGTCCCGATTGGCCTCTCCATTCAGCAGCTCGGGACTTAAGGACCATTGCCTTTGCTATAACTCTTTAAATATTGAGTCGGGTTACGTTAATTATGAACATCATTTTCAGTGTGAAAAATAGCTCATTTTTATTGATATTAATAAATGAAGTAGGCTTTATCTTTATCACTTAATTTATTTCCTTTGGGGCAGATCGTTCAATTTTATGCTATTGGGATTACCTTGTTTATTAAGGTGTACAAGTTGGCACTGGTTAAATTAGGCGTTAGAGAGTTAACTCAATCACTATATTTCCCTCTAAGCCTATGGTTATTTTAGCTTTAAATCCACAACGTTCACCAGACATGCACTTGTTTAGCAAACAAGTGGTACACTTTCCAAAGATTATCAGCAGCTTTAACGGTTTAAATCTTTGCAATTGCTTAGGCTTTGCGCAGATTCGTATATAAAGTGACGGGTAAATAATATGAACAAAGTTGTCACTACATTGAACTAATATTATTTGGGCGGTAGTAATACCAGCTTTCCTATGAATTTTTTATTCATAAAATCTTGTTGTGCGCTTTTAATTTCTGTTAATGGATATTGCTTTGAAACGAGAGGGCGGATCTCACCTCGTTCAACATACCGGAGCAAGTTCTCGAACACAGATCTAGGTTGGTAGGTACAGCCCAAAAAACTCAAATCCTTTAAATATAATGTTCTGACATCCAGCTCAACTATTGGCCCACCGATTGCTCCCGCAACAGCATAACGGCCTCCTTTTCGTAGTAGTTCGGGCAGCTCTGACCACTGTTTCCCAGCAACAAGATCAATGACTACATCTACTGAATTTCGCGATAAGGCTTGAAGCAGATTTTGTCCGCGAGCAATGACTCTATCGGCACCAAGGGCAAGAAGTTGCTCGGTTTTATTTTCACTACAGATAGCAATGACTTTTGCATTACGTCGTCTCACCAATTGTACTGCGGCTGAACCTACACCACCAGATGCACCAGTAATGAGAACGGTATCACCAGCTTTAACATTGGCACGTTCAACCATATTTTCAGCCGTTGAGTACGCACATGGAAAAGAAGCTAATTCAGCATCGCACAACACGCTTTCAATCGGAAATGCTTCCGTTGCGTCGGCTTTTGTATATTCAGCAAAAGCACCATCACACTCTGAACCATAGGTAATGCAAGTGAAGTCAGTGCCGGTTTCCTGCAGCGTTCGCACTAAGACTCGTTCACCTATACGGTCTGCGCTGATATGTTCGCCAACTGCTACTATCTCGCCACAGCAATCAGCACCTTGTATGCGCGGGAAGGTCATTGGAAGACCACACCAGCTGGCATCATCGTCACTAATTGTTTCAAAACCCTCTCTGGCACCGGCATTAGTTTGTTCTACAACGGCTTTTGAATACCAACCGATACGGGTGTTGATATCGGTATTGTTAATTGCACTCGCGCCAACCTTGATCAGTACCTGACCTTTTCCTGGGATGGGTATCGGTAAGTCAGTGCGGTATTCCAGTTTGTCTAATCCCCCGTGACCTGTCAGTAGAATGCCAGACATTTTCTTAGGTAACTTGTTCATTGTGCTATCTCTCATGGGTGGTCATTGAATAAAATGTTCACTTATTGCTACTCCTTCTTAGTGTTTACCCATAGTTGGTTGAAAGCCGGAATAGTTCAATTGCCTGTAACAATAAATAAAATGTATACTTCAGCCAAACGAATAATAGTTAACTTTCAATTTAGAAATTGTGAATCGAAGTTTAAGCTTCTAATTTATAATGTAAAAGATAAAGCTGAGGTGGATGAAAAGTTGAAAATGTACCCATTGCTCGATCTTGAGTTATTGAATACCTTTGTTATGGTCGTTAAGACTGGAGAGCTAAAAAAAGCAGCTGAAGCCATTTTCCGCTCTCAAGCAGCAGTTAGTATGCAGATGAAGAAACTAGAGGACTTGCTGGGCTGCACACTGATGGTACGCAGCAACCGGGGGATACAATTAACCGATGCCGGAAAAACCTTACTAGGCTACAGCGAACAGTTTCTAAAGCTCAATAACGCCACTTTTGTGGCATTAAATGAGCGAGAGCTGTCTGGTCAGTTTATTTTTGGTGTTCCGACAGATTATGCCCAAGATTTTATAAATTTCTTTATGCCTGTGTTGACTCGCGAGATCCCGAACCTTGAAGCGAAAATAGTCTGTGATCGTAGCCGAAACTTACGAGGTAAGTTGGAAGCAGGTGAGTTGGATATTGCAATTGTGGCAGGCGAAGCAGACTTTACAGATGAACGACTACTCTGGAGTGAACGATTGATATGGTCAGCCTCTACCCATGTCAATTTGAATGAATTAAAAGAAGTACCTGTCGCCATTTATGATGATAATTGTATCGTTAGCGATTTATGTATAAGTCGATTGCAAAAAGCCAATATCACATATCGAGAGGTATTCAGAAGCACGATACTTGAAAATATTGCCACAGCGGTTCATTCCGGTTTCGCCATATCCTTGTTACCTGAATCGATGTTTGATGTTTCTAAAGTCCAAGAGGTATCTTCAAGTATTTTGAAGAGTAATTTAGTGCTCAATATGCATATGATTAATTCACCAATGATAGACGAGCCAATACTCAGCAAAATCGCTGAATGCATGCGGCTAGCCAGTAGCTCACAGCAGCTGGGAAATGTGCAAGTTTAGATTAATATTGGATAAGGTTCTCTCGCGCTCTTTATTCAGAAATTGGTTAGTAAACACTGCATACTTGAATTGAATACTTTTCCATAAAGCCCTCTGTGGAAGTATGAGCCATTTGATCTCAGGAGCCGAATCGTAATATTTCAGATTTTATAAACAAAACGAATAGGCGCAAGTGAGAGTTTTGCTTAAATCTTCCGTTTGAGATGACCGATAATCTCTTGGGGGAAAGTGCCACTGTTGCCGGGTATTACAATCCCCAATCCATTTTAGGCAGGTGTTCGATAAACCATTCAAACGCCCGGCCTTGCTGCTCTTTATGCCAGGCGATATACAAGCTTTGGTTTTGTCTGGGGATAGAGCAGGGCTTTTGAATTAACTCGCCTCGGTCGATGTAGGGCCTCGCCATATGCAGGGGCAGAAAGCCGATGCCTAAACCCTGGACTTGAGCCGTGACTTTGGCCTCCATGGTATTGACGCGGATCATCTGTTTACTCTTAAACACACCACTATCGCGAATGGGGAGTATCTGTGAGGTATCGGCCACCACGACGGCGGGATAATGGCTTAACAGAGTGGCGTCAAGCTCACCATCGACAAAGGCCAGCGGGTGATGCGGGGCAACGGCAAAGACAAAGGCGACCTCGCCAATCTTATGGGTTTGAAACAGGCCTCTGGGGAGTTCACCCGAAGCGCCGATAACTATGTCAGTCCGGCGACTGTGCAGTGCATCCCATCCGCCGCCGACCGCTTCGACATCTAAGCTGATATTGACACTATGTTCAAGTTGATTGAACTGGTTAACCAAGTCAAACAAGGGCATTGGTGAAACAACTGTGTCTCTGGAGAGGCGAATTTCAGCCTCCCATCCCGACTCTAACTGCTGTACCGAGTCCATTAAGCGGTTGGTGGCCAGTAGAATTTCCCGTCCCTGCTCAAGCACTAACTTACCCGCAGGTGTTAGATGTGCTCGCTGTTTACTTCTGTCAAACAGTGCCGTGCCGATATCATCTTCGAGTTTCTTTATCGTATAGGTGAGTGCCGAGGGCACCTTGTATAGCGAAGACGCCGCCGCTGCAAAGCTGCCTTTGCGATCTATGGCATCCAGCGCCCGCAGTGCATCGATAGTAATGGCATTGTGCATCTCAACCCTCCTCTTATTTTAGTTCAAATAATTTGAACTTAGATGTCAGTTTATTCCGATTTTTTATCCGGTCAAGCCCAAATATACTGTTTATCAACCGGTGAGGAGACTCACTAACAGATACAGACTATGTACAAAATTATTGAGGACAGAGATATGAAAACACGACTTAAGCAGCTAACACATTCGACGGCGGGTTTTAGTTCACTGGCACTTCGTCTGCCGGTCGGGATCATCTTCATGGCTCACGGGGCCCAAAAGCTCTTTGGTTGGTTTGGCGGATATGGACTGGAGGGCACCGGACAGTGGATGGCTTCCATCGGCATCGAACCCGGCATATTAATGGCCTTTCTGGCGGGCTGCGCCGAGTTTTTTGGTGGCCTATTCCTTTTACTGGGCTTATTGACTCGCCCATCGGCGGTCGTCTTAGCCTTCACTATGATTGTCGCTATTGTCAGCGTGCATCTGCCTAACGGCTTATTTATGTCGAACAACGGTTATGAGTTTGGTCTGGCACTGCTGGCTGCCAGCGTATCGTTAGCATTTTCAGGCTCAGGCAGAGTCGCGCTGGATAAGGCTTTGATGGCCAAACTGGGTTAATTATCTGTTTTTCCTGCTGTTTTAAGAGCAGGATTTATGAGCAGGATTAACCACTTGGTCTAAGCACTAGGCTTAGGCTTGTGGACTTAGGCTTGGGCCAAGAGCTAGTCACAGTAAGCTATCTAACGGAACAACGAGTTAACGCGATAGGGGGAGCTATATCATGATTACATTACGCCCAGCGGATCAACGAGGCGAAGCCGACTTTGGCTGGCTAAACAGCCAACACACATTTTCATTCGCGAGCTATTACGATCCACTGCATATGGGGTTTTCAGCACTTAGGGTGATTAATGATGACTTAGTCACGCCCGGAGCCGGGTTTTCTACCCACGGTCATCGGGATATGGAGATCATCAGCTATGTGCAGTCGGGTTCGATAGCCCATAAGGACAGTGAAGGCAACATCAAGGTATTGTCTGCGGGTGAGTTTCAGCTGATGTCTGCGGGCAGTGGCATCACCCACAGCGAGTACAATGCTTCCGAGTCTGAGGCGCTGAAGTTTTTACAAATCTGGATCCAACCTAACACCTTAGGCGGTACACCCGGATACCAACAAAAACACATTGGACAAGCTGAAGGGCTCACCACAATCGCATCGCCCGCTGGTGAGAGGAGGGAAGGTGGTGGCTTCGAACTCAAGCAAGATGCGACACTATCGCAACTGCTCCTGGCACCAAACTCTGAGCTGGTTTATCAAATAGAAGGGGGCCGTAAAATCTACGTGCATCAGGTTGCAGGTCAATTATCTATTGAAGACAAGGTATTAACTTCTGGCGACGGGGCCAAGATAGCCGATATGCAAGCCATCACCTTGGTGAATGCATCGGACAGTCAGACCACAGCATTGATATTTGACCTGCCGTGATGTTTGAGGCTTGAAGCAGATTGTAAAAACAGCTGTGGCGCTTGTTATCAAAACCGCAATTTTCTTTAAGGGAGTTGCGGTTTTTTATACCGTTCTAAGCTGTTAGTGGATAGAAACTTGTTTACTTGTCGGATAACAAGTTTTAAATATCTTTTGGATGATTCATCTGACGGTGTCGGTATTTGTTTGGCTTATGGAATGTCATTACTTTGTTGGATTTAATAGCTTGCAGCATGTGCAGTGTATGGTCTTGCAAGTTCCTTACATGCTTAGAGCCAGAGTCCTAGACCCTATCGTTCGCATTAGGACTAATATGGGTACGATTGGGAATACCAGAAAACTATAGTGGTCGACCTATAATAAAATGGCTAAATTCAGTGTGCAACTACAGGAGTGAAATTACGTTTTATACGAAGTATCCCTACGGGCCTTTTATTAATTTGATAAACCAACAGATTAGTTTCAGCCTATTTTATTGAGGAATATTAAGTCTGTCCGGTAGCTTTTGTAGGCTTTGGATAATAGCTCCTCGTTTATCACTTCTGATAACACTGAAGCCAATTCTAACTGCCGACTCTCAACCCAATCACGCCTATGCTCATAGGATTGCCCCGTATAATGCTGGACTCAGTACAATAAAGCATTTCTAACATGACGAGATATGTAGTGATAATATGGATTTCTCACGATAAAAGTTCCAAACTAACTAATGATTTCCTTGGTGTCTGCATCACAAATCCTCCTCAACAACGCTTGTTCAAGCTTACTCAAGAGATCTGTCACTGACAATTATGGGCGTCTTAATTATTCTCTTATCAATAATCAATAATCAGAAATAAAAAATCAAACCACGATAATTAATAGATTTGAATTGGCTAAAAGCTGCGGTGAACTCAATGACATTTGCCTACCTGAAGCGTTGGCACGACGGGTTATGACGTTATTTAAAGGGATGTCGTTACAGTCTATAGAGGGGGCAACTAAAGATGACTTTCACCAAATTGCAGAAATGGCCGTTGATGGGGTCTTCAGTTAGCATGTGAATGAGGTTTAGCCGGATTTGCTCGGCTGCGCCTCATATCTATGCAAAAAATGTTGGTTATCTTTAGGACGTCAGTAATAGCTCCTATGAATCTCGCAATTCTCGACGTAAGATCTTCCCAACATTTGATTTGGGCAACTCATCTCTAAATTCGATTATCCTTGGATTTTTATAACCGGTAAGATATTTTCTACAATGTTTTTTTATCTCATCAACGGTCACATGACCTTTGCGTACAATAAATAATTTAACTTTTTCTCCTGTGGCGTCATCAGGAATGCCAATGGCCGCAGCTTCGATGATGTGAGGGTGAAGTGTTGCAACTTCTTCAATTTCAGTTGGAAAAACATTAAATCCCGAAACTAGAATCATATCTTTTTTACGGTCTTCAATATAAAAGATCCCATCGTCATCCATTCTTCCTATATCGCCAGAGCTTAACCAACCTCCCGCATGCATTACAGTATTGGTTTCGGCTTCTTGTTGCCAATAGCCTTTCATCACTTGGGGCCCTCTAATTTGAATTTCACCAATTTGGTTGGGACCTAAAGGTTCATTTTCATCATTGACGATACGGAGTTCAGTACTGGGTAAAGGGACACCAATTGAGGAAATAAATGATTGTTGTTGATGAGTACCTGCAGCGACCACTGGAGAACATTCAGTTAAGCCATAACCTTCTATGACAGGCATTCCAGTGAACTCTTGCCAACGATCAGCAATATTCTTCTGCGTCGGCATTCCACCTGCGATAGTAAAACGAGCGTGACTAAAATCTAATTCTTGAAAACCAGCATGATTGTTTAGACCATTAAAAAGTGTATTCAAACCAAAAACCATTGTGAATGGATATTTACTTAAATCTGCTACAAAACCATCTATATCTCTTGGGTTGGTAATGAGTAGATTCGTTGCACCGAGAAAGAGCATAAACATCATACTCACTGAGTTGGCAAAAATATGATAAAGCGGAAGTGGGGTTACTGCATATTCCTTATCATATAAGGTTCTTGGGCTAAAATGAGCATGAACCTGTAGAACGTTAGAAATAATATTA
>Ga0070725_10000718_pt1 | contig 21087 bp, 37 predicted proteins | sample tdDd002_FD_69781 | JGI IMG/M metagenome (GOLD analysis project Ga0070725, IMG submission 69781) | Marine sediment microbial communities from the Atlantic coast under amendment with organic carbon and nitrate - tdDd00.2 | ecosystem: Environmental > Aquatic > Marine > Coastal > Sediment | place... | reverse complement strand
TGTTCAAAGTGCTGCCGACTCGATCCCCTCAAGACGATCTGACCGATCTTATGCCTTGGAACATGGAAATCGATGAGGCCGAATAAGGCCTCACTGCTTAATTAGACGCTTACATAAAAATAATACTCTTACCCCGTGTAAAACGGGGATAAGTTAATGAAGCGGCGTTACTTGCTCGCAAGCGAGCTGACGCCTTAGCGCTGTGAGTCCGCGCGTATTACTCTATGCAGGAGAGGTCGAGGTTCGAAAACCTTCGTTTATGTCGCTTCGCGACGGCTTAGCACGGAATGGCGGTGAGATTTAGGCGTGATAGATAAACAAAAGCCACATCGCTAGAATGTGGCTTTGTTTCATATGGTTATGATATTGTTCAAGGGCTGAATCAAAAACAAATCAACCATAACAACAGGAGTAGAATAACCAATGGAGCCTATTATCGCAATATTGAGTTGGTTAACCAAGCATATAGTAAGGAGTTATCAAATGTTTAAAGGGCTATTTGGCAAAGGTGAATGTCACGACCCCGCTTCTATGAGCATAGAGTTACACGATATTCGATTAGTAAACTTAGGCACTGCGCTCGAAGTCGATCTTAAGGTAAGAAATATTGGGGTAACCGAGCTGACAATTCACACGGCCCACCTTGGAATTAGCGTAGCTAAATGTGAGTTCAAAACTGAGACGTCTGTTGTTGAGTCCACAATCACGGGTGAAACTAGAGACGGTCAAATAGTTAAAGTTTTAGTTCAAGCCCCATTCTTACAGCAACCCGATTTAACTAGAATGCTGAAAGAAGATGGTGTCGTCACTTCTTATCAAGCTTCCTCTATACCTGTATCAATTTCATCATTTAGTATTAAGTTTACTCGCGTTAAGACTACAATTATTCGTGAAGAACTGGACTTACGCGATCATCAAGATTGGGTAAAGCATGTTAAAGGTGTGCACCATTTTTTAGCGAAAGATGCCGCTTGATGTGTTAGCGAGCCGTCGTTTATGTCGCTTCGCGACGGCTTAGCAAGAAAGTTCCATGTTTCTGGAGGAGGATCACTGTTTCATAGAGTAATAACTCTATATTATTATCTCGTGATTCATAAGATTTTAATGGCGATAAGGAACTAAAATGCTACCACATACGAGGGAAATCAGTATTAAAGATGAAATTGAAGCCACAATTGTTCCTGTCAATTATGAGAAGTTGATTAGGGATGGGATTTTGACTACAGATGGTAACTCCTACTTCCTATGCTCGAACATCGAACTCGATCAGCTTCCTCTCGAACTCAAACTCAAAATACGCTCATTTGATAGCACAACTCGTAAACTTGTACTACATCACCGCAAGTAAACCAATTTCACTGAACTTATTTGCAAGCCCAATGCTAATACAGGTAATATTGACTCGATAGATAAAGACCGCTTGGTTTCTTACCGCAAGTTAAGGAACAAAGCAGATGAATACAACGTTAGACCAAATCTTGAAAGCTCAGCGCGAGCTTTCAAGTGAATCCGATAGCCAATCCCTACCCGCTTTTTTAAGCAAATTCACCAAACCACTGGAGCTTATCCAAACGTGGGCGCATGGCGTTACCCAATTTTGCCAACAGGTTGCGAATAATCGCGAAGAATTTGAGCAAAAAATTAGCCAATTAGAAGAACAAGTCGAAGAACTTAACCAGCGCACCACCAACCTTGAACAGAGTTGCGTCGGCCAACTTCGCGAATTCGTGGAGGCCAACCAATGACAGTCGACAAAAAAGCCTCATTGCTGAACTTGCTGAACCAACTTCAGGCTGCGACTAAGCAGAGCTTCATTTCTCCCGCCCGCCAAGCGCGTTACATGAGTATCACTTTAAAGGGAGTGGAGCGGAAAATCCGACGATTCAACCTGAACGTTGGAGAGCTCAGAGAAACACTGGCGCTATTTCGCGGTGAGTACTCTAACCGTGAGTTCCTGTCGAAAGTCATCGGCAAAGACATAGTGTCCGACCATACCACCGACTTACAAAACTTCATCACCACGCTGATTGATTGCGATCTTGATTGGGACAAAGTCAAGGAGGCCAGCCAATGATCACATTCTACGTTTTTCTGGCAATGCTCTTTGCCTACTGGATGGGCCGGGACGCCAATAAACGCCCCTATCAGAAAGGCGACTATTTGGCCCCTGTTGTCATTATTTGGGCCTTGTTAGGCTGCTTCAGCGTACTGTTTGGTATTAGTCCGGAGGTCGCATTATGAGCACACCCCAAAACAACAACCCCATTCTGGGCTACGTGCTCTGCAAAGACTGCATGAGTCCCAAGTCAGTCCGTCAGGGAAGCGGCAAACGCGCCGCTTACTTTGTTGGCCGCTGCGAATGCGGCACCGATAACAAGACCGCCAAAGTCCCTCAATCCATTATGAGCCAGTTTAAGCCATTGGAAGACGTCGAGGCCGAGCTAGCCGCGATAAACACGCCAGTCATCAAAGATGAACCGCAAATGGCAAATAATGAACCAAACAAGGCCGAAACTTTACCAATTGATGGCCAATCTTTACCAAAGCCGATTAACCAAGATGAGCAAACCGAGCCTAACGCTAATACGCCATTTTTGCTAAACGCCGCGTGTGTTGGCATTGGTTGCGGTTTGGGCTGGGTCGTAGGAAAAGCATTTTCAGTATTGAGGGCAGCATAATGAGCATTGGAAACACCGAACAAGTCGACGAAATGATGAATAACGAGCTTGGCCAAGAGAATCACAGCGAGCATGACGAGCGCGCTTTCATCAATCAAATGGCCGAGGAAGACGGCGACTTTAACCCCGATGGTGCCGTTGAAGCGTCGAAGAAACACGAGCCACAATTGAGCAAAAAAGAGCAGATTTTGAGCCTTGAGGAAGACGCCCTATTTCTAGTTGGCGGCGCTGAACACCTTGCTCAGCAAGCGTTTCACCCTAGCCTCGTGTTTGGTGAGCACCACACAAAGAACCTGGCTAAAGCAACCGCCCCGCTACTCCATAAATATGGCGGCGAACTTCCCCCTTGGCTCAAACCATACAAAGAAGAATTTGGCTTTGTAATGGCATTGGCCATGGCTGGCAGCTCGATGTACTTGCAGCACCGAACCATTATACGTTTAGAAGCGGATTCCAAGCGCCAAGAGCAAGAAAACAGCCCGGTGGAGGTCGAAAGTGCAACCGATTAATAAAGATAATGCCCTATCTAACCACCACACGATGGTCATTGGAATGTCGGAATGCGGTAAAACCTCTGTAGTGAAAAAGAAGATCATCAAGCAAACCGACCAAGTAGCCATTTTTGACCCTTATGGCGATTACGAGGGAGAGTTGGCTGGTCGAACGGTTCGCGTCTATCACTCATTGCGCGACTTTACTGCCGCACTCATCGCAGGCCGAAAAACCAAACAAGGCTTTAAGATCGCGTGGAACCCTCGCCACAAGACTAAGCCCAAAGACTTCGATAATTTCTGTAAGGTGGTTTGGGGCTGCGGGAACGGCAAGCACCCGAAACCGCTCAAGGTCATTCTAGAAGAAGTGGCCGAGCACTCATCAACCGCAGGTAAAGCCGAAGGCTATCACGGTGAAATTCTCCGTGTTGGCCGTAAGTTTGGCCTACACAGCATCAACATATTCCAAGCTGGCCAAGAGGTGGCTAAAACCATATTTCGCCAATGCAAATATTCCTATGTCATGATGCAATTACTCGAGAGCGATGAGCGTTACTTGCAAGAGAAAATGGGCATTCCAGCCATTGAGATTAACAAGTTAGAGAAATTGGAGTACATCAAAAAGGTCAATAAAGAACGCTCTAAAGGCAAAGTGACCTTTCGAAAAACAGGCTAATGTGAACCAGAGCCCACTTATTGCGAATACGATAGCCAATCCGATTAGCAATGATTGCCAATCGTTAAGCAAAGATTAAAGCCGCACCGTCAATCGGGGCGGCTTTTATCATTCTTAATTAATTGGAAATACACATGAAATTTACGAAAACCAACATGATGCTGCTAGCGCTAAGCGCTGCCATCGCTGCGGGTATTGTCTGGTCATCAAATAACGTTGATGCCGTTGAAGACATTATCGGTTAAGGGGAAAGCAAACTTATGATCACCCCAATGAAACTTAACTCATTCACAGGTATTGGCTACGGCCAAAAATCAACAGTCACCTTGTCTATTGGTCCAACCTACGAAGAGATCCTTTTAGAAACGAACTTGGCCACAGACAAAATCAAGCGTGTCTCTATCTCGCTGAATGGTGATGAGATTTACGTGTTGTCTGGCCAAGAGCTATTGATGCTAGAAGCCTACAAAGGCTTAGAGCCAAAAGAAGGTCTTCTTACCATCCCGTTCGTTGACATCACGGGCAAAACGAAAAATGGCGTTCGCTCGACTGGTCTTGTCACAGAACTGGGCGACAACATCACGCTAGAAGTGGAAATTGCACCGGTTGCCGATCCCGCTGCCGCCCCTGCTATCTCGCTTTCTGCGTGGGCGACCATTTCAGAACGTCAGCCTGTTCGTGTACTGGTGCCCAAAATTAAGACTCAAACCATGCAAGCCACTGCCGCAGGTGAAAACGAGTTCTTAAACTTGGTATCTGGCGCATTGGTGCACGTTCGCCGAATGCACTTTAAGAGTGCCAAGGTAACGGATCTCAAAATCAACCGCGACCAAATCAAGGTATTTGAAGCCTCTAAGTCGCTAGCTTCTCACTTGGCCAAGCGCAACGACAAGATTTGGCAAACGGGTTATTTCCACTTTGACCCAATTCAGCGCGGTTTTTTCATCAATGATCTGTTTAAGACGATTCACGCCAGTGAGTTGAAATTCACGGTTACAACGTCTGATACGGTCGGCTCACTGCCTATTTTGGTTGAATCCATTGAAGTCGTGCGCCCTGATCTTATTCAGCTATAAGGGGATCGAGCATGGCATCATTTTGGGATGACATTACTGATTTTGGTAGCAGTCTTCTTGATGACGTGGGCGAAGGCATGGGCAACCTCATTGATGGTTACACCCAGCCTAGTGATGTAGCGGCTAACCCCGCTACTCATTCGCAAAACCCTACCTATAGCGACCGCTATGGTAACGCCATCACTCAGCCGCAAGGTGCTGTTGTACAGAAGCAAGCGGGAATTGGCGGTTTTACCAATCGACAACTATTCATCGGCGGCGGCTTTGCATTGGCTATCGCTTTAATTCTGAAAAAGTAAGGAAGCGCTATGCCAATACCATTGCTTTTTCTAGCCGTTGGCGGCGTCAGTTTTGGCGCTGGCTTTTGGTCTGGTTCAAGTGCCAACAAGCTGATGAAAATCGGCCTTGTTGGTGGCGGTTGCTACCTCGGTTACAAGGCATATAAGGAGTATCACAAATGAGCATACCATTGCTAGGTGGCGACTTTATGAACTCGGGCACCATGCCTGTTAGCGGTGGTCATGCGGGGCCGTCTAGTGCTAAAGGGGGCACAAATCACTTTGCGGTTAACCCACTCCAACCTCGGGTACACGCTATCACCCCGATCACTTTTGTCGTAACACTTGGTATCGCGGGTTTAGTGCTGTATGCGGTGACCAAATCATGAAGTGGCTAAGCATCTTTCCAAACTCAGAAGAGTTTCAACCTGCGTTAGAGCGGCTGCGTGCCGCTTTTTCATCCATGAACGACACCGACGACTATCAACAAATGGTGGACGCGCTAACGCGTGGCCAAATGACGCTCTACCATTTAACCGACCACGATATCGACATACTTACCGTCATTAAAACAGACAAAGACACATGCTTTGTCTACGCCGCGCAAGGTGTAGGACTTCGCCAAGTCACCCCGATATTCATCGAACGGGTGAAATCACTAGGGTTTAGTTCTATCGAGTATCAAACCTATAAGAAAGGCATGACCCGCATAATTGAGCGCTTTGGCTTTAAGCGTCTCTACCGTGTTGGCCATGCGCATTTCTTACAACGGGAGTTATAGCTATGGCAGGAGGAGAATCCAGTAGCAGCAGTAACACAACCAATAACAATACATCGAATCAACTACAGCTTGATGATGAAAACCACGGCATGATTTTGGCGGGCGTAGAAAACTCCAACGTCACCATTACCGATAAAGGCGCCATCAAAGAAGCAATGAGCTTTGCTAATAACGCCAGCGATAAATTCACAAACTTTGCCACCAATGCCAATAAAGAGGCCAACAAAACCAGTCAAAAAGCGCTCGATAAAGGCGCGGATATGTTGGAAGAAACACTGGGCACACTGGGCAAAGGCTTGGGCGACGTCACCGCCCTAGCGGGTGATGTCACCAAAATTGCGGGCGACGTGTCTAAAACGGCCATGGAAGAAAACCGCAAAGCCAATGAGGCCGCGCTGAAAGCAAGCTTAAAAGCACAAGAGCAGGCTTTCGATTTCAGTGGTAAGACCGTCGATAAAGCTTTTGATTTTGGCAATGATGCTATCAAGGCCAATCAAGAGACGCTGGCTAAGTCCCTCGCCTTTGGTAACGACGCGCTACGTACTGGCCGTGATGCACTTGAAGAGTCGATGGAATTTGGCAATAAGGCGCTAGTGAGTAATACCGAAGTGAGCAAACGAGCGCTCGATGAAATGCGCGCCAATGCCAAAGACACAGTCGAACTGGCCAACGATGTGGCCGCGCAAGCTGGTGTCACATCCAAAGAAGTGATCGCCCTTTCTAAGCAATACGCTGATGTAACTGAAAAGACGGTCTCACAATCACAAACGGGCTCCAGTGATTCTATGGCGAAAGTGGCAATGGTCTCGGCCGTTGCCTTTGCCGTAGCAATGGCAGTAAGGGGGTAACATGCCATCTATTACTATACCTGCAGGTGAACAGTTCGATTTTGATGTAACGGCCAAAGGCCGAAACCTGTTACTTCGTTCTGTATCGAAAACGGTTTTTCTGGAATCGGATGATTTTAGAGGCTTGATTCTAGAATCAGGCGACGCGGTAGACGTTGGCGATTATGGCGAGATGCGTTTTATCAACTTGCATGATGTGGCCATCACAGTCTCTTATCAAATCAGTGATTTGAACGTCATTAACCAAGCACAACAAAACGTCATCATTCAGCGCATCATAGAGCCGATCCAGTTTGAAGCCTCGGTGCGAGTGGTCGACGGCCTCAAAGTTGATCCTATGTCGCCAAGTCAGTTGTTCACCATTGCCGACCAAACGATTGAGGCAGGCAGCACACTTAAAGTGTCGAGCGAGCGCACCAACCGAAAAGAAACCGCCATTCAGGTGATTTCTGAACTGGAGACCACATTGCGCATAGGTAACAGCTCCGTCAACGCGGGCTCTGGTGCTCTGCTCTCTGGCTCGATACAAAACCCTGCGGCATTTACTGTTAACAGCTCGGCGGCGGTGTATGTGCATAACACATCAAACACCGCTGCCACGGTGGCCGTATTGGAGGTGTGCGAATGATCATTTCTAACCCTGTTAACCTTGCGCCGCTGTTAGCTCAAATGCAAAGCAGCTTAGAGGCGAAGCTCAACGCTAACAGCGAGAACGTTACCCAAGTTATTGAAACAGTACAGACCCGCATCGATACACTCGATAGCAAAAGTGCTCAGATTGCTTCGGATGTTTTGAAAGTTAACTCCGAAGTTCAGACAATCAATGAGCATACAAGTACAGAGCTTTCAAAGCTTCCAACCAGTGCAATCAAAAATATCTATAAAGGCGTTGTGAGAATCCCGAAATATGCTCGAGAGGAGTTAGTAACAATACCAATTGTTAACGTCGATAAAACCATTGTTCGCGTTACTGGCTCACAACTGCCTCACGGCTTTGATTTAACCATTGATAACAAAAGCACTGTAAAAGTGCGGGTAGTCAATGACTCAACATACAGTCGAATTTATGACGTTTACTGGGAGGTAATCGAACTTGTCTAGCTTCAAACTCAACTCAGAAAATATCGTGATTTCAGTGATGTCGTTTGATCCAATAGAAGAAAGCGCGCATCACCTTGAAACCTATGACAGCTCTATTTTGGGCAAGCGCTTCGACAATGGTCACTTTGTTGAAGTCCCTGTTGAACCACTACCTGAAACACAAACAGAGCCGCAGCAATGAACATCAAAGCCATCGCTTTAACACTGCTGGCGCTCTACTTTCTTTCTACTAAAGGAGATTCACTCATGCCGAGAGGTATCAGAAATAACAATCCTGGCAACATCGAAGATAACGGCATTGACTGGCGTGGCCATCGCGGCAGCGACGGACGATTCATTATTTTTGATAAGCCTGAACATGGCATTCGAGCGATTGCTCGTATTCTTAATACCTATCAAACCAAATACGGGATCAATACCGTTGAGGGCATCATTAGCCGTTGGGCTCCGCCTCACGAGAACAACACCGACGCCTATATCGCCCACGCTGAAAAGGTTCTCAAAGTGTCACGTCTTGAACCTATTGGCCGCGAACATTACGAAAAGCTCATTCGAGTCATTATCCAGCATGAAAACGGCGTTCAGCCGTATTCAAGCAAAGTGATCAATGATGGCATTGCGTTAGCGTAAGGCGTGGCCATGAACAAACAAGATGCGAAGAAAATTCTCATCACCGTGGCGGGCGCAGTGCTCGCCGCTTACACGGTGAAAGTACTCAAGAAACAGGGGCTACTATGATAGGAGCAATTCTAAGCCTAATCACTGGCGGTTTGGCCACTTATCGCCAACACGACCAAAACAAGGCCAACGAACTCAAACGCAAAGATGAGCTCACGGCCAAGCAGCATGAAAAGAAAATGGAACGCTTAGCGAGTGGTGATGAGAACGCGGCCAACCTCGATGCGCTCAGCATCAAGGAGCGCGGCTACAAAGATGAATTCTTAATGGTTTTGTTCCTACCGTTGATCCTTTGCTTCTTTCCAGACTACGCACAATACATCGATGCGGGGTTTGTCGCGCTTGGCAAAATCCCCGAGCCTTACTGGTATGTCATCGGCGCCATCGTCATCGATGTCCTTGGGATGCGCTCAATGGTGCGTTACCTGCTGGAGTTCTTCTCACACAAGTTCAAAGGTAAGTAATGGATACATTCATCATTGCCGCCATCACCGGCATTATCTCCAGTGTTGGCACGATAGCAGCCATCAAAGTGGATATTGGTTGGATTAAGCTAACGTTAAGCCAGCATGATGGGCGGATAACCGCTATTGAGAATCGGTTGGCGGAAGTAGAAAAAGGCGCATAATGCGCCTTTAGATTTGAAATGTAGTTTGACTCATCATAGAAAACCACACTAATATCGTTAAAGTTAAAATAAAATTAGAAAATCAAAGGCTAGTAGTAATGATAAAGTACAAAGATCACGAAATATTTATCTTAGATGGTGTCGAAGATTACCTCACAGAAAGTGCAAAAAAATACAAACGAAATCTAATGGCAACATCATTTGCTATTGTAACTCTAATATACCTTTCATCTACCAATGAAAATATATCGTTCACATCAATATTCGGCTTTGGATTAAGCAAAGGAGTTGATCTGTCTTTTATTATTATCACACTGACAATTGCATGTACATATCAATTAGTCATGTTATATATATCCATTGATAACTGTAAGTCACGATTCATCGGTCAACAACATGATGGCAAGACTATAAAGTGTATTAAAGACAACTTCTCCTTAGCACGTTCTAACTCAGAGAAAATCTCGAAAATCAATGAATCCACAGCTCATAAAGAGCATTACATTAGAGAACTAAATGATAGCATTCCTAAACTGCATAATATAGCAAAGTTTTGTGAAGAGTTTCGAACAGAGATAGATAGAATTGAAAAACAAAAAACTGAAGTCACTAAACAGGTATGTACTAATGCCATTCATGAGATTAAAAGACAGTTAGAAATCCATTTCAATACAATGAAAAACAATACCCAACCAGATAAAAAAACAATTGAGAATATAAACTTAGAAATAGACAACTTCATCATGAAAGGATTATCAAATATAGTACCCATAGCAAAAAAACAAGAACTAGATCAAATGATAAAATCATATAATGAATGTAACAACCTCTACCTAGAATTTCATGAAGTAGTTCAAAACTGGTTAAACGATGTGAATGAAAAATTAGATGAAAACAATAGAGCGTACACAAATATTAGAAATGAAATATTAAAATTTGGCGTCCCCAAGAAAAGGCTATTATTTTCCGAGTTATATTTACCTCTAATATTTGGCTCTATATCAATAATCTCTAGTGTTTATCATATAGCAATCTAGCTTACCTAGGGCGCATTAGCGCCCTATTTCTAAACTTCCACAATAAGTACGGGCGACGGTTAGTATTCTTTTTTTTACGCCTAAACTGAATCACGTTCTGACCTAACGTTACTCTAATGTCCAACTCCTGAAGATCATAAGCCGACAGTTCGCGTCCTGCTGGTGTATAGAGTTTATCGCCTCGAATCCGAAATCCGCGCCATGCTTTACTTGGTGGCAAATACCCACGATGCATGACCAATAACAACCTAACCACTGCCGTAGGCCAATTACGTTTCTTCTGCCAGTTCTGTACCGTTCTGGCTGTTACGCCAAAGAACTTCCCCGCCTCTTCAAAACTATCAAAATGCCAAAGAAAGAGATCCGAAACTTGATTTACGTAAATGTCGTAACTATGTAATTCTTCTCTTATATTTTTATTCATGTGATCCATGTCTCATATTAATAAATGGGACAAAAATCATATTTTTAATAACTAATGATAACAATGACAACAAAACGCTGATTTCCGCTACTATAGTGTTAGTTAGGCGGCTATCTAGCAGTGCTTGAAATGTATTAATTAATTTAAATATCAACTAGTTATGCATTAAACATAACCCAGATATAATGCGCACTGAGATAATGATTCTGTAACCGCCACAGAACCCAAATTCAACGCCACTAATCCCACGCCAAGTAATTGTAATCCTTGGCTATTCCACTTTTTTGCAATGCTTTCCCATACCGCTTTTATGCTCGGATTATCGTTGCGATCAGCGTGACATCCCAGTAATGCGAGTTCCTTGTCAATTCCTGCGCCTTCGGCGAGAAAAACTGCTTCATTATCAGATATATAGCGAGCACCTTTGCGCATTTCGCTAATTCGAGACGCTTGTACGTTTAAGTCATGTGCTATTTGTTTGTCTTGTACATAGTTTTGTGCCTTTTTGTAGGCATCTAACAGCTTACTTTGATACATGCGACTTCCTCCGTTTTCTTGATTTTAGCTCATTTATTCCGAAATTTCGTATCTTGAACTTCCGCTAAAACGGAATTAGTCTTCCGTTATATCGGAATTACACCTAATCGTAATTCATCATTTTGACTGCCTTGGGCGTTTGCCCTTGACGCTTTCGCTCTTGGCGGTCAATCCCTCAACTGGTCAAGGTGGTTGTTATGTTCGAGCGTCAAACGGAATCTCTCGATAACTCTATTGTATGCAATGGCATTGAGTTTGGTTTTAACGGCGCTAACTCTGAGTGCTGGTTTGCCATCACTGCGCAATCCGATTCTTGTAATGTCTCTGTTTACTCGAACTTTGAACCTCTCGAACTTGGCCACAGCGTTCGTGAAGATGAACAAGGCTTTAAGTTTCCTACTTTACGCATCGCTGGCGGCTCACTCGTCATTGAGTTTGATACGCACATCGAATACACCCAGTTTTGCAACCATTTCAATCTAACACCATGCAAAACCGTTTTGAGTTCAGTCTCTAATTCTATTACTGAGGGTCGTTAAGTATGGCTCGCGAACTGGTTTACGACTTAGCATCAGGCAAACAGGAATACATTGATTTTGTTCCTGTGTCTGACCCAATGCGCCCATTTGATGCGTCCTGCTACGATAACCAGTTCGAGCGTCCAGTCGATTACCGCGACCATACCAAACCACAATTTCCGCGTCCGAGTGTTCGCGCCGCGATCTTAAATTCGATCCACTCAATCGAGTTCGATGCCGAGGCTAAACGCCAATACACAAACCCATGTGATGCACTGTTCAAAGCAACTCGCCGTCATGGTGACTTTGCCAAACACATGGTTCGCGCGTTTACCAACATCATAGCGCGCAAAGACTACTTCACCGCACTACAAGCGGTACAATCTGCCGACGAACGGTTACGCCGTAACGGAGTGCGTTATACCAGAAACGACGAGGAAATTGTCGAGCTAGCCAAGGCAAAGGCTCGCGCATTCTCACGTCAACTCCTTAAAATTAAAGACATTGATGCGCGATTTGAAAAGGCTCAACAGCTGATTGGCTCGCTTGGCCTATCGTTTCGCTCTAGCTTAATCGAGCAAAAAGAAAACAACGACGACTTAGAATCCCTTTGCAATCGCGCTTGTTGTGACATCTGGCTGCGCCGCCAACTTCGCCGCGCCTACTTTGTTGAAGTGGAGAACGTCGCGCGTGATTTGCTGCTCGTTCACAAGTCGCAAGATGCCTACTGTTCGAGCCATTCCGTCAACGTTATCAAAGAGCGTAAATCCGACACCGAGCAAGCCCTGATTAACACGGTTTGTTATCTGGATGACGACCCAGAAACATGGTTCACACTTCAAGAGCTCGCGGCCAAGTCCACATCAAACCCAATGATTCGACGCGCTGAAATGTTCGTGCGTCTTCGCGCCTTTGAAGAAATCGCTCAAGAATCGGGACACGTGGCCATGTTCTACACGGTGACAGCCCCTAGCCGCTTTCACGTTTATTCGGGTGACGACGTTAACCCAGCATGGGAAGCGGCCAACAAACCGAGCGCCGTTGATGCGCACCAATACCTAATGGGCGTGTCCGATGCGTTCCGCAAGGATTTAAACAAAGCCAAAATCAAGCTGTATGGACTGCGTATCGTCGAACCACATCACGACGGCACGCCACACAACCACATGTTGTACTTCATGCAGCCCGAAGATAAAGAAACCGTGACTTCCCTACTTCATCACCATGCATTGCGTGATTCGCCTAATGAAAAAGGCGCGAAGAAGTACCGCTTCAAGGTAGAAGAGATCGACTTTGAAAAAGGTAGCGCGGTTGGCTACGTGGCCAAGTACTTATCAAAGAATATAGACGGTGAACACATCCAGAAAGACCGCGACACTGACCAATCAGGCAAACAGGCGGCTAACTCAGTGGTGTCGTTCAACCGTCTAAACGGCATTCGACAATTTCAATTTTATGGCGGTCCATCAGTGACCGTTTGGCGTGAAATGCGCCGCTTTAGAGAAGAGTTCAAAGAGGATGACGCTGTGATTTTAGGAAATCAACTTTCCAAGGATGAGCACTTTGTCCTTGAGTCTATTCGCCGCGCAGCTGACGACGGTGACTTTAAACGATTTGTGGTAGCGATGGGCGGCGTTCTTGTACGTCGTAAAGACCAAACGGTGAAAACCGCCTACGCCCAAAAAGTCGATGTGACTGGCCTACTTCGCCAAACCCGATACGGGGATGAAATGAGCGCGGCCATCGAAGGCATTCTGTTCCAAGGCAAGATCATCAAAACTCGCTTTAAGGAATGGAAGTTCGCCAACAAGAAACAATTCATTCGCGGTATGCGCTCCATCATGAGCGGCACCAACCTCGTATTTGAAACGCTTCAAGACGAACTCGAATACTACGCCATGAAGCAAGAAGAATACGAACGAATGCAGGAAGAATGCGCGTTCATGCTTGATATGCCGAGTATCGAACCGTCGGTTTTATGTGGTGATGATGTTTACAGCGTGGACGCTCTGCCACCTGACTGCTGTTGGGGTTGGGCGCAGCCCGACCTCGACAGTAGTTGGGTGGCCTTGGACTTGTGTCATTAACTGTCGCCACTTTCAAAACCAAAGGGATCAACCGAACTTAACAACAACGCAAGGGCAAAATCATGATAGTCAAAGGACGAATTTTAGATGTCGATGACATCCAGCAAACCAGTTTCAACAACCGCGAAACAGGCGAAGTTATCGTGCGCGGTGAGTTGTTGCTGTCCGTTAAAAAACCATCGCAAGTTATCAAGGTTAAGGTGAACCCTGACCAATGGCGCGAAGCGGGTAACGGCAAAGGCTTCGAGTCTATTATCGACAAAGAGATCGACTTCTGGATTGAGCAGAAAGAGTTCAGCTTCACCCGTCCTGACGGGCAAACCATCTCAGGCAGCAACAACAACCTGTTCCGCTTACCTGCCCTACAAACGCAAAACGCTAAGTAGGTAACGCATTATGACCGACGCGCAATTTATCGAACTCATGGCAAAACTCGATAGCCTTTGGCTGATGATTTTTGTCGGTTTCATCGTTGTATTACTTGCGGTCGGTCTCGTAGTTGGAGGGCAACGTTAATGGCTGACCTCCTATTTATCGCAAGTGCTTTTGTCGGCGCTTTGGCCATTGGCTGGTCATGGGGCTTCAAAATTCTTGTACTCAAAAAAGCAATGGAGACGGTTGTCTCTTAACTTCAAAAAGAACCAAAGGAAAAGGTGATTTTATGTTTAAAAGTAACAAATCAAAAGCAGCGCTAGCGCTAGGCCTACTGGTCACGGCTGGCATGGCATCGGCGGCAATTCCAGCAGAAGCGCAAGCGGCGTTGGACTCTGTGGATGAGTTAGGCACTACCGTATTAGGTTGGGTGTGGAAACTCGGTACAGCATTAACCGTTGGCTTTGTTGGTCTCAAACTGGTTCGCAAAGGCGCAAACAAAGCGACTTAAACAACGTTGGTTGGGTGGTCAAGGCACTCAACATTTCCCCTACTTTCTTCGCTCCAAGGATTCGGATATGTGCATTAAAAAAACTCTGGTTCTATTATGGCTCGCCCTAATGGGGAGTTCTTTTAACGTTCATGCTGGCACCATAGGAAAAATTACTTACTTTCAATGGGCGCTAGGTTGTGGCGAATTCAACGGAGCAACTATTGATATTGATTCAACCTTACGCTGTGCTAAGGCCAAAAATAACTTTGGCGTTTGGCGAAGCGGCTCATGCATTCGATTTGGCGCGCATGGCCTAAAAGCTTACTGCATCACTCCTACTTCTGGTTGTCCCATCGGTGAAGAACTTAATGCTAATGGCGTTTGTGAAGCGCCTCCCGTCAGTTGTGGCGAGCACAAAAACAAGTTTGCTCACAACTACACATGGGACTATTACGCCTTGGGCGACCGCCCCACCAATTTTTGTACTGAACAGTGCCAAACCGAAATGGGGATTACCAATTACAAATGTGATTTGAAAACAGCCAAGTGCCATGCTGACTTGTATTACACGGGCGAAGCGTGTTCGGGGGAAACCTCTCCAGGTGGTCTAATTCCTGACCGACCATTTACAGGCTGTGAAATCCATCCTCTTGACCCTACTCAGGGGTATTTTTGCCCGAAAGATAATGACGGCGACGGTAAACCTGACGCTGGCGCTGAGTTAGATCCTGACGCTTATTGTAAATATGACATCGCTTTAGCTTTTAGTTGTAAAGGCGGCACGTATGACAAGCCTTTCGAGCCCGAAGACCCAACTAAACCCATCACGCCCCCATCAGGCGGCGGTGAAATTGTTGATCCCAATACGCCCCCTATTGATGTCGAAACCGAGCCAGATGTCGAGAATCCAACGCCAGCCGAAGACGGTTCAAACTCGGATGTTGTCTCAGCCATCACCAATCAAAACCGCGACCTGAACAAAATGTTGCGCGGCTTGAACGTCGATAACAATACCAACTTTGCCAAGGTCAATCGTCACCTCGATATGCTTAATCAGCGCCAGCAACAAACGAGTGACAACATCGTTAGCCAAATGCGCCAAGACATCGACATTTACAACAACCAAAAAGCCATGCAACGCCAAATGCATTCCGATGTAGTGGGCGCATTGCAAAACAACGGAGAAAACCAACTCAAAGAGCTTGGTGATATTGGTAATCGGGTCACTCAATCAGGTGACAAGGTAACGGATGCGATCAATAAATTGGCCGATAAAGTGGGCGATGAAGCGTGCGTTCCTACCGCTGAAAACAAGTATTGCGAAAACCCACACGGCCTATCTTCTGACTTCTCAAAGGACGCTTACACGCAAATGCTTGATGTGGCTGATTCTCAATTATCAGCGGCGAACTCGACACTGCTTAGTCATGTAACCGATGCCGTTAATAAGCCCATGACGGACGAGGCGCAAGGTTATATCGATAAGTCCATATCAGATTTAGTTGGTGTTATGCCCTCATCAGAAGAGTGCGAAGACCTTGTTCTTAAAACCGAGTTAGGCCAGTTCTCATTAGGTTGCGAGTTCTCTAACCGTTTGAAGTCGATCCTTTCGTTCGTTATCTACGTCTATACGCTGATGACGCTTTCAGAGATTTTGCTTAATGGCGTAACGCCTGCTGCTGGTACTACCCCTTATTCTTCACGGAGATAAAGCCAATGCCTGTATTCCTACTTCCCATGATCAGCACGATTTCAGGTGCGTTACGGATTCCAGCCATCGCCGCTTTCTTGGCTGGCCTTGCCGCGAATATTCTAACGTTCTTTTCGGCTCGCCTAACAAAAAGCATCGCCATCAATTTGACCGTTGTAACAATGGTCGTTGGTTTGGCCGCTCACGTTGCTGCAGCGATTTATCTTATTGGTACGGGGATTGCGGCTGTCGCCCCTCCCTTTGCCAGTATGGCGTGGGGGTATGTTGTGCCAAGTAACGCCGTCCCTTGCTTAAGTGCTATTTTCTCGGCTCGCGTCGTCCGTTGGGTTTGGGCGTGGCAGTTCTATGTGATCACAAAGGTGTCTTCCTAATGGCTCAAGTTTACTTTGTCACGGGCAAGCTCGGTTCGGGTAAAACCTTAACGGCGGTCGGCAAGATTCGAGAAGCGTTTTTGCGCGGCGTTCCTGTGGCAACCAACCTTGATATTAACCTCAAAGAGATGTTAGGCCGCGATAAGCGAAACACTCGACTGTTTCGACTTCCTGACAAACCATCAGTCGAAGACCTTGCATTACTTGGTTCGGCCAATAAGAGCTATGACGTGAGCAAAGACGGCCTGATTGTTTTAGATGAATGTGGCACTTGGTTTAACTCTCGCACATGGAATGACAAAGGCCGTCAAAAGCTCATCGACCATTTGCTCCATATTCGAAAACTCGGATGGGACGTGATTTTTATCGTTCAAGATATTGCTGTCGTCGATAAGCAAGCAAGGCTTACGCTCGCAGAGCATACCGTTTTTTGTCGTCGCTTAGACCGTATGCAGATCCCTTTTATCTCTAGCTTGGTTTGGATACTCACGCTCGGCCAGCTGCGGGTGCCAATGCCAAAACTACACGTTGGCATAGTGAAGTATGGCGACAATCTTAACTCGCTGACTGTGGATAAATGGATCTTGTGGGGCACCGACTTATATTCCAGCTACGACACTAAGCAAATGTTCCGCAACAACTACGAACACGGCGTTTATTCCGTCCTCCCATCTTGGTACACGCATGGCCGTTATCAAGTCCCTTATACGATGAGAAATGTTATGCGAATAACCAAGATTTACTTTAAGCGTTTATCGCGAGTCGCGGCTTTCTTTTCGGGTGTGGTATTGGCCTCCGCCTTTGTGTTGCTCACGGTGCCAAGTCCCCAAGAACCCGAACAGACCACCCAGCAGACAGAGCAATCAGACTTGTCGAACTTGGGTGAACTGTTAGCGGGTTACACCATAGAAAGCACTTTCACCCCGCCAAACCGCGAACCCTCGTTCACGCTGACCAATAACGGCCAAGCGCTAACGAGCGTTCAACTTCAGGAAATGGGCTTTGCCATTACGGTTCAATCTCGATGCAAAGTCTCGGTCAGTCAAGGTGATCAACATGAGTCAATCTACTGCCAGTAAGCCCCTATCGCGCAACGCTCGATACGAAGTGCGCCAGCGTGAGAAAGGACTCAAGAAAACCACCGTTTGGATACCCGAAGAACTCGAAGCTGAGTTTAAACAACTGGCCGATGTTTGCGCCAATCATCCGAACATTTCGTTCAATACACTGCGTGATAAAAACACGGGTCGCTATGTCTCATTAGAGCGATTTAAATAGGCCGTCACTGGTGACGCTTCAACATGGAAAGGTCAAGGTCTTCACTATGGTTAAACAACTAAAAATACTGCTTCTATCAATTGCCCTACTTTCTCCGCTTGCTAGTGCCGAGCCAGTAACTTTTGAATCCAATAACACGCCAATTGGTGATTTCGTTTCGTGGTTCGGTGGCCACACTGGACAAACTATTGTCTTAGGTAAAGGCGTAACGGGTACGGTGAGTTTCTCGGCTGTTGATCTAAAACCATCTGAGTATGCGGCGTTCTTTGATTCGGTACTGAACTCTCACGGCTATCAACTTGAACAACGCAATGGCTTTTATACCGTCACACTAGACGAGCAGCATATCGAAGCGATTGAGCCGACCAAGGTTAAGCTCTACCGACTGAACTACGTTCGCAATACCAAAATCACCCAACTCATGGCCTCGATGCTCGCAGCTACTCAAACACAGTCCATAAGCGGCAAGGAGATTAAAAACCATGATGTTCAAGTTCTCCCTACTACTAACGCTATTATTGTTACTGGCACTGAGTTACAGCTCAAAAAGATAGACGCCATTATCCAAGGTATCGACCGACCACAACGCCAAGTGTTTATCGAGGCCGTGATTACTGAGTCCGAAATCGGCGATACCGAAGATGTGGGCGTTAACATGAAACTCGAGCTTGGTAATGCAGGGTTCGTGAGTAATACCACTGTGATCGATACAGGCAAAGACAACTTGCTCATGTTCGAGGGTGGGAACTTTAGTGCCTTTGTTAAAGCGGTGCGCAAGAATGAAAAGACTCATCTACTCTCGCGGCCTAACCTGTTAATCATGGATAGAGAAAGCGGCTATCTGACTGTTGGTCAAAACGTTCCGTTCTTGGTTTCAAAGGAAGTGACCGACGGCGGAAAAGAGATCCAGCAAATCGAGCGTAAAGATGTCGGCGTCTCTCTTCGAGTGGTGCCTCATATCCTGGGCGACAAAGTGATACTGGAAATCGACCAAGAGTCGAGTTCCGTAAGTAAATCGGCGGTGGCCTCTGACATCATCACCAATAAGCGAACGCTAAAAACGGTGGTTAAGGTCGATAACGGCCAAACCATTTCACTTGGTGGCCTTGTCTCTACCGAGGAAAAGGAATCCGTATCTGGTGTGCCGGTTCTAATGGATATACCCGTTCTTGGCTGGTTCTTTAGTTCTGAGAAAACCGAAGAGGTACAAAAAGAGTTATCTGTTGTTATCCGCACGACTGTTCTTTAGACAAAAAAAAGGCCGCCATTTCTGACGGCCTGTCCACCCAGTTGCAAGCGAAAGTGCAACATTGCCCCGTTGGACAGCTCCACTATCTAGCTAAACCTACCTAACCGCAAACACGATGTGATGATTTTCGCGTCACTTCTCAGCGCTATGCAATTGATAAAAATCAAAAAGAAATTTTATTGGGTGCGGAGCACAAACTTAACGCGCGTGCGGAGGTTGGTAGCGCTGTGGTAAAGGTGGGGCAAGCATCTCTATCGACAAAATATATTTAATACTCAAAACTGCTTGTCCTAGCTTTTCCACATCCAGCGTCCTAATGCACATCAAAATCGGGAATAAATCACCACTTTAACAAACTATATGGCAGCACTTCTCTCAACAGGTTGTATATACCTAAAAAAAACAGGTATCATGTTGATATGAAACATCTAGTACTTAACTTAAGTTGACGATGATTAAGCTTTTACATCCCTCGTCTTATTGAGCGATACATATAAGTGATTGAATAAAAATGAAATTTAAAATCGTAAAGCTCAACGTAAACCCAGATTATTTAGAACAACTCGGTACAAAGGAAAAGTTCTGGTTTACCTATAAAGGTAGTAAAGATAGGGTTCTTTTTAAGTATTCTAGAGAAAATACTGGCGAACACTGGTCAGAAAAAATTGCAGAGCAATTATGTCATGAGTTAGGTATACCTCATGCACCTTATGAAATGGCACAAATCAGTGATAGGTATGGTATAGTCACACCAAACATTATTCCAGAAAATTGCCGTATGGTTATGGGTAACGAAGTTCTTCACCAAGATAGTCCATCAAATTATCCTAGCCCCACACAAGATCAAGAACGAATAGTGAGAGTTCGTCAGCATACTGTGACTAGAGTGTTAGGTGTTTTAGACAAAGGGGGCTACCTTTTACCAGAGAGTGACTATAACTTAGATGGTTTAACGGCGTCAGACTTGTTTTGTGGCTATCTGATGCTCGATACATTAATTAGTAACCAAGATAGGCATCATGAAAACTGGGCCATTGTTGTTAATAATGAGTCTGGTGAGCGCTATTTGTGCCCTACCTATGACCATGCAGCGAGTTTAGGTAGAGAGTTAACAGACGAACGCAGACGTACGCGATTACAAAGTAAAGACGAGTTTCAAAGAGTCCCGTACTTTATAACAAAGGCAAGGTCTGAATTTTTTAGGATAAAAGCTGATAAAAAGCGACTGCTTACTATTGATGCCTTTTTTCATGCGGTAGAGAAAAAAGAAACAGCGAAGAAACATTGGATAACTCAGTTAACTAACTTAAGCGATGATAAAATTGAAAAGATCTTTGATAATATCCCGAATACGATTATCTCTGGCGAAGCACGCCAGTTTGCAAAACAGGTGGTACTAGAGAACAAAAAAAGGCTTTTAGGATATGAAGAAAAATAATCAAAATTCAATTTATTTAGCTTGGCAGAGCCCAGAGTCTCGCGATTGGTTTGTTGTGGGACTATTGCGCCAAATTGAGACAGGCTTCTCATTCAATTATACAAAAGGTGCTTTGAGCTCAAAATTATTTATTCCATTTAGTGGCATGGAAAGTTTAGACAAAACGTACATGTCCAGTGAGCTTTTTCCATTGTTCAAAAACAGACTTCTTTCTAAACGAAGACCTGAATACCCTAAGTTTCTTAAGTGGTTATCACTTGAAGCTACTGACGATATTTCACCTTTGGATATTTTGGGACGTTCTGGTGGCATCCGCGGTACTGATCAGTTACAAACC
>Ga0070725_10000716_pt1 | contig 21114 bp, 12 predicted proteins | sample tdDd002_FD_69781 | JGI IMG/M metagenome (GOLD analysis project Ga0070725, IMG submission 69781) | Marine sediment microbial communities from the Atlantic coast under amendment with organic carbon and nitrate - tdDd00.2 | ecosystem: Environmental > Aquatic > Marine > Coastal > Sediment | place... | reverse complement strand
TACATTAATTGTCATTGTATCTGTTTTACCTTCAAATGTTCCAGTAATAGTTGCAGAACCTGCTTCTTTTGCAACAATTTTATTGTTTTCAACAACTATAGATGCATTAGATGAAGTATAAGATCCTTCAACGTCTTTTTTACTAGCATCTGAGTATCTTGCTTCTAAAACTGGTGTATGACTTTCACCTACAAGTAAGTTAGTCACCTTATTCATGATATGAACAGAAGACAATGTTGCTTCTTTTTCTAAGATTTCAAAACTCTTTGTAAGAGTCTCATTGTTATATGTTACTTCAACTGTATAAGTACCAATTGAAAAATTGTTGTCTAAATTAATTGATTCATTAATCCTACCACTTGAATCTGTTTTTATTTGATCACTAAAAACTGGTGATCCATTTTTTTCTACTGAATACACTAAATCTCTACTTGCTACAATTTTACCTTCAGAATAGAACTGACCTGTTAACTCAATTGAGTCACCTAAGTGAGCTTTATCTTTAGATAGACCAATAAAAGAAACCGTGTTATTCGCTACCTTTATTGATGCTGAAGCTATAACTCTATTGTCCTTGAAGATTTCAATTTTACCTGCTCCTATTGGTGTTGAAGCTAAACTTTCTGTAAATGATACTACGCCATCAGATCCAGTTCTACCACTATTAGCAAGTACTTTATCACCTACAGTTACCTTATATACAACATCAACGAATCCAGCTGCATTTCTGTCCTTAAAGACTTTAACATCAAAATTAAGTGGTTCTGATTTCATATAAGATGTTTTTTCTACAATAATAGAAGCTGTATATTCATTCTCAGCATATACTGGAAGTATTAGAGAAGAAAAGATCGCAAATAGTAAAATAAGCGACACAAGTTTTTTCATAGTTACCCCTCTCATTTAAGGGATGTAAAGGGGTTGCCCCCTTCACATCCTAAATTATTAATATAATTCAAACTTGTATTCGTTCTTATCAGATAATGGATTTGGAGTTGCCCAATCATCCCAAACAAATACTTCTGCTTCATAATCACCATTTTCAGGCACTGGCATACCAAACTTCACTTGTTCAGTTTCACCAGATTTGATGTTTTCAACAGATAAGTTAATTGAGAATACAGTGTTATTACCATCTCTCATTTGTACTACGATTGTTGCATCTTGAGCTGCTTCATCAAAGTTCTTTACAGAAGCTTCAATGTATAACATACCAGACTTAACAACATGTGATGTTGTCATAATCTTAGTAGAGTAGTTGTATACTTCATACTCACTAGTCGAAACTATAGTAGATTCGCCTTCAGTAGCTGTAGCTTTAATTGTGTAAGTACCATTGTTTTGGTATCCTACTTCAGGAGCCCAAGTACCTGATGCTAATACATCAGAAGATACTGTATCAATTACTGTTGCTTCACCTTGTGGGTTAATTACTTCAATTTTCCAATCCACAGCAGCATTTGCTTCGAACTCATAAGATAAAGCTCTAGCATTTGAAACGCCACCTTCAGGTTGGTTAACTAACTCTTTTACAAACTCAAGTGATGTTGGAGGATTTTGACCTTCTTCTAATCTTACGATTATTTTTTCGAATTTCACTAAGTTACCACCAGCATCAGAACCTGTTAATAAAATCTTGTTTTCGCCATCTTTAAGCGTGATTGTTTGCTCAGGCATATCATAAGTGTATGGCTTTAAGTTCTCCTTATAAGAGAAGAAATCTGGTTGATTATCGTGTAACATGTTGCCGTTTAACTTAACAGTTAAGTTAGGGAATACAGCTTCTTCAAATTTAGCTGATAATTTCACTTCTGTTACAGTGTGATCAACATACTCAGTTGTTTCATTAGCATCGAATCCAGTTGGCATTACTGTTAATACAGGTGCTTCTGAATCGATATAGAAATCTCTTGTGAATGATAATTCATTACCATCCACATCTGTTGCTACAACATATAGACTTTGGAATCCATCTTCTACGTATGGGAACTCATATTCAAATGTGCCATCAGGGTTAACAGCAATATCAGTACCGTTAATTGTTAAAGTTGGCATAAAGAAGTCTAATACTTTACCAGTAAAAGTTAAATCTTTAGAGTTGTATACGCCTAAAGCTTCAAGGTCTAATGATACTTCAGGTTTTGTAGTATCGTTTAAGATTAATGGCATACCAATACCTTCGTTTGCTGCCATATCTGAAACTACAGGAATAACTTGCGTACCTGGATCTACGTCAGATACATCAATCACATTTGTATATGATTTAGCTACAAGTTTAATCTCATCATTAACTATAGTAAGTAATAAGAATACTTGTGGACCTGAACCGTTTTCTACAACATCAACAGTTACTGTCTTAGCTTTTTTATCATGTGATACGCCAGTAATTACTGGTTTAACTGTGTCAACTTTTACAGGTACTTTAAAAGTCTTCACTGTTTGATCAGCATCATCTAATTTACCAGTTACAACATAGTAATATTGGCCATCTGGTAATACTTCTAAGTTAGCTGTACCATCAAACTTGTATTGAGGTAATAATGTGTATTGACGACCATTTTTGCCATCAAAGTAATCTTTTGATTGAATATCATTTACACCTAAAGTTCTTACAACTTGACCTTCAGCATCTTCAATTGTATAACTGATTTCAGTCATATTTCTTAAGAATGAGAAGATAGGTGTTGCATCATCATTATAACCATCACCATTTGGAGAAATAGCAATTAAATCACCACTCTTCTCAGGACCTTTTTGACCTAAGAATGTGTAGTCTTGATCTAAAAGACCAGTTAATCCATAGAATGAATCTTCTTCGAAGAATAATTCATCAATACCAGGTGCTTGACCGAAGTCACCATAGAAACCTAAGAAAGGTACACTTAATGGTAAAGCTTCAGTATATTCATCAACTGCACTTTCATAAGCAGCTTTTTTATCTTTTACTACTGCATATTGATCATCATAATCAGATTGCTTATTAGCAACTGCAGCATCTGCATCTGCTTTAGCTTGCTTTGCAAGAACTAAGTCAGATTCATGTTGCGATTTTTCAGCGATTAATTGATTTCTTGCAGCTACATAAGCTAAGTAAGCAGCTTTTACTTCTTCAGTAAGGTTAACTTCAGCATTTTTCATTGCTTCTTCAGCTGCATCCATTGCCTCTTTTGCTGTATTCATGTCTGCTAAGATATTTTTAGCTTCTGTAATTTGTGTATCATAACCGTTAACAACTTCTTTAGCAGCATCTACTGCTTCTTTTTTAGCATTGATTTGAACAATTGCCATTTCAACAGCTGTTTTTGCATTATCTGCTGCTGTTTGCTTCTCAGCTACTTCACCTTCTAAACGAGTCACTAATGCTTGAGCCGCATCAATATCATCTTGTACTGGTGGTGTCGCATTTTGAGCAGTTTCAAGTGCTAATTTTGCTGCACTCAAATCAGATTGAGCAGTCTTAAGTGCTTCGTCAGCAGCTTCTTGAGTTTCAACTAAATCTTTCTTAGAATTCTTTAATGTTTTTAACTCTTCTTCTAAAGTTTGTAATTTAGTAGCTTCTACTGTTCTTAAAGTTTCTAACTCAGTAATTCTTTCAGGTGTTAAACCTGGGTTGTTAGCTACTAAGATTTCATATGCTAATGCTGCAGTAGCATAAGCTTCTTCTGCAGTCGCATAAGCTTCAGCTAATTTGATTGTATCAGCATTATCTGTTTTTAAAGTCTCTAAGCTATTTTCAACAGCTATAATAGCTGCTTCTAAATCAGCAATAGGACCAGCAGCTTTAGTTGCCGCTTCTTGTAATTTTATAAGTTTATTTGAAATTTTAGTTAATTTCTTAACAGCTGCATCATACTCGATTTTAGCATCTTGCTTAGCTGTATTTAAATCTTCTTCGTGTAAATCGAAGAATGCAAAACCTTCAATGTAGTTACCATTAGTGAATACTTCCATAATGTCTGAACCATCATACATTGTCGCATTTGATAAATCCATTTCGAATCTAACAAGTACTTCACCACCAGCAGGTACTGTTAAAAGACCGTTCACTTCATTATCATTAACTGATATCTTAGTCACTATGCCTTTAACTTCTTCTGTTGTTAATGCATTTCTCATAACACCATCATCATCATAAGCTGAGTTGATTTGTGCCATTGCTGAAACGTTATACTCAAGTTTTTCAGTACCATAGTTCTTCACTCTTAATGTAAAGTCTATAGTTGAACCTTCAGCTAATTCGCCTACATTTACTTTTGCAACACCTGTGTTTGCATCAGTAATAACTGCAGTTGTTTCAACACCATATAATAAGTTCATATTACCAGCACCTTGCTGACGAACTGATTGATATGTATTACCACCGTATGATCCAACATCTTTAATTGGAACAGCAGTATTCATTAAAATATTTTTAACTAATAAACTTCTTGCACCATCTTTGATCGTTTGAACAGACTCTGGGAAAATATCTTCTTCCATAACTCTTTCAACGATTAATGCAGCACCACCTGCAACGTGAGGAGCAGCCATTGAAGTACCAGACTTCTTACCATACTTATCATCATTTAATGTTGAATAAATATCGCCACCTGGAGCTGTTAACTCAGGTTTGAAATCTAAGTTAGGTGTTGTACCCCAAGAAGAGAAACTTGAGATGTAACCAGAAGTTGGGTTAGCATATGCTTCTTCTAAAGATACTTCTATTGTATTTAAACCATTTGCTATAGCAGCTTCTAAAGCTTCACCATGTGATTTAGGCATCATCATGAATGGAATTTCAGCCCAGTTACCTTGATTGTAGTAGAATTGAGCTAAACCATGATCATAAACAATAATACCAGCAGCACCTGCGTTTAATGCATTGATTGTTTTATCATAGAATGACATTGCGCCACGTTTAACAAGTACAACTTTACCTGCTACGTCAACACCTTCAAAATCTTCTGGATTTCCAACTTTACCACCGATTGTAGTTAACTCATAAGATTTGTTTTCCCATCTATCAGCACCAAAACCTAATAAACCTGAGATATCTTGACCGTTAACATTAAGAACAAATAATTCTGAATAGTTATCAGCTGAAGCTACTTGAATTGACTCCACTGAAAGACCTGGTGAACCAACAACACCAATATCAGGATTTTGTGCTAATGGATCATCATTACCATTACCATAGAATGCAGAGTTACCAGCAGAAATACTCATGATAATACCAGCTTCAGTTGCATTTCTCACAGCAACTTGCTCTGGATCATTAGGGTCTACCCATTGAGCAGTAGCACCAATTGAAAGGTTCATTACGTCAGCGCCTAATTTTACGGAATCATCCATAGCTGCAACCATAATATCACCAAAAGTAGATGCCATTGATGGGTCATTTGAAAATACTTTCATTGCTAAAAGCTGAACATTCGGTGCAACACCTTTAATCTCACCGTTAGCACCAACTGTACCAGCTACATGCATACCGTGCATATCTACATCTGGTTGGAAATCTTTAATTACATCATTTCTATCCATGTAGTTGTAACCATAAGGTACTTTTTCAGTATAAAATCTACCTGGTAAGTTTTCAGTTTGCACTAAACCGATAATCTCATTCTCAGTTAATGCTACTTTAGTGTTTTCATCTAATTCCATATCTTTATGATCGAAATCTATACCAGAGTCAATAATTGATACGACGATGCCTTCACCTTTGTACTTATACTCAGCATTTACTATATCTGATTTTGTATATGTACTAGAACTTGTCATTTCAGGTTCTGGTAAAGCATATTCTTTTGAAATTGAAACTCTTTTAACATTTGGTAATTCAGAAATTTTTTCTATATCACCATATTTTGCAGTCATTGAAAATCCATTAAACACATTCTCATATACGTTTAATACTTGTACATCAATTGACTGTGCAGACATTTCGTCAAGTGTTTCATTTCTTTCTTCTGTAATCGCTTCAATAATTGAATTGATTTGTGCTTCTTGCATATCAGCAACCTTAACGCCTTGTGCTGTAGCATGTTTAATAACTGGCTCCTTCTCAAGCTCAATTACTATTCTCACATTATCATTTGCTGATTTATCTAAATCAAGCAAGTTTGCAGAAATTTTTGATTTCTGTCCATACATCTCTTCTCTGATCTCATCAGTAATTTCAAATGTATCCGTGTCTGCAAATACAAAATTACCAAATGCCATCGATAGAATTAATGTAAAAATTAACAATCTTCTCAATTGCTTCTTTATCATTCATAGCCTCCTATAAGATTAATATTCCAACGCTCTATGTGCTCTAACTTTCCCCCCTTTATTAATAAGCACAGTTTTGAAAATTATTGCATTTCTATAAATTCTCAAATATAAGATATTTTTCAACCAAAAACAAAAAATATACTCATTATTTTTCGATTTCCCATTATAGAAAATGCGTCGCTTAATCATTCTAATATAAGTGAAAAATATAATCAATCAGCCTATATCTGCCAAGGTTATACCAAAACTCATTATGCAATATTATGCATAAGCTCCAAAGGCTCTATTTAACTCAGTTTTATGAAATCCACTCATAAAAAATGGTAAAAAATTCATATAATTCAATGCTTTTATTAAATTTTCCTTAACTGAGAAATGTGTGCTGAAATGAACATATTTCATAGAATTAGTCTTTTAACCGTACATTTTGTAACACTTAGATATAATATATAAATATTTGTTAATAAAAATAGAGTTTTGCATTCATTTAGTTAATAATTGTATTCTGTTTTTGCACATCTCCAATGCATTTATTCACTATGATTTGAAGTAATATAATAATTGATAACATCAGTTACAATGACTTATTACAAATTGATTTATAAATATTCATCTGCATAATTATTCGTATTTGGTATATTTATTCCAATTGTTTGATATCCCATTACACATTATGTAACGTATGATTTCACAATAAATTATAAGACTTTATAATAGAATTTATATCTCAAAAAATAAAAAAAAAAGATTCATGATTTGAAGTAAATAAACCGAATTTTTTTAAAGTCATATAATAAATTACTCAAACAAATATCCTTACTATCCAGTAGATAATAATGTACCAATTTAAAAGAACAAAGCATGCGCCTATATAACTTTTCGATAACAATATATCTTCATCTAATATACTTCTTGTATCATCCATAACGACCATTGTTATTAGCTTAATTGCTATGATTATAAGAATAGGTAGAAATACGTCATCAAGAAAATCCAATACAGGAATAAATCAGGTATCAAATCAATAGGAATCAGTGTATATTAATATTTGTTATGATAGGACTAATCATAGGGTATAATAATATTATCTATGATAAGCTTATATAGACATCGAATCAAAATGAAAGGATTCTCAATGAATAAATCAGAAAACATAAAAGTTCAAACTAGATTTACAGATATAGAAACATGTAAGGCAAGTGTGGATAAAATAGGAAGGAGTAGGGTATTCGTCACTGGATCTGGAAAACTTTATGGTGAATTTGAAGGTAATCACTTTATTATTACAAGTTCAGGTAAAGCTTATGGCTTTATGGAGTTTGAAGGTGATTTCGTAGATCTTGATCATCACATTATTATGGAAGGACAGATCAGAAAAAGAGAGGATATCAAGAGAATTCACAAGCTGATTTTTTTCTTCACCCTGGCATTCTCTGCAGTACTCTTTGTATCATTTAATCCCATTTTTATGATTATGTCGGTTCTGTTTGTACTTGTATCACTTTTGAACTTTAAAATAATGGATAATAATAAGTCTTTCAAAAAAATGTTACTAAAGAAATTTACGGATTAAAAATCGAACTCATCTGATATGATACTTCCAGAGTAGACCGTTTAATTAATTATACTATCTACTGGGAGGTATTTTTCTACTACTATTACAACAATTATCATGGTATCTGTTTTTCATTTTAATGTTCTAGTAACAGTTGCAATACCTGCTGCTTTTGTAACGATTTTATTGTTTTAAATAACATTAGATGAAGTAAAAGAATCCTCAGTGTCTTTTATGGTCGTCTAATAATTTATTTATGCAAATCTCCTAACAATCCAATAGATAAGAATAGACCAAATAAAAACAATAAAGCATGCACCAATATAATTTTTAGATAACAACATGTCTTCATCTACCTTGCTTCTTGCATCATCCATAACGACCTTTGGTACTAACTTAATCACTAAGAGTATAAAAAGAGGCAATATAATAAAGTCATCAAGAAAACCTAATACAGGAATAAAATCAGGTATTAAATCAATAGGACTCAGTGCATATGCTAATGTAACTGCAATAATAATTTTAGGTAGTATCCCAATCCTCGGATCCTTTGAAGCAATATATAAGACCTTTATTTCTTGCTTCAATTTTCTTACTTTTTCTTTTAATCTATTCATAGTCTCAATATAACACAAAAGCGAGCACAAGGCTCGCTTCATTAGATTAAATCTCTGTCTACCATTTGGTTTACAACAAATGATGCAACATGTTCTGCATATGTTTTAGGACCAAATCCAGCATCATAACCGAGCTCTTTTGCAAGCTCATGACTGATTCTAGGACCACCACATACAACAACTAATTTTTCTCTTAAACCTTCTGCTTCTAATAGTTCAACAAGGTTTGTAAGGTTCATAATATGAACATCCTTTTGAGTAACTACCTGTGATACTACAATAGCATCAGCATTAAGTTCAACAGCTTTTGCGATCAACTCTTCATTTGGTACTTGAGAACCTAGGTTAATTGCTTCTACACCCTTATATCTCTCTAAACCATAGTGACCATCAAAACCCTTCATATTCATAATAGCATCGATTCCCACCGTATGAGCATCAGTACCTGAACAAGCACCTACAATAACAACATCTCTTTTGATATGTTCTTTAATAAAGTCTTCCACCCCATACTTATCCATAATATCTATATCAACTTTAGGTACTTCAATAGATGAATAATCAACTGTATGCTGACATTTACCGTAAGCCGTGAAGAAAGTATAACCTACACCAAGATCTTCTGAATATACAACAGCAGCTTCTTCTATACCCATCTTAGTTAAAAGTTGTCTTGCTGCTTCATCTGCTTCATCGCCTGCAGGTACAGGTAAAGTAAATGAAAACTGCATTCTACCATCATTAAGTGTATCACCATAAGGTTTTACTTTTGTTAAATCTACTTGAGTACTCATTACTTACCTCCTAACATTAACTCGATAAACGGATTAAAGTATTGATCGTCTTTCTTTACAACACCCTCTAAACCTTTACCAGAAGTCATTGTACGTTTAACTTCAGCAAATTTACCCTTTGCTATTGAATTTGTTAAACCTTCATCTTCAATGTCTTTAAGCATTTGTACTGACTCTTTTAGTACATGTTGAGCTCTTGATTGGATCATACCACCTTCTTTGAACTCAATTTCACTGCCTAAATCTTTCATGTTAGAGAATACGTATTTTGCATTCTCAATAGATAAGGCTCTATCTTGTAAGAATGGTGTATGAATAGCTTCTGTTAACATACCAAGTAATTGTAAACCTTGACCAGTCATAATCGATACAGCATTGAATAGTGTATCTTGAACATGGCCTTTAAATATATTACCTGTTTTATACTTTGTTGGTGGCATGTACTTAAGCGGTGCATCTGGGAAGATTTCTCTTGCCATTTGCGCTTGAGCAAGCTCCATTAAGAATCCATTTTCAATGTTTGGATTTATTTCAAAACAGTGACCTAAGCCCATTTGCTCTTCAGGTAATCCAGCTTTAAGTGCAAATTGCTCATTGATAAATTGTGACGTTAAAACAGTATGTGCTTCTTCAACTGCATCTGCAGTTGTTAAGTAGTTGTCTTCACCAGTATTGATTATAACACCTGCAAAACCATTAATAATTCTTGAGAAGTATTGGTCTACAAGTGTTCTTTGCATATTAATATCTCTGAATAAGATACCGTATAAGGCATCATTAAGCATTACATCAAGTCTTTCAAAAGCTCCCATAGCAGCAATTTCAGGCATACATAAACCAGAACAGTAATTACATAATCTAATGTATCTTCCGATTTCTTCACCCACTTCATCTAAAGCTTTTCTCATAATCTTGAAGTTTTCTTGCGTCGCATATGTACCACCAAAACCTTCAGTTGTTGGTCCATAAGGTACATAATCTAAAAGTGATTGTCCTGTTGTTCTAATAACAGCAATAATATCTGCACCTTGTCTAGCAGCAGCTTGGGCTTGAAGTACATCTTCATAGATGTTACCTGTAGCAACAATTAGATATAAGTATGGTTTAGGACCTTCACCTAAACGTTCTAAATATTCATCTCTATCTTTTCTGTTTTGAGCGATTAAATCAACTGTTTCCTGTGCTCTCTTAGTCACTATTGTTTTTATTTCATCAAAAGATGCTTGTGGTAATGACATTAAATCTAAATCACCTGCAGCAACTGCTTCAGCAATTTCTTGAGTTGATTTACCAGTTTGGATCATAGCATTACCCATCCAATAAGATAAGCCCATGCTTAATCCACCATTGTCTTTGATGTTATCAACAATAACATTTGGTAGCGGTCTATCTATATCGTCTACACCATCTACCCCTAAAAGTCTTAAAACAGTTCTTTCAACAGCAACTGTAGTATGCAAATCAATCATTTGTTGAATGTCATCTGCAATGACCCCTGCTGATTGTCTTGCCTCAGCTACTAAATTAAAATCAAGGTTTAATTTACTCATGATTCCTCCCTATTCTCTAAGATACGTCTAGCATCTTCTAATATCTTCTCATCCACACCCATAACTTTTGATATTCTTATTGCATCCTTAGGTACGGCTTCAGGTCCATTTATAATCTCTAACCTATAATCCATCAATTGATGAATCAGGCCTATAGAAGTCATGTTAATTTCCAGATCTTCAAAATCAACATCTTTTAAACCCTTAACTTGTAAATGAAGAACGTCTTCCTCATCGGCTAATCCATCAAAGTGTGTTGTTATAACAGATACTGACAGCTTCTTTTTCAAGAAGTTAATAATAGCCTTACTTATGGCATATCCTTCTTTCGGATTGGTGCCTCTAGCAAGTTCATCAATTAAAATCAGTCCCTTTTTATCTGCTAAATCTAATACTTTTGAAACATTAACCATTTCAGCACCGAAGGTAGATAAACCTTTATCAATAGATTGTGCATCTTGAGATGATAAAAATATAAAACTTTGTAATTCAAATTCAAATGATTCACAAGGTACAAACAAGCCATATTGAGCCATCATTTGCATTTGTCCAAGTAGTCTTAAACAAATGGTTTTACCGCCCATATTAGCCCCAGTAATACACGTCATACCCCTATCTAAGTCAATAGAAATTGGCATAAACTTTAAGTCCTCTTTTGCCAAATATTCTTGAACTTTTAAGTGAATGCCATTTTTTATCTTACATCCAGTCCCAATTCTAGGTCTAGACATCTGATATGCAATGGCAAAGTAGGCTTTTGCAAGCAAAAGATCCATTCTCGCAATTTCACTTATATTGTGTTTTAGGTCATCTAAATAATCCCCTAACTGACTGGTAAGAAGTTGTCTTATAGCTAATTCTTCTTCTTCCTCTTCTAATCTGAGTCTATCCATTTCAGCTTCATGCTGTTTGATTTCATCAGATATCCTAACCTTATATGTCCTATGCATCATGGTATCTGACACATAAATAAAGTCATCATGATTATCTAGAATGTCTAATAGTTCTTTTTCATGTTTTTTTACTGTACATTCACCATTAGGTCTTACTTTAATCTTATAAGTCTTGGAAAGCTCTTCCCTCTTGGCTTTTTTATCACTGGAAATCAATGTTTCTAACTGTCTTAATCTATCCCTAATGGCTTTCAACGTTTTAGAATAACCATCATAAATATAAAAAGAGTTAATACCAATTTCCTCTGGATCCAGTAAAGATACTACTGGTTTCATAGAAGATAAACTTATGGCATCAAAACAAGATTTTTCTTGAATTATTTGATTTAATTTGATAGTCATCACAGCAAATGATTTAACTTCAAACAATTCAGTAACACTCAATGGTTCCTGTGCGTATATTCTTTCTAGTGTAAGTTCTATTGTTTTGTAATGTGTTAAAAGTTCCCTAATCTTTTTATACGTTACAGGATGTTTCTCAACATGATTTTTAGTTTGCTCTAAAAGGTCTAAATGCGCGTTTAAAGCAGATGATTCATCTGCTTTAAACACCTTTAGATTCTGTTTCAATTTTTGCCCAAAAGGCGTTTAAACCTTAATTTTATTAAAGATATAGTCTACATCCAATTGATGCTTGCTGTCTTGTAGAAAAAAGATAAAAACACCTCCTAATTCATCACATTGATAACAGGTAAATCTTCGAGATAAAGCTGTAGTCTATTCTGATAAACCTCTGGCTCAAAATAATATCCTTCTGGTGCCGTTGGATTAATGCTTACTGCGATTAACTTAATCTCATCTAGAACGCAAATACTTACGCCAATTTTCTTAAAATAGTTCCAGTCTTTATAATCAATAAATATCCTCGTAGCGTCTCTGACAATGAACGTCGTATGTTTGTAATGCTGACTGGTCTTAACCATATCCATTAAGGTTTTCGTTACCAATGAACCTGGCAGAACCACATACGTCGTATCCTCACTCATTGCCATAGCTATTTTAGCTCCAGCATTCAAAGCTGTTTTTAAATTCAGAGTCACAATCTCATCACCAATGATTGCAATATCCTTCTCTCTTATAGCCTCAGAGGCTATAGCCCTTATAGAGAGATCTTCTACTGCTTTTGTTTGAAACAATGTCACTTGATACACTGTTTTTTCAATGGCCTTATCCATGTCTCTACTCAGTACAGCTCCTGTAGATAGGATGGTTGCCTCTGTAATGGATGGGGAAGCCGTAGTTTTCCGATCGATGGCGCCATCCACTATTATAAGTTCAGCACCGTGGTGCTTCATTTTTAATCCAGCCAGCATGATTTCGTGATTAGAACACGGACCAGCTATCTGTATATAACCTGCCATGACCACACGCCCAATAATAATCTTGCCCATGGATGTATGAAAATCTGTTATCTCTAACACTTCTAATTTAGCTTCTGATTTCTCAAATAGCAGTTCAGGTGTCGCTATGATACTGCCTTCATATGCGTAGATCATTGGCTTTTCTGTACTGGTGACGATATCTTGTTTTTCACCATCTCGACCAATTGAGGTTAAACCTATTATTTTTCCGTTCTCATAGGCCTCATCAAGTAGTGCATTCAAGGTAACAGTTTTACCAGCATTCTTAGCCATACCTACAATTGAGATGGATTCATATTCTTTTAAGTATTCAAACATGTCCATCTCCTATTTCTAGTCGTGATGTGATCTCTTAGCTCTCTCAAGTTCCTTTAACTCAATTGAAACTCTATTGCCTTGATGTAAACCAGCAACACCAAATAATTTATGCGGATTTTCTGATCGACATTCTTCACATTGACATTCATTCTTATATGGCTCTGGTTCTGCATAAGTTGTAATAACACCTTCATAGTTTCTTAAAATAACTTTATCTGCAGATTGAGAGATTAAATATTGTGGCATTACAGGTATTTTACCACCACCACCTGGTGCATCAACAACAAATGTTGGTACTGCATAACCAGATGTATGACCTCTTAAACCTTCAATAATTTCAATACCTTTAGCAACTGGTGTTCTAAAGTGTTCAATACCATTTGAAAGGTCACATTGATAAATGTAGTAAGGTCTAACTCTCATTTTAACTAAGTTATGAACTAACTTTCTCATCACATGTACACAATCATTTACACCTCTAAGAAGTACTGATTGGTTACCTAAAGGAATACCAGCATCAGCCATTAAGCGACAAGCTTCTTTAGCTTCTGGTGTGATTTCTTTAGAATGATTAAAGTGTGTATTTAACCATACTGGATGGTATTTCTTAAGCATGTTCACTAGTTCAGGTGTAATTCTTTGCGGAAGAACAACTGGTGTTCTTGAACCTAATCTGATAATTTCTACATGCTCGATTTCTCTTAATTTAGAAACGATATACTCTAATCTATCATCAGAAACTAATAAACAATCTCCACCTGATAATAATACATCTCTAACACCTGGCGTATTTCTGATGTACTCTATTGCCTTATCAATTCTATCTAATGGCATTACATCATCTTGTGCACCAGCAAATCTTCTTCTTGTACAGTGTCTACAGTACATAGAACACATATCCGTGATTAATAAAAGTACTCTATCTGGATATCTATGAGTTAAACCAGGTACTGGTGAATCACCATCTTCATGTAATGGATCATCCATGTCATTTGCTGACTTATGAGTTTCTGCAATTGTAGGAATGGCTTGCATTCTTACAGGACAGTGTGGATCATCTTTATCCATTAACATGGCATAATAAGGTGTAATACCCATTCTTAAAATCTCTAAAGACTTCTTTACACCTTCTTCTTCTTCAGCTGTTAAGTTAACAACTTTCTTTAAATCTTCTAAAGTATCAATTCTATTTCTAACTTGCCATTGCCAGTCTGCCCACTCCTCTGGAGTGACATCTTTCCATAGCGATACTTCTGTATAATGACGCATAATTTTTCCCCCTTTAATTAAGCGTACAAGTCAGTGTAAACTTTTCTAATAACTTCTGACTCTCTGATAATTTCTAAAGAAATGTCTGCATGGTTTCTAGCATAACCATTACCAATGATCATTGTAGTATCCATACCTACACCTTCAGCACCTAATGCTGCAGCTGTAAAGCTAGTTGCCATACTAAAGAAGTAAATACAACCATCAGCTTTAGTCGATAAAATACATGACATTTCAGTGTCAGGAATGTTTACACAGTTGATAGTAACATCAGCCATTTCCCCATTTGTAACTTCCATCATTTTTTCATATACATCTACAGAGTTTGTAGCATCAGCTAAAATAAATGAATTTGCAAAGCCCATCGATTTTGCTCTGTTCATTGATTCTTCATTATGTGCTAAACAAATGATATTTGCATCTGGACCAGCTTGCTTTCTTGCTTCATATAAACAAAGCATACCTGATTTACCAGCACCACCAACAACTAATACAGTATCACCTTTTTTAACTAATTTTCTAGTTTGAGCAGGAGCTCCAGCTACATCTAATACAGATAAAGCTAAGTTTTCTGGAATATCTGATGGTAATTTAGCATAAATACCACTTTCAAATAAGATGGCTTGACCTTTAATATCTACTTGGTCAATGTCTTTTCTTACTTCTAAGATCTCATCAATCTTTAGTGGTGTTAATGAAAGAGAAACTAATGTTGCTAGTTTATCACCAACTTTTAAATCTGTTTTACCTTCCATAGCAGGACCGATTTCTTTAACAGTACCAATTAACATACCGCCTGAACCTGTCACTGGGTTATGGTGTTTACCTCTCTTAGCAACAATACCAAGCATGATTTCTTTAATTTTATCTACATCATTACCAGCTTGTCCTTTAATTTGAGTAAAACTTGCTGAATCAATATTCAATGTTTGAACATCGATTAAGATCTCGTTGTCATAAATCTCCATTGTGTTGTCGATTCTTTCAGCAGGTTGAGGCAACAACCCCTTAGGTTCAATAACACGATGTGTACCAAATTTGTTTCCTTTTTTCATTGTGAACTCCTCCATAAATTAATATTTTGTTCATAACAATTCAATAACCGAGTAAATATAATGCAAGTATGATGCCATGTATAAAAATATGTCTTTTTCATATGAAAAAATCAGAAAAATACTAGATGTGGTAGTCATATAGGAAAATGTTTTCCTTTTGTTAAACAATCGACATATTCCCCGCCCAATATTCGGCAAAATGTTATTTTGTTATACTTGTAAAGTCTTGAAATCACTAACTGCAAGGCTTTCGTCAAAAAAATAACAAACACTACGAATTAGGTATAAATTCATAGTGTTTGTTTTAGTCATTTTTATATGCCGATTTTTCGGCAATGCGCCAATTATTCGGCAGTGTTGTTTAGTTCATTAACAAGGTCATTTAAGTCCTCATCTGTCATACCAGAAAACATCGTCATGGTTCTTAATGTAAAGGATGCTGCCATCTCATAGGCGCCTTCTGAATCGAATAAACCACCTGTCTCAAAAGACTCAGCTATCTTGTCTAATGTTTCAGAAAGCATTATTTTTCCCTTTGGATGTTCCATGAGTTCTTCTAAAGTTGTATGTTCATTAACAATTTCAATAAGCTCATGACTAGAAGAAAGTTCAACCTCTTCACTTAATCTGATATCATGAGAAGATGCACCTATTTTCACTTCATATCTACCCGAACTTACATGCCAATCATTTTCTCTTACATCATAATAGGCAAAAGATCTCTTATCTAGTTTAAATGTTATTGTTTTACACTCATTTGGTTCAAGACCTACTTTTTCAAAGCCCTTAAGTTCTTGAAGTGCCTTGTGTATTTTAGGAGATAGGTCTGAGACATAAAGCTGAACAATTTCTTTACCATAGACCAATCCTTTATTAGTTACATCCACTGATACAGTAAGATTGTAGTCATCTTTTAAAGTTTTTTTACTGACCCTTAGATTCGAGTAATCAAAATTGGTATATGATAAGCCAAATCCAAATGGAAAAAGAGGTTCAATTTCTTTCTTATCATAATATCTATAGCCAACATAAATGCCTTCTGAATAGGATACTTCTTGACCTTGAGTAGGGAATAATGTAGAAGGACTATGACCCAATTTCATTGGGAAAGTTTCAGGTAACTTTCCTGAAGGATTAATTTTTCCATACAATAAATCGGCAATAGCCTGTCCTGAAGCCTGACCGCCTAAATAACCTTCTAAAACAGCTTCAACGTCATTTAACCAAGGCATTTCTATAGGTGAACCATTGGCTAGTACCACTATAATATTTTTATTTACCTGACTTAACTTATATATAAGATCCATTTGATTTGCTGGAATAGATAAATGTTTTCTGTCATAACCTTCCGACTCATATCGTTCAGGTAAACCTGCAAAAACAATGAGTGCGTCATATGTTTGAGCTTTAGGAAGCACTTCCTCTATCAAACGCTCATCTTTTTCATCTTTATCTAAATAATAGCCCTTATAGTAATCTACATCCTTATATGCTTTAATAGCAGATAGACCATCACTTATGTGTGTTGGATTCATATGAGAAGAACCACCACCTTGGTACCTTGTTTCAGATGCTAACTCTCCGACTACTGCAACTTTTTTCTCTATAGATAATGGTAATAGACCCTTATTCTTTAGTAGTACCATGGATTCAGCGGCTGCTTTCTTAGCCATTTGATGATGTTTTTCTACTTCAAATACAGCTTCTTTCTTTTCATATTTCAAGGCTAACTCTATGATACGTCTTACGACCTTGTCTAAGTCATCCATATTTAAATCACCATTAGAAATAGCGTCTTTAACCTTCTGATCATGTCTACCACCACTCGTTGGCATTTCTAGATCAAGACCAGCTTTAATACCAGCTACCCTATCATAAACTGCACCCCAGTCTGATACAACAAGACCTTCATAACCCCATTCATCTCTTAGGATATCACTTAATAATCTCTTGTGGTCTGCACAGAAAATACCATTCAAACGGTTATAAGCACACATAACAGTCCATGGTTTAGCTTCTTTTATTGGAATTTCGAAGTTCGATAAATATATTTCTCTGAGTGTTCTTTCATCTACCACTGCATTTACACTCATACGTTTTAATTCTTGATTATTCACTGCAAAGTGTTTTAATGATGTGCCAACACCCATGCTCTGTACACCTAAGATGTGATGTTTGGCCATGTGGCCTGATAAATATGGATCTTCAGAAAAATATTCAAAGTTTCTACCACAAAGAGGTGATCTCTTAATATTAGCACCGGGCCCCAAAAGTACAGCCACATCTTCAACTAAACATTCAGTGGCAATAGTCGCCCCTACTTCCTCAATTAGATCTTTATCCCATGACGCCGCTAGTGTAATACCTGATGGAAAACATGTGGCCTTAACTGAACCATAATGACCCATCCCATCAGTTTGACCCACTTGCTTTCTTAAACCATGAGGACCATCTGTTAACATAATGGATGCTAAACCCAGTCTTTCAACTGCTTCAGTTGTCCAAAAGTCCCTACCTGAACATAATTCAACTTTTTCATCTAATGTTAATTCTTTTAAAATTCTATCTATCATAATAGCCTCCGTTACATCTAGTTTAAGTAATAATCCAAATAACTTCTATCAAATTTATGATAATTTTTGTCCAAAATATGATATATTAATCTTATTAAGGAGTGATTATATGTTTGTAGGTAACATCAGTTTAAGGGATTTGATGAAGGATTTTAAGAAAACCAACATCATTAATGTACAAAAAAATAGAAATCAAGTTGATAGACATCATCCTTATCAACTTGAAAAAGAACTTAATAGAGCCTTTGTTAACGGTGATATAAATGCCCTTGAAAAGATCAGTCATGCCTATGAAAATTATGAAGCACCTATCCTATGTTCTAGTGATCCTATAAGATCACTAAAAAACAATATGATTTGTACATGTGCTTTGATAACTAGGATTGCAATGAAGGCTGGACTTGAGGAAAAATATGCTTATTACTTAAGTGATTTGTACATTGAAAAGATTGAATCTATGGACGAGGCATCTGCCCTACATCATTTAAACTCTGTCATGATGTTAGATTTTATCAGTCAGATTAAAAGTGGTCTTGTCTATGACCGTCTATCTCCTATTATTGAGTCAGCACAAGTTTATATTAATGAACATTTAAATGAGAACCTATCACTAAAACATGTGGCTGAAAAAGTTGGTGTAAGTGAAAGTCACTTATCAAGGTCTTTTAAACAAGAGACTTCCATGACTTTTTCTAACTATGTTCATACAATTAAGGTAAAAAAAGCGCAACATCTATTACTTTTGACAGATAAATCAATTATAGATATTGGTCTGTCTCTAGGTTTTACAACACAAAGTCATTTCACTAAGGTGTTTAAAAGCATTACGGATACAACACCGCTTCAATACAAAAAACAACACCAGAGTGTTGTTAATTAATGTGTTCATTCAATTCAATAACTTGTGCATCTGTTGACTCTTTCTTTACCAGTAAGATACCCGCTACTAGAGCTGTTAGAGGTGCTACTAGTATAAGCCCAACAGATCCCATAATAGTTCTTAGTACTTCTGAAACAACAATTTTCATGTTCATCATTCGAATAAAAGTTGTATCTTTCACCATGAAAAGCATAAGAAGTGTTAAATAAGAACCTGAATAGGCAAGTAGTAAAGTCGTTGTCATTGTACCAATAACTTGTCTACCAACATTTAAACCTGATCCAATCAACCTTTTTCTAGAAATTAGAGGTTGGTTTTCTTTTATTTCATGCATTGATGCTGCAATATCTACAGAGATATCCATAGCAGCACCGGAAGCACCTAATATAATAGCTGCATAAAAGATCTCTAATAAATTCAGATTAAAGAATCCATTAATAATTAATGCTTGTGAGTAAGGTTGTGTCATACCATACAAGCCCATTCTAGCACCAAAAATATGAGTTAATAATAATGTAATCAAGAGACCAGATATGGTTCCTATAAAAGCAGATAGTCCTCTTCTATTAAATCCTGATACCAGAAATATGATAATTGCAGATAATATGATAACCGTTACACTCGTAAGTAGGATTGGATTTTGACCTTCTAATAAACCTTTGATTAAAACAGACCAAATGATCCAAATGCTTAAACCAAATGATAGGAGTGCCTTATAACCTACCCATCTTCCATAGGCAAGTAGTAAGACAGCCATTAATCCAACCAGGCTATACATCCATAGTGACCGATCCATACTAACTGCTCTTGCACTTGTTATTTCATTTTCTTCTACTTGTAAGGCAACTATGATCTTGTCACCTTCTTTATAATGCTCATCATACTCTGCCTGGCCCATTAAAAGATTACCTACAAAGATTTCTTGTCCCTTAAATTCTCCTTCTGTAATTCTAACTTCAAGCCCTTGATGGCCTATAGATGATACTGTAGACGCCATCACTTCTGAGTTATCGACTTCCAATACAAGACTGGAAACTTCGTTAGAAACAGAACTTTGCTGCGCAAGAAAATATGCGCAACAAAGCAATAGAGATACTATAATTAATATCAGTTTCTTATTCAAATGATACTCCCATTAAGTCCGCTAATGTCTTCGCGATATCAGTATTGTCAATGTAGCCATTGAATGCATCTGCACCGTTACCAATAGCAGTAAAAGGAATAGCAGCACCTGTATGTATTGTTGTTGTCCAGTGTACATTCGCTCTAGTTGAAAGGATATGTGAAACTGTTAATGCAACTGGAGAAACACCATAGTAACCAGCAGTTTGTCCCTTGTCTTCTGATTTCATAGCAATGTCTAATTTCATACTTTCACTTGCAGATAATTCTTTTAAATCATAGTTGTCTGCCAACTTAGATAAGAAGTCTTCTTTGTCACCAGTGTAGCTTAAATCATTACCATACATTAATTGATCTTCAATAGAAGCAGTGACATCCTTTACAGATTCAACATCTACAAAGTAACCTTGTGCATCCATACCAAGACCTAAACCACCAGTCTCGTGATCACCAACAACAATCACAAGTGTATCTTTAGGATTAGCCATATAAAAGTCATAAGCTTCTTTAACTGCAGCATCAAAGGCTAATGTATCATTTATTACACCTGCAAGATCATTGGCATGTGCAGCATGGTCAATTCTACCACCTTCAACCATTAAGAAGAAACCATCTTCGTCTTGTGATAATAAGTCAATGGCTTGTGATGTCATTTCAGCAATTGATGGTAATTCAGGATAGCTGTTTACTCTGTCAATTTCATATGGTAAATGAGTATATGTAAAGGCTGCAAATACCTTGTCACCTTCTTCAAACTTAGCATTTTTAAATGCATCAGCACCGTCATTACCAGTAAAAGTTGTATAACCTATTTT
>Ga0070725_10000715_pt1 | contig 21124 bp, 17 predicted proteins | sample tdDd002_FD_69781 | JGI IMG/M metagenome (GOLD analysis project Ga0070725, IMG submission 69781) | Marine sediment microbial communities from the Atlantic coast under amendment with organic carbon and nitrate - tdDd00.2 | ecosystem: Environmental > Aquatic > Marine > Coastal > Sediment | place... | reverse complement strand
ATTTCACGAATTTCACCTGTGCTTTTTTCTTTCATAAGACCGTAGGTAGACTGTTTGTCTAAACGCATACTTAGAAGGCGTTTGTCTTTTGAGCCCCTGAGAATATTGATAATCATATTAATCCCAAATGCCTGATTGGTCCTATAAATACAAGACAGTATCATTTGAGACTCAACAGTTACATCTTTACGTTCAGACTGGTCTAAGCAGTTCCCGCAGTTTCCGCAGTTCCCGTTTTGGAACTGATTTTCACCAAAGTAATCCGTAATTAAATGTCTTAAACAATCGTCAGAATGGCAGTAATTGATCAAGTACTGTAAATTTTCATTTAATAACATCTTACGTTCATCAGATTGTGTGTCATTTTCTATTAGCATTTTTTGACTCACAATATCTGCCGGTGAGTACATTAACACACAGTCCGATGGACTGCCATCACGTCCTGCACGCCCCGCTTCCTGATAATAAGCTTCCATATTTTTAGGCATATTATAGTGGACAACAAACCTAACATCGGGTTTATCGATTCCCATACCAAATGCATTGGTAGCCACGATTAACTGAGCCCTATCAAACATGAAATCTTCTTGGACACGTTTACGAATATCACTGTTCATCCCACCGTGGTATCCAACCGCTGAGTAACCTGCATCACATAATTTTTTGCTTAAGGATTCTACCGTTTTTCTTGTTGTACAATAAATTACACCACTTTCCCCATCTGGGCGTTCAGCAAGGTAATGGGTTAAGTATCGAAACTTGTTTGCTGGTGCTACAACCTTATAAAACAGATTAGGGCGGTCAAAACCAGTAATCTGTTCTGATGGATTTCTAAGACCCAGTAAACTTCTAATTTCCTTGGTAACTTCTTCTGTTGCAGTCGCCGTAAATGCAGCAACTGGAGGTCTGTTTTCAAACATATTAATGAATCTAGGTATATCACGATAACTTGGTCTAAAATCATGTCCCCACTGACTTATACAGTGGGCTTCATCGACAGCTATCATGCTTATATTCATTTGAGCTATTTTACTTGTAAATTGGCCTGATCCAAGGCGTTCGGGTGCTACATACACCAGCTTATAATCTCCATAACGCATGCCATCTAGGCGCATATGAAGTTCTTGTGTGTCCAGTGTACTGTTAATAAATGTTGATGAAATACCCGCTTCTGTTAAACTATCTACTTGATCCTTCATTAATGAAATAAGGGGTGAAATGACAATGGCTGTCCCTTCCATCATTACTGCTGGGAGTTGATAACAAAGAGACTTACCCCCACCTGTAGGCATAATCCCAAGTGCATCTCTTCCTTCTATAATACTGTCAATTAATACTTCTTGACCTGTTCTAAAACTCGTATATCCAAAATACTGCTGTAAGGCATCTAACTTATTCATTACTTACTCCGTTCATTCACAATAACGTTTTAGTATTTTCTGTTTTCGTTAATATGATTTCTTTATCTTGTTTCTTTATCTTACTTTCTTTATCTTACTTTCTTTAACTTACTTTCTTTAACTTACTTTCTTTAACTTACTTTCTTTAACTTACTTTCTTTATCTTGTTTCTATAATTTACTTTCTTTATCTTACTTCTTCAATTTGTTTTCATTATATTATTTCTTCAATTTGTTTTCATTATCTTGCTTCTTTAACTTGATTGCATAAATTGGCTAACTCATGTTTATGAGTATTTTACATTCAGTGGAAATATATGTCAATCGCAAGCTGCCGACCTATAAATCCATAATGGGCCAAGACTCCCTTTGACTTACGAATACTCATGAATCCCATACACATTATAAACCAAGTTTATCAATTTTTTTATACAAGGCTGTTCTGTGTAAACCTAGAAGTTTTGCTGCTTCTGTCTTGTTTCCATCACACCTTCTAATGGCTTCTAATATGACACTTTTTTCAGTTTCATCCACACATCTGTATATATTTAAATCACTACTACTCTCCCAAATTTTCTTTACTTCAGTGCTATGAAGGGCTTCTTCAAGAACTTCGGGTTGAATAGCATTTAAACTTTCGTCAAATAAAATATGTTCTGGGAGATCTTTTGTGTATATAACTTTCGTTCTTGCCATGTTAATTGCACTTTCCACAACATTTCTAAGCTCTCTTACATTCCCCGGCCATAAGTAAGCCTGAAGGCGTTTCATTGCCCCTTCAGAAAAGCTTGTTGGACAATTGGGATAGGTTGATATAAAGCTCTTTAACATACTGTTTGCAATCAGTGGAATGTCTTCAGTCCTTTGATTAAGTGGAGGTATTTTAAGGCTTACAACTTCAAGTCTATAGTATAAATCTTCTCTAAACTTTTTCTTAGCCACTAAAGATCGTAAGTCTTCATTGGTTGCTGAAATAACTCTTACATCTACCTCTACTTTGTTGTTACCCCCAACGCGTTCAACTTCTCTTTCTTCAAGTACCCTAAGGAGTTTCGCCTGCATTTCAAGAGGCATGGTTCCTATTTCATCCAGGAAGATGGTGCCCCCACTTGCCAACTCAAACTTCCCAATTTTTCCCGTTTTCGACGCACCCGTAAATGCTCCAGGTTCATAACCAAACAACTCTGATTCCAATAGATCTTTGGGAATGGCTGCGCAATTAATGTTTACAAATGGACCATATTTTCTATGACTTCCTTTGTGTATGGCCTGAGCAAAATACTCTTTCCCCGTTCCACTTTCCCCTTCAATACAAACTGTAGAATTGGTTTCTGCAGCGCGTTTTGCCGTGTCTTTTAAAAACAACATATGGGGATTTTGAGTTAATATATTCTCAAATGAATATTTGGCTTGATTCAACCTTTTGATTTCTTTTTTATACTTCTTCATTTGTGAGTTCATGGTTTCTATATAGTCTGCCATGTACTTAACTTCAACCACATCTTTAAACAGAACCGTTCCAACGGCTCCAATTATATGTCCGTTTCGTTCTATTGGTATTCTAGAGGCCACCATATCATGCCCATTCATTTTTTGAATGTCACCGATCTCTGACTTACCTGTTTCTAAAACTTTATGTAGTCTTGTATTTTCAATAACATCAGTAACATGTTTACCTATAGCATCTTTTTCTTTGATACCTAACAATTTTTCGTATTTACATTTTGTAATAATGCCCTTTGCATCTACGATAACCATACCTTCATAGGCACGTTCAATAAACTCGTCTATCATTTCCATTTGAATTAAAAGGTTCTTGTACGTTGGCTTCATAAGTCACCTCTTGATATCTTAGTGTGTATCCATTTCGCTACAGTCTATTGTAACATAAATAGACAATAAAAGACCCCCATCTACCTGAACAAAATAGATGGGGGTACTTAACAAGAAAAGTGTGTGAACTCTCCTCGCGAACGCAAGCTTATTTATTTATTTGTTAATTTATTTATTTATTACTTCTTAACGATAACAGCTTCACCCATACCGCCACCAATACATAGTGTTGCGATACCGTGCTGTGCGTCATCACGCTTTAACATTTCGTGAATTAGCGTTACCAGAATACGAGCACCAGATGCACCAATAGGGTGACCGATTGCAATCGCACCGCCGTTTACATTAACAATTGACTTGTCGAAATCAAGCTCTTTTAGAACTGCTAAAGATTGAGCAGCAAAAGCTTCATTAGCTTCAACTAAATCAATTTGATCTTTAGTCATATCAGCGCGCTTTAGTGCTTTTTGAACTGCATTCACTGGACCAATACCCATGATAGATGGGTCAACACCAGCTGAAGCATGAGTAACAATTGTACAAAGTGGCTTTACACCAAGTTCTTTAGCTTTCTCAGCACTCATAACAACCAGCGCAGCAGCACCGTCATTAATTCCAGACGCATTTGCAGCTGTTACAGAACCATCTCTTTTAAAGGCTGGACGTAAACCGCCGATTTTTTCAAGTTTAGCACCGTGTTTGATGTATTCATCCGTGTCAAATACGATTGGGTCGCCCTTACGCTGAGGAATTGTTACTGGAACGATTTCATCTTTAAAACGTCCGTCTTCCTGAGCCTTAGCCGCCTTATTTTGACTTTCAAATGCAAATTTATCTTGATCTTCTCTTGTCAGTTGCCACTGATCAACAATATTTTCAGCAGTAATACCCATGTGGTATCCTTCGAATGCATCTGTAAGACCATCATTAACCATGATGTCTGTTAACTCAGCATTGCCCATACGTGCACCCCATCTAGCTTTTTTCATGATGTAAGGAGATGCACTCATGTTTTCAGTACCACCAGCAACAACAATATCAGCGCTGCCAGATGCGATCATGTCAAATGCAACCGATACTGACTTTAGGCCTGAACCACAAATCATGTTAAGTGTCCATGCTGGAGTTTCTACAGGCAGGCCAGCCTTTACAGAAGCTTGACGCGCAACGCCTTGGCCTTGACCTGCTTGAAGCACACAACCAAGGATCACTTCATCTACTTCTTTAGAAGGTACGCCAGCTTTATTTAGTGCTTCTTTAATAACGGTTGCTCCTAGATCTACTGCTGATACACCTGCAAGTGTGCCATTAAAATTACCTACAGCCGTTCTGACAGCTGATGCAATTACGATTTCTCTCATTTGTGTTGCCTCCATTTTCTCAATACAAATTCCTATGGAATTTCATAACCAGTTTATTTATCTGTATAAACCATAGAGATGCACTCCCCAGTACATATTCTATAGTAGCACTGCAATGTGTAAAAACTTATAACATTTCTTTTAAATCATCAGCGATGATTAATTGCGCTTCTGTAACTTCTTGAATCTGCTCAACAGTATACTCTGGATTGTATTCAGTTAGTAATAGGCCTTTATCTGTAACTTCCATTACACCCATCTCAGTGATAATCTTACTTACCTTTCCTGCTGCAGTTAAAGGTAGGTTACATTTTTTAAGGATTTTTACATTACCTTTAGCTGTATGAACCATTGAAACAATTACCTTTTTAGCACCACCAACAAGATCCATTGCACCACCCATACCTGGTACAAGTTTTCCAGGAATCATCCAGTTAGCAAGGTTACCCTCTTCGTCCACTTGAAGTGCACCTAAAACAGTTGCATCTAGGTGTCCACCACGAATAATTGTAAAGGACATAGCACTATCAAAGTATGTACCTCCAGGGATCATTGTTACAGGTTGACCACCCGCGTTTACAAGATCTTTTTGCTCTTCCCCTTCAGCGGGAGCAGGTCCGATGCCTACAAATCCGTTTTCAGAATGAAGAATGAGTTCTACATCTTCTGGAATATAGTTAGCTACCATTGTTGGTAGACCAATACCTAGGTTTACAACATCGCCATCTTTAAATTCTTTCGCAACTCGGCGTGCAATTATTTCTTTTGGATTCATACTTACGCCTCCTCTACAACATAGTTAACAAATAGACTTGGTGTCATGATCATGTGTGGATCAAGCTCACCCGCTTTTACAATCTTTTCAGCCTGAACAATTACAATTTCTGCTGCAGTTGCCATAAGTGGGTTAAAGTTTCTAGTTGCTTGGTTGTAGAAAACATTCCCTTTATCGTCAACGATTGAACCGTGAACCAGAGCAACATCTGCTTTAAGTGCCGTTTCGAGTAGGAACTCTTGGCCATTCACAGTAATCTTTTCCTTACCTTCTTCAACAGGTGTACCTAAACCGATTGGTGTTAGAATGCCACCTAGTCCAGCACCACCAGCACGTACTTGCTCTGCAAGAGTTCCTTGAGGTACTAATACCACTTCTAGTTCCCCTTCGTTCATTTGGCGACCTGTTTCGCGATTTGTGCCAATATGAGATGTAATAACTTTCTTAACTTGTTTGTTAGCAACAAGTCTACCCAGTCCCTTGTCTACAAAACTAGTATCATTACAAATAATAGTTAGGTCTTTTACGTTTTTTTCAATTAATGCATCAATCATTCCTTCAGGTGTACCGCAGCCTAAGAAACCACCAATCATAAGTGTCATACCATCTTCAATCTTAGACATTGCCTGAGCTACTGAGATTTTCTTCTTCATTGTTTACCCTCCGTCCAGTTTTCGACAAACTGTGTTGCCGCTTCTCTAATTCTAATATCGCAAGGCCTGTGCCAATTTTTGACCTTTGAAAAGACTAAACCCCTACACCTGTTGCTACCAGTAGCTTTTCTCTATAAAATTCTTCTTTAGTTTTAGATTTTATACTTAATACATTGTCATTTTCTACTTATACCATAAGATTACTCTAATCAATATGTATCCAAATAGCTACACTTTAACTATTTTTTATGCAATTTTATAAACCTGTACCCAAATGGATACATCCACACTACACTTCCTAACAACTATAAAAAAAGGTGTATCCAAATAGATACACCTTCTTCTCGTTAAATTACTAAATATTCATTTTTACTTTGTGATCTAACATTTTACTTTATAATTTAACATCTTCTTTTAGATCTACCATATAAAATTTATATAAGTTATATAAACTTTATAAATTTACAACTATATTGTTCTTTATAACTTGGATAAGTTTCTTGCATCATCGACTGCAGCTATTACATCATTTAAGGAAGCTCCAATAGAAGCACTCACAGAAGCATTTAAGGCGCCTTCAACAATTGGACCATCCGCAATAATAATATCTGAAAGTCCAGTGTCTTCGAGTAACTCCAGTGCCATTTCCGCGCTCATAATAGCACTACCAATGTCAACTAAAATCACAACACCTTGTCCATCATTAACTTTTTTTATGCCTTCCATAATGCCTGCTGGATCGGTGCCAATATCACCTTCAGCCGTTCCACCACAAGCGACGATTTGATTGTAGTCTGGTGCCATTTGACCGATCAACTCTAAAATTCCCTCAGCTATTTTAGGGCTATGAGATACAAGTACAATACCTACCATAATTAACCCTCCTGGAACATTGCCGATAGCGATTCTAGTATTAACACCGTCGATGCAGCACCGGGATCACCATGACCAATACTACGTTCTCCTAAATAACTTGCACGTCCTTTAGTAGCTACAATGGTCTTGGAATATTCGAAGCCGTCATGTGCAGCTTCTACTGATTTACCCAGCGCTATACTAAAGTCAGTACCCAAAGATTTTTCAGATTTCAGAGTATCCGCATATGGAATCCAAACGTCCAACATTGTTTTACAGCCAGCATCCGATTTCCCACGTTTTTTTATGCCTTCAATGGCTGCATTTAACATGTTTTCGTATGTAGCAGCATCAAGACTATCCATGTCTTTACATTGGTCAGCAAACTTTAGAAATACTGTAGCATAAAGGGGTCCTGACGCGCCCCCAACGCTCGTCAAGAGGGTCATGCCTACAGTTTTGAACACTTCACTTATAGCTTTTCCTTGTGTGTCATCTAAAATCGATTTCACTTTTTCAAATCCGCGTTTCATGTTAATACCATGGTCCGCATCCCCGATCGCACGATCAAGATCATTCAACATTTCACTGTTCTCAATGATCGTGTCCGATATGACTTCAATCGTCTTAACGACTGTTTCTCTGTTAATCATATTGTCCCTACACTTTCTTTTAGAACTGCTTGAAAGCAGGTGTATTCGCTGGTGCATTCAGAAGTGACTTAAGCTCATCATCTAACTTTAAAACTGTTAAAGACAGGCCAGCCATCTCAAGCGATGTCATGTAATTACCGATCATTGTCTTTTCAATTTTAAGCTTTTTATTGTTTAGGTAATCATATACAAAGTTATTTAAAATGTATTTTTCCATAAGTGGTGTACCACCTAAACCGTTAACCATAACAGCAATTTCTTCATTTTCATCTACAGGCATATCTTCAAAAATTTTATCTAATAAATACTCTGCGATTTCGTCTGCTGGTCTAATTTTTTCACGGTGCGTACCCGGTTCACCATGGATACCTAATCCCATTTCAAGCTCATCTTCTGCAATTTCAAAACCAGGTTTGCCTGCTGCCGGAACTGTACACGGCGTTAGACTCATACCCATTGAACGCATGTTACTATTCACTTTATTTGCAATTCTTACGACATCTTCTAATGAAGCTCCGTTTTCAGCAGCTGCACCAGCTATTTTATGTACAAAGATTGTTCCAGCAATGCCTCTTCTACCCGTTGTATATAGGCTGTCTTCAACTGCAACATCATCATTTACAACAACTTGGCTCACATTAATACCTTCTGCTTCAGCCAGTTCTGCGGCCATTTCAAAGTTCATAACGTCGCCGGAGTAATTCTTAATTACAAGCAGGACACCTTCCCCACCGTCTACGGCCTTTATTGCTTCAAAGACCTGGTCCGGTGTAGGGGATGTAAATACTTCACCTGCTACCGCGCCAGAAAGCATACCTGTTCCAACAAATCCACCATGAGATGGTTCATGACCCGATCCACCACCACTAACTAAAGCAACCCTACCTGAAACTGGAGAGGCTTTTCTAACGAGTACATTAAAACCATCTACTCTTTTTAAGTCCTCTGGATGCGCCTTAACTGCACCTTTAAGCATTTCGTCCACGATGTTTTCCACTTGATTAATGATCTTTTTCATTTTAAACTCCCCCTTAATCTAATGCCTCAATGAATGATTTAATGGCTTCCAGTGCACCGTCTGCATCTGGCCCATCTGCTTTCGCAGTAAAAGTTGCGCCTTCTGGTACTGCTAGTGAAAGTATTTTTAAAATACTATTACCTGCTGCTTTTTTGCCTTCAAACTCCAGTTCAATTTTGCTTTCAAACTTACCTGAAACACCCACAAGTTGACCTGCTGGACGTGCATGCAAACCACCTTTGTGATTTATGATGATATCTATGGCTTTCATATTCTCACCTCCTAATTTATAGCCAACTTAATTCCTGATTAAAAATCTTCTGCATGTATGCTTCAGATTGATTGAATAAATCTTTACGTTCTAAACTAAAATCTAACAGTTGAAGTTTTTGATCCCCTTTTAAAGGGTTTAACTGCGTATAAATGTAACGTGATGCATTTACTCGACTTGGTGAAACTGAAAATTTTTCGAGTCCCATTTCGAGTAAAAGAGGAATGGCCATAGGGTCTGAAGCCATTTCACCACATACAGATACATCTATTTCATTTGCTTTTGCAGACTCAATCACATGTTGTACTAAACTTAATACCGCTGGCTCAAAGTATGAGTATAAATAAGCAACATCATTATTCATTCTATCCGCTGCCATGGTGTACTGAGTTAAGTCATTGGTTCCAATGCTAAAAAAATCAACTTGTTTAGCTAAGTGGTGGGATAAAAGTGCGGCTGATGGGACTTCAATCATAATCCCGACAGGTATTTCAGTGTCAAAGGCAATACCTTCTTGTATCAACTTATCTTGTTCGTCTTTCAAAATTTCCTTTGCTTTTATAATTTCTTGAGTGTTAGCGATCATAGGAAACATTATTCGTGCCTTCCCATGAACACTTGCCCTGAGTATTGCTCTTAGCTGGTCTCTAAACAGATCTTCATGACTTCCGAGGCACATTCTAATTGCCCTATATCCTAAGAATGGGTTTTCTTCTTTAGGCATATTTAAATAAGGCAAGGCTTTATCTCCACCTATGTCAATGGTTCTAATTGTAACTGGACGTTCTCCAAATGAGCTCAAAACCTTCTTATATGCTGTGTACTGTTCCTCTTCACTTGGAACAGACTTGCTCTTCATAAATAAAAACTCAGTTCTGAACAAACCGACACCTTGTGCACCGGCTTCCACTGCTTTATTTAAGTCATCTAAATCCCCTAAATTAACTTGAAGCCCATCATGGACAAGTAAGCCCTCATGCGTCATACGTTCAAGCTTAGACCTGAAGTTATTATATGCACTTGTTTGGTCTTTAAACTGAAGATAAACTTCTTCGTGAGGGTTTATGTATACCTGTCCAGTTACCCCGTCTAATAAAACTCTAGAATCTTCTTCTATCTGATCTGAATAGTTTCCAACTACCATTGGAATATCCAGTGATTTACACATTATTGCAGCATGTGACGTTTCGCCACCTGTCTTCGTAACTATCCCCTTTAACATATCTACATTCATAGAGGCCAGTTGTGAAGGTGTGAGTTCTGGCGTAAACAAGATGATTGGGTATTGGTCTTTTTGTGACCCTTCGTTGCCACTTGAAGCGCTAGGATTTACTATTGCTGATATTAGACCTGATTGAATATCCATCAAATCTGTACTGCGTTCATTCATATAGTCGTTGTCCATAGCTTTAAATGTTGATATCCATGTATCAAATACATTTTGAACGCTTTTTCTAGCTGAATGCCCTTTGTGTATCTCGTCTTCAATTTCTGTGATTAAAGCTTCATCTGCCAAAAGCATTTTGTGTACTTCCATAATTGAAGATGTGAGCGAATCATTTCGTGAATTTGCAGTATCTATCATTCTGTCAATTGCCCCATCCACATTATCTATTGCATTTTGCAATAAACTCAACTCTTCTTCGGGGCTAAGTTGAACTTCATCTTCATGATTGTGGTCATACTCTTTTATTATTTTGGCTTGTCCTGTGGCGAATCCTTTTACAATGGGTTTCAAATGACCACCTCCTGACCTTATATAGAGCAAGAGGCGTGCCAATCTATAGTTGAGTCTTATGTTTTCGCTCAAACTTCCCCCTCCAAAATCCCTCATAGAAAGTCATTTACTTGTTAAGACCAATTTCTAAAATATACTCAAACTTTATTTTTAATTTCCCATTTTCTTTATTAACAAATGTTTTTGAACGCATCCTGTCATAATTTTCTGATAATTTTTATCCATGTAACATACTCAAGTTGATAATTTTTAGCAAGTATTAAAAATGGGGTTATAAACAAAAAGCGTCATCATATTAATGACAACGCCTGTTTCTAATCTATTAATCCATACTTTTTTGCTTTAAGACCAACCGTCCGGTGGGTTAATCCTAGCGCTTTTCCAGCTTTATTAAAGCTTCCGTGTATCCTTAAAGCTTCTTTTATAATTTCTTTTTCATATACCTCAAGGGCTAATACTTCTCCTTGTACAAGCCTAATGAGTCCGTTTATCTTCTCAACTTTAGTAATTGCAGGTGGTAGAACATCAACTTCAATTCGGTCTCCAATAGACAGGGTAGCAGCCCTTATGAGGGTATTTTCAAGTTCTCTAATATTACCCGGCCACTGGTATGCTTCCAAGTACTGCAATGCTTCTGGAGTCATATGTTTTTTGTCCATCTGCTCACGCACAGCAATTTTATTTAAGAAGTAATTTACTAGTAATGGAATGTCTCCCATACGGTCACGAAGAGGTGGTAGGTGAATCGGTATTACATTTAGTCGGTAGTACAAGTCTTCTCTGAACTTTTTTTCAGCAATTAAGGTAAGTAGATCTTTATTAGTTGCAGCAATTACTCGTACATCGATGTTCACTGGTTTTGAGCCTCCAACACGGTCCACTTCAAACTCTTGAAGAACTCTTAAAAGCTTCACTTGGGTTTGTAGCGGCACTTCACCAATCTCGTCTAAAAAAATGGTCCCGCCATGGGCTTGTTCGAATTTACCAATGCGTTGGTGGATCGCACCTGTAAATGACCCTTTTTCATGACCAAACAATTCACTTTCAATGAGTGCATCTGGAATAGCAGCGCAGTTCACCCGAATAAAGGGGCCTCCACTCCTAGGACTGGCTTCATGAATTGCTTTAGCAAAAAGTTCTTTACCTGTACCACTTTCACCGGTTACCAAAACCGTAGTTTTTGTATTTGCAACCCTTGAAGCTATTCTTAATGCTTCATCAAGAGCGCGACTCTCACCAATAAGACATTCAAATGCTGTATGAAGCGGACTTGCCAGCTCAAGCTTTTTCTCTAAGTTTTGGACTTTTTTCTCAGCTGCATCTAACTTGTCAATGAGCTCCCGCATCCCGCTTAACTCTGTGAACACACAAATTGCACCAGAATAACTTTCTTCATGGTCTAACCCTGAAACACTCACTGCTAGTTTTATTTCCTTGTCCAACTTAATTATCTTATTAGAGAAGAATTCCTGAGTTTTAATGGCTTCTATAAGGATTGGAAACTTGTCCTTATCAAGCTTTTCACCAAGTTGTGTCGGTGACATATCAAAGAAATGCATCGCCCTTTTATTGGCATATTGAATGTTTCCATGTTTATCTGTAATAATCATACCATCCGTCATTTGATCAAGAACCATACCCAAACGTTCATGAATGGCCTTAGCATTAACGAGGTCACTTGAAAGGCTTACCATAGCGGACACGTCCCTTAACGTGACAACTGTACCTCGACCAGAATCAATTATAGTATGCTTTTTTGAACACTCCAAATACTTGTCTAAATACTGAAATTTCCGGCCTTCAAACTCTTCTTCACTTAAGAGAATATCCTGGAGTTCTTTCCCAAACCGTTCATCTGGAAACTGGCCTAAAATCTCACTGCGCTTTATCCCCATTATGTTTTCTGCGGCTTCATTAACTAATATAACAAGCCCTTTTTTATTCAAATATAGGAGTCCGCTGGTCATTTGGTCAATGATAAACTCAGATCTTTTAGAGTTCGCCTCAAGCACTTTATCAAAACTTTCTAAGTCAGTAATTCGTAAATTATCCTCACTGACAAAGAGTTTTTCCATAGCTTCCATAGCTTCTTGGGCCCGGTCGCCTTCAATATGTAATTCGATTTCATCTTGATTTTTGATTTTTAGATAGTTAAGCGCCAGCATACTTGTAGCCGGAACACTTGTCATACCTTTTCTTATAAATATTTCCGTGCTAAACTCTCTGTTAATATTCCCCGCTGCGCCAGATATCAGTGCAGCTGTTCTTGCATGAACACCCTTTTCAATTTGAACTCGAATTTTCTTTTGCACTGTCTCTCCTCCATAAAGGTTCTTGCAACTTATATATGCAATAATCGCGCCAAATCAATTCGCGTCTTTTAAACAAGCTGACTACTTCCCTGTTCGTAAAACATTTGGTCTTGTTGTACTTATACAATAAAAAAAGCCTGGCAAGATGATCTACTTTATATTCATCTCACACAGACTTTTAATACATATTCTGTTTTTGTCTCCTAAACTCCTTTAAAATCGAATGATTTCAAGAAAGTCCGAAACCCTGTTTTTATATATTTCAGGATTGCTTGTGAAGCTTTTGGCATGTCTAGCACCTGGTGCAATATACAACCAACTTGCCTGACCTTTTTCTTCATACAATGCCTCTGTCATAGATTTTGGAATATATAAATCCGATTCTCCATGTATAAACAATATAGGGGTAGTGACGTTTTTTAAACGCCCTTTAACTGAAGCGTACTTAAAAGACCAACCTTGAAATACACGACTTAAGTTGCTTGCCAAACTTATAATGAACTTTGGTGCGATTTTATAGTCATAACGCATCCTGTATTCGAAAACGTCATGCGCATCAGCAAAGGGACAATCTGCTATAACAAAATCAACATCGTCGTACTTGGCTGCATATTGAAGTACAGTTGCACCACCAAGGGATTCACCCATAATACCAATTTTTATAGTATTATCACGTTTTCTCAGTGCATGAATTACCCTTCTTAAGTCTTCACTTTCAAAGTGCCCAAATGAGGTAAAACTCTTTGTGCTTAATCCATGGTTTCTATGATCGTATAGAAATACTGTATATCCTTTTTCTAAAAACATATTTGCATATTTTATACTTCCAGCAAGACTAAGAGTGTATCCATGACAAAGCACAACTGTTTTGTTGGTTTTGCCTTGAATCCTAAATCCATGAATTTGATGACCACCTTGACCAGGTATATACAGTTCAAGTTTATCAAGCGCATTAAAGGCTTCTATATCTATGTTGTTTTCTTTTACTTCAAACTCAAATGTATCTTCATATGACATTACATTTGGATACGTTGCTACTCTCATAAAGTAATAACTCACCCCAAATATGCCAACTAATAATAAACTCACTATTATGCCCATGACAACACTCCTAACTTTAACTAAGCTATCTATGCTGTAACTAGATTAGATGCGTACTAACTAATGTTAGTCGTTACTAAGATTATTACACCTAGGTTACCTAATTGCAATAGTCTGCAAGGAATGTATACACAATGGACACGGATTGTTTACAATTTTAGTACTTTATTTTCTAGCAGCCGGTTGTTGTTGAGTCACGCAGTGGATCATCCCCCCATCTGCATACAGATCACGGACCTCTATACCAACAACTTCCCTATTTGGATATGCATTTTGAATTATAGCATTAGCAACAGCATCATTTGGGTCGTCATAATTTGGAACTAAGACTACCTTATTTCCAACATAGAAGTTTAGATACGCTCCTTTAATTTTTTCTCCCTCCACTTCAACCACATTATGTTTCGTTTCAGGCAAGAACACAAACTCATACGGTTGGCCAAATGCATTTTTTGCAGTTAAGAGTTTTTTAGCGTCATCTTCGTCATCCAACTCAATTGGATCGAGGTTGTATTCTTCTGATGTAATAATGAGTGTCTCGTCTACAACTTTGATAATACCGTCAATATGATTATCAGTAATATCTTCACCAGCTACACCATCTAACCAGACAAAATTTGTAACACCATAGTATTTCATAAGGTAGTCTTCTATTTCCTCTAATGAATATTCAGGAGTCCTATTGTCGTTGTTCACACAACTTAGGGTTGAAAATAGGGTGCCTTTACCATCTAACTCAAGTGCGCCACCTTCCATAACCATATCAATATTGATAACATCCATACCTAGTGCATGACCCACTTTTCCTGGAATGGCGTTATCATTTGTATAAGGGGTCTTATTCCCCCATCCATTAAACTGCCAATTTTGGATAAGCAAATTATCGTCTTCATCAAAAACAAAGATTGGACCATTGTCTCTTGACCACACATCATCTGTAGGGAAAACGTAAAAATCTACACGGGTCATATCTACATTTGCATATTCTAAAGCCTCAATAATTGACTTTTTTTCCTTTTCATCATAAGCAATGATATGAACATTCTCCCCCTTTACCAGTGCACGCGTCATTTCAATCCAAATATGTTCATATGCTTCTTTGGTATGTTTGTAAGTATTGTCATGTGGCCATTGTAACCAAGTTCCTTCATGAAGATCATTTTCATGTGGGAAGAAGTAGACATCATTGACTTCTATATCAGTATTTGATTCATGTGTTGTTTTATCTTGTGTTGTTTTATCTTGTGCTGTTTCTTCATGAGTTGTTTTTTCTTGTATAGTCTCATCCATATGAGTTGCATCTGCATTTGTACATCCTATACTTGTAAGGGCAAGCGTTAATGTGATGCTCGCTGTTATAAGTTTTTTCATTTTCATTGTTGATCTCCTTAGTCTGATTCATAGTAAAACTGTTTATGACTAGAAAGTATCATATATGAAACCTGACACATATCTGCCAAAAGTGATATTTATTCACTTGCATCTTGCCTATAACTAAAGTTGTAGACTCCTAAACCCTTGCTGGAGCTTATTTGCACTAAAAAAGACAGCATAGGCTGTCCTTTGATATTTCTTAGTAATTCTTAGTTTTTATTCGTTATAGTCTCATCGCTAAGAACCATACTTACTAACTGGCTCCGGTTTGTTACATCTGTTTTCTTAAAAACATTATAAATGTGTGTTTTGACAGTACCTTCTGTAATAAACAATTCTGCACTTATTTCCTTGTTGGTTTTTCCATCCATAATACACTTTACAATCTCTTTTTGTCTTTGGGTTAATCCAAACTTCTCACTGAACATTAGTAGTTTGTCCTCTGAACTAAAAGTATTACTCACACTTTCAGTTTGTAATGTATTATGTTTTACATTCCCTTCAATCTTTTCACCAGACACTTCATTTAGATCTTCTGAATGAATCTTTCTTTGATGCGTATAAGACAGGTTCTTATATTGTTGAATTAAATATCTTGCACATACAAAACAAACGACCAATTTAATTAGGTCAAATGCTATATCCCTAATCACCAATTGCTCGATAAATGCTGGATACTGAAAATCTAAACCAAAGGATAATACACAAGCGTCAAGGATTCCAACAGCACATGCGAAAACAACTAGATCAGCCATTACTCTCTCATTAGGATTTTTCACATAATACTTTGCTGCTACATATAAAACCGATAGATAAAGTACTGTTGTAACAAGCACATCATAATAGGAAACCTCAATTACCTGTCCAACAGCAATCAGAGTTAATGGAATACATGCAAAAGCCCCTTTTTCAAGTTGTGTAAGTGGCGCATCGTAAATTTTGCTATAAATTAAACGAATAACAAATACAAAAGCAAAATACAAGACATCCATTATATATAAGATGAGGGTATGTGAACTACTCAAGCTCATTTGATTTAAAGCAAACTCTGAAAAGTAGATTAATCCATGGTCAATCACTAATACCCCTAAAAGAAGGACAATAAGTGTATTCACTGTGTCTTTTTTATTGTGGTTCAAAAAATAATAACCAGACATCAGACCAGCAAAAACTACTGTGAGTAATAAGTTATATATAAATAAAAGCGTATTCATTTCGACTCCAACTTCATGTTCATAGATTCATTTTCACATTCTAGGACAACTTGTGTTCACAAATCAAAGGTCCTAATTGAACTCATACAATAAAAACTGCTGAATGATATGAAATCACTCAGCAGTTAATATTATAATACCATATTTAACATGATGAAACCTAAATCTAAGTTAACAGGAAATCCTTAGTATACAAAATTACCATTTTTGAATACTGTAACTTCTTTACCATCTTTTGTAGTACCAATGATTTCAAGATCAGAAGTTCCAACCATAAAGTCAACATGTGTTAGTGAGTCGTTAGCTCCTTCAGCTTTTAGAGCTTCAAGATCCATTTCATCTCCACCTTCAACACAAATTGGATACGCTTTACCTAATGCAAAGTGGCAAGAAGCATTTTCATCAAAGAGTGTGTTGTAGAATAAAATGTTCTGGTTTGAAATTGGTGAGTCATAAGGTACAAGTGCAACTTCACCTAACCTCTTAGCACCTTCGTCAGTATCTAGTAGCTCTTTTAGTGTTTCATAACCTGTTTCAGCACTAAAATCTACAACTAAACCATCTTTAAATGTTAACTCGAACTTATCAACTAAGTTACCATTGTGGTTTAAAGGCATTGAACTTACGATTTTGCCATTTACACCATTTGCATGTGGAAGTGTGAAAACTTCTTCAGTTGGCATGTTAGCAATGAATGTGTAACCATTTTCGTGGTCGTCACCACCGCCGAACCAAAGGTGCTTTTCTGGTAGATCAACAACAACATCTGTACCAATGCTATTCTTATATCTTAGTTGTGCAAATTTATGACCATTAAGGAAGTTTAGACTCTTTTTAAGGTTGTTCTGGTGGTCAGTCCATGCTGCTACTGGATCTTCTTGGTCCACTCGAACCGCTTTAAAGATTGCGTCCCAAAGTTTTGCAACGGCTTCTTCTTCAGATACACCTGGGAATACTTTCTTTGCCCAAGGAATTGTTGGAATAGATGCAACGCACCAAACATTCTTATTCGACATAAGCATAGATCTGTATGTATTTAAAGCTGTACTTAATGTCTTGTTTTGTTTAGCAATACGCTTAGGATCTACATCTTTCATAAGTTCTGGGTCAGAAGCAGCGATTCTTAAAAATGCAGCACCTTTTTTAGCGTATCCTTCAAGATATGGAACAATCCATTCTGGTACTTCTTCAAACACAGCTTCTGATGCTCTGTTGTAACGAATGCGGTCTGACTGCTCGTCTACCCAACGAACAATAACCTCTTTAGCACCTGCATCATAAGCTTTTTCAGTTACAATACGTGCAAACTCAGCACATTCGATTGGTGTTGTAACAACAAGTAACTGATCCTTTTGTACATTAATACCTGTACGAACAAGTAAATCAGCGTATTTCTCCAGCATAATTCTTTCCATGATATTTCCCCCTTTATAATTTCCTATGTAAATTATACATATATGAAGTCCACTTTTTAAGGGATTTAGTCGAAATTTATGAATCATTACAAAATGTTAAGAACATTCCTACTTATAGGAAAAACATATATTCCATATTTTTTAATGACGAAAGTTGATTTTAAAGATTATTAAAGAGATCTGCAAAAAGGCTTGATTTTTTATACAACGTTATGTATAATTATTCTAATTTATGAATACTTAATTTCTATTCTACCAAAGGAGGTGTCTTATGCACGCAAAAGTACTTGACCATCAATATGTTATTTCCAGTAATCCCGATGACATTCAATTAGGTGATGTCTGTCGACTGCTTTGGGGTGTGCATTGGGCAGCTAACAGGCCTGAACATATTATTCAAAAATCAATCGAAAACTCTAACTGCTTTGGCATATTTGACGGTCAAAAACAGATAGGGTTTGCCCGTGTAATAACCGATTTTGCTACATTTGCTTATATAAGTGATGTGGTTATAGACAGCAATTACAGAGGACAAAAGTTAGGATATTGGCTTATTAACCATATACTAAGCCACCACACCTTTTACCATGTAAGCCAGTGGCGTCTTAAGACAACCTACGCACATAAGTTTTACAAACGTTTCGGGTTTAAACCTTTGGAGTATCCTGAAAAGTTTTTAGAAATACTGAAGAGTGAACCTATATCTTGACCAGTTCTTCCAAGTATACGTATCAATTCTAAGTAGTATGCATAAAGTTGTGTGCTTTAAGAAACATACTTACTGATTACTAATAAAATAATTGATTATAAACAGTTAAAAAGCATCAAGGTCTATTAAGACCTTTGATGCTTTTTTAGTTTTTTATGAAGCCTGAGTTAGAGGCTGAACCTCTGAAACATAACCCTCATCTACTTCTGATTTCTTAAATACTGGATATAGGAGTACACCCGCTGTAAATGCAGAAGCAATATCTGAAATAGGTGTTGCCAGCCATACACCATTTAGTCCTAAAAACTGAGGAATAATAAGTGTAATTGGAATTAAAAATAGGAACTGTCTTGATGCACCCAGAATAAGTGCCTTACGACTTTCAGCTATGGACTGGAAATATGCAGTACCTAATAAAGTAATAGGTACCAGTGGTAGTCCAACCACAAATAATCTAAGGCCATTAACTGCTACATTCATTGTCTCCGAACTTGGATCTAAAAACATAGACATAAGTGTTTCAGGGAAGACTTGTAACAGGATGCAAACAATCGTTGAGAATATAACACCAACACTTATAGACAGTTTAATAGTACTTCTTACACGCCCATGTTTTCCAGCACCATGGTTATATCCAACAATCGGCTGCATCCCCTGTTGAATACCCATGAGTGGCATAATAAATATTGTGAATAGGCTGTTGATCGCTCCCATTGAAGTGATTGCAGCTAGATCTCCATAAGTAATTAAGGATCTATTTAATATTAACATAGCAGCGCTTGTACCCACTGTTGATAAAAATGTTGTAAATCCAACAGACATCATCTGTCTAACCAACTTAAAGTCTAAAACAAAAGACGAACGGTCCAGTTTAAGTGTTGCTTTACCTCTTATAAAGTACTGAGATAGAATAACAAAACCAATAAACTGACCAATAATTGTTGCAAATGCCGCCCCTTGAACACCCCAACCCAATTGGGCAATAAAGACATAATCCAGAACAATGTTAACAATGGCTGCTGTTAACATGGACACCATAGCTAAAATAGGTTGACCTTCTGAGCGTACAATGCCATTTAAACTATAAGAAACCAGTTGAAAGACGATGCCAATCAAAATAATAGACATATAATCTGAAGCGAACGGCATTGTAACAGCATCTGCCCCGAAAAAGGCTAAAAGACTGTCTAAATTTAAGTAAGCCAAAAGAGATATAAATATAGCAGTTCCAGAAGCAAGTCCAAGCATGTTCCCAAACACCTTATTTGCACCGGTTTTATTATTTTCTCCAAGTTTTATACTTACAAGTGAAGCACCACCTACACCAATCAGTCCTGCAAATGCAAAGATGACCATCATCGCAGGAAAAACAATTGTAAGTCCCGCCAGTGCACCCTCACCTGCATACTGACCTATAAATATTCTGTCTACTACATTATATATAGCGTTTACCATCATAGCGATGACTGCCGGTATAGAATACGAAGCCAAAAGTTTGCCTATTGGCTCACTCCCTAATTTTTTTGTATTATCCATTTGACTCTCCTTTATTTATAAACAACATTCTTATATTAGTTTGATTTCTAACCATATTCAGAGTTTATAGCATTCGGATAACATTGTCAATTAGTTTGATTTCTAATTAATATTTTGTTAACAATTTTAAAAAATAATCTTATGTTATAATTAGTTTAGAGTATTAAAGTAAACTATTAGGAGATCGTCATGTTTAAAAAACGCAGACATTTAGAACCTGAATCGGAGCTGTTAAGAAAACTTTTTGAAATAAAACCTAAAATGGAAGATGTATTTTTTGTGAGTTTTTTTAAAAATAGACCCAATGATCTTCAGTTAAACAAAACACACACCAGAACCATCATGGCCCTCTTTTATATGGGTGCTGTACCCATGAGTGAAATTAGTCAAAAGCTTGGCCTTGAAAAAGGTTCTTTTACACCAGTAGCTAAAAAACTTATTAGTATTGGACTCGTTCAAAAAACTAAATCCGAAGAAGATGGCCGTATTAGTCTACTATCATTAACTGATGAAGGTGAAAATTTTGCTAACAATTTAAGAGTGGATCACCACACTCATATGCAGTCTCAACTTGATCAATTAACCGGTGAAGAACAGAAAAAATTTGATGAAGCTATTGGAACAGTTCTGAACATGCTCGATAAAATCGACACGAACTAATTCTGTGGCCTATTTTAGCTTCCTGCACTGAGTGTTATTCATTTGAATATTATTCATTTGAGTATTATTCATCTAAATTCTATAAATTTATAAACACAATTAAAGCCACAAAGAGTCTTTTGATATAGTCCCCTAGTAGTAGACAGTTGAAATATAACAACTTTTACTATTAGGGGACCATATCATCTTTTACTCTTCGTGGCTTTTCGTTAAGCTACAAGTTCATTTTTGATGAACAATAACTCAA
>Ga0070725_10000710_pt1 | contig 21209 bp, 14 predicted proteins | sample tdDd002_FD_69781 | JGI IMG/M metagenome (GOLD analysis project Ga0070725, IMG submission 69781) | Marine sediment microbial communities from the Atlantic coast under amendment with organic carbon and nitrate - tdDd00.2 | ecosystem: Environmental > Aquatic > Marine > Coastal > Sediment | place... | reverse complement strand
AATACCACTCACCTTTTACCAAATCGGTATAAGAGGCGTCAAATATATACCCTTCTGCCATATCCTTAAGGCCATATAACTGAGATAGAATAACAGTAAATTCTGCTCTAGTTAGCACCCCTTCTTCATTATAACCTTCTCCATTACCTGAAATAACGCCATACCTAGCCAATTCCTCAGTTTCTACTGACTCTGCAGATACTGGTATAATAGCCCCTAGCATTATCACCATTGCTAAAACTAAAGAGAAAAACCTCTTCATATTAAAATCCTCCTTAAATATGTAACCGTTAATAATAGTATTACCAACATGACCTTTATTAACATTAATAGATACTATAAACTAAACTATATATAAATTATAGCATCTGTGATTGATATGTTATACGAAATTCTTAACAGCTTATTTTCTTTGTAATAATTAACCATAAACATTAAAAGAAACTATTGAAACAAACGAAAAAAACACCATCCTTTTTAATTAGATGGTGTATTTCTGAGTAATTATATTAACATATTTTACAATTGACTATTTAAGGTTTATTAAGTCAATTCTTGCTGAATTATATGATACGATAGACTCTATTACTGCATATTCAGCCTTTAACTTTGATTCTTCAGCTTTTCTTAAATCCTCTTCATTAACTAAACCTAATTCGTACCTTAATTCTGTTTCCTCATATAATTTTTCGTTCAATTCAAGTTGCTTTTGACTTAAAACATAAGAGTCATGAGTATTTAAGTATTTATTATATGCTGTTTTTAAAGCAACTTCATAAGATTTCATAGCATCATTTAAATTGATTTCTGCAATCATCTGATCATATAATGCTAATTTATACTCTTTATTTTCTTCTAGATATTTAGAAGCATATAAGTTAAACTCAATTGTTTTAGACTCTAAAAGAACTGTTTTCTCATAAATAGCTGGATATTCGCTTTGATTCTCTGCATACATTTTTTCAACATCAAATGATGTAAAATTCATGGCTTTGATCTCATCTTCTAAATTTAAAGGCGCATCTAAAGTATTACCGATGAGGTGATTGATTTCAATAATCAACGCTTGCAACGAAGCTTCCAGTTCTATTACTTTCATTTCTTGTGATTGAACTTCAATCTTTTTATTAACTAAATCGGTCGATGTAGCAACACCCTTAGATACTTTAATTTCCATATTACTTAAGTAATAATTAAGATTCTCTAATAAAATTTCATTTAGGGCTAATTCCTCTTGTAGCAACAAATATTCCATTCCTTTTTTATAAACATCATTTTCTAAATCAGTTGCAGTTTTTTCTAAAGCTTTCTCAGCTTTCCAAACTTCCATAGCCGCAACAATAGGGTCTGACTGGATCTTGATTTGATTCTTTATATAAGTAACTCTATCCCCTCCAGTCTGACTAGCATTAAATATCTCGTCCTCTACTTCTTCTAAATCCAATTTCTTATTTTCTAAAGTTAAAGCTTTTGAATCAATAGTCAAACTGTTTTCTACTGCAACATCTCCTAAAGAATTCAAGTCAAGGAATTCAACGATTTCATCACCAAATACAATCGTACTCATAACCAAAGTTAAAGAGATGATTCCTATTAATAGTTTTTTCATTACATACCACCTCCATAAGCGGGTCCTAAGAATGTTGCATTATGAAGTTCATAATGCTTCGAATTGTAAGAGTATATCATAACATCTAAATTATTTTTTATGTTTGTAATCGCAAATTCTAACTCTTTAATTGCACTTTCAGTCAGATAACCTTGATTCACTTGAGCCATCAGATCTGCATAATCACTTTCCTGTAATTGGAGTGTATTCTGCAACTGGTTAATTTGTTGTGACATAATTTCAATATCGCTAATTGCGCTATAAATTTCTTCAGTAATTTCCAGTTTCATTAATTCTAATTCTAATTTTAATCTAGCTTCCTCTATCAAAGCATCTTGTTGAGCTTTATAATTTGAATAAGAAGATGAAAAATTACCATAATTATAGAAATCAGCAATTGTAGCTTGTAACTCAATTTGATTTTCCAAATCTACAATTTCAAATCGATATTCTAACGCATACTCCAAATAGTATGAAGGATCTTTTAACTCATTGTTAACTTTCTCTTCACGTTTGATGTCATAAGTCTTATCTAAGTCGTAACCAGCAAACTTATTAAGGTTAAGATAACTTTCTTCTAATGACCTTTCAGCTTTATCCATAGCGCTTTGCATTTCAAAGAATTTGACTTCCGATTTAAGCAAATCCATTTTGCTAAATTGACCTAAGTCATATTTTAGCTGGGCATTTTCATATTCATTCTTGTAGAATTCATATTTTTCAACAGCCAATTCATAACCATCTAGAGATGAAATAACACCCATCGATAGTTGTCTCACTAGAACTTCAAATGAGTTTTCAGTCAATTCTTGATTATTTTTCAACGTATCATAACCATATTTAACCTGCAACGGAACGATGTCCCTGACATACATCAATTGTGATATAGTTTCACTACTAATTGAAAATGGTAAATCCTTCAAATCTTCAATCCGGTTTCCCATCGACTTTGAGTTTAACTCAGCTTTATATACATCAATAGCCATTTTAAGTACATTTAAGTCCAAAACTTCTAAAGTAGAATTGTCTTCAGATACGTCTTCTTTTAACTCAAAATAACTTACGTCTGCATATATTACCGAAGTTAAGCTTAAAGTAAATATTAAGATTAAAATTAACGTCTTATTTAACTTCATATTATACCTCCATTATTCTTATGTATAATATATCATAACAATCAACCAATATTTAATATTATGTTCTAATTTAATGATTTTTTAATTGCAAATTAAAAAAAACTTAAACTACTTAGATATTCTTAATTTAATTTAAATATTTTTCTAAGTTTTAATTACATAAATAAACTCCTCCTATGATAAGCTTCTGATTCTGAACGATAATACAAAAAAATCTGATACCTTCATAAAATGTTTAAGCACTCTGTACCACACATAAACGAGCTCCTTTTACCAAACATCTACAACCACAAACTATCCTCAAATCAACTTGAAAATATTTGTACAAAAAAAATAGCCAAAGATTAATGCATCCTCGGCTAATTATATTATATATAATAATTTTCAAGTTGTTTCACTATTTCACTAGCAGTATTTCCACTACCAAAATAATCTTTTTGTGCATCTTCCAAAACCGTTGAATTAATAGAATCAATTATCTCCTTTTCATCTATTGAGCACAATCTATTCCAATTTCCATTTAACGTTTCAACCCACTCAGTTTGTTCTCTCAATGTAATACATTGCTTCTCCATAAAAAAGGCTTCTTTTTGTAGACCACCAGAATCTGTTATTACCTTTATACAATTTTCCAAAAGAATAAGCATCTCAAAGTAACTAACAGGATCAATGACAACTACATTCTTCAGATTTAATTGAAGTTTATCTACTATTTTTTTTGTTCTTGGATGCAAAGGAAGTACCACTTTCTTGTTTAACGTTTCAAATGCATTCAAAATTGTTTCAATTTTCTCAGATACTTGTGTATTTTCTGCACGATGTAATGTAGATAAGTAAAATTCATCAGTACCTATATTATACTTATCGATAATATCATTTAAAGAAGTGGTCTCTTTTGCTAACACTTTATAATAAAGAACAGTATCCATCATAATATCTCCAACGTTCTTTACGCCTTCTCTGATACCCTCTTTCTCTAAATTAATAACTGCTGTGTCTGTTGGGCATAAAAGTAATTTTGAGATATGGTCTGTTAAAATCCTATTTTGTTCTTCGGGCATCTCTTTATTATAACTTCTTAAACCAGCTTCTACATGAAAAACTGGAATTAATAACTTACTAGCAGCAAGTGCACCAGCAAGCGTTGAATTGGTATCACCATAAACAATCACTCCATCTGGTTTTTCATTAATAATGACTTCTTCAATGTCTTTTAACATAATACCAGTCTGTGCACCATGACTACCAGAACCGATATTTAGATTGTAATCCGGTTTTGGAATTTGCAATTCTGAGAAAAATATGTCAGACATATTGTGATCATAATGTTGTCCCGTGTGGATGAGTATTTCCTTATGTGTCTTTCGTAATTCTCTTGATAAAGCTGCTGCTTTAACAAATTGTGGTCTAGCGCCTACTATACTAACGAATTTCATTATTATACCCCTTCTTTATCTTCCGTATGTCTTAGATGTTTTAAACCTTTATATAAATCCATTTTTGGCCAATCTTCAGTATATTGTTTCCACTTTACTGCATAGTCTCTAAAAACTTCATATCCGGTTTCGTCATACAACTGTTCCAAGTTCAATATATGTATATAGTGATATACATTATAATTATTACCTCTTATTAATTTCAAGAAATTTGTTGGATACGCGGTTAAACCTATCCCTTTAAAATCGAGAGATGCTTCAACATGATTCTCACCACTTAGTAGTTTAAATTCATTGACTTCCTCCCAATTGCAGTTCACCTGTGAACTCGAAAGCGGATTATAAACACCCTTATAAACATATAACTTCATAGTACAATCAGTATCACATTTACAGCTAAAGCTCAATGAATTTGTCTGAGGATATGTTATTCTTGACGTTAACACATTTAATCTTAATTGATTCTTCTTTATAAAAGTTTTAGTATCTAGCGTATTCATGTCATTGTCAAAAGCATAATTCTTATATCTATTTCTTTCCTTCTTATCTACATTTAGATCAACTTCAACCGTTTCATGACCCGGATAGAGCATCTCTACTTTTGACACTTCAATAGCATTTTTCTTTTTATTGCTAAACATTAATTTAACATATGTAAACCCCGTTAACGCGTATCTGCTATTCTTATATTCCTCACAATCAAATAAGTGAAGTACTTCGCTCAAGCTAGAGGCAGATCGGTCGAATAACTCTTTGGCTTTAGGATTTTTTGATAGTTTATAGTACTTCAATACGTTTAATAAACTTGTCTGCCAACCATTAAGAATGAAATCATTCGGCTCGTTAGGAAATTCTTCAATACTTACCTTTTTATCTCCCCATTCATACAAAACTCCATTCTGTTTTACTGGGATTAATAAGCTTTTAAAGCAGTTATTTGCCGCTTCTTGAAATCTTTCTTCTTTAACTATTTTGTATAAGTTCATTAATTCAATAGCATAATAACTCTGAGTCAATGCAGAAATATGATCCTTATATCCTCTAGATATGTATTCACCTTTTTTATATTCAAAAAAATAACAATCGTTTACTTTTTCCATCATTCTAATCGCAATATCAGCAACCTTAACTGCTGCATCAATATAAACCGTATCGTTAGTTCTTTTATATTCTTTAATCCAATCCTTTATAACATAAATCCCATAAATTGGATTGATATCACTCTTCTGAGTGCCATCCTTAATGGGAAATCCTTCTTTATTGAAAACAATCTTGTAATAACTTTGTACCCTTAACTGTTGTTTTGAAAAAGGTGGGTAATTTATACCATCCAAATTTATCCTCCTTTATTAAAAATGCATCATATCATTGTTGAATCGATATCTATAAGATCTTCGCTATACTCTTCAAATAGTTCACTTATTGTACACTCGTCTGACTGATGAATCATAAGCGACTCCGACATATTGATCATATAATCAGAATATGTACCGCTAATTCCAGACGGGCGCATAATAATAAATATCAACTCTTTTTCGGAAAACATCTTTAAAATATTTTGCCTTTCATGGCTCTGAAAACATCTTATTAAATCTTCATCAATTGCAACAATCTTTGACTCTTTAATATATAATGCTGATAGCATTATCAATGCTCTTAGTTGTTTGCTCTTCAAACTAAATATATCTTTAGCAGATTTGCTCGAATAATCTTCTTTAGTTAATTGTGATGCTATATGCCCTAATCCTAACTTCAATGCTATTTCATACAAGTCCATATTACACTCTGACTTAAATTTAGATTGATTAAACAAGCTCTCAATTGAAGAGTTGTCATCAAAAATCTGTGAGTCGATGTAAATGAATTGTATTTCTGGATCAGGTTCCAAGTTAAGATTATTACGATTGATAATCTCATTAATAACTTTGTTGAATAATAATCTTCCTAAAACAACACTTGATCTTATTTCAACAACTTTAATATTCTCAAGTGACTTACTCCGATCATTTTTAGTTTTAGATAAACTTTCATCATTTACAAATTGGAAATATCTCTTATAGTTAGAATAAAACCTATTAATACTTGTGAAGTAACTCGTTACTTTTTTTATATTTGAGTGTGCATATCTTAGAGCAATAATATATGTTGTTAAGGCAATCCAATCAAAGTTATTCATTCCTGAACGAGCAGTATAAGTAATAACAACGATACATAAGCATAGAGCTAGTAGAATATTTAGTACATATATGTTCTCCTCCGTTACTCTTAGCCTTTTCTCATAATGATTAATGTTCTGTACATAAATCGGCTCTTCAACAATTTTTTCATAATACTCCTGCTCAGTATTTTGATAAAAGAACGGAATTTTATCAACTTTTCTTAATTTCCCAGTTAAATCAACTGCTGATTTTTTTGCACTTTCTTCCATTTTTCTCGCTGCGCCAGCACCTTGAATATTAATTTTATAAGCAATAACCAAATATCCTATCAAAGGTATCAACAATAATATAGTCAACTGAGTATCTAACCTTATTAACGCTATAGTTGCAACAAGTACAGTAAGCAATGGCACGATAGTTTTTATTAAGTACTTAACAATTAATCCACTGATTCTAGAATCGGATTTAGCAAGTTTTATAACCTTTGACTCCACAGTATTTTTAAAATCATTATCATTAAATCCTTCAGAGAGAATTTTATTCACCACTCTCTTAAAACATAATTCCTCATATTTACTACCTACGCTAAGAATATTAATTCTTGACCTATATATTAATAAACTAGAAGATATATATAGTATCATAATTACAAAAGAAACTAGAATAACTATAGCTGATTCACTTAAATTCAATGATGGAAGAAGAAATTCTAGGGCTTCATTTGCTTTCTCTATTGATGTTTCAAATTGCAACAAAACCCCAATTGAACTTACTTGTAATGAAAGACCAAAGAATTCGAATAACAGAGACTTCACAATTATATATTTATAATGCGAAACGACTTCACTCATAAAAAAGTGTAGTAATCGATAATATCTCTTCATTGTATTGATAAAACTTTTTATTTTCATTACACCACCTTATTCTTAAGCATTTGATCTGTAATTAATTTAAATTCATTAATAATTTAGTTGGAATCACTACAAGTTAACCCAAAAGTTTGCCAATCCATCCAAAATATGCATGTCATCTCTTGGTGAGATGTTGCTTTGAAGATAATTTGAGTACTTCTCTAAGATATCTTTAACCAACAAAAAGGAGATTCTTCTCCAGTAATCAGGATGATTGGAAGTTTTCATAAGTTTACTAGTAAATACCAACACTTCGCCAAGACTCCAAATTCGAGCACCTTTATCATAAACAACATAATACTTCTCATCAGAAAGGTAATTCAAAGAGTACGCATTCACTTTACTAACCAATTTAATACTGTCATCAAAAGTCAACGTATCCAGCTTATCGTGGAACTTACCGTCAGAGTAAAAGGAATTAATCACATCAAAGCCTACTCTTTCAACAACATCAATTGGATACTTTTCCAACAGTGAATTTAGAATATAGAATTGATGTAATAGATCAACACGATTATTAACCGCACTATATCTCCAACCATATGGAGCTTCATACAGTGATTTGATATATTCAAGAGTATTCAGAGATATAGAAGCATCTTTTATAAGCCCTTCTTTAGATGAGACATACATCATTGCAGCCCAATAGGCAACTGCATTATAATTGTACTCTATTGTATTTTCAGAGAATTGCGGAAGTACAATTATCTTTTTTTTATTATTTACAAGCTTAAAATATGGATACTCGTTCAAATAATTTACTGTACGTTTCACCAACTCTAACGGCATATATTCTTGATTATCAAGTAAACCTTTCAGTACGATTGAACTAGTAATCAAATATGGTTCTTTTGCTTTTATGCTTTTATATTTAAAGTTTAATCCCCAAGCGGCATGTTCATCATTTTTAATAGATGAACTCTTTTCCAGTCGCTTAATAGCTCTACTTACCCTTAATTGATAAAATTCCTTCGAAACTTTCTTATTACTGAACAAGACACTCAACGCGGACAAGTACTTGCCATCAGCCATGGGGTGGTTCATTTCCTCATTGAAATACTGATCGATACCGACTCCACGATTTTCTTCATATTTATTAATAATATTAAATATCATTTTTTTTACTTGTAGAGCTGTACTTTCATTTTTCTGAGCGTTGATTTGTTACACCCCCTTATAGATTTCTTTCAAAACAACTGACTGAACATCCCAATTCAGCATTTCACTAGCTTTAAGAGAATTCACACTTCGTTTTGACAATTCCATTTTATCTTTAAGCACTTTGTTTATCGCTTCTGCTATTTCTTCTGGTTTCTCAGGATCAAATGTACATCCTAATTCATAACCTTCAACTATCTTTGATAGTTCAGGGAAATTACTACAAATAATCGGCAAGCCAGCGCCAATGTACTCAAATAATTTATTTGGACACGAATAATAATTGTTTAATCCAACAAACTGATATGGTATAACACCTAAGTCAGCTGAAGAAGACCAATATAACAAGTCATTTTGCGGAGCGGGAGGGATAAAAACAACCTTTCCACTCAGTTCTAATTTAGTTACCCATGCTCTTAATTCATCTTCTATCTTTCCCCAACCCATCATAACTAGTACACCATTATCTACATATTTCATAGACTCAATTAGGTTAAACAATCCCCTGTTAACTGAAAATCCACCTTGATATAGAATTACTGGTTGCTCTTCACTTATGTCAGTCGCATTTCGAATCAAATTGTATTTTTCTTTAAGAATTATTGGAGGTGGACAGTTCATTAGAATATCAGGTCTTTCAACGTTATACCTTTCAACTAATTCCTCTGCGATAGAATCACAAACTGTAATTACCTTATCTGCACTTTTAATTAATTTCTTTTCTAGTATTGCGTATATTTTTTTCTCTACTCGTTTTGTATTACTGGTTTCAGTATATAATTCATGAGAATCATAAATCAAGATACCTTTATTTTTCTTTTTCAAGTAATGACCTATAGGAAGAGTGTTCAGGTCGTGACAATGATATACATCATAACTCTCATCCTTCATAAGTTTGTATGCTTTAATGTAAAAGTCTATAAAACTCAAAGGCTTATGGAATAGAAGCAAAAATTTTCTTAAGCTGTTATAAACTTTATTTTTATTCTTCTTAAATGAACGGATAATAAATTTTCTCACTTCATTTTTAAATCGGAATATTTTTCTTTTTCGTAAGATGCTCTTCTTATTATGCTTTTGCTTGGTACGTTTTATTTTTTTTCCTAATTCTACTTTTCTTCGATTATACTTGCTTTTATTTAGCGATGTAGCCCAAACATAACCATATGCTATATAGATGATCAAAGCTAGAATCGTTTTACTTACACCATTAAATAAGAATGAAAGGGATTTTACCAATCCCTGCCAAATCAAATGAAAAATAGAAAAAGCTAACATTAATATCAGTCCTAATACACCAATTGCCCAAATTGGTGATAAGAAAATATATGCAATAGTCATTTTAATTTTAAAATCTTTAATAGGCAACAAAATATAACTCGCGAGCTTTTTCATATACATTGCTACATTTTGAAGAGCATTATTTTTTTTCTTATCAGTATTTGAGTTACTACTTGAATAAAACACCTTCTTCATTAATGCCATGAATCTATAGTGTATAGGGTTTCTTTGTATTCTAATAATGTTATAGCCATCTCTTTTTTCTGAAGCAACAGTATCTTTGTCAAGTACTGCTACAACATCTACTGAATACCCTGAATCTACTAGTGTCTTGGCTTCTTTCATAACTCTTGCATCACGCGTAAAATTGTTATATACAAACATTAGTATCTTTTTTTTCATAATCATCCCTTTTGATATGCTTTCAGTATTATCTTTACAGCCTCAATACCATCCTCACCAGAAATATATGGTTTCTTATCTTCTTTTACTGCTCTTATGAAATCTTCGAATAATGGAGTATGACCATTACCATAAACACTATCAATCTCTCCATTAAGTGAGTCTTTCATTATTTTCTCTTCTGATTCAGTTGCATCTGCAAATCTCCAGCTTTCCAACTTGTTGACAGCTAATCCACCTATCTTAACAGTACCTTTTTCACCAAGAATTGTTAATGTTTCCTCTAAGTTAGTTGGAAATACTGCAGTTGTTCCTTCAACATTTCCAATAGATCCGTTTCCGAATCGTACCTGAACACTACCGTAATCTTCCATTTCTATAAACGGATGATCAAAGTTATCTAACATCGAATTAACTTTTGTTGGATTACCACCCAGCATCCACTGTAACAAATCAATATTGTGTATACATTGATTCATTAAGCAACCTCCGTCAAGAGATTTAGTTCCTCTCCAAGGAGCTTGTTTATAATAATTTTCATTTCGATTCCATAAAATTCTAGCATTTCCTGCGTACAGTTTACCAAATCTACCATCTTCAATGGCTTTTCTCAAGGCTTGAATAGGAGGATTAAAACGATTTTGGTGGCAAACAGCTAATTTTAAATTATTCTTCTTAGCAACAGCTATCATCTTTTCTGAACCTTCAATAGTCATAGCCATTGGTTTTTCAACGATGACATGTATACCAGCTTCTAATGCTGCAATACATATATCTTCATGATACCCACTTTCAGTAGCAATCGTTACAACATCAATTTCTTCATTTACAAACATTTCTTGATATGAAGTGTAAGTATTAACATTATTATCACACGACTTTAAATACTCCATTTTTTTTTCTGCTGCTCTATCTTCAAGAACATCACATGTTGCAACAAGAGTACAAGCATCTTTATTTTCAACAATACCTTGGACATGTTTATATGATATTCTTCCACATCCAATAATCGCAAATTTCATTTTATTCATAGCAACTCCTATAATTTCACAATTTTTTCTCTGTTATTTTTAACTAGTTTTGTCGCATTCTTTGCATCAAATAACAATTGAGCAGAATCTACAATTAATTGATAATCATACTCTGAATGACTAGTTGTAATAACGACAATATCATGTTGCTCCATCTCTTCTTTTGTTAACTCAACTGACTTGTATTCAACACCTTTGTGAGAGAATGAAGGTATAAAAGGATCGTTATATGAAACTTTTGCGCCGTTTAGAGATAAGTGTTCAATAACATCTAAAGCAGGTGATTCTCTTAAATCATCTATATCTTGCTTGTATGCAACACCACATAATAATACTTTTGATCCATTCATTGGTTTTTTACTACCATTTAGTAATTTCATAATACGTTCTACAGTATATTCCGGCATATAATTATTAATTTCAGCTGAAACTTCAATTAATCTAGTATGATAGTTATATTCACGCGCTTTCCATGTTAAATAGAAAGGATCAATTGGAATACAATGTCCACCTAAGCCTGGACCTGGATAAAACGCTTGAAATCCATATGGTTTACTTTTCGCAGCATCAATTACTTCCCATACATCAATGCCCATTTTATCACACAATATCGCCATTTCATTAGCAAGTCCAATATTGATGTTTCTGTAAGTATTTTCAAGAATTTTTTCCATTTCAGCAACAGCTGGCGATGAAACTTTAACAACTTCACCTTTAAGTACATTAGAATATATAGCAGCAGCAACTTCAGTACATTTATCTGTAACTCCTCCTACTACTTTAGGCGTATTGCTTGTGTTATAAATCTTATTTCCTGGATCTACTCTCTCAGGTGAAAACGCTAAAAAGAAATCTTTCCCACATACCATGCCATTGGCTTCCAGTAAAGGCTTTATAACCTCTTCTGTTGTGCCTGGGTAAGTTGTACTTTCAAGTACAACTAAAGTACCTTTCGACATATATTTTGCAATTAATTTAGTTGATGAAGTTACATATGTAATATCTGGTTGATGATGCTCATCTAAAGGTGTAGGAACACAAATAGCAATCATATCCGCATCTTTAACAAGAGAATAATCTGTTGTAGCAGTTAACATCTTATTTGAAACTACTTCTGTTAATTCACCGTCTACAATATCACCAATATAATTCTCGCCTTTATTTACCAATTCAACTTTATCAGCCTGAACATCTAGCCCGATTACTTTATATCCCGCTTTTGCCTTTTCAACTGATAATGGTAGACCTACATAACCTAATCCAACAACTGCTACTACTGCTTCTCTATCATTTATTTTTTTCATTAATTCATTATACATATATAAGCTCCTTAAATTTGTTTAACAGTATCCCCATCTTTTACATATAAATCACCACAAGAACATTTTGATTTGTTATTGTGAAAGTCTAACTTTTCTCCACACTGGCACATATAACCTTTAATTGTCGCAGGTACTCCATAAACAATAGCATAATCAGGTATACTTTTCGTTACAACTGCCCCTGAACCAACAAATGCGTATTTTCCAATATCATAGCCACAAACTATTGTTGCATTAGCACCAATAGATGCTCCTTTTTTTACTACTGTTTTTTTATATTCTGATTTCCTGTTAACGTGACTTCGTGGATTTATAACATTTGTGAAGACACATGAAGGGCCTAAAAAAACATCGTCTTCACAGGTTACTCCGGTATAAACAGATACATTATTTTGGATTTTAACATTCTTACCTAAAATAACACCAGATGAAATCACAACATTTTGACCGATATTGCACTTTTCGCCTATTACTGAATCCTTCATAATATGAGAAAAATGCCATATTTTTGTATCTTTCCCGATACTGCATGGTTCATCAACATATGAAGACTCGTGTACATAATACTCTTTCATTTATATCTCCTTTAAAACATTGATAATATAGTTTTGTTCTTCTATTGTCATTTCAGGGAATATTGGTATAGCGAATGTTCGTTCCGAAAGATACTCGGATACTGGGAAATCACCTTTTTTATACCCTAAATGTTCAAACACCTTTTGTAAATGTAACGGTACTGGATAATAAACACCTGTGCTAATTCCTTTTCCAGTTAACTTTTGAATATCATCATGTCTTGTTTCACTTTGAATAACATAAAGATGATATATAGTTTTAACATGGTTTGAAATTGTAGGTAATTTAAATTTACTGCTTTCCAATGTAGCATTATATCGCTCAGCTAAATCTCTTCTCTTTTGGTTGAACTCATCCAGGTAATTAAATTTTATATTCAGTATTCCAGCTTGAATCGCATCTAACCTTGAGTTAAATCCTACAAGATAGTTAAAATACTTCGTTACTGATTGACCATCGTCTTCAATATTATTTAAGAAATTATAAGCGATTTTCCCAGTTTGACCACTACCATGGTTTCGTAAAGCTTTAAGAACAGTTGCATACTCATCAGAATTTGTAACAACCATTCCACCATCACCAAAAGCACCTAAATTTTTAGTTGGGAAGAATGAAAATGTTCCAAAATCGCCAAATGATCCTACCTTTTGATTTTTATATTCTGCTCCAATTCCTTGAGCAACATCTTCTATAATTCGAAGATCGTATTTCTCAGCAATTTCCATTATCGCATCCATCTCACATGGTTGCCCAAAAATATGAACAGGTATAATCGCTTTTGTTTTCGTATTGATTTTTTCTTCAATTTTTTCAACATCTATGTTGAATGTATTTGGATCCACATCAATAAAAACTGGTTTCGCGCCTACATTTGCAATAGCCTCAGCTGTTGCATAATAAGTGAAAGTGGTAGTAATTACTTCGTCTCCACTTCCAATACCAGCTGCCAATAATGATAATACAAGAGCATCTGTACCATTACCACAGCTAATCGCATGTTTAACACCGATATATTCTGCAATTTTCATTTCTAACTCTTCTACTTCTGGACCCATGATATAACCACCACTAGCCATAATATCAGATACTTTATTCTGTATACTATCTCCAAACTTCTCGTATTCTCTTTTTAAATCAAGTAATGGAATATTCATTTTAAACTCCTTCAATAACATCTATTAGTTTATTTACTAGTACTTCGATAGAGAAATTTCTTGTAATCTCTAACTTCATCCTGTCAACATCAGACTCAAAATTCCTCAGACGTTCCAAATCATCTATACTAAGATCTGTAATTCGTTTTACTGAAATACCTGAATCTGTTTCATTGACTAAATTATTAAGTGGCTTTCCTATAAAAAGTATTGGTTTACCAGTAAAAATATACTCAGGAAGTTTATTTAAACTAATTCCATACTTTGAATACAACTCTAAATCTTTCAAGGCAATAAGGAGGATGTCAGCCTCATCATATAATGACGGCATATACTTTTTTTCAATACTTGGATGAAATATGAAATTATCTAATCCGCGTTTATTAGATGATTGAATAAACTCCTCTTTTTGAGGTCCATCTCCAATAAAGCATAATTGGTAGTCATTCATCTTACCTGAATTCTTTATTATTTCACCTAGCTCTAAAAAAGAATCTAGATCATTTGCCACACCATGGTGACCAGCATACAATATCTTAGTCACATTTGAAAACTCAAAATCATATTTCTCTTTATAAGAGAAATTCTTATGGTTAATCCCATAAAGTTCAGTATCAATTCCATTGCTAATATGACTAATTGGTTTTTTTTCTCCAATTTGTTCACTAATATACTCGCTCATATTCGGGGTTGTTGCAACAATATGATCAGCATTTTTATAACAATATTTTTCGATTCTTTTAAGAATTTTAACCATTTTACTATTTTTATCCAAAATTCCATATTGAATAAATGTTTCTGGCCATAAATCTCGTACTTCAAGGATACTATTAATCCTTTTGATTTTTGATATCAAGATTCCACATAAAGGTGATAACAGATGTGGTGTTGAACCTATAATAACGTACGGTTTTTTCATTCTTATCATTTTGAAGAATGTATTAAAAGAAAAAAACGCCATATTTATGTAACGTGCTTTACCATTACCAGAATATTTAGTAGTGTTTATATAAATATATTCAACACCATTTACGGTTTCCTTTTTTTCTTTCATGAAATGGTTTTTCAAATGAACATAATTCGAACAAAAAATCTTCACATGATAACCATTTCTAACAAGTTGTTTTGCAAAATCAGTATGTCTAGTAATTCCACCATAATCGGATGGGTAAGCATATTGATTAATAATCCATATCTCTTTCATAACACCCTTTATTTCTGATAGCTAAATTCTATAATATTACCAGTACGTTCATAATCAATTGAATTTTTACTGATTATGTCATCAATCGAGTCATCTTCGTTAGTACCTCTTTTTAAAGTACCGATTACAATTTTTTTGACAGTTTCGATTATTATTTTAAAATCATATACTAAATTCGAGTTTTTAATATAGATGAGGTCGAATCTAATTTTATCTTCTGGTATAGTAGAGTACTTTCCAATCACCTGAGACAACCCCGTAACACCAGCCTTTACGCTCAATCGATATTTGAAATCAGGAGTTACTTTACTAATTTCATCAATAAAAAACGGACGCTCAGGTCGTGGTCCAACCATTGACATATCACCCTTAAGCACATTGAATAATTGTGGTAATTCATCTAACCAAAATCGTCTTAAGAATTTACCTATTGGAGTCACTCTATTATCGTTTGATGAAGATATCACAGCACCGGTACTCTCTTCAGCATTATTAATCATCGTTCTGAACTTTAGTATTTTAAAAACTTTATTATTGATAGTGGTTCTTTCTTGAGTATAAAAAATCGGTTTGCCTTCAAATAATAAAATTAATATAGAAAGGATTAGAAATAACGGTGATAGGATCAATATACCTATAACGCTAAGTGTGATATCAAAACCTCTTTTCAGAATGCGTTTTTCTAAAGACAATTTCAAGGTGTCTACACGGTACGACACCAAATCCGAATAATTGAACATTGTTGCGTTTGCCAATGTTATTTCATACATTTTGGGCACGATAAACAGTGTAATATCATTTATTAAACATCTGTTAATGATATCATTCTTAACTTCGTTAGATACTTTTTCCGAAAGAATAATCTTTTGTACATCCTTTAGGTAATGTCTATAATTGAAATCCTTAGGATCGATATAATATAGTAGTAGATCTTGCTTTCCGCTGTTGGAAAAAAACTTTGGTAAAATCCTATCAAAATCATCAAAGTCAGCAATAATCATTACCTTTTTTATACCTCTTAACTGATTTACAATATAAACAAAAGTTATCTTAACTACAGATAATACAATGAACTGAATAATACTTGCTTGTAATATTACAGTTCGGGGTAATCCAAATCCTCGTGTAAGAAAAACAACAGCCATTATTGTTACTTGTATCATTAATGTAGAGATTAGAATATTAACAATGTTTTCCATCTTACTTTTTTTTGCACCATCAAAAGAATTGTTTATCAATAAGATTACAAGTGAACAGACTAAAATATATATAGTGTTTGATTCATAAGCTATATAGTTTTTTTCTTTATATACTGCAAATATAGTTGATTCAAGTGCGATTATATATGAATAATGAATGGTATATAAAAAGACAATCGCTTCAATAATCTTTAAAATTAACCCATCAAATTTTGTCTTTATCAATTTAATTCACGTCCTATCTTAGTGAAAGAATTTAGAAAAGCTATCAATATAAAGAAGATATATGTTGTGTAGATCGTACTGTCATAAACGATTCCGGTAATCAAGTATGCTATCAAAGATATCTTCAATAAAAAACTTCCCTTGTTTCTTAGAGAGTAAATTATTAATATTATAAGTGCAATCGCACCAGCTAAACCAAAGTATATTAGGATATCCAGATAAAAACTATGTGGTTTATCAACTATCCTACTCTGTTTATGGTTTATATTAAACTTGCCAACAATATCATCTTGAGGGAACAGTATTGCGAAGGTATCAGCACCATGTCCAAAAATCGGTTTATCAAAAAATAATGGTATACCTCGATTCCAGATATAACCACGTTTAGTTAAAGAGCTTTCATTAGGTAAAACAACATATTTGTCAACTCCAACAGACTCAATATCAAGTAACGTACCATTAAAAGTATAACCACCTTCAACTATCGTTGTAAATAGGTTCAAATAACGTTCTTCTTCAATAATCCAATATGATATACGTAACTCACTTGTACTTGAATTAAAATTAACAAGCCAAGGATCGTTATTGTTTGGTTTGATTAAATTCCCATTTACATCCACTTCAATAGTGTAGGGTTCATCTAATTCATTGTATATAGATATTGATGTGTTATCATGAATTACTGTGACAGTGTCCCCCTTCAAATCTGTTACCGTTATATTACCGCCATCAACAGTAACTTCTGAAATATATTCTTTTGTAGGTTCAAAAATATCAACTAGTGATGTCAGCTTCTGAAGTTGATTGGTAAAAGGTCCAATAAAAACTATTAACACAGCAACAGTTAAGGTTATCAATGAAATAAGAATTTTATTTCTATGAGTTTTATTTAGAATTATCCTTCTAGCAAGCATTATTATCCCAATTGAAAGTAACGCAATGAAACCTCCAACTGATTTTGAGCCCACTAACATGCTACATGAAAGTACTATAATACAAACATAAATAATTCTATCACGCTTAACGTTTGTCTTCTGAATCAGATAAAAAATCAGTGGTAACACTACCGCAACAATTGTTCCAACATTGTTAGAATTATATAAGGTTGAATATGCAACACCTTTATCAAATGCAAAGACCAATTGATCTGCGTATTCTTGATACTGGCTCCCTAAAATAATCATCTTTCCAAAACTAGATTGGAATATATCTAAATTGAAGAGTTGAAGAGTACCAATTAACGAAACAATCCCTATAGAAAACACCAATGATTTAGCTAAAGATATGACATCTTTTTCCTCTTCAACATATAAATATATTGAGTAAGATAAACAAATATATGCTAGCCAAGTCAACGTACCTTCAAACCTATCATAATATCCAAATAATGCAATGTATTTATTTTCTGATAACGCAAAAGAAATTATAATAGTTATGCTAAATAATACGAGCAATATTGAATATAAATCCCACTTGAATTTCCAGCCTTCTTTTATCTTGAAATACAAAGTTGGGATTAACGATACAATAGCCCCCACATGAATAAGCTTCATTTTATAGTAAGCAAAAAAATCAATTATTTCACTCACATTTCCAAACAACCCTTGATATTCACTTAAAACCGGTACCTTTTTAACAAAAACAATCAGTGGTATCAAGAAAATGATTACCATGTTCATCCACAAGAGTGGATTTCTCCATTTTCTAATTTTCATACTTCTATTACTCATATCCACCTCCTAACGACACAAGAATATTGTATCATAATTAAACCTCTAATACTATTAAATATCAGTTAAATGGATGCTTGTAATACCATTGTAACTTGTGTATCAACAATGGTATAGGCAATGCTTTTCACCAGATATAAACTTGTCTAAAATGTATTGTACAATATCACAGAACCTTATAATTTTATCTTTTACACAGAGATTAAGCTCCAATTAAAACAAATAAACTACGAATTAATTCAACTCAGATAAATTACCACCATTTATTAGCAAATCTAAATTACCCATTTTAAAGCGAACCATGTTTTTATTTAAAATAAAAAAAGGACCTAGTATAAACTAGGTCCTCTAAATATTATTGTTCTAATTCATCTGTGTAATCAAATGCTTCTAGACTGTTGTCATCCATATCATTTACTGTGTAAACATCATCGAAGAATACGTTAGTATCTACTGTGAAGTCAGTACCAGTTAAAGTAACAACATTTCCATCTGCAGCTAATACAGCTTTAGTTAACTCAGCGTCACCACCAGTTACAGAGAATCCATCTGTACCTAAAGTAGTGAAGTAATCTGACTCAAGATCTTCTGTAAATGTAATTTCAATTGTTGTAGCATTTACAAATGTAATCTCATCAACTTCTGGAGCACAAGCATCAGCAACTACATAACCTGCAGCAGGCATATCTTGACCATAAACGTTACTACCAGCATCGCCAGCAACAGTTAAAGTAATAGCACCACCTGAAGTAGCATCAGTATTAACGTCAGCACCTAATGTGAATACAATTTCAGTGTTTCCGTCAGAGTTAGTTGTAGTCTTAACTTTAGCAATAGTTACGCCAGCATCAAATGAGTACTTAGTAGTATCAATTGAAGTTAACTCATCTACAGCAGTTACAACAACTGTATCAGGAGCAGTTAATTCAACATCTGGAGCAGCTAAATCAACAGAACCATTTGTAAGTGTAACATCTGCAGTTAATGTGTCTAATAAGTTACCAGCTTCATCAGCAAGTCTACCAACTGTAATTACATCACCAGCAGCTAAAACAAATACGTCAGCAGCAGGAGCAGCAATTTCAACACCTTCATCGATTAATGTGATTGTTACATCATCATCATCAAAGTTCTCAGCACCGAACCAGTACATAGTCTTTGTAGCGATTGCATCAGCATCCATATCTTGATCAAAGTTAATTACTACTAATTGATCTGCAGTACCAGCATTGTAGATAGTACCAGTGAAATCAGCTTCTGTAGGTTGAGTCTCATCATCAACAGTAAATGTTAATGTAGTATCATCCATAGTGTTTCCAGCTTCATCTTCAAGGTCTTCTAATACTACAGAGAAGTCACCATATAAAGCATCAGCAAAATCTAATTTCATTACTTCATCAGTAATAGTTACAGTAGCAGCATTATCTACTTCTTCACCATCTTCGTCTAATAATGTAACAGCAAAATCGTCACCTTCAACTACATCTTCAGTAAATGTAATTTCAACTGTATCTTGACCAGTAACATCTACTTCGCCATCTACAGCAGGAGCAGTTTCATCAACAATAACTTCTACAGCAAATGTAAGTTTATCATTGTCATTATCCCATAAGTCATTAATTGCTTCTTCTGCAACATAAATGTAAGCAGTTCCTACAGGCATTTCATCACCTGATGCAAAAGTAAGTTCAATTTCATTACCAGAAACTGATACTGTTGCAGCAATGTTTGATGTGTTAGTGTGATAGAAATCAGCTAAAGTTTCAGCAGATTCAACATCTTCGTTAAGAATTAAAGTAACACCTGTTGGAGTTGCATCTTTATAATCAACAACAACTGGTCCTTCTTCATCAACTGTTACAACTACATCTAATTCTGTATCTAATGCAGTAAACTCGTTAAAGTCTTTAACATCTGAAACAGTAATAGTTACATCACCTTCAAGATCAGAATATAATTCAACTAATGCATACATAGCGTTTGAACCAGCTGGGCTAGTTACATTCTTTACATAAAGAGTGTCACCATCAGCGTCTTCTACAGCATAGTTTGCTTTTGTAGTTAATCCATTCTCCATTGGCTCAGAGAAGAATACTTTAATTGTATCATTTCCAACAGCTTCTGCAGAATCTACAGTAGGAATAGTTAAGTCTAAGAACTCAATTTCTATTGTAGTATCATCTTCAGCAATATCTTCAACTGTAACTTCAACAACATCTTGTTGATCAGCAGCAGTTTCTAAAGTAATGATTACTGTCATGTTATCTTCTTGAAGCTCAAAATCAGCGTTAGCATTAATTAAAGCAGTAGATGCATCATCTGAGTAATTTCCTTCATCACCAGCATCTTCAATTTCAGAGTTGTAAACAACTTCAATTTGCTTTAAGTTAAGAGCTTTAATAGAAACAACTTCTACAACCTCTGGAGTTGGAGCAACTGGAGAAACGTAGTTTGGTAATGCTAAAACAGTACCTAATGTATCAGTTCCATCCATTTTAGGAACGTCTAATGTTGCTCTTAAAGCAGCAAAAGCCTCTCCTCTTAATACTGAATTATCATCAGCAGCAGTAATAGCTACTTCTAATTCTTCAGCTTTAGCGTTAACGTCGTTCCACTCTACAGTGTAACCTAATGCTTTTACAAACATAGCGTTAACTTCTTGTGCTTTCATAACGT
>Ga0070725_10000708_pt1 | contig 21263 bp, 18 predicted proteins | sample tdDd002_FD_69781 | JGI IMG/M metagenome (GOLD analysis project Ga0070725, IMG submission 69781) | Marine sediment microbial communities from the Atlantic coast under amendment with organic carbon and nitrate - tdDd00.2 | ecosystem: Environmental > Aquatic > Marine > Coastal > Sediment | place... | reverse complement strand
CAGATCAGAAGCGCGACCAGTAGATGACCTTTGAATACGTTCATTACGTTGGGGCTCCGCCAATTCATACAGCGCTGACCGAAAGCTGCCGGGTTGTGGGGTAACGGGAGGCAGAATCCATCAAAACCGCCATAAACTCATTGAACGGCATAGGTTTGTGAGCAAAGTAGCCCTGGATCAATACATCGCCCAGCTTCTCGATAAGATCCCACTGAGCCTGATTTTCAACACCCTCAATCACGGTTTTCATATAGACCTGCTCTGCCATCGCAACGATGGAGCCCAGAAACCGCAGTTTGTCTTCACTGTGCTCAACACCATTCACAAAACAGCGATCAACTTTGAGTCGATCGACCTTGAGCTCCCGCACGTATTCCAGTGAGGAATGGCCAGTGCCAAAATCGTCCAGAGCGAACGTCACGCCGAGAGTATGTAATTCGTTGATCAGTTCATTGATTCGCTCAAAATCCAGTGCCGCGTTGTCCTCGGTAATTTCCATGCAGAGTGCGCTGGCAGGAATTCCTTCGTTGACTAATAGTCCCTGCACATCGGAAACCAGGCTATCACTGAGCATCGCCGGATTGAGGTTGATTGAAAGACTGCCCCGGAATCCAAGATCCCGGTAAAGCTGGCTCGTTTCTTTGGCAACCTGTCGAAACAGCCATTTGCCAAGATCCGCTCCGAGTCCATGCCTTTCGGATAGATCCACCACAACATTCGGGGGAACGAAGCCCAGTACTCGGTCCCGGCAGCGCAACAGTACCTCGGCCCCGATAATAAAATTTTTGTTCCCGGCATTTACGATGGGCTGATAGACAACACTCAGGGAGAGCGAGCTGGGCTCACCGCTCAAGAAACGAACCAGTCCATTCAGGATAATCCGCTCATCCCGCAAACGCTTCTCAAGATTTTCATTGCTTATGTAAAGCTGCTCGCGTTCCATCTGAGCCATCGCAAGTGCGCGATAGGCCTCTTGATAACGGACACCCCACGCTGGCGACTGATCCTTGCCGGCCACGGTCACGCCAAAGACGCCCTGGATCGGAATAACGGTTTCAAAGATTCGCCACTCGAATGTTGTTGCTTCAATAAAACGGGCAGCCAGGCTCTCGGAGCTCTCATTTTTGTGGTTTTTCACAAGGAGCAGGAATTCACCTTGTGAGATCTGGATCAATTCATCACCGCCGCCCAAACCCTTTGCCAGCTTTCTCGCGAAAGCCTGCACCACCTCGTTTGCGGTCTCGTTGCCATACTCAGCGATAACCAGGCCCAGATCGCGGATCTGGCAGACAATGACGTTTTTTCTAGGATCGACAGAGTTAATGGTCTGGAGATAGTTGCTATTCGGAAGCCCGGTCAGCGGATCTGTCCGGGACTGGCGACGGATATGGGTTAGCGCAAAGGCCAGATACATGAAAACCACGACCAAAGCGCCGAGCGTAAGCACGCGAAGGTTAGCCAGCCGGTCTCTGGATGCTTCCATGCCAGTCATCAGCTGACTCGCTTCTTCGCCAACAAAATTGTCAGCGAGCAGAAGCTGGATGTCTTTTCGCTGCTGCTCCCAGGTGGTAGCCAACTCAGACCAATCGGGCTTTGCTGATTTCAGAAGCCCCTTTATCTGCGGCTCCAAGCCCTTGAGATCGGAAAACAGATTTTTAATTCTTCTGAGGTTGTCCTGATGCTGTCGCGTTGGCATAGACTCCGCGCTGTTCAGCAGATAGTCGTAGCGACTCCAGAGCACATCGAAACGAAGCATGAACTCTTCCGGATCGCCTACACCTTTTGCCATCAAAGCTACTTCACGATCAAAAGCGCCGGCTTCATTACTCATTCTCGCCAGGTTCCAGGAAGCCATTTTCAGGGCACTCAAAGAGACCGACTGCAATTTTCTGTCCTGGACATAGGTATAGAAACTTGCAGACAACAGAACGCCGATGACGATGAACAGGAAGATCACCGTCGCGCGGGAAAAAAGGCGCTGTTGAATGGAACCAGGCTTCATAATCAGTCGAGAACGATGGCTTCAAGCTGCCAGATCATGAAACGATGGAATTCCTGTTCATCCAGCTCAGGACGATCGGACAACGGCAACATAAGCCAGAACGGACCGCGATCCCGCACAGACATGGGCTGAGAATCCATGCGCGTTGCAACAATTGGATCCATAGCGAGCAACTCCCTCAAATTGCCGTCTACCCGATAGTCGTTGAGCGCACGCAGAACAATGCGGATATCTCCCGAAAGATCAAAAGTCTCCAGAACGCGGCTCAACGAGGGCCCGGTAAATTCAGCACTACCCTCGAAGTAGGGACTGGTCGTCACGATCCGGGTCTGAGGAAAGGTTTCCAGCTCGCTGCGATCCAGAACCAGCTTCTCATCGCCACTGGTTATCGTTAACGTGGGCGCAGCCTGAAGCGACGTGGCAACAAGCAAGGTAGCGAACAGGGCCAACAGAGAAGTGATGAATTTCACCATGGAATCGTTCTCATTAATGCGTTTAAGTGAAAAGCGCATAATGATAGATCAGAACGAACAAACCACGTGAAGGGGCATTTGTTACCTTGTGAAACTGAATTTTGAAACCTTGAAAAACTGACAGGACGTCAGGAAATTTTATTTATTAAACAGTCTCTTAAAGGCTATAGAGTGGGCGTCAGCGTCGGTAAGTAATTGCCGATATCATGACTGCCGGGCACCCTCCCTGTGCCGGCAGTCCAACATCAGAAGCGGTATGCCACTGAACCGGTCACTTCACGACGGGTGCCATAAGTACCGGAGCTGTCGAAAGCCGTTGCTACATACTGTTCGTCCAGCAGGTTCTGGGCATGCAGGCCCAGCGACACCTGGCCAATGTCGTAGGTAATCGCAGCATCCACCAGGGTGACATCCGGTACTTCCAGGGCAGAATTATCCGCGTTGAATGCCGCGCCAAAACTTTTGCCGATGTAACGCACGCCGGCGCCCAGCCCCAGGCCATGCAGCACGCCGCCCCGGAAATTGTATTTACCCCACAGCGCCGCTTCATGCTCCGGGGTGTATTCCAGCGGTTCGCCCTCTTCCACCGGGTTGCTGGCTTTGGTGATCTCGGCATCGGTATAGCTATAGCTTGCGATCACATCCAGCGCATGGAACAGACGGGTGCGGGCTTCCATCTCAAGGCCCTGTGAGTTGGCCTCGCCCTTCTGCTCATTGGCGAAGGTCGATGGGTTGGTGGTCAGGTAGTCTTCCCGGGTCAGGTCGAACCAGGCCAGTGTCACCAGCGTGTCCGTATTGGGCTGGTATTTTACGCCCGCCTCGTATTGGTGAGCGGTTTCCGGCTCGAAGGGATTGCCTGCCGCATTGATACCTGTGGTGGGGAGAAACGACTCCATGTAGCTCACATAAGGGGCAAAGCCATTCGCGAACTGGTAACTGGCACCGGCACGACCAGTGAAGGCCTCGTCTTCCCGGCTAGCTGTGGCGCCGGTGAGATTATTGAGTGTCTCGGAACGGGCGACGTCATACCGGCCGCCAAGGGAAACCGTCCAACGGTCTACCCGGATCTGATCCTGGAGGTAAATGCCGGTCTGTTTGAGTTGTCCGTCCTCGTCTTTAAACAATGGGGCATCAGGGACAGGCGCCCCATAGACAGGATCATAGATGTCCAGGTTACTGGCGGCCCCAAAGAACTGCCGGGATGACACATCGATATCCTGATGGTCGAGGCCGACCAAAACGGTATGTTCTGCCGAGCCCGTCTGGGCAGTCAACTGCAGCTGGTTATCCATGGCCAGTCCGTCAATGCGACCGAAACTGTCGAAGCGCGACCGGGTAATGGTTCTCTGATCCGCCAGCAAGCCGGTGGTGTAGATGGTCTGGTCGTCAACATCGTTACGGTAGTCCCGGACATTCTGACGCAGAACTATCTGGTCATTGATGCGGTGCTCAAACTCGTAGCCGATGGCACTCTCGCGACGCTCATAGGCATCGTACCCTGGCTCGCCGGTAAACCGGTTGTCAGGAATCGGGCCATTCGGATTTGGCTCCAACGTGCCCTGCAACGGGTAACGTTGAGATGGCTGGGTATCGTCGTACTGCCAGTGCGCCAATACCGTCAGTCGGGTGGCGTCCGTGGGCTGCCAGGTCAGGCTGGGGGCCAGGTACTTTCGGTCGTCGTTGACGAAATCCACCTGGGTTTCGCTGTCGCGAACCAGGCCTACCAGGCGAACCGCGAGGGTATCACTGTCATTCACCGCCCCACTGATATCAAACTGACCCTGGACCAGATCGTTGGTACCAGCCTCAACGCGCACTTCTCGACGGGTGTCGAAAGTAGGACGTTTGGACACATAGTTCACCAACCCACCCGGGCCCGCTTGTCCGTACAGAACGGAAGAAGGCCCCTTGAGCACATCAATGCGCTCGGCGCCATAGGGCTCCAGGCTGTAACCGGCGGCAAAGCCGGGGTTCGCCAGTTTCAGGTTGTCACGAAACAAGCCACTGGTGGCCACATCGAAGCCGCGTATTCTCAGAAACGTGGTGCGCGGCTCGAAACCAAAGGTCTCGCCTCGGGCGCCGGCTGTATAACGCAGAACTTCGCCCAGGTTGGCCGCGTTCTGGTCCTCGATCTGATCCGCTGTGACTGTGGAAATGGACTGGGGCGTTTCAACCACGTTGGTGGTTGTTTTCGTGCCGGTAACGGTCGCCTCTGCGGTGTAGCCATCACTCGGTGCGGTGCCGCTCGGTTCGGCGGCATCTGCCGATACTTCAATGGCATCCAGCTCGGTAATATTCGCTTCCTGCGCGTACACTATCGGGCTTGCCAGAACCCCGGCTATGGCCACGGCCAGGCCGGACGGGAGTAAGTACTGGCGATTATCACGTAACGAATTCATTGATCAGCTCCAAACAACGCGCTTTACAAGTTTAAGTGTAATGCGAATTATTGTCGTTTAGACCCGAGCTTTGGTATTCCAGAAGCCAAAAAACCTGTGCGCAATGCTATTTCTTGTGATTGGCCGCCCGTTGTCGGGGAGAAAAGCCGAACTCTCGGCGAAACGCCGTCGAAAAATTGGTCGCGTGGGTGTAACCCACCCTGTTCGCGCTCTGTTCAACACTGAAGCCTTGCTCCAGATAATGTTTTGCCAACCGAAGTCGGCATTTTCTGAGATAGTCGAACACCGGCACGCCGTACATCGCCCGGAATTTCGCTCGCAAGCCGCTTGGGCTCATGGCAGCCATCTGTGCGAGGTCCTTTAGGGTGTGGTCATGGTCCGGGGTGAACTCCAGATGCTGCCTTACGAGCTCAAGTCGCTGACGTTGCTGGACCGGAACCACCGGAGCATCCGGGGATTCATGCTCGTCGCCTGCCAGACCCAATCCGGCAAGCTGCAGCGCGAGGCCCTCCAAAACCAGGCTTTTCTGGGCGACGGTCATCGTGAGGCGTGCATGGGTCCGCAGCAACTCCTCGAACGGGTGGGGCACACTCCATTGACGCAGGGGAACCCTGGGAAGAATGGTCAGGTCTTGTAAGCTGGAGGAGACGTGGCCCAATGTTGCGCCCCGTGGGTCGAAAGCGAGTGCCACAATTTGCAGATGCTCTTGCTCAGGCTGGTGCGCCCGTAACGGATAGTCCGGGTGCAGCTGCATGCTGACAGCATTACCCGGTGACAGAACGTGTTCGACCGACCCGAGGGTAAGCTCAACGGTGCCATCCAGAACGACCAGCACAAGCAACGGCGCATGACCAGAAGAGACTGATTCATACGCCTGGAGCACCTGAAGCGAAGAAAACGTAAACCGAAAACCCGAAGCCAGGCTGTACTCGGCAATCTCACCCCGGGCAACGATACGGTCATCACTTCCGGTGTCGCCCTGGATGGCCGGAAACCGAAATTCTATGTCGTAAAGCTGCCCGAAACGTTCGAAATCTGCCTGACTGAATGTGTGCAACCTGCCCACTCCACGCCTATCCAACCTGGTTTGCTAACTATGCCTCTGTTGTCCGGTTACGAGGTCAATGGAGCGTCCGTACCATAGTTGCCCGTTTTGGTGGAACGAAAGGTAAGGAGGGCCAGTTGAGGTAGCCAGCAAAAAAGTCTGCGTGCCGTGAAGGATCTATAAGCACAGAAACGCAGTCGTGGATATCACAGCAACCGTCGATGGGGGCGGCATGGTCCGGGTGCTGAAGGCTCTCCAGTGCCCGGAGAATCACCGCGTCCATACCGGCCCGCTCACCGCGATCGGAAAGGGCCCGGGAGACCAGTATGGCTGAGAGAGTCAGTTCGATGTGCATGCAGGATTCATCCCGCGGCCCGTGCAAGCAAGCAAGATCGAAGGCGCTGCCAGCCAGCGAGATAACATCCCGCCACTGCCCCTGCTCACTGCAGTCGTGGGCATTCTCCATCCAGAACAGCCAGAGGTCTTTGCGTTCTTCCAGCGGCAGGTCCGCGAACTGTTGGCGGTGATTGGGACACAGGAATTCCATCACGTTCTCCTTGTTTATTCACGATAATGATAATAATTATCATTATCGTGAAATACAAGAAAACGTTTATTCTGTGATCGAGTGTCAGAGGACATTAAAGTTTGATAAAAACTTATACTTTTTCACGCTTTTTCCCACATACCTAACCTATAAAGTTTGATATTTTTTAGGAGAAAGCTAATCGATGGGGACCGCCATGAGAACATTAAAGTCTGATATTTTTGCATAGCGATAGCTAGAGTCCGCGCAAGAAGCCCCGAAACTCTATTTGTCGTAGCATGTCAACATATTGTAGTTGCGCATTGGTGGCACGCCTCAAGCTCTAGAGGCTCTCAATCGCTGGCGCTTCAATTCATTAAAACCCATCACGAATCCTGTGAGAGATATCCTACAGACAAAAGAAACCGAGTCGTCTAGCTTAGATATAAGCACCAGATTCTGGCAACTTTTCTGGTAAGGTGATTTTTATGGACTACAAAATTTTGTCTCTGAAAGAGACTCTAAACAAGAAAAAGTCCGACACTGAGGCTCGCCGCCATTGGTTTAGGAATACTCTGGACATCTCCGCCGAATCTCACAAGATCGACGACGATGGTAACGTTGAAGTTAATTTCGAGAGTGAACAGGTCAAAAAAATCTTGAAGAATCGTCTCAGGACTCTACGCGAGCATAACTTGAAAAACACCGCCGTGTAAGAACGGATGGGTGTTCTATACGTCGCCTTCGTCCTTGTCTGTGGATACATTTACACCACGCTTCACATCCCGGCTAGGTATCGACAGAAACGCGCTTCCGGTTGGGATTCCTATTTTGAAGTCGCAAAACATGGTTTTTTTGCGGTTCTCGGTGCAATCCTTTTCACAGTATTCTTCGATGCAATCGACCTGCCTTCGATTGTTCTTGGCAAGTTTGGTTTGGACCTTGCCACTGTCAGCTCAAAGATAAACGAATACAGCTCAAATTCCATATCTAAAGCAGAGCTTTGCATTGCATTAATTGCTTTAGGTCTATCTTGGCTTTTTGGAATAAGAGAGCGGTCCGAATATAAAGATCCTGTCCGACGCCTACAAAAACTTACAACTCTCTGCAAAGCCGATGAAATGGAGAGCCTGTTCCTTCAGGGTGCCTTGGAGTTTGAGTTTGTTTCGATAACGCTCGACTCGCGGAAGTGCTACATAGGCATAATCTTTGATGTTTTCATCGAGGACACTCAGATCGACTCAATCGCTTTAATTCCGTTCTACAGCGGGTATCGCCAATCAGAAGATCTAGAACTGAAGATAAACCGCAGTTACGAGGGCCACTACGATAGGGAGGGCCTATTCGACGAGAATCCCGATTTCAGACGGTTAAATTACTTTCGGGTGGTAATTCCTCGTCGCGAAATCGTAAGCTGTTCTATGTTTTCTCCCGAAGTATTCGAATCTTTGGCAAATGGAACAAATGGGAAGCAGCTCTCATTCGCAGCATTTGAAGATAATCCATAGCTCACCGATCGATCCCAAGCTACTGCGCATTGTTGGATTATCTTCAAGATATCCCTTGGAACGCCCTAGCATTAAAGACCACTTAGCAACATCGAAAGCCCAATATTGAGACGTTCAAGATAAAGTTTCCGGATGTTCAGCATACAATACAATGCACTCAGGCTGTGCATCCGGATCCTTATCCGTCGGTACTATTTAGGTTTATCAGCGGGCAACAAACCAGTCAGCAGACCAAGGCAATGCAATAGGAAGTAGTCACCCCAGATAAGCTCATGCGCCGTTGCAACACCTCGCATCGGGTCAAAACAGCCTCTTGTTAACATTGCAGGCCTCGTGTTGCCGGTATCCCATGGCGCTACTACAACGTAATCACGACACAGGGTCTTGACTGTGTTCCGGGCGATGCGTCGATAATCCTTGGCGACTTTGCTGTCATCAAGCACGTTAGCCAGTGTCAACAAGGCATAGCATGCAATCGCGGTGGCAGAGGTATCCTTCGGGGTGTCGGCTTCCTGAGGCGCATCAAAATCCCAATAGGCCACCCCATCATGAGGCACATTCTGAATCCACCATCCGCAAACTTTTTCCGCGTATTCACGAATTTCATGATTCTCTGGATACAACACAGACAAATGAGCGTAGCTCATCATAGCCCACGCCTGTGCCCGGCCCCATGTAGAGTTTGGGCCGTAGCCTTTGTGAGTGTACGTCTTAATTAACTTTCCAGTCTGATTGTCGAAGCTAGCTGATTGGCAAACTGATCCATCACCGCGCACACAAAATTCGGCGTTGGTCAAAGCATGCCGAATGGCCACGTCCTTGAATTTATCATCCCCAGTCTTTTCCGCAGCCCAGGCTAAAACTAGGCTGGCTGAAAGACTGTCGATGTTGGTTTCGTTCTCACCAACTGTGTGAGCCTCTTCCGCCGATGTCCCTAAAGGCATTAGACCAATACTGGGACGAAAACTGGCGTACAAACTGCTAGCAGCATCTAATGCCAAGGTCTCTGCTTTCTTATTACCCGCAAGATCTGCCCCAACGGAACATCCAAAATAGAACAGGAAGCCCCGAAATACCGAATCAGAGTCAACCCTCGGTTCCAGTCGCTCAACCCATTCCTCAGCGGCTTGCCAGAGTGATGAATCGCCGGAATAACAACCGCACAACCAGAGTACGCCGGGCCAGAATCCCCCGGTCCAGAAGCCATCTTCAGTGGTCGTCCACTCTCCGGTATCCGTATCGGCGTAGTGGGGAAACCCAGTTAATCGTTGTTCCAGGGTATAACGCGCCCGGTCTGTCAGACCTTCAATAGTTTGTTTGAACAAGTTTTCTTCGTCACTGATGTATGTCGATTTAACGTTCATAGTTGTATGCCTTTCTTTGTTTTTTTGCGATTGCTAGTTAGGTAATGACGCCGCGTAACTGAAAGTCCCTGATCTTGCTTTCGGAATAGCCAAAATCAATCAGAATCTCACTTGAACATCCTCCCAAAGCAGCAGGGGGGCGTGGCTTAGCTTCGTCCTGGCTGGCCAGTTTTACCGGGTTACCAACCAGCTGAACCGTTCCATGGCCGGGGACCTCCACCTCCCGCAAAATTTCGTTATGCAGGGTTTGTGGGTGTTTCAACGTGTCGTCCAGATCCATCACTGGAGCACACAGGATGTCGGTTTTTGATAACCGCTTTACACATTCATCAGTCGTGTAGCGCTCCATCACCGGCCCAAATTTCTCCTGAACTATGTTGGCATGCTTACGCTGTAAGGTTGGGGTGGCGAGAAGAGGGTCCGTGCTCATGTCGTCTTCACCAAACGCAGTGCACATGAGTTGCAACGGGTTATCCCGAAAAAGCGTGAGAACAGTAATCCAGCCATCCAAGGTCTTGAAGATCATGGCGTACTGGAGCCAGTCGGTGCGATAGTCATAAAGTGCACGACTAGAGGTTTCCAGCAACTGCATAGCAATGGCGACATCAAACAGAGAGGTCGTTACCAGATCACCTTTGCCAGTGCGTTCCCGTCCCAGCAAAGCCGCCAAAACTCCCTGAGACAGCGAGGCTGCAGTTGCATAGTCGACCGTCGGGGTAGCAGTAAGACGGGGACGACCACCGGAATCGACCCCGTTCATGGCAAAGCCACTGAGAGACTGCGCCAACATATCCTGGCCCGGCATTCCTGATAACGGCCCCCCTGAGCCAAAGGCGTAACCAACGGCATACACCAGCCGAGGGTTGCGCCTAGAGACTTCCTCGTAACCAAAACCTAGTCGCTCCATGGCACCGGGCCGGAAGTTGTGAATCAGTACGTCAGCTCTATCGATCAGTTTGCTAAGGACGTCCCGACCTTCATCCTGCTTGAGGTCGAGGCAGAGAGTACGCTTATTGCAACCGACTGCTGCGTAGTAGCAACTCATCTCTTCACGGGCGGTACCGATCTCATCTAAATCCCGCATGATGTCCCCTCGCGGCGGTCGTTCGATCTTAATCACGTCGGCGCCATAATCCCCAAGCATCTGCCCAGCTAGTGGAACTTGCATAACCATGCCAAGCTCTAGCACGGTGATTCCAGAAAGTGGTTTCATTACCCGTCTCCGTTATTTCATTTTACTTACTGACCGTATAGTATTTATTTAAAATAAACAAGCCAGTTTGACAAGCACTGATCGTTAATTTATCTCTCAAAGCAAACCTTGATAGCCGGAGACACCTTATGGCCTCAAATGAGCAACTACCTGAATTCGCGATTCCTAATACACTCTCCGAGTGGACGCTACCTAAAGTGGCTGCACGGCGCTTGGAAGCATCACCCGAGGCAATTTTTGCCCGCGAGATCTCGGGCAATCAGGAAACTTATGGCCAATTCATGGCCCATGCCGAAGCTCTGGCTTCGCATTTCCTCCAGGTAGGCATTGTGCCTGGTGACCGAATACTTATATTTGCTACCAACAGTATCGCGGCGCTGCACGCATGGATGGCGGCAGCCCTAGTTGGCGCGGTCGATGTGTCTGCGAATACAGGCTACCGGGGTAACTCTCTGGCCCATGTCTTCAACCTAGCCCAACCCAGCCTGATTGTTAGCGACGCTGATTTAATGCCTTATATTACTGAACTGGATTGGGACTTTTCCGGCATCCGGAAAGTTGTGCTAATCGACAATATGAACACTGATACTACAGCGCTGGCCAAAGCAAAGGAGGTCGTGGGCGATATCAATATCTCCTATCACCATAAACTCCTCGCCGAGCCAGTGTCATCGAAACAACCTTGGCCAGAAGTTCAGCCCGCTGATCCAGCCTCGGTGGTGTTTACCTCTGGCACCACTGGTCCCGCTAAAGGCGTTGTGATGCCTCATGGCCATGTCTGTCTGTTGGCCCAGACCACAGCGCAGGAAACCGACATGACCGCGTCGGACGTGTTCTACAGCGCGCACCCTCTGTTTCACATTGCAGGTAAGTTCATGGGAGTGCTCGCTATTTTTGCCTCCGGTGGAACACTGGTTCTTGACAAAAAGTTTGAAGCTAAACGTTGGCTGGATTGCATCCGGGCGAGCGGAGCAACCGTGAGCATTGCACATGGACCGATGATAGAAATGATCCAAGCTGAGCCACCACGACCCGAAGATTCAGATAACGCTCTTTCACGCCTAATGTGCTGCCCATTGCCCAAGCGCCACGGTGATGCCTTCTTGGAACGGTTTTGCGTCAAGGGCATCGAAATGTGGGGCATGAGTGAGATTGGCTGCCCAAGTTGGACGTCACGGCAGCTACCAGCAGTTGCTGGCTCCTGTGGGAAAGTGCTAACCGAGTGGTATGATCTGGAAATCGTTGATCCTGACACAGATCGGCGGGCGCCGGATGGCACCGCTGGTGAAATTGTAGTCAGGCCCAGGCACCCTTGGACTACTATGCTTCGCTACATGGGCATGCCGGACGAGACGGTGGATGCATGGCGAAACCTTTGGTTCCATACCGGAGATATTGCAGTCAGGGATAGCAGCGGCAACCTGTTCTACATCGATCGAAAAGGTGATCGTATACGCCGCCGGGCCGAGAATATCTCATCATTTGATATTGAAACCGCAGCGGCTGACTTTCCCGGTGTGAAGGAGTGCGTGGCAGTAGGTGTTCCATCGAGCTACGAGAACGACGACGATATCCTAGTTTATATCGTAGCCATGGAAGATGTAGTAATCGAACCAACGGCGCTGTTGAGCTTTTTGTCACGCATACTGCCCCACTTCATGGTGCCACGCTATATAGAAGTTATCGACGAGCTGCCGAGGACACCCACCAACAAAGTGAAGAAAAAAGAGTTGTCACAACGCGGCATTCGAAGCAGAACATGGGATCGCAAGGCTGCCGGGATAAGCCTGAAGGAGTTGATCGATCAGAAGTAATAGTTTTAGGTAAACGCGGAGGAATAGCTTAGCCAATTCCATGCAATAACATGTGGCGGACATTCTTGACCAAAGCAGGACCGCTGATTTCAGCGCCGCGCAGGTGCCACTCCAACATCATGCCATCGTGAACTGCCACTATCATGGAAGCAAATGAGCGTGCATCAATGTCAGAGGCCATCGAACCAACCGACTGAGCCTCTTTAACTACCTCCTCCACGGCGTCGTGTACATCTCCATACAGCTCCCGGATTGCTGTGGCGATGTCGTTGTCCTGGCGAGCGAATTCGATGGCAATCTGAATCATGAAGAGCAGCTCATTGGGACGTTCGGCGCCAAAATCAGCCCCCTTGTGGATATAGCGGATGATTCGATCCACATGGCTGCCAACAGGATTTCTCAATGTGGCCACAAGGCCATCCACGAGATCCTTACGTAACACGTCAAACATGTGCAGGATTAAATTTTCCTTGCTGCCAAAGTAAAAGAAAACAGAGCCTTTAGTAAGGCCCGCCTTTGACGAGATAGCCTCAAGACTGGTGGCGTGGTAGCCACGTATCACGAACAACTCGAACGCAGCCTGAGTCAACCGATTCATGCTGCGTTCGCGAGAAATTTCATTCTTGTTACGTTTCTTACCAGTCTTTGTCAACGTCGTTTCCTAAGTGAATTAAACTCTCAGGTAAGCCAAATTATAGCTTGCGCAGATTTAAACCGCGCATGATACAGCAAATGAAAAACGCCGCTAAATCTAACTCTCTATCTACTCCCATCAACTTCCTCTATTGGCGATAGCTTTTCACATTATATTTCTCGCTCGCCATCCAACAAGCGACTCAGTTTGTAAGGGTTCGCCTGCTTCAGCGCAATTGGCAACAAAGAATCTGGGAAATTTTGGTAACACACGGGCCGGAGAAAACGTTGGATAGCCGTGCTTCCTACTGAAGTCGTGCGAGCATCAGATGTGGCAGGAAAAGGCCCGCCGTGAACCATGGCATGACAGACCTCTACACCTGTCGGCCAACCATTAACGAGTATTCGACCAGCCTTCGTTTCCAGTGTCGGGAGCAGTGACTGTGCTGCCTCTAGGTCGTCTTCATCCATGTGCAAAGTGGCAGTGAGTTGTCCCTCTAGGCTGGAGGCAACACGCTCCATTTCCTCATACCCTTCACACTCGATGATCAGCGATGCAGCACCGAATATCTCCTGCTGCAATTCCTCGTCGATTAGGAAATCGGTCGCACTAGCAGCAAACAACTGGGGTTGGCAGCAATTGGTGGTATCTCCTTGCTGTCCGCTAGCCAACCATTCAATAGCGCTATGTTTGGACAATCGTTCAATTCCCTGTACGTAGGCCGCGTGAATATCAGACGTGAGCATAGTCTGAGCATCCGCTCGCATGACGGCATCTGCCGCGGCCCTTTTGAAAACTTCAAATTCTTCCCCCTTGCAGCCAATTACTAGGCCCGGGTTGGTACAGAACTGACCTGCGCCCATATTGAGGGAGGCTATGTAATCCTTTCCGATCATGTTTGCCCGAGCCGCAAGAGCTTCCCGCATCAGGAATACGGGATTAATGCTGCTCATCTCGGCAAATACTGGAATCGGTGCTCTGCGCTGCTGGGCAATTGAGATAAGGGCCATCCCACCACGCCGTGATCCAGTGAAGCCGACTGCTTGGATATGGGTGTTAGCTACAAGGGCCTGGCCTATGACATTACCGGCACCGAACAGCAGCGAAAATACGCCACTCGGCATTCTGCAGGTCTTCGCCGCTCGTTGAATGGCCCGACCAACCAGTTCTGATGTTCCTGGGTGTGCAGAGTGCCCCTTGACCACTACTGGACAGCCTGCGGCGAGGGCTGATGCTGTGTCTCCACCCGCAACCGAGAACGCCAATGGAAAATTACTAGCACCAAAAATGGCAACTGGCCCTATGGCAATGCGCCGTTGGCGTAGATCAACCCTGGGCATCGGCTCGCGGTCCGGCAGCGCGGAGTCCACCCTAATATCCAACCATTCACCGGCACGCACCACCGAGGCAAACAATCTGAGCTGACCACAGGTCCGACCGCGTTCGCCCTCAATCCGGCTCTTGGGCAGTCCAGTTTCAGCAACGGCGCGCTCAATCAGACTAGGCCCAAGAGCCTCGATTTCCTTGGCAATCGTTTCGAGAAAATTGGCTCTCGCTTCCAGAGAAGTATCCCTGTACTCACCAAAGGCCTCCCACGCTAGGCTGCAAGCTTTTTCAATATCTCCGATACTGGCACCGGGAAATTCAGGCTCCAAACGCTTTCCTGTTGCTGGGTTAACTGGCTGAATGACAGCTTGATCTCCCGGGTAGCTTGTCTTACCAACCAATTGATGTCCCAATACAGTCATTATGATCTCCTTAATATGTTCCGGTAGCAGATCGCCACCGCTGGTCGAATTATTTTCATATATTCCACGCCGGTCATTTAACCCAAGAGTAGATCAGGCAACCACGTTGCTAGCTCCGGGAACACCAGCACTACCGCCAGGGTAATGATCTGGAGGATGATGAACGGAATAACACCACTGTACATATGTCGTAGGGTGATCTCCGGCGGCGCTACGGCTCTAAGATAGAATATCGACGGTGCCATCGGTGGAGTCAGATAGCTGGTTTGCAGTACCACCAAAAATGCAATACAGAACCAAATCGGGTCGAATCCAAGGTTCAACACCAGAGGCATAGCAATCGGAATTACGATGAGAACCACCGAAATCAAGTCAAGGACAAAGCCGGCTACGAATGTTAAAAGAAGGATCAGCGCAATCACGCCCCAAGCTGGGATGCCCAACTCATTCAGAAGAGTCTGGATTGCCAACATACCGCCTGACGCGAAGAATACCCCTGCAAACATGCTGCCACCCAAAACGATGAGCAGGATCATCGTAGTAATTAATAGAGTTTTCATCAGTGCGTTACCGAGCAAATGCAAGGTAAACGTACGATAGATAGCTGATAAACCAACCGCTCCGAGAGCACCCCATGCAGCTGCCTCTGTGGGTGTAGCGATACCCATGAGGATGCTACCGAGTACTGCGAAAATAAGTACAGAAGGAGGAACCAACGCTACTGCAGTGATTCGCATTTTTTGTCCAAGACTATACTCGGGACCACCCTTTATATTGCGGGGAGCCATAGCCGGTTTGGCGATAGCCACACCGACCACGTATAGACCAAAAAGGACTGCCATTATCAGACCAGGCAGCAGCAAACCGGCAAAAAGCTCACCCACTGAGACGTTGGCAACCGGCCCCAATACGATCACTGTTATGGATGGAGGAATAACCGTGCCCAGTGACCCACTAGCGCAAACGGTCCCAGAAATAAGTCTCTTGTCATAGGCGTGCTTCAGCATAACTGGAACAGTTAGCAATCCTATGACAGCCTCTGTAGCACCCACCACACCGCTTATGGCAGCAAAGATGGCACCCATGATAATCGTGCTAAGCGCCATGCCGCCCGGTAGCCGCCATGTCCATATATGAATAGCCTCAAGTAGCTTTGAGGCAATTCCGCTTTTTTCCAGAAACGCACCCATGAAGACGAACAGAGGTACCGCGGCTAGTACTGAGTTGCCGGCTACGCTATCAACTTGGGAAATCAACTGGAACGAAGCCGAGGCACCAAACTGAATTACTCCAAATATGAATGCGGTGCAGATCATAGATAGAGCAATAGGGAATCCACCCAGCAGAAAAAACAAAAGAACCGGGAACATCCAGAATCCAAGGTATTCACTCATGCCACACCTCCGGATCCTCGTCTCCCTTGACCAGGATGGCGAGAGAGCGCGTCAATTCGACTGCGGTCTGCGCTGCCAGCAGGCCGAAACCAATTACCCAGATAGTTCGGAAAGGCCAAATTACAGGATTCCAGCCTGAGGCTCCGGAGGTTTCTTGGTATTTGTATGCTTCCAGTGCATAATGAAATAAAGCATCAACGATCCAAATCAGCGCAACCAACAATATGGCCAAGCCGACCATGTCCATGGTCGCTTTGCCTCGGGGTGGCAAAACACCATAAAAGATATCCACATTGACGTGTTGCCTTACTTTCAACGCGTAGGCCATGCCAAGTAAAAAAATCGAGCCCATGAACATATAGCTCATCTCATAAGCCCAGACAGTCGGCGCGTTTAGAAGGTAGCGGCTAATGACTTCATAGGTTAGAGAGCCAATCAGCGGCACAATCAGTAATGCACCAACCAACGCAGCTGCTTTGGAAAAAGCATCCACGGTTTTTCCGACATAACTGAAAACTTTCATCATCCATACTCTGCTAAAACCGATGAACCCGACCCGAGAGCAACCTGCCTTGGGCCGAGGACATTGCGTCTCTTATATTTCTGGGCCTCTCACACAACGAGAAGCCCAAGTAACAGTGTTCTTATCGCTCACCGCCAATGGGGAATCGGTACTCGGGCCAGACTGCTAGCTGTTCTTCGAAGTCCCTCAGCGATTTAAGTACCCTAGCGAACCACTTATTGCCCTCGGCCTGCTCGTCTTCCCACCTGTTTGTAGCCTCTTCAATTGTCGCCATGAAATCTGGATCAAGGTGCACAATTTCATTGTCACCCTCGGTCATCTCCTTGAATGCCGAAAGGTCAGCGTTCGCTCCAGCGCTCCAACTCTCATACATGGAGAGTTTTGCCGCTGAGGCAATTGCCAGCTGGTCTTTCTTCGACAAGCGAGCCCAAACCTCCTTGTTGATTTCGCACTCAAGGACACCGCCAGGCTGGTGCATACCGGGTACGACCACATATTTAGCTATATCAATGAAACCTGTCGGCTTGTTGATTTCCGGACTGCCCCATTCCGTAGCATCGATAACCCCCCGATCAAGCGACGTATATACTTCAGCCCCGGGCATAACTATTGTGGAAGCACCAAGGTCCGATGCGATCTCCGCCCAAGCACCGGAAGTGCGAAGCTTCAGACCTTTGAAGTCTTCGTGAGTCTGAACTTTCTTATTCGAGTGCAGAAAAATCTCAGTGCCAATAATTGCACATGGGAATGAAACGACATTAAACTCTTCGTCACGGTAGGCTTGCCAGAGTTCTAGGCCACCACCCTGATAAAGCCACATTAGATATCCTTCTGGAGTAGGGGAACCAGCGTAACCCGCAAACAGAGCTGTAGTTCGGTCCCTTCCCCAGTCATAAGCCATCCAATTATGGCCAATCTCAACAACACCACGGTTGACTGCCTCAGTAACTTTCAATGGGTTCGAAAGAGTACCGCCGGGGAAGACATTGATTGAGATGCGTCCGCCAGTGAGATCTTCTACGTTCTTAGCAAAGCCCTTGGCGTCTCTTTCCAGCCAGGGACCACCACCCCAAGGTGTAGCCATTTTCCAGGTTACTTCCTCGGCCATGGCATTAACGGTAGCAAGGGTTAAACTGGCAGCCACAACGGCTACCTTGATAGGATTTTTAAGTGTTTTCATTGTTGAACTCCTTCCAGTCTTGCGTAATTGGCCGGTTCACCCTGACGGTGTCCCGTCCGGTTCTTGTTGTTGTGAGCAAATGTAATGGCTCGGCTCTTTAGGCTCAGGGTCGACAGGATTTAACTGGTGGCCAGACCAACCCCGTCACGCCCGAGGCCTCAGGAACAGCTTTGTGGATTTTCTCTTCTGAAAGCCCTATCTCTCGTAGGACAGCATACGAATCGTCAAGGTAATCCTTGGAGCCCTTTGCGGCAGGGGTTCGCGAATAACGGGGAATGATCGGCGTATCATAGCTGCCACCGTCAGGAAACCGAGCCTGAATATGCGAGTTCCCGAACACCTCATCTGGTGCTAACACCGGTGATACGCATGCATCCAGACCCTCGAAATGAGCTACCCACATGTCCCGGGGCTGGCTGGCGAACAAATGCTCAAACTGCTCAGTCATCAAAGGCCAGGTATCAGGGTCCATGTGGTCTGGCACTGGGTGACCAAGCTCCAGGGCCCGCCACAAATTGGTAAAAAATGCAGATTCCAAAGCACCAACTGCCAGGTACTTCCCATCTTTACAAACATAACACCGGTAGAAAGGCGCCTCTCCAGTCAAGAGGCCTTTGCCACGGGAAGGCAATACTCGCTTACCCCAATCTGCGTAATGCATCGTCATCAACGAAAGGCAGCCATCCACCATGGCAACGTCTAGGTACTGACCCAGCCCCGAACGATCTCGTTCGAACAAAGCTCCGAGAATGGAATAGGCTGCGTAAAGTCCTCCAGCAGCAAAGTCCGCGACAATATTTAACGGCAGTGCCGGTGGCCCGTCGCTTGGCCCCATGGCACCGAGGGCACCAGATAGTCCGAGATAGTTGATATCGTGGCCTGCCTCTTGGGCAAGAGGGCCATACTGGCCGTAACCTGTCAGCGAGCAGTAGACCAGTTTCGAGTTGTATTGCTTTAGGTCGTCATAACCGAGACCCAAACGATTCATAACGCCTGGGCGAAAGCCTTCTATTAAGACATCCGCATCACCAGCCAACAAATGAAATGCATCCAGGCCTTCATTGCTTTTCAGATCAAGATTTACAAAACGCTTTCCTCGTCGGTAACTATCGATTGGCAATCCGGAGCGGCCGCCGCCAATAACGATAACCTCGGCCCCCATATCCGCCAGCAACATCGAGCCGTATGGGCCTGGCGCAAGACGAGTCAGGTCCAATACACGAATACCCTTCAGGATTGAATCCTGGCCATCCATATCAACCTCCTCATTGACCCAACATCAATCCATGGTCTCTTTTAGCATGGCTAGGAAGTCCTCAGCCGATGCAGGACGTGGATTCGTTGCGGTGGAATGGTCTTCCTCGGAAAACTGAGCCATCTCCTCTAGAACATTTTCTGTAACGCCCATTTCGCGAAGATTTTTCGGCATTCCAAGCTTGGCATTTATGCGCTCAAATTCAGTCGGTAGGTCAGCATCACTTGGCAGGCCCATTGCCGCCTTGATTTGGTCGAACTTGTCACCACAATGGCTCTGGTTAAAACGCAGCACTGGAGGTAGCAATACAGCGTTCAGCGTGCCATGGTGAAGTTTTAGCTCTTTCAAGCCTCCCAAAGCATGGGACATTGAGTGGACGCCCCCCAAGCCTTTCTGGAATGCCAACGCACCTTCCAAAGCCGCGATCATCATTTCACTACGCGCCTCCATATCCCCGCCATCGTTAAAGGCACGGACCAAATACTTCGAGGCCCGACGTAGACCATCCAATGCAATGGCATCAGCCGGTGGGTTGATTTTGGGACTCAAGAAGGTTTCGACGCAGTGCGCAATTGCATCCATTCCGGTTGCCGCGGTCAGCATGGCCGGCAGTGAACGTGTCAGTTCCGGATCGCAAATGGCTAAATCTGGAATCAGGTAAGGCGATAGAAATCCGAGCTTTCGTCCATCCCTCAGCGTAATAAGGGATGCTCTGCCTACTTCGCTTCCAGTACCTGCAGTGGTTGGTACTGCCACCAGGGGAACAGTTGGGCCGATTCTTGCCACGCCGCCGTTAATCGCGGCATATTGGCGTAGAGGCAGCTTATGTGTTGCGACTAAAGCGACGGCTTTGGCAAGATCTATACTTGAGCCGCCACCGATAGCGATAATGCTATCGCAATCGTTGGATCGGTATACGTTCAAGGCTTCTTCGACGGCTGCTTCAGTTGGGTTAGCAGGGGTGCCATCGTAAATGGCAACATTGCCAGGAAGCTTCGCAGTGGCCTTTGCTTTTTCCAGCAATCCTGTGGATGCCAATCCGGCGTCAGTTACGATCAAAGGCTTGCCAACATTCAGATTGGCTAGCTCATCATTAAGAGCCGCTATTGCGCCTGCGCCAAATCGGATATTAGTCAGATAGTTAATTTGAGCAATCATGGGTCTCGCCTTAATCAGATAACATGGCTTTAGCAACGATCAATTTCTGTATCTCGCTGGTTCCCTCATATATCTGAGTGATCTTCGCATCTCGCATCATGCGCTCGACGGGAAAGTCAGTCAGATAGCCGGCGCCACCGTGAAGCTGCACCGCCTCGGTGGCAACTTTCATAGCAACGTTGCTGCAGAAAAGTTTGGCCATAGATGCCAGGGTTCGGGATTCAGGCTCTTTGGTCTCAACTGCTTCGCAGGAGCGATAGAGCAGTTGACGAGCCGCTTCAATTTCGGTTGCCAAGTCAGCGATGGTTCCTCGGATCATTTGAAAGCGCGCCACTTGCTGACCAAACACTTCTCGTTCTTTCACGTATTTGATTGCGGCATCAAGCGCCCCTTGCGCAATGCCGAGAGCCTGAGCTCCGATCAATGGCCGAGTGTAGGCTAGGGAATCAGTGATGTACTGTCGGCCTTCTTTCGGGTCACCAAGAAGACGATAATCGTCAACACGGCAGTCTTCGAAAATTACATCAGCAGTTGGGCTACCTCTCACTCCCATCTTTGATTCCAGCTTGCCGAAGGAAATTCCGGGGTCTGACTTATGTACCGCGAATACACCAAAGCAATCTTCACCAGTACGTGCTAGGACCGAGTACCAGTCGGAACGACTAGCGTTGGTTATGTAGCGTTTCTGGCCATTGATGACCCATTGACCATTCTTATATTCGGCGCGCGTGCGGGCACCCCAAACATCAGAGCCACCGTGAATTTCCGTCAGACAGATAGAGGCAACGGTATTACCATCAAGAGCTGGCTTCATCACTTCTTCGATTAGCTGCTGCGACCCAAATGAAGTTATCGGACCAAGCCCAGCCCAGATCACCATTAACGTCAGCGAAGACGTAGCACAAACTGTAGTGGCATAGTGAATCTGGCCACCTGATTTTGAGTGTATGATCACTCACATAATGAATCAGGTGAAGACGATGGCGAAAACTAGAAACTTCAGTCCGGAATTCCGTTTGGAGGCTGC
>Ga0070725_10000706_pt1 | contig 21304 bp, 25 predicted proteins | sample tdDd002_FD_69781 | JGI IMG/M metagenome (GOLD analysis project Ga0070725, IMG submission 69781) | Marine sediment microbial communities from the Atlantic coast under amendment with organic carbon and nitrate - tdDd00.2 | ecosystem: Environmental > Aquatic > Marine > Coastal > Sediment | place... | reverse complement strand
AATATTAAAGGAACTCAAATCACTGTGGCTGACACGCTCGCTGGGGTGTGGTGGTGAGTGTCAGCGCCATTGCACGCATGTTTCACACGACGAGGCAGACCATCATGAGAATACGATCAGCAAGCTTTGAAGCTAGAAAGAAGAATTAGCATCATTGCTTCGGAAAGCATTCAAAAATCCTTAACGTAGGATATTTTCCGTTTTCCAATCGGCCCCCTCGCTCTTGCTAGAGGGAGATGATTACAACATAATCTCTAACTTATAAAACGAATAAAATAGTTAATTTTGTTTGTCAGTTTTAAAATTAAAGGTTGAGCAATATGCCCGTCAGATTAGAAAGAGCGAACTTACAACGCACGTATATTTGGCATCGAGATGCTGGAGATAGTGCAAGTAGAGGTATTCTGGATCAGATCAGAGTTGATAAAGATGAAGGTTATGAGGTGTTAAAGTTTATTGAGTCAATTATGAACAAACACAGCTTGACCACAGTAAGGGATGTGCACCGCATAGAAGATGTTTTACATGATCCATTGCTGTCATCTGTTGATATGAGGGATGACCTGGAAGGTATGATTGAAGTTATATTATCTTTAAATGAATAATAAAAGGTCGCCCTAGGCTAACTCCTATCATTTAAGGTGCTTGGAGCGAACTGGATAGCGAGTCTTACTGATACGAACGGTCCTAGATTTGGGCCGTTTTTTTCGTTCTGGCAAAATATAGCGTTTGACTCGTTCCCTCATCGCTCTCAGCTTTTTGGGGATCGAACCTGGTGACGCTATTACACACCACATCAGTTCATCCTGGATATCTCTCATCGCCATCATAAAACTTATCCGTAACGGAGAGACTTCTGCCTCTTTAGCTATTCGACTTATCTCTAATCGAACGAGATTAGAGGCGATGAGTATTCTTCCCAGCTCTCCTGCTCAAACGTACCTTTGTGCAATGCATCGTTAGATAACGATAAATCAATTACTTAGATGCTGCGTAAATTTATTGCTTTCGAAAAAATTATGGCAATAGGTTTATGCAGTGCTCCGTTAATAGACATCGGCTATGTGGCTGTTATGGATATGAATTATATTCGTTAACGTACCATATTTTCCCTTTTCCCTCGCGACCCCAAATATATCGAATTGGCCAAAGGTAAATGATCGAATCTGGCATGTTTAACATATTGGGCACTTAACGCTCCGAATTTTTAACCTCTTTGTAAGTGTCTGGTAGGGGACGGCTTCTTAAACTTCCCCCATATCATTGGGAACTTGTTCACTTTTCTGGTGATGGTAATAGTAAGTTGAACCATGTGTTTTTGTAGCCGTCACGTGTGGTGTTTAATGAAAAGAAAATTGTAGACCTAGTTGATACGTTACTTCACTTTCTGTTCGTTTTGCATACTTAAAACCTGCGACTAAGCCGAAAACTGAACCAAATTGGAATACATTCTTCAATCCGAGAGTATTTTTGGGTTCGTCTAAAAATTCGTGTTGGTAGGATGTATCCAGTATCCAGTGATTGGCAATTTGTGTTTTAATTCCCACTTTACAATAGGTAGAACCTTCGGAGTATGAACTCGCATAGTCGCTCTCGGAGTGATACTTTTTCCAACCACAGGATACAGGAATAGAAGATTGAGGCGATAAATATAAAGCGTAGCCAAGTCCGGTTTTCCAAACATCTACATTTGAACTGAATCGAGTTGAGAAGTCAGCATAACCATCGATAAAGATATTTTTAGCAATGTTGGCGTTTAAATCAATGTAAAGCCCACCTAAAGTCTTTTTCTCATCGTTGCTGTATTTACCATTAAAATATGGAGATAGCGAAGTAGATGAATAATTAGTTGATTGATATCCAAAACCAATATAAGAGAAATTATTGGATATATTACTTGATGCTAAAGCTTGAAGTGGCAAAAGTGTTAAAAACAATATTTTTTTCATTTTTATTAACATGTTGGTTGAAAATTTAAGGTAAATAATTATCCATTATATTTATAATCGCTGCAAGTTTATCAATGCAGATCTGTGTGCGAATTGTACATAACACCCGCTCTATGCATCATGACAAAAGAGCTTCGTTGGCAGAGCTTTTATTGTGTCTTACTAAGGGAACAGAAATTAGAATAGGTATCGCTAATCAGCATTAACAGACTGTGAATGAGCCTTTAAAGTAACAAGAAACGGGGCACAAGTTTGTTAGATCGAGTCTATATGCAGAATGAACTTTTCGGGGAAATGTGCGCAATACCCCATTCTAGCAAAGGGGTATATTTGATGACCCAACGGTTCAATGTTGAGGGTGATCATAACCTACCACCCTTGTTTGCGACAAAACCATAAAAACCACCTTTTGAGCGCCATCAGGTCTTATTTATTGTGGGGTACTCTTTTAGCTTTAAAAGCCTTCAAACGAAGGCTGATAATACCTGATTTAGTCATGTGGCATTATTATAGTTGTCGTATGAAAACATCTAAAGTTTACCATTCGCTCTAATGTTTTTTCTCATTAGACGCAGTTTTCGATAGTGATCAAAAAAGCGGATTTTTTTGTTTGCGATTGAACTTGCAGGTGGCAACTGTTCTGCTAGCACATATTCAGCAAAGCTTTCGGCAATATCTTCTGCGGGATTAGTTGCTGCGTACTCGGTGACAAACTCATTGATATGCGTTTGGTAGCGATTTGATACGTCGACTTCATTACTTGACACGGGTAGGAGGGGTTGCCAGAACTGAGAAACGAAGTGGTTTAAATAGGAGTCGGGCGCAGTGCACCCGTCAGGTAAAGCGTAACTGCGGCAATTATTTCTCACAGTTGCATCGTCAGTGTCAGCTAGCGGGATCTGATCGGCTCTTAAGGTCAGCAGGTGCGCGAACTCGTGGATCATTGTTCGGTCTAGATCGTATTTTGATACTGAATCTTTGATATCGAGCTGTACGACCCAGATACTTTTATCATCACTAATGGCGTGGATTGAACCATCAATACCATAATTGCCATCTATTGGCTCAAACACTTGAATTTCTTGTCGGTACTGTGCCGGGATCACTTGTGTAAAACGTTGCCAAACTAAGCGGCTTTCATGGGGGATATTTTCTCCCAAAATTCTATCACCAACAACGTCATATTGATTGATAGGAATAGGGTTTCCTTCATCATCAAGTCCCGAACCAGTATACGCGTAAGCTAACGAAGAAAATGAAAAGAAGAGTATTGGCAGTAAACGTTTAAGCATATGGATTCCTAGTGCTCATAATAAATGACCTGACAATGAGTCAGGCATAATTTTATTTCAGGCGATATAGGCCTTGGTGTTTATGTGTCACGTCCATCCGCTACGAAGAAGCGACAGGCTTCTTTATTTCCCGAGCCTGGTATTCAAGCAAAGGGGCGTATTTGATGTCCCAACGGTTCAATGTTGAGTGGTCAACATTGATGCCTCGCTCTGCTAATACCTATTCAATTTCACGGTAGCTTGGCTTGTAGGAAATATAGTAACGAACGGACTGAAGTATTATCTCAGAAGGAAAATGACGGCCTGTGAATTTAATAGTTATAATGTTTATATCAACATAGTCGTCATCATCACTAAGATCAGGTCCCGAATGCAGTTCCTGCTGCAGGTCGCAAGGGAACCATATTTGGGATAAGGGTAAACAGTGTTTAAAACCGCAACGCGATGCCTGCGTATAGCGCGTCGGTATCAGCTTCGATGACGCGATATCCCCCTTTCATGGTGAGCCGCTCTGTGAGGTCGAAACCCAGCTCGCCGCCAAATGTGAGGCCGGAATCAATTTTCTTGGAGAAGTCTTCTGAGTACGTTTGGCCTCCCAGCGTAAAACTTGATTTTCCTTTCCCTTCTAGTATTGCATAGCCAACCTGTGCAGACAGGTAAAAGCGATTGATGTAGTACTTGGGTTTGTAGCTTAAATTAAACCCTGACATTTCAACTTTTCCAGATCCTGTCCCCAGAACGTTAAACGTATATTCGGCACTGCCGGCATTCAGGTATTCCAGTTCGATGCCATTGACCAGAGCGCCAGAAGACGGGAAAAGATAGCCAAACTGAATCGCATATCCCGGATTTTCTTTTTTCTCTCCAATAGGTAAATCAACAAAACTGGTTTTAAGATAGTCAATTCCGACGTAAGTGCCATACGTCATGCTGGCAGCATTAGCCATGTTTACGGTAAAAGCGCTGCTTACAAGAGCGGCGGCAAGCAGGGGTTTCAGTAGTTTCATTATAATACTCTTAAATAACAACCAAATACCCAGTAGGATGCGCTGAAATTAACCCGTTTTGTACAGGAATATCGGACATGTACCCTTGTGAATTAGGATATTTGGTCTGGATTGATAAGTCAGCAACCAGCCTAACGCACTATAACTTTTACATGCGAAAAAAATAAAGACACTATTCATCTAAAAATTTAAGCAAACGAACCAACAACCCCACTACGGAAATAGCGATTCTGCCGGCAGGGCTGATTGCAATTTCACCCTGAACTTATCATTGAATTCTATCCCGTTCGGCTCGCTGATAATCTTCAGCTCGATAGAACGGAGTGCCAATACATGCTTATCATCCAGTTTTCCCTGGTGAGGGTAGTTCATCACAATCCGGTACGCCTCTCGTGCTAGTTGCTGAACCGGGTCATCGAAAATGGCATCCGCGCTATACAATATACTCCCCATAAATCCCTCTACACTTTATCCTTACAATTACCAGCCTAAAAGGTATTACCGTTGTCATACATTATATCAACCTGAATCGGTTAGCCTTCCATTCTGAACCATCTATAAGCCCTTGATTATAAAAGCCCCCCCAGTCATAGAAGAAAGGGGAAAAACTGCTGCTGCCGGTCAGGTGGCCCAAGCCGATACAGGCAATGATCACCGCGGCCGAAATGGCGTATTCGATCGGGTCTCCGGTACGAAACCGTCCGCCGAACAGGTGAAAGCGACGGTCGCTATAGGGCGAGAACGGCACCCCGGAAACGGTCATCGCATCGGTCAGGATATGACACACTCCGCCCCAGGCAAACGCCGTTAAGATCCCGTAAAAATCCCACACGAAAGTAAAGGCCAGAGCAGCGATCAACCAGTGGCTGAAAATATGCGTCGGGCCACGGTGCTTGATGTGGCGCCCGGAGAGCTTGAACAGGTATTCCAGCCAGTCCGGTGCCGTGGCCCCGGCCACGCAGGCAGCAACATGGGGCGGGGAGACAACCGCACACAGGGCACCGGCGATCAGGGTATGGTTCAGCCACTTCATGGCTGGCCGCCCGTCGCACTGGCGGGAATAGGAGGCGGCAGATAAACCAGTTTTTTCAGGTATTGATTCACACGCTCTGCCCGTGCGGTGTCGCACATCGAGATCAGCGCCAGCCGGTTCTCGACGATCTGGGCCTCGAACTTGAGGATATCGCGCTGGGCGGCGGCGACTTTTTCCAAAAAGCCAACCTGCTCGGTGATATTGGCGATCCCCTGCCTGACCCTCGCCTGCGAGCGGGCCTCCATCACCAGATATAGCCCCATTTCCCGGTAGGCGTGGTTGCGATTGGCCAGTGCCTGGGCAAACGTTGCGACGTTGCTGGCGGTATTGACCCGGCGCTTGTGTTCCCATTCGCGCTCCCGCGCCTGCTCGGTTGTCGAATAGAGCGGCATTTCGCCGACAACCCCGATGTAGTGGTCGGTGATCTCCGGCCAGTCGCTGCGGTTGAACTGGTCGATGCTGGAGCGCACGCCGGCGACCAGGCTGAGGTCGATTTTGAATTTGGTTTTCTCGGGATAGCAGTTGTTGACGACCGTGAAGATGGCATCGGGATCGATCTGCGGGGCAGATTTCAGTGCCGGTGCCGGCGTAATAAAGTGCGGCGCCTTTCCCTTCAGGGTCGGCAGCTCGAACGGCTGGATGTCCGGCGGGGGCTCTGCCGGCTGGTTCCACGGCAGGTTGACATTCCACCCCTCCCCGCCAGCCTTGGCATTATGCGGCTGCAGCGCAACCGCCAGACAGAGGAGTACCGCCAGCAACACGCGGACATTACACGGTAATGGAGACGGCAGACATCTGGCAAGGCTAGTCGGCACGGGTCGAACGCCTCCCGCTACCGAGCATCTGCAATCCACCGATCACCGGCCTCCCAGGCACCGGAGACCACGCACAGTGCCACCAAGAACCAGATCAGGGCCTTGGTGGTATCGTAGCTGACGTCGCTCTCGAGGTTGATCCGCTGCGGGTCGCGCCGCTCGATGATCGGCCGGATGGAAGGGGGCAGCCGTCCCTCTTCGCTGGTCGATACCAGCCAGATCTTTGCAGACATCAGGCATTTACGCGTAATTTGTGCCTTGCGCCCGGTCAGCTTGTGGGCATCGTCCACAAATAGCATCGCCTGGGTATCAATCAGGTAGTCGGCCAGCAAATCGGCCTTGAGCTGCAGGTTCAGCTTTCCCCAGGGCGTCGCGTTCTCTTCCTTCTGGGTAAATCCCTGGTACCAAAGCTCAATGCCCTTGACTTCCACCCAGCTCGAGAGCGGCATCAGTCCCTCAAGCAATACCGGCGGTGGCTTTTTGCCCCAGATACCATGCCGGTTGTCACGCAGCCGCGTCAGCCAGCGGCTCTTCCCCGAATCATGGGCGCCGGTGATCAGCTGGCACCGGGTACGGCGCAGGCTAGTTTCCCTGCGGCTATGGCTGGGTGCAAACTTACGGGGGGCATCCACAATCAATGGCGTTACGTATTTGCTACCGTCTTTCCGCTGTCGCTTATGGTCTGTTCGTAACTTTAGAAATCGCATGCCTTTTCCTATTCGCCAGCAGTCAGCATATAAGATCTCGACAAGGGCAGGATTGGCATATTGCAGCTTTTCGGTGAACTTCAATTCCTGCCTGCAATCATGTTGTTTCTCGATAAAATTCTTTTGAATCAGAGTGTTCAGGTAACCGCTGGCTTTTTCGAACAGTACGGATTTTTTTTATCCAAACGTAAGGGGTAAACATTGTGTGTCTGGTTGGGGTGGTTTGCGATAGATGTACTGTGCAGGAATATCGGTCGTTTGTTTGGGACAGGAGGATCACATTTTCCCTGTCTCGCCAGTGCTCTGTAAGAACATTAACAAAAACATCTGATTACCTGATCCTGTGGGTTGGTGTGTTAACTCGAAGAGTTATCCACAATCCACAGGTATATATAACAATATATATAGATCTATAGATCTATATAAAGATCTATAAGATCTATAGGGTCTGAAAAATGTAGTTAAATCAGTGTCTTACAGGCCTTGAGGTCACATTTTTTTAGTGTTCAAGTTACAAAAAATTAGTCTGACGGTTATGTTTTTTTAGTCTATCGGTCACATTTTTTTAGTGTTCACGATCATTTTTTTAGTCTATCGGTCACACTTTTTTAGTGTTATTGTGGCGTTTGCCCACATGGTCACACATTTTTAGTATTTGGGGGCGAAAATGGCTTTTAAGGTCATCGATTTTTAGTATTATTGGACCGAGACTAAAAATCTGTGACCATAGGCACGGTAAAAATGACCGATAACTCTGACAAGCGCTTTCAAATCACAACCGAACATTCCAAGGAACTACCTAACCAGTTCTTCAAGAAAAGCCATGAGTTGATCTTCAGCCAGCTGGCGCTGACGGCACGGGAACACGACATGATGGCGCTGTTCCTGTCGCGGCTGAACCGCGAGCACTGGACGGACTTTCTCGAAAAGCGGGATATTCACGCCCCGCAGTATACCTTCCATGCCGATGTGCTGAAGGAGTGGTTCGGCCTGTCGTCCAAGCAGCTGTATCCGACGCTGCGCTCGGTGGCCGAGCGGCTTTCCAGCCGCAAGGTGGGCCTGGCCAACGACAGTGCCGAAGAGTTTGACTTCATTCCGTTGTTTGCCCGGGTGAAATACAGCAAAGGCGCACTCACCATTGTGCCCAACAGCGAATTGATCAACGCCTATGTCGATTACTCGGCGGGCCATGCCCAGATCAACCACCATGCCTTCCGCAGTCTCAAATCTGAGCATTCCAAGCGCCTGTACACGCTTCTCTCGCGCTTTAAGGACAGCGGCACACATTTGCACCCGCAGCGCATTGAATCGCTTCACGCGCTCTACGGCCTGCTTGACGAGAAAGGCAAGCTGCTGAAAAAAAGCTACAGCCAAAACAAGGTATTCATCGATCGCTGTATCAAAAAGCCTATCGAGGAAATGACCAAGTGCCTCGAAGTCAGCAAAGACTTGGAGTTTTTGATCGACGAGAAGAGCGGCAACCTGGGATTTGCCCCGGTGATGCAGGGGCGCCGTATTGTCGCCATTGAGTTTTTGTACCGCTGGAAGATGAATGACAACCAGGCTGAAAAGCTGGCACGTGTCGAGCTGGAGAAGGAAACGGTACCTGACAACCCGATGCTGCAGCTGGTCCGGGAGGCCTATCAAATTGTCATGGTTCACCCGCTCGAGGGCAATCTCAACGAAAAACACCTGCTTGCGCTCCAGTCGGTGGAAATGGGGATCATCGCCCTGCCGGAAGACATTGTCTTTGACGAAGTCTTCCGGTCCAAGCTCGATCAGGCTTGGGGCTAGCAAAAAAACAGCCTGTAGGGCGCTCTGTGGCGCCCGGCCCATCCCGCGAAATTATGCCCTGCCAAAGCCAAGATCTTTTCTTGGTGTGCGTTACAGCGCATTTGAGCGGCAGTTTATCGACAGTTTTCACAGTTCCCTTTCACCTTGTGATCCTTTAGCGTGGGATCATGGAATGATGATACTGATTGAGTCATGGGGATACGATGGCCAACTATGCTTACCTGCGTGTTTCAACCGACAGCCAGGACGTTGCCAGCCAGCAGCATGGCATTTACGAGTACGCGAACCGGATCGGCCTTACCGATCTGGTGTTTGTCGAAGACACGGCAACAGGCAAGAAAAAATGGCATCAGCGCAAGCTCGGCCCGTTGCTTGAAGGTATGGCCGAAGGGGATACTGTTCTCTTCTCGGAAGTCACGCGGATGGCCCGTTCTACCCTGCAGGTGCTCGAGATCCTGGAACTGTGTATGGACAAGCAGCTTAAAGTCCATATCGCCAAGCAAAACATGCAGCTGGACGGCTCCCTGCAGTCAAAAATTATCGCCACCATGCTGGGTCTGGCCGGCGAAATCGAGCGTGAGTTTATCCGGATGCGGACCACCGAGGCTCTGGCGGCGCGAAAGGCCGCTGGTTATGTCCTTGGCCGCCCGAAAGGCGAAGCCAAAACCCTCAAGCTAGATCCCAAGCGCGAGCAGATCGAGAAATACCTCGGCATGGGGCTGGGGATCAGGGCGACGGCGAAATTGATTGACGAGGCGCCGAGTACCTTGAGCAATTATGTGAAACGACGGGGGCTGTAACGAGGGGATGTATTACAAATGTAATACATTTCTTAGTGATTTTGACGTTTGTGTAGTTCGTAAACACACAAACGTCATACCTTAGTGTAAATCAAACAAGCGGAGACACTTTACGGATGTTATTTCGAATGCGCGATTAATTAATATTTTTTTACTAAAAGAGATTAATTAAAGGTAATCAATTTTATCTCCCTTTACATTAATAATTTCTTTTTGAACCATCTCTTTGAGCAATTTGTTAAAGGTTTTCTGATTAATTTCATTTGAAAAATGAGTGTTAAGTGCATTGTGAAGTGCTTTTGTTTTTTTAGGTCTAGCGTTTTTATTACCCAAATTTTTAACAAATCCTACAACTCTATTAATATCTGGCGTAGGAGAAGAACTAGCCTTGTTAGGCTTTATTACTTTGGGCTTATTAATAGTTGGTTTAGAACTGTTTGCTTTTTTAACAGCAGTTTCTGTGACATTATTTTTTGGTAAGTTGTGAGTTACTTGCGCCTTACTTACAATGGTTTTATCGTACTTTACTGCTTCTTGAATTGAACTGGCTCTATTAATTTGTATCCCTTTAGATTTAACATGTTCAACTAATGGGTCGAACCCTTTGTCCTTAGAAACTATTGATATTTCTATGTTTACACCTGACAATAATCCAATATAATACGCAATATGAAAGTCTAATGCATTGTGGCCAGTCGAATTTATTTTTATATACTGGGCATTTAACTCTTGTACAGAAGCAACAAAATCAAATGAAATTTTGTTTTGTTGCGAACCAACAAATATCTTTACAAAAACATCACTGTAATTTTTCAAAAGAGTTATGTCACTTGGTTGTAAGTTTTCAAAATCAATAAAAATATAGTGCTGTTTTGCCATTGTTTACAAATACCATTTTATTATGTTCTCTATTATATGTAATAGTACATTACTAAAATTATTAATGCTAACAAAGAAAAAATGGTGTTCATTAAGAGATGATAGAATTGGGTCATCACCTCCAGAACCATATATATATTGTCTGATACCTATGACATTAGGAAGCCTATCGGTGTTTATCCCATTTTAAAATGTCTCATTTCAAGATGTTTATACTGCTCAGAAATTGACTGTATAGTAGAGGATGGGGATTAGGGCGACGGAGAAATTGATTGACGAGGCGTCGAGTATCCTGAGTAATTACTTGAAACTACGGGTGCTGTAGCGGTTTTGTGTATTACATTTGTAATACATAAACCACTGGATTCAGCCTGTTTTCAACCCTGCGCCGATTACTTTTTTTACCGCTGTAGTTGCAGCGTTTTCGTACAATTCATTTAACTATCTTGAGCCAATACGCCTGTCAGAGGCTCGCAGAATATCGGTCAGGCCCCAGTGGTCACTTTCAGAATTTTTGTTGAGCCGTTCATTCCTTGGGGGGGGCAATATAATCCCTTATCAGGGATGAAATCGCATAGATGTCATTCAGGTACGGATAATGCTCGGGATCTTCCCTCTCCGGGTGACTGGTACCGGCAAAGTCTTTCGGGTAATCCCAGAGCACTTCTTTGTTCAGGGTGATCCAGTAGCGGGAGCTATCGGTACTTCCCCTCTAGCTCTTCATCCGGTAGACGCGGGATTGGATCTGAAGGTCCAGATTTTCTGCCCTCAGCTGATATATTTCTTTTTGAAGCTTGCTCCATGGTCTGGCCATTGCTGGTTATTTTCCTGTTTGGTACTGCCGGGCGAATGTGCGGCCTGTGCCTATGGTGTCAGTCAGGCCGTTTTCCATCCACAGTTTCGGTGGTTAGGCGGGGATAATTGACGGGAGGTCTGGCGGTATGGGTAACTATTATCCCGTACCACAAAACAAAAGGTCGCCGTCGCGGTCTTAATTTTTCCCAGGCATTAACCAAACAAGCAGTGCGCTTTACGGCGTCATGTTCAACTTTATTCTTTGCTGCGTACAACCAAATCAAAGTTAGGGTCGTCAGCCTGAATACACATTCTTCAGTAAATCACCGTTTTATATATCCAGTACACGATAGCGCCAAAGGCCAGTAGTGAAGCGATCAGGTTAAATGCAACCAAAGTATATTTATTTTTCATTTTACCTCAGCCTGCTTTTACTACTAATCTGCTTTCTTATAACGAGTTGCTGTTTTAAAGATGGTTTTATTTACAACCTGAACACCAGTTTTATCGATGACATAACCAAGGTGTTCCATAATCTGGCGCATCATATTTCCAGCGAGCTTTTTGTGAGCATCAAAAACACTCTTCTCTACTAAATCTTCATTAAAAACATCAAAGCTACTATGCAAAATCGGACCTAGAGCTTCCAAGGCCGGTTTTTTTAAAAACGTAGCCGTTTCAGCTCGAATAATATTGTCACCTTCACATAGGAACCTCCAAATTTTGATTGCTGTTTCTTCTTGAGCTAATTGAGAGAATGCTGGAGATGGTTGGTAGGTTAATTCTAGATTTTGCATTTCTGTACTCTTTGATTGATGAATAAGTACATTTTAACATAATAAAAGTAACCTTGCAAATATATAAGGTTACTTTTTATTTAAGTGTCTGGTAGATCTAATTTCTCTCGATTCCGGTTATGCCTATTACGTTAAATCAGCGACGAACAAATGTGATCTGTGTAACGGGCAACCCTTAGCGGCGATTTTGGATACCTGATCAAGGTGATATGCTTCCGATAGCGATTGAAAGTTTGTGACGGTTTCAGGGTGACTTTGAACGTTCCGGGTTTAAGGTATTTACTGCATCAAACAGTCATTTCTCAACTTAGCACGCTATATACTGTCGTCCGGCTGCAACCAAGTTCTTTACTGATCGCATGCTTGTTCATGCCTTTATCAGCCAGCTCTCGGATCTGTTGGTGAAGTTTAAGATTGGCATGGCGCCCCAAATGTCTCCCCTCTGCTTTCGCTTTGGCCCTGCCTTCATTACAACGCTGCAAGATACGTTTTCGCTCCATTTCGGCAAAGGCTGAAATCGTAGTGTAGATAACCCGGCCAATGTCGCTGTTAATGTCCACATCCCCTAAATCGTGGAAAACAAGACCGGCGCCTTTCTTGGCCAGGGTATCGGCGATATTCAGGGCATCGATTGTGTTACGGGCCAGGCGGTCCACTTTCATCACATGAATAATGTCACCCTCGCGGGAGAAGTCGATCATCGCTTTCAGCTGGGAGCGCTCTGAGTCCTTGCCACTGGCACTTTCTTGAAATATCTTTTCGCAACCAACCTCTCTGAGTTGTTCTACCTGAATATCGAGAGACTGATCTCTGGCGCTGACCCGCGCATATCCGATAAGCATAAAATGCACCCAAAACTGAACACTATGATGCTTGGTATTTTATGGACATGTTCACCAACTATCAATCGGACATTTTGTGCAGTCAATACGTTGCCTAGCTAGAGTGCACAAAAAGTACACCTTTGTGGACGCTTGTGTCTTGCGAGACTGAACGTGAGTCATTCGCTCACCGTTGGTTTGATACTTCAGTAATGTTGCGGCGATTTATTCGACGTCACTCGAATAACGCCCTTTTGGGAGGTGTCGTCTCGAAGGCCGATTTTATTATGTATGCCAGATAGGGTTTTCGGACAGGTGAGCGGATGGCTATAACAATATTAAACAGCAATGAGAGGCATAGGTTAGAACGGCTATGCAACACGCGTTCTAATTGGACCGATGGCGGGCATTGGATGGGGCCAGGAAAAGCACCTGACTGCTATAGAGCCCAAATTTCACGGAACCGTTTAACAAAAATCATCACCTTTGATTCAGACCAGGCGGCATTCAGGTGGAACGCCGAGTGTGACAAACAGATCCGTATCGTTGGCCACATGGGGAGCGCCGGGTTGAATGTGGCCCTGGCATTTATCCCGTTTGGGGCGATTGCAAAAATGTCGGGGGAGCTGGCGAAACTATGGGTCTCTGTTGTTGCCGCGACAACGGCGGGTATTGCTCATGGCGAGCTGGTTGCGCGGATCCCCTATCCGGAAGTCGGCAAGGGATGGAAGGTACAGATTGATTTTGAGCATGAAATTCGCTGGAAGCCTGTGATCTCAGGCCGTAATACATTCAAGCAAAAACTGACGATTGCCTCTTATGACCGAGAAGGGAAAGCCCGCTATCAGGCATCCCAAGTCAGTGAATTTCGTCTGGCCGATCTTCCTCAGGGGCTGGCTGAGAAGCTAGTCAGCATTCCCAATCGTAAAGTCACCAATAGCTATCAGTGAGATGTCATGGCGCCCGTAAAGCAGAAATTCAGTTGGAAGTGGTCATTGGCCTATGGTGTCTGTATCCCCGCGGGGGCATATTTGGGCCAGCTGTTTTGGCGTCTCTTCCGCGATAAACCCCTTGATGAGTTAACGTCCTTATCCGTGATAGCCCTTTATATCGCCAGCGGGATAGCGATTGTGTTGATCCGGCGACTGGCATCTTAACCATTAATCAAGAGAATCATTATTTATTGTTGATGGGAGAGGGCATGTGTGAGAAGTGCGTAGCCACTTATCCACATACCCTCTCCTTTTTAATAGATCTTATTTAAGATCTTTTTTTAAAGATCTTTTTGATTCCTAAAATCTTTTCTAAATCAAATTGTTGTAAGTTAAAGTCGATATTAATTGAAGTTAGATCGACTAAAGTCGATACGGATTGACGTCTTTAGGTGCGAAAGTCGATATTCTTTGAAATAAACCCGATACGATTTGAAGTGTTTTGTTCGAGTGAAAGTGGATGAAATGCGTTGTGACCAAGGCGGGAATGGTTGAACAACTTTTTGTATCCCCAAAGTCGATACTTTTGCATTTTATTTTATCGACTTTGTGTGTACGATGACATTTCTGTTCAAAATGTATCGACTTTGGGTTCTTATCGTATGAGTCTGCCAACCAGCAAGCATCCCCTTATAAAGCAGCCCAACCTGCTGACCACTGCTGCGTATTCACTTGATAGAAACCAAAAGCGTCTGATTTACATGGCGTTAAGCAACATTATCAAGAACGAAAATATAACCAAAGAGCCGAGCAAGGTTGTTGTGACTATTCCACATGGTGAGTATTCATCAACATTTAACTGCGATAACACCAGTCGAGATATACGCTCTTCGCTTGATAGCTTTGAAAATAATAAATCTAATTCAAAAGGTATCGTGTTTTACATTCCCGATGAAGATGGCGATGATGGAGAGAAAGCATTAGAAAAGCTTTATTGGATCACTGGCTACAAGCACTTACCAAGAAGTAGAACGACACAGGTTTATTTTAATCCTGATGTTATTAATATTTTGGAACGTACCGATAAGAAGTTTACTCAGTACCTTTTATCGGTCACGGCAAAGCTCGACAATGCTTATGCAATGAGACTGTATGAATCTATCTGCCAGTGGCGTTCAACAAGGACAAGTTATAGCCATGAAATACAATGGATGCTCGATCGTTTTACAATGCCAAAATCGTATACTTTGATGAGTAATTTCAGGAATAAGTTTTTAATTCCAGCGGTAAATGAAATCTCTCAAAAAACGGATATCGAATTGTCTTTTGAGGAAGAGTGTAAAGGTTGTCGTCGAAATACCGTTACTCACATTCGTTTTTTATGGACGGAAAAAGAGGATAAAAAACCGAAAGCTCATCTGCGTATAGCCCTAACCCTTGAAGATGCAATCCAGACTTACAGCGATCTGAGCAACAATACCCGCCTGCCAAGCCAGATCGATATTGATAATCTAAAACAGCACATCGGTCAATTGGGCATGGAAGGGTTTGCTCTGACGCCTGAGTTTTTTGCCCAGCTCAAAGCCGCCGAGACGGCGAATGCGCTTTCATCGGACGGTTAATACGTCTGGTTTTTTTTATTCATGCTCTGTAAGTTCTGCCAATACTGACTTCTTTATGTTTTGTGTATTACAAATGTAATACATTTGTATGGCTGGATATTCTTGTCAATACTGATAGTGTCGCCTCACACGCGATAAAACGTTCTTGCCTTTAATTGTTCAAACGGTAACTAGAGCATCTTTCAATGCCTGATATGTCTCTGTTCTCATCGAAGAACACCAAACTTGAGGTTGGCCTGCGGAAGCTGATTTTCTCAAGGGGATTCCGTTACCGGCTGCACGTCCGTGGCCTGAAGGGTACCCCTGATCTTGTGTTTCCCAAGTACAGGGCTGTCGTGTTTATCCATGGCTGTTTTTGGCATTACCATGAAAACTGCCCCAAATCCCATGTACCCAAGAGAAATAGACGTTTCTGGCTGGCTAAATTCGATCGCAATCGTGAACGGGATAGAGCAGCCGAATGCTGGCTGGCAGAGCATGGCTGGCGAGTGCTTACGGTTTGGGAATGCGCGGTACGAACCCCCAGGTACTTCAACCTGGATGAGTTACTGGATTTTATCGAGTGCTGGCTGGTTGGTGGCGCCAGATCATGCCAGCTCTCGGGTGCTGAACCGCTACCGGTTTTGCGGCTGGATATAAAGTACTATCTGAAATGAGGGCGCAATGATTTGCCCTAAGATGTGATGCAACCTAACACATGCGATTGGACTGTTCTTTAAGGCAGGTGCCATCCCCATAGGCAGTGGTTACCTCTCCGGTGCAGGGGTACTTGCTGTTACCAGTCTTTTAGCCTTTGTCAGAACGTTTTCTGGGGTGATCGGTTTGGTCTGATTCCTGTTGCTTTGAATAAGTCGAGGTCATATTCGATTGGTGCTTCGCGAACTGGTTTTTCGGATGGGTCTCTGGCCTCGTATGTAATGCAGATATCAAGATAACTATCTTCGTTTTCCCTCGGTATATTTCCCTTTGTCGTCTCATCTCGGCTCAGTTCAATGCGTTCCATACCTGTTTATTTCCTTGTTGGTTGTTTTTTTGAGGGATCCCTGTCCAGTATTATGCCAGCTTTCCTTTTTTTGAGTCCTTTGTTACTTAAAAACATGGCGTTAAGTGTTAATATTGTCGTCTAAACAAAGTCGTTTATAGGTTTTCGATGGGTATTTTAACCTTTTCTGCTGATGAGATTCGCTCAAAGGTATGGCCAGAATTCAAGCTTCGTCCTCGAGCTTCAACATCTTCAGGGTCATCTGAGGCGTCAGTTATGCTCGTTCACAACCAAGGGGTATACCTCATGGCCACTTCATTCCTGCCTGAATCCACACCAGAGAAAAGCATCGTTTACGCTCAAGGGTGCGATCCAAGCAAAGATGCTGACTGGAACCAGATATCACGCCAGCTGGTTGGCGCCGATGATTTCTGCCAGCCGCTTCCATCCGAATGGCTCGAAAGGGCAATTCTGGATGAGTGTACTGTTGTTCGAATCGAGGTGTCCGAAGACGACATTTCGTTCGTTGAGATAAAGTGAATCGGCGCCGCCAAATAGCAAACAACGCTTGTGCTGTATTTCCCTTGAGCTTTAACTTTCCGTGCGCCTTCAGTCTTTTCCGTTAGGCTATTGGAAATGATTATGTGTTACAAATGTAATACATTTTAGGGTGTTTGGGGCTAAGGTAACGGTCAGGGCTAAAGAACAAGAGCAATAAAGCCGCCCAGCGAGAGCACTCCAGCGTCTTCCGGCTCCGTGTTTTCAGCCATCACGTTACAGTGCCCCGCATGCAAAGCTCATTAAAGCTCCGCTTCAATTGCATGCCAGGCTAACGTCATGGCCAAGAACGTGAACCTCCAGTCGCTTCCGTTCGCTGGGCGCTGAAAAACTTTGTTACCAACCCCCATCCCCCAAGCTTGGGGGTATAGCACCAATGTTAACATAATGAAATTTATGCGAACTTGTTACGCCGCTAGCGCCAGGCAAGCTGTCGGCGGCTGGGCAAATTCAGGCATAAAAGCATTATGTGTAAATTGGCGCGCAGCCTTGGAAAGCAGGCTGTAAGGCCGCCGGGCAAGCCGGCGAGTGTTTGTCGCCTCATGGCTGCGCCATCAGGCGGGCAATGCGGCGCACCAAAACACAAACGGCGTGTTTTCGTGCGGCTACGTTCAGTGTCAGTTGATGGCTTTTTGTTTGCGTGGCTAGTTTGGTGGTTTGTTCACTTTGGCTTCCGTACCTGCGTGGTTCGGTGAACATTCGTTCCACCGTAACCATGCCCTTCGGCCCCAGCATGTTGGTCGTTCCGACCATCACCTGGCGCTAGCGCCTCGGTGCCACCACGTCCCCCGCCCACCCGGCGTTGCCCCGTAATTTGTTTGAGTTGGGTGGGTACCTGCCTTTGGTTTCCCGCTTGTTGGTAGCAGGTCGGCTGGCAAAATTTAGCGGGGCACCGGTGGGCTGGTCGTGGTTAATTTAGTTTTTTTATGTTATTGATCTCCTTGTTTATAAGTCGTTTTTTTGGAGTGGATGTGGCTGTATCTATTGCTGAATATTTGGGGCAAAGGACTGATATTGATGGAATCAATATAACGCCTGTTGCTTTGGGGTCTTTGGTTCCTTGCCCTTTTAAGGATGGGTTTTGTTCAAAGTTATCTAAGAAGAAAAAACCTAATCATCCTGTTTGTAGTGTTCGTAAACTTAATGGAACGATGTGGATTGTTTGTGAGCATCGTTTATGTGCAACATCTCGTACTAAGAAAGATGAGAATGATAAGTCAGTAAAAGCGGGGCTTGTTGAGCATCAAAGAGATATATTGTGGGAAATATCGAAGACTGTCTATCGTGGTGAATTTGATAGAGCACAAATAGTTATAAATCGCGAGGTAGAGATTCCTATAGAAGAGGTTGATGGGAAATATCGTGCTGATTATATAATGCGAAATATTGCGCCAGGTTCAAAAGTTGATGAAATTCTTTTGGAAATGCAGGGAGGAGGAGAAACGAACAAGACTGGATCTATCACTGAACATGTAGATAATTGGTCAGCAAATGCTAATCCAACTAATGTGTTTCTTAGAGAATATGTTAATGCCGGTACAATTGAGACGAATGCTTGGCGTCGTCAGCAAGAACAGTTTCTTGTTAAGGGGAATATTGTTAATCAAACTGGTGGCAAAATAGTTTTTGCTATTGGTGGTTTAATTTACGATTATCTATACCCTCGTGTATCTCGTGCCAATTTACGTGATCTTCGCGAACACAACTGGACACTATGCTTGCTGGGTATAAGTGAAGATAAGTCCTCATCACCAGTTCCTGGTCCAATTCCCTTGGCTATTGATGAGGATCGCTTGTTGTTTACAAATTATGCGACTTTCGTTCGTACGCTTACCGATCAAGGTGGTCCTGAGCCTTCTATTTTTAAAGGAGATTTCATTTCTTTAACTGGTGATGATGTGAAATTGTAAAAAAAAGGAGCAGTTGCTCCTTTTTTAAGCTTTATCAACCTCGATAATTCTTTTAGCTATCCATTCAACAATGGGTACAGCTACAGCATTACCAACAGCTCTTAGTCTATTAGAGTCCAATCCTCCGGAAACCCCTGTAGTCTTTCGTACTCTAAAGGCTGCATTCGGCGCACATACAGCATCGGCACTTCCTCTTGAGTCGAGTGTGTAAGTTTCTCCGTCGTTACGGTACCCTTTTGCTTGGGGGCCTGCAGTGTGCTTTCTTCCGATGCTTGCATGTTGGATAGCAAAGACATCTGTGTGCGATAAGCCCTCTCTAAATCCGGATGCAAAGTTTGCCCTCTCGCCTCTGCCCGACTTATCAATGATTGAATTTGCTCCTGGTTCAAAAAGGACTCTAGCGGAGCGCATGTCTCCAAGACTTGCGACAATATAAACTCTTCGTCTTCGCTGTGGTGTTCCAAAGTATTTAGCATCAAATACTCGCCACGAAACACCATACCCGAGTTCATCCAGCGTTTCGAGCAGGATTCTGAAGTCAGCTCCTTCGTGGCTATTAAGGAGTCCGGGAACGTTTTCGATGACAAGCCAGTCAGGTTTTCTTGCGCTAACGAGTTCTGCGTATTTATAGAAGAGTCCACTTCTTTCACCTTTTAGACCTTTTCTTTTACCTTGGTTCGCTAGAGAAACATCTTGGCAGGGAAATCCCCCACACCAAATATTTGCTTCAGGAATTTCTTCAGGGGTTAACTTCTTTATATCGGTATGAAGAGGGGTATCTGGCCAATGTTTTTTCAATACCTTATGACAAAATGTATTGATTTCACACTGGAATACAACTTCCATACCTGCTCTTTCACACCCAAGATCAAACCCGCCAATACCAGCAAAAAAAGATGCAACTTTGTATTGGCTTTCCTCTTTGGGGAAAGGAATAATATTATGGTTCATAAAGTGTTTTATGATTTCACTGGTTGTGTTTTTCTTTATCCATAAAAAAGCATTCAACGCTTCTTTTGTAATATGGTATCCGTCATGGTTGCTACATTTTCCTGCAATTAGTTCCCCTTTTCTAATAAAGCGCCTTGTGCCATTGATATCTTTTACTAAGCCTTCTTTTATTAGTTTTTCAGTAACGTCTTTTACATTCATTGTCTCAACCTTTTAGTTAGACAAAAGGTATATCAAAGACTTGGTAATATCTAGTTGAATTTCAAGTTTTGCAGCTAAGTATTTGATATTTATTCGTTTGTTTTTTTTGTGTTTTTTTCTGCGGCCGACATGTGTTGCGGCCGTTTTAACATAACTAGGCTTTATTCAGAGCCCTCCGGGTAACTTGCTCTATCTCACATGTCTCCCTATTGTTCTTCCATCCCTTTTATCGCTGGTTTGATCAAACCTAACTGTGCTGCGCGCAACGTCTTGCTCCTTAGGTGCACGGTTAGGGCCAAAACGCTTTCGCTTCCTGCCGTAAAGTACGGTTAAGGCTCTACAATAATGAGCGATGGCAAGCTATTCCATATAGTCCCGCCGTTGTACCTGCTGTTTTGTAAATTACACGTTACTAACCCGAAAGTGATGGATATAGTGGGAGCGCTGAATTTTGCCTTGGACAGGGTAGCCAGCCTCCGATCATCGCCAGTAAGGACTTTGAGTCGTTTATTGTTGCAGGTATTACCTGAATAACATTGTTACCATAATTTGTGCAAATGACCTTTGGCGGTATGCTTAGATTAGTATGTGCGCCAAAGGTTTTTTTATGCCTGATATGCGGCTGTTCAAGTCAAAAGGGACTAAATTAGAAGTTTACTTGCGTAAATTACTTTTCAGTAGAGGGTTGCGCTACCGTACTAACGTGTCGTCGTTACCTGGTTCGCCAGATCTTGTCTTCCCCAAATTCAATGCTGTTATATTTATCCATGGATGCTTCTGGCACCACCACAACTGCTCTATTGGGCATATTCCCAAAAGCCGCCAACAGTTTTGGCAAACTAAATTCAAACGGACTGCCCAGCGCGATACCAAGAACCTACAGAGCTTAGCTGAATCCGGATGGCGCGTATTGGTCGTATGGGAATGTGCTATTAGGCCTAACCCATTCTTCACGATTGATGATTTGACCGACTTTATGGAATGTTGGTTAAAAGGGGAGGGGCTACCGGATGAAGTCACAGGGCTTACCCCATTGCCTGTATTGAAACTAGATATACGTGAAGTATCAAAGTAAGAGTAATGTTTGAATTCTGGCTTTTCTGTACGCCCTAAAGATCGGTGGGTGTCGTCTATATGATCCGTAACTCTATGAAATACCTACCGTGGATGGAATATGAGGTGAACAGTGCGGTGTTTGTCACATACCCTGCTCGCTGATAATGGTCGATACGGCCTGGGTCGGGCGCAGTTCCGGGTTTTCCTCTGTTTTAAAAAGGAAGAAGCCAACCAGAATTCGGCTTATTCTTCGTAACAGTATTTATTGGTTAATCCCTGAACGAAATAATAAACGGCGCATGATCACTGGCCGGGTACTTCTCATCTTTTCGGTAGGGCAGGCTCTCATCGTGGAGCGTCTCGTTCAAAATCTTCGCGCCATCGAAATAGGGTAAGAGCGACT
>Ga0070725_10000701_pt1 | contig 21424 bp, 20 predicted proteins | sample tdDd002_FD_69781 | JGI IMG/M metagenome (GOLD analysis project Ga0070725, IMG submission 69781) | Marine sediment microbial communities from the Atlantic coast under amendment with organic carbon and nitrate - tdDd00.2 | ecosystem: Environmental > Aquatic > Marine > Coastal > Sediment | place... | reverse complement strand
TACTTTGCTAAGTTTCATACATAGTTTAAAAGGCAATTTGATAAATGAGTAGTTTATAAAAATAAACTTAACCTTACCCACGAGACTAAATGATTTAATTAGCCATATTTTTCTAAAATGAGAAAAATCATAATCAAACTTGCCTCTTTTTATAAATAAATTCATATCGTTTCTAGAAGTAACCAACGACGAATCGATACTATGAAACTTCATGTTCAATGCATCAAGATACCGTTCTTTCACAACAGCACTACTATGCACACGTAAAACTGAGCGAAATAAACTGTCGGAAGAATATTCATCACTATTTATAGACTCCAGTAATGTATTTTTCCTTACAGTATCAAGTGGCGTATAACCACAAGCATCACTAAATATTGCAACTGGTCTCAATGAATTTAAATACATTTCAACAAACGCTGTCCCTCCTCCGATAGGGGAGGTGTCAATACAAGCATCACACTTCTTGACTATATCCATGTACTCATTGTAAGGCAGAGTTTTTCTTATCTTAATACGATTTGGAAACTTTAACTTCAAAGGCCACCACCAGTAATCTGTCGTCTTTGCCCCTATAACGTTTAAACTATATTCTTCATTTAAGCTAAAAAGGTGAGCTATCTCACGTTGAATAGAAGTCCTGTCATTAGGTTTCATCTTATAAGACGAACCTGCAATGATTAGGTTTTTAACATTTCCACCAAATGCAGGCCTTTTGTTTACTTCGACAGGAATCCCCAAAAAGCTATTAACGTATTCTTTATTTTCTATTTTAGATTCAATGCAAAATCCACGAAAAGATATATCTAGCATGATATCTATTACTGAACGTCCATAAGAGAATAAATGATCTGCATGATTAACAAACAAAACCTTAATCTCGGGGTTTACCTTTCTCAAAAGACCTACAGCTATTACACTCTTAATATCGTCAGGATGTATATGTAGAACCAACTTTGAATATGAAGACATAAATTCCACCATTTCAAGAATTGAATCCACTAATGCATTAGTATTGATACATTTAATTACTGGAAAAAATGAAGATAGTCGATCAACTACTTCTTTATCATAGTCTCTTGTAACCAACAGTGAAGATTCTTTACCCTCCATTGTTGACAACTTTTCGCACAACCTTGTATGACCACCTGTCAAGTAGGGCGTAGATATCACATGACATATATCTCTATCTACTTTTTTCTGGTTGAAACCTTCAAGGATATGCGAAAAATCTTCTATCAATTTTTTTTCAAAATCAATTGCTTGATAAACCGGATACTTTAAAACTAATTCAGCATATAGTTCAGCGATAGCAATTTTCGACTCAAGATCAGTTTCAATAAGAGCTAGATTTGGCAGGTCTAAAATATTCATATTAATTAGAAAACTTATTGATCACATCAATACAGTTCCTAACATCCGTTTCCTTAATAACTGCACTCATAGGCAAACTTAAAACATTCTCATGTAACTCTTCACTAATAGGAAGATTCTTATTATTCCACTCTGTATAGGCAAGTTGCCTATGCGGAGGAATAGGGTAATGAATTAAGGTTTGAATACCATTGTCACTGAGGTATCTTTGCAATTCTTCACGATACTTGGTTTTAATCACAAACAAATGCCAAACATGGCCTTCCACATTTGTTACGAGTGGCAGTTCCATTAAAGAGTTGTTGATTCCTTCTAAATACTGCTTTGCAACTGCTTGCCTTGCTTTAGTTTCACGCTCTAAATGTCTCAGCTTAACACGTAGCATCGCAGCTTGAATTTCATCAAGACGACTATTTACACCTTTATATTTATTCTTGTATTTTTCGTGTGAACCATAGTTTCGTAAAGCAGTAAGAACTTCAAATAACTCGTTGTTATCAGTTATAATAGCACCAGCATCCCCCAAAGCTCCCAAGTTTTTACCTGGATAAAAACTGAACGCTCCGGCATCGCCCCAAGTTCCCGCTTTCTTACCACCAAGAACTGCACCATGTGATTGAGCACAATCTTCTAAGATTAGTAAATCGTGTTCTCTAGCCACGCTGGCAATCTCATTCATCGGAGATATCTGACCATACAGGTGCACTGGTAGAATTGCTTTGGTTCGCTCGGAAATAGAACTCTTGATACCTTCTGCTGTTAAATTAAAGGTACTAACATCTGGCTCTACAAGAACAGGCGTTAAATCATTCTCTGAAATAGCTAGTATTGAAGCAATATAGGTATTAGATGGTACGATAACCTCATCGCCATCTTTTAACTTACCTAACTCTTTCCATGCTCTCAACGTTAATATGAGTGCATCTAAACCATTAGCAACACCAATACAGTATTTAGAGCCACAATATTCAGCAAACTCTTGCTCAAATTTTTCCAGTTCATTGCCCATTATATACCAGCCGGAATCTATGACTCGTGAACATGCGTCTTTTAGTTCTTGGTGGTATTGCTGATTAATTTCTTTTAAATCTAAAAACGGGATCATACCTTATCGCTCAGAATGTTCATTATTTCCTTAACCGAGGTTAATTGAGAAAAATCCTCTTGGCTTACATCAAGGTTAAATTCTGACTTGAGTTCTATCATGAGCATAACATGATTAAAAGAATCCCATTCATCTACGTTTTCCATAGAAGAGTTAATGTCCACATCAACACCTAAAACTTGCGTCATAATTTCAATTAGTTTATTCAAAATTCACCTCTGTAGATAAGTTAAGCACTTCAATTTCATTTAAAGAATAGTTGGTTTCTAATTCAGACTCTGAAACAACACAAAATCCTAATTCCAAGTATTTATTTTCTAATTGTTTATTTTTCAGTGTTGGTTTGTATTTTGATGTTAGTTCATCACCGTCATATATATTGGTTAAATACCAATTTAACAATACATTTTCGACCTTTTTCCCTAGAACTCGGCAACTCATTAAAAAGTTATCGATATGATAGGAGTTGTTTTCCTTTAAAATAACCATTAGAGCAGTTATACCATAATCACCAAACTTATCTTCAACTCGACAAGTTATGACATCTGCGTTTTTGCTATTAATTAAATGGAGTAGTTCATTTTTACTATAGCGTTTAGTGGTAAAGTTAAATTGATTTGTTTTCTGGACTAACTGAAATGCTCGCTCTAAGTCATCCGCATTATTTACTTTGACATGTAGCTTCATATCAAGACCATTAATAAACGAATCTAAGTCCCTAAATCTTTTCTTCTCCTTAGTTCTTTGGATATTTTCCAAGTACTGTCGATGTTTAACTTTATCTTCAGAAGTCAACGAACTTGATGAAAAAAACTTTCGATCAATCAGAGATATAAACCTAAGCAAATCCATATCTTTAGGAAAATCGGGAACAATGGCTTTGGTTCCCTCCTTCACTAGTAAGCGCTCTGTGGGTGAATCATCAATAAATACTAAGCTATCATCACCAATATTTAACTCATTGGCGATTTCCAATACATTGATATCTTTTCTTTCCCAGTTCACTTTATGTACGATAAAGTCATCCCACTTGAGAATCATATTTGGGTGTTTATCAAATACTAACTTAGCATCTTCCAAGTTATTTTTTGAACATGCTGCTAGCAGGACACCTTTTTCTTTAAGTTTTTTTATCTCAATTTGAAATTTAAGAAATTGTTCGCCAAGCCTATCTAAACCCACATTGACACCTAGGGCATCTTCTCCGGCAATTCCTCCCCATAGTGTATTGTCAAAATCTAAAACAAGACACTTTTTTCTATTCGATAATAAGGCATTGATACAATATGAAATCTCGCTAGAAATAACTTCGAGGCCATATTTAGAAAACGGATTGTCACTAAATATTTTAATACTATTATCCGTAATCGAGTAGTAACCGTACTCTTCATAAATAGACAACAAGTCAAAAACATAAACATTGTTTTTTTTCGAAACAACTTGTTCAATATGGTTATTAATTTTTCTCTGTACTATTTTGCTTTGATAATAAATACCATCGCTGTTTATACTTGTTACACCGCGAGGAATGAATACATTATTAACTAGTAAAGTTCCTACACCATGACTATTCTCAGCATAACTCTCAACTAATTCCAGTAACAAATCTTGAACTTCATCTAGAGTCATCGATTGTAATAATGTACTGTAGTCTAAAATCAACAATGCAATATCATGCCCTTCCTTGTAAAGAGAGCTTGTTGGTATACTAATCAACTGCATGTACTGATTGTATTCAGAATCAACTATTTCACAATCAATCTTACCTGAAATAAATCGAGTCAAGAAACCAGAAGAGAAATTACTAAGCGTTACAACTTTCATATAACTCTACCATTCCAGCGTGTTTAGATAAAAGAAAAGCCACATTGCAGCCCCCTAAAGCGATCGCAGGCTGAGGAGGCGAAATTAAAACAAACCCTTGCCCTAATAGGGTGGTTATCTTGTCCTGAATATCATCTGTATAATAACAGATATGATAAATGCTATTTTTGCTTTTCGACAGAATACCTTGGACAATTGACTTTTCAGAAGCTGGCTCAATAAGCTCAATTAACTCACCTGATGTAGAGCGAATAAACTGAATGTTAATGCCTCGAGCCTCATCAAAGTACAACCTATCAAACTTAGCATACCCCAAAGTGCTAAATTCTTTCACACTGTCAGTAATTGATGTAGTTAGGTAACCAAAGTGGTGGATCTTCATAAAAACACCTCGATCATTTTACGACAACGAGACTTAATACTTGGGAACATAACGATATCCACTACTCCGCGGTAAACATCTTTATTATACTCCACTTCAAAAACAGGGCTCTCTGGCACACTAGCACCAAACTTTCTATGAAAACTAACGACCTTTTGGTTATCAGCCAAGGTTCTAGTGTAAACTTCCGTTAGCTTTAACGTATCAAAAGCAAATTGATGAATTAGTAAAGCAGACTCTAAACTTTCTAGTGCACTACCATTACATATCCAACGGCCGAACTCACCACTTCCTGCTTTAACATTGTATATAGATATCGTTCCAATAGGTTCTGAAAAACTATTTAGAATAATAAAATAATAGCTTGAAAGGTCTTGAGATTCCTTTTCCAACCAAGCTATCTGATCATTTATAGAGCTAGATGTTTTATTAATAAACTCTGCATTACTCTCCTGGGTTCTGAGTGCAACAATAAACTCTGCATCATTTATTTCTACAGGTTTTAATGATACACATTTTCCCTTATACACCTCATTCATTATATAACTTCGCTACTATATATATGTCACCGCATAACTCTGGCAAATCATCTCCTAAAGCAATAAATCCATCGATCATTTTCCTGTTCCAGTTATTTGATATTTGACTATTTGCTAAAGGCTTAATCATAACACCACCAAACTTACTAATTTCTAACCCAGCGTCTGATACTGTTTTTTTGAAATTGCTAGGATAGAACACAATTTGATGTCCAAGTTCAACATCACGTTCATTTAGTGTATCAGGTGTCTCTAACAGTCCCATTTTCACTGCAGCTAATCGATGTAAAGAGTTAGCGTTAGGAACTGATATGTATAAGATTGTGTCCTCATGCATCAAGCTCTTAACCTTCTTTAGTGCCAATACGGGATCAGTTAAGTGCTCCAAAATATGGCTCATAACAATCACGTCATACTTGTCACTAGACTCAAACTCTTCAATATAGCTTTGGGCAAACGTAAGGTTTTCATACGATAATCGGTTAGCAAGAATATCAATTGTTGTTTGTGCAGCATCAACTGCAGTCACACGGTCAAAATGCTCGCAAAGCATCGAGGTGAAAACGCCATCGCCCAGTCCAAATTCAATTACTGAACAATGTTTATCTGAACAAAGTGAAGTAAGATTTGAGAACTCTTTAAGACGAACAGCTCCTTCTAGATCTCTCCAATCATCATGCATTGAATCATAGTTTCTAGCGATTTCTTCAATATCACGCATTTTCCGTTACTTCCTTTAAAAACTCATCATAATTACGAATGTAATCCGCTTCATCATAATAATCACTAGCCAAAACAATTAGCACACAATCTTTCGAAAAATCATGCATTTCACGCCATTTGTGATTATCGATATACAATCCAATATTTGGAGAGTTCATCAGTATTGACTCTCTAGTTTGGCCATCATCCAAAGTAAAGCAGCATGACCCTTTTACACATATTGCAACTTGTTGAAGGCTTTTATGTGCATGAAAGCCACGACTTACCTCTTGCTTTGTATCAAAAATGTAGTAAATACGTTTTATGTCAAAAGGAATATTCTTATTTTCTTCAAGAGAGATGAGACTACCACGCTCATCACCCAGCACATCGAACTCTAGTGTTTTTATTAAACTCATTATTCACCGTCAAATCAATCAATTAGATATGTTCCAAACGCGTATTACTTCTGCCAAGTCACTCATACTACTTACTATAAATTAGTACTTCTATTTACAACCGCGGTTAACAAAACGAGCACCATCAGCAGCTATAAGATCTCAATCAAATATATGCTTCCTCATAAGAACTACCATACAGATCAGGTACATAAAGTAATTGAAAGCATAGGCATACGTGGTTCCTACAACCCCGAACTTGTCTACAAGCAGTATAGATAGTAAAGCAAAGCTGAAGGCGAAGACAATTTCCGTTATGATGAATATCTTTGTCAGTGCTTTAGCCAGCATTAGATAAGCGACTAACCAAGATGTAATTTTCAGGACATCTCCAATCAACTGCCATTTAAACAGTTCTCTCATCGCTTCAAACTCTTCGGTAAACAGTACCCATATAATAAAGTCCTTCAGTAAATAGATTACTCCTGATAGGACAATGACAATAGGCAGTAGTACGAAATAACCTTTCTTTAGCTCTTCTCTCAGCTCTCTTTTTTCTTTAATTTCAGAAAGTCGAGGCAAATAATATGTTGAAAGTGCTGTTGTAACGACCATAAGATACATCGTCGATATATAAGTCATAGCCTGCCAATAACCTGCAGCATCCCATGATACATTTTCGCCAATATAGTCACGAACAACCATTAAAGAAACTGGCACTGTAGAGGCAGAAACCAAAGTCATCAATGAGTAACTTAATAGCTTCCTCAATTGTTCAGAGTCAAAACTACCCCTGAAGCTATCGACTATTATTTTTTTATGTCTTCTCAACTTCCATAGTACAATAAGAAATACTACTGATTGATTCGTCACCATAGCGATCAAGGCGCCATCAAGTTTGAAAAACACAATTAGGAATGTTGTCAAAATTAAGCCATAAACACTTTGTATTATATTTATGGATATAAAAGTACCAATTTCCTTTAGCCCGTTTAATATAGAAAGAAGAAGCTGATTAATAGAAAACAATGCTAGTGTAAAACCAAAAACCACAAAAACATAACTATAAGCATTTGTTTTGAAAATATAATCAGAAAAATGAGATGCCCCAAGCATAAGAGCAATACTTATTGGCACCGTGCAAATTAGCGTTAGTTTTAATGAAGTACTCCACAGAGCACGGCGACTATCAATATCATCATTGTATTCAGCCGTATACTTCGTAACACCTGAGTTAATACCACCTTTTGCAAATGTCTGTATAATATTTAGTGCATTTTGAAATTGACCTATTGCACCCAAACCAGCAGGTCCAATGAAAATGGAAACAGCTTTATTGACAACTAAGCCAGCTAATATTTTAATAGCAGTTGCTATGAATGAAAGGATCGAGGTCTTAATAAGGTTCAAAATACATATTCTTAATTTATTGTTAACATAAGAAATACTATATTATTTCTATCAAACAAGCACCTAAAGGTACTACAGTTCGTTACGCGCACCACGTTCACAATTTCTTATCGACAAGCATTCAGGATTTAATTCATCAGTTGTAAGTAAACATTCGAGGCAAGATGCTTATTCAAATCAAGGTTGATGGTGTTATCATACTCGCTCAATAAAAAGCACTTAGGTACTTTTAAGTTATCGTCTAATATATATATATTATCAGGGTTGTAAAAATTAAAGTTGCGTATGTTTATATTATTTGTAATTAATTTTTTCTTATAATAAACCGCCTCAAGAGCCCTTAACGTTAATCCTTGTTGATCTTTCGAATTTATCTCTACTAAAAAATCACTACTTATAACATTATCTATGTTTTCTTTATAAGAAATCCCATCACTCTTACCGAGTAAGCGACGTGTGATGCTTTTTCTAATAATATTAAAATTACAAATAACATTTTCTTTTTTAAGGTTAAATGACAGTTCATTCAAAATACCTTCTCGGCCTTTTTCTAGACCGATAAAATAAGCTACTTTTTCATTGCTATTAGCTTTATCTCTTCTTTCATCATAAGTTATTGGAAGGTATTGCTCTAGAAAAGAAATATTATAGTTACTTGCATCAGACTCATCAAAAGTATATATTTCCCTAGTAACCTCTTTGGCCAAAAACATATTAACCTCTTGACTTGGGTTTATTTTATTTCTTATTAAAATAATGACTTTGCATTCCACTCCCACTAAGCTTTCTAGTAAGTCTTGGTAATACAAAATATCATCACTTAGAAACAAAACACTTTTTTCACCAGACAATTTACCTAACATTTTCTTTTTCAAAGAAAAATAAATCCCGTTTACAATGGGGACTCGTAATAATAACCGACCAAACTTTGACATTGAAATATTTCGTATAGAGCATGACTTTTTTTCTAACTCATTAAAAGAGCTTAGATCATAGTCACTATACCAACCCCAAATATATACCTTCTTCACGACAGAACTCTCCAATCAGGGTGCTGTTCAATCAACTTACTATCATCCATATGAGAAAAATTTCTTTGACTAATATTGGATAATATCTCACTTTCTGAACTACAGTGACTTAAATTCTTAAACTCATCAGGCATATTTTCTGTTTTTAATATTGAAAATGGAACGTTACTTAGATACAAATCTACAAAAACACCACTACTAAGAACAACTGAATAACTTGCAAGCATCAGAGAATCAACAAGAGGTAATTTATCAAAAACATCCTCTTTTAGACCGTAGTTGTTGTTATCATCAGGATGCCTTCTTATTTTAACTTCAACATTCACCCCCATCTTTTTGATGGAATTATATAGAGATATAATCTTGCAGTTTTCATCCGAACTATGAATCCCATTCAAAAACAATGTTATTCGTTCTCTATTTAGGTTTACATCGATGTTATTTTTTACCTTGAAGCACCCAAAACTTATTAGCCTACGACTATCTACCTCTAATTGTGTTATATTATTGACTGAAGAATCTCCCCAACATAGCATATAATCTGATACAAAATTCTGGTATACCTCACTATTTATACCACTATCATTTCGCACATAATAGCCATGTTGTAATGTATAGGTTCTTACGGATTTTTCTCTAAGAGACTGAGCTATAAAATTATCTTCTGGATGAGCATCACAAAACGTAATTGCTTTTTTTATCTGATTCGGTAGCAAATCAATCAATTCATTCAACATCAGAACTTGAGAAATCTGTATAGCATCGTATAGGTTATAATTTTCTTTAATATAAAAACCAAATATCATCTTTATCTTTTTTATAACCGAACTAATATCTAAGCAATATCTTATAGATATAAGACTAGCGTCTTTTACATTATCACTTAGTTTTCCATAGAAATTATCAGCCATGAGTTCATAGTCATGCCTTTTCTTTAATCTAGTTGTATCAAAGAATATAACTTTCCCAAGACCTGATGCATGTAAGTTGTAATCGTATGAAAAGACTAAACTATGTATCAATCGCTTCCAGGTCTTCCTATAGCTTCGACATTTAATAACGCGATCATAGTCGACATTGATACTCACAAGTCTTATGCTCCAATTTCATGGGTAATATCGTAACAACCGTCTATCAAATACTCGCATGACGGCACAATTGTGGCAACTTCGCACGCTACCGCCCTTGGTTCAAGCTCTCCAAAGTACTATTTCGCGTGCTGTAGTATGTTAATTCGAGAAAATCTTTTCTTTCGAATTGACCAAATTATACCTCAACTTATCGTACGCATCGAATGATTGTTTAACCGCAGTCTTATAGCCCCTAAGCTCTTGAACATGTTATACTCACCGAGTTCCATTTTCTGACAAAAGGTTATCTATGATCATCGTAACTGGCGGTGCTGGCATGATTGGCAGCAACATCGTAAAAGCACTAAACGAACAAGGCGTCAACGACATTCTTGTTGTTGACAACCTAAAAAATGGTAAGAAATTTCAGAACCTTGTCGACTTAGATATTGCTGATTACATGGATCGCGATGACTTCTTAGTTCAAATCATGTCAGGTGAGAACTTTGGTCCAATTGACGCCATCTTCCATGAAGGCGCTTGCTCTGCTACCACAGAGTGGGATGGCAAATATATGATGCTCAACAACTATGAGTACTCTAAAGAGCTACTTCACTATTGTTTAGAGCGTGAAATCCCTTTCCTCTACGCTTCATCAGCTGCCACTTATGGCGAAACTGAGACCTTCATTGAAGAAAAAGAATATGAAGGTGCACTCAATGTCTACGGTTATTCTAAACAGCAATTTGACAACTATGTTCGTCGAATCTGGCAAGATGCTGAAGAGCATGGTGAAGCGCTTTCTCAAATCACAGGTTTCCGCTACTTCAACGTTTACGGCCCTCGCGAGCAGCACAAAGGCTCAATGGCTTCCGTAGCATTTCATCTAAACAACCAAATGAATGCAGGTGAGAATCCGAAGTTGTTTGCAGGCAGTGAACACTTTAAGCGCGATTTCGTTTACGTAGGTGATGTAGCTGACGTAAATCTATGGTTCTTGGAAAATGGTGTATCTGGTATTTTCAATCTAGGTACAGGTAACGCTGAGTCTTTTGAAGAAGTGGCTAAAGCCGTTATCGCTTACCATGGTAAAGGAGAGGTGGAGACTATTCCATTCCCTGAGCACCTAAAAGGGGCATACCAGGAATACACTCAGGCTGATTTAACCAAACTCCACGCTGCAGGCTGCGTTCATACTTTTAAACCTGTTGCTCAAGGTGTCGCCGAGTACATGGCAATCATCAACAAATAATAGCGACGCATTGTGAGTAAACCACGTAACGACTTTGATCCCAAAGCTTATAACCCTACTTTCGAGTGGGGTTTTATCGCTCCCAAATACTGGGGGACTTGGCTAGCAGTGATACTATCCCTTCCTTTCTCTTTACTTCCTGTAAAGGTACATAAGTGGATAGCCCATCAAGTAGCCTCTCACTTAGTAACTAAGCGCAAAGGTGCTGTACATAACATCCGCGTGAACCTGACGCTCTGCTTCCCAAATAAAACCGAGCAGGAACGAGAGCAGTTAGTCTATGAGACCCTTTTGACCGCCGGCGTCTTTATGATGCGCTTTGGATTACTCACACTGCGCTCACCACAATGGTTACAAAGCCAGTGTCAATTAGTAGGTGAGCATCACCTGACTGATTACACTGACCAAGATAAAAATGTCATTCTGTTAGTACCTCACTCTTGGGCGATCGATATTCCAGCGGTATTACTCGCCTCTAAAGGTTTGCCTGTTTCAGCAATGGCCAAGAAACAGAAGAATCCAGTCAGTGATTGGTTAATGCATCGCCAGAGAGTTCAGTATGGTGGACGCGTTTATGAACGCTCTGGTGGAATCAAGCCTTTCATCAAGTCAATCAAAGAAGGTTACTTAGGTTACTACCTTCCTGATCAAGACCACGGACCAGACATCAGTGAATTTGTTGATTTTTTTGCAACCACCAAAGCGACATTACCTGGTCTAACAAAGTTAGCCAAGCTATCTAAGTCGAAAGTGATACCGACGTTTGCCTCACTAGACCCAATAACAGGCAAATACACCATTGAGTTTCTACCTCCTTTAGAGCTACAAGAAACTGACTCAGACGATGCTCGTGGCATGAATAAAGCCATCGAGTACTTTGTAGAAAAACAGCCGAACCAATATATGTGGATACTGCGCCTACTAAGATCTCAACCAGATGGCCGCAACATGTATAGAGAATTACGCTAGTTTGCTAGCTAAGTATAATCAGAGATTACAAGTGGAAAAAATACTCATTATTGGCCCTTCTTGGGTCGGTGATATGGTGATGTCACAAACACTATACACTACCCTTAAGCAGCAATATCCTGACTCAATAATAGATGTTATTGCTCCAGGGTGGTGTAAACCTATCCTCGAGCGAATGCCTGAAGTGAATCGAGCGATTGAAATGCCTTTTGGTCACGGCGAATTCAATTTTTCAGGACGACGTGCTCTAGGTAAGTCACTGATCGAGCAGCACTACACTCAAGCATATGTGTTGCCTAATTCAGCAAAATCGGCTCTAATCCCTTGGTTTGCAAAGATTCCTGTGCGAACTGGGTGGAAAGGTGAAATGCGCTATGGCTTTTTGAACGATCTGCGTCCAAACAAGAAGTCGTTTCAATACATGGTAGAACGCTATGTCGCTTTAGCATATCCCAAACAAACAATGATAGGCTCATCCTCTCTCGGAGGTCTTGATTCACTACCGAAACCCACCTTAACCATTGACACGAAGACACAATCACAGACCATTTCAAAATTTGGAATGACTCAGAACAAACCTATTTTGGGGCTGTGTCCCGGCGCTGAATTCGGCCCAGCGAAGCAATGGCCAACAGAGCACTATGCTTCAGTTGCCGCTGATATGATCGATCAGGGACATCAAGTATGGTTATTCGGCTCAGAAAAAGATCAACCGACCACTTTGGCGATCAAAGAATACTTATCCGCTGTTCAGCAGGATTCATGCTTTAATCTTGCGGGAAAAACTTCATTAATTGAGGCAGTTGATCTACTTGGTGCATGCCAAAGTGTGGTCAGTAATGATTCAGGCCTAATGCATGTCGCTGCAGCTGTCGGCTGTCATGTCGTCGGAATATACGGCTCAACATCGCCTAAATATACACCACCACTCGCACACCAAGTTGACATCGTAAGCACGGATATTGAGTGTAGACCTTGCTTTAAGCGTGAATGCCCACTAGGACACCTTAAGTGCTTAAAAGAGCTCAACCCAGCGCAAGTGACAATGCTACTACGGAATAGAATATGATAGTTAGAGCACTTTATACTCTACTTCTAATCATCGTAGCGCCTTTTTTACTCTTTGGCCTCTACCGAAATCGACCAAACAAACCTAAGTTTGGTCCTAGATGGAAAGAGCATTTCGGAATCACTCCTGCTCTCAGTAGCAAAAAGAGTCCAATCTGGATTCATGCTGTCTCAGTGGGAGAGTCTCTTGCAGCCACTCCTCTAATTAAAGCACTTAAAAATCAACAACCAGATCAGCCAATCATAGTAACCACCACCACAAGCACCGGCGCAGAACAAATAGCTAAGCTCAGTCAGTTAGTTGAACACCGCTACATGCCGTTAGATTTTAGCTTTGCCGTCAAAAGTTTTGTTAAAATTATAAAGCCCTCTCAACTGCTGATTATTGAAACTGAGCTGTGGCCAAATACACTCCACGCTGCAGCTCAAGCAGGGGTTCCCATCACCATAATCAATGCTCGCCTATCAGAAAAGTCGAGAAAAAACTATGCCCGTATAAGCCCACTATTTAGACAAATTACCCGCAACCTATCTAAGGTGTTATGCCAAACCGAAGCGGATGCAAGTAGATTTGCATCACTGGGTGTGGAAGCAAGCAAACTACATGTCACAGGTTCAATCAAGCAAGATATTCAACCTTCCACACAAGATTTGGAATCTGGTCAGCTGCTCCGCAAAGCCCTTGGTAACAGCAGACCGGTTTGGATTGCCGCAAGCACACATAAAGGTGAAGATGAGATAGCACTTCAAGCCCACAGAGAAATAATTAAAAGCATCCCTGATGCTCTGCTTATTATAGTCCCCCGCCACCCTGAACGCTTCGATGCGGTTTACGAGCTATGTATAGGGCAAAACTTCAAGACATCTCGACGAAGCCTAATGCCTTTACCAACCGACAAAGTAACAGTCTACCTAGCGGATACTATGGGTGAGATGATGACTTTACTGGCTTCATCAGACATCTGCTTTATGGGAGGAAGTTTCGTTGGCGCTAAAGTAGGTGGACATAATGTACTAGAGCCAGTTGCACTGGGTATACCTGCTATTACTGGGCCAAGCTATTATAACTTTCAACATATTGTTGAGACGTTAAAGGTAAAGCAAGCTATTGAAGTCATTAATACTAAAAATGAACTCGCGCCATCAGTTTTGAATCTTATTCGCAATCCGCGTACTATTCATATGTCTGTGTTCACTGCAGCGAGTCCAATTCAAGATACTCTTAAGCATATTACTTATGAAAATATTCAATAGCTTTAAAAAGTCACTTCGTAAAAAAAATGAAGCTCAGCGCCAAATGCGGAAAGTAGATAGAACAATTACGACTGCAGTTCGCACTCAACATCTACAAAACCAAGCGCTTCACAGCAATATCCCTCTCATCCAAGAAAGAGTTAATAGCGAAGTACCAGAATTGGTCGTCAGTTTAACCACTTACTCGAAAAGAATTCATGATGTCCATTTAGTCATTGAATCCTTGGGGGAACAAAGTATTCAAGCGAATCGCCTTATCCTCTGGCTAGACGAAGAAGAGTTTTCTCAAACTACTATCCCTGAAATACTTAAACGACAGCAGAGAAGGGGGCTAGAGGTAAGGTTCTGTCCGAACTATCGTTCTTACAAGAAGTTGATACCAACAATAGATCTATTGCCTGAGGCTAATATCATCACTATTGATGATGACCTCTTATATCCTTATGATTTAATAGAGTTGTTGCTGAAAGAGCATGCTCTACACCCAAATGCCATTGTCGGCACTCGTGCTCACGAGATGAAAGTGATTCAAGGTGAACTTCAACCTTACAAGTCCTGGTCAAAAGAGTGCTCGTTTGAGAAAAATAGCAAATGTACTTTTCTAACCACCGGAGCTGGCACACTATTCCCCGCAAGGCTATTACCCAGTGAAGCTATGAATAGTGAGTTGTTCTTAGATCTGTGTCCGAATGCAGATGATATTTGGCTTAACTTGATATGCTACAGGCAAGGCATTGAACGACTAAAAATCACAGATGATAGAAATTTTTCTTGTCGCTTCTGTCACCTTGAAAACAGCCAAGATATTGGCTTAAACAAAAAAAATGTCAACCTAAACCACAATGATTTACAAGCTTATGAGCTAATCAAAAATCTAAACATTGAGCTCTATTAATGATTACAACTAACAGAAATAAAATTGAAGCATTTGTTAACTCCCAGCGTTACAGTTTGTTTATGTTTGTCGGATGTATCTTATATACGCTAACTGCATTGCCTCGATTAGACATCAGTGACCTGCTAAAAAACCTCATCATCTTTGGCAGCCTTCCATTCATTTATTTAAATTTCAAAACATTTGACAAAAAGATTTTTTGGTTAATTCTATTTGCAATTACTATTCAATTAGTTAGTTGGGTTAACTCATTAATATCTATACCAGAGCTCGCAAAAAACAGACCAGATTTAAAGCCTCTAACAACAATTTTTATGTTTGTATTATTTTCCATTTGGATTAATAATATAAAGAATAGAAGATACTTACTATATTCAGGTTTAATAGTAAGCTTTATTGCCACCGCTCTCTATGACAACTATGAAAACGGAAGTTTTATTTTAGGATTATTGGGAGATAGAATTGACTACGGCATGCACAATGCCCAATTTACGGCGATGCTTGCTACCGTAGTTATATTCCTAACTCTATACATAACTAAAGACATCTCGAATAAAATTGCATCACATACTAGAAGACCATACTGGGCTATAGCATGTTTAATCATTGCATTTTGCTTATTTTCAATTTATGCAAGTCAAGCGAGACAGGTTTGGTTAGCCTTTGTAGTTATCGCCTTCTTAGCCCCACTGATAACATACGATAAATATAATTATAAAAAAATCTTCTTTTTCTATATATCTCTTAGCATACTCATTTTTATATTCTTTAACATACCATCAATAAAAGAAAGATTGTTGAAGGAAACTTATGTTATAGATGCAGTTATCTCAGGAGATTTAACTACTATACCAATCTTAAGTGTCACCTTTAGACTATTATCATGGATAGAAGCGAGTAAATGGATTTTAGAACACCCTCTCCTAGGTACTGATTATCACTCAATATCTTATGTAATAAGAGAAGCAGAGATATTTAAAGGTACAGATTTAGTGAGATTTGGACACTTACATAGTTCTTACTTTGAAATTCTAGTAGCCTACGGGTTAATGGGGGCGATATTTTACATATACTTCTATAAACACCTTATAACTAATATAGTAAGCTATAATGAAAGAACAACTATTAGCCTTTTGATTTACTTTCTACTATTTTGGCTAATTATCAACTTTTTCGAATCTTTCAACCATAAAGGTCTTGGTCTTTACGCCCACACCATCGTATTAGGTGGGCTCTATACTCTACAACGGAAAAAAGAGACATAAAAAGAAGAGGCTAGCATTTGCTAGCCTCTTCTTTTATCCGGACTATACATGGCTCGATAATATTATTGATAAATTTATCCCACTTTCTTTGTATCTTTCTTCTACCTACCACCGGAAAATAGTTCGAAAAAGGAATAAACTCTGCAGCTCCATAACCGTCGATAAGCCTCACTCTTATCCCTTCATCTTCTTCAACCACCAGCATGTTGCTAAGCAGGAGATCGCAAGGGATAACATTAAACTCAAGCAAATAGGCTTTTAGCTTTTCTAGAGCCTGTTTGAATACTCCGATATCTACTGAGCTATGATGAGCCATTAGGTAGTGCTCTAAGTTTAGCGCACGAGTACCGTCTCTGTTTGATACCAACTCAACTTCCATACCGATAAAGTCTTTCGTTTCTACCACCTGGTAGAACTCAGGAATAAAGGTGAATGGAACCCCTCTTTGTTTTAGAAAGTTAAGATAACGAATCTCTCGATGTGTTTGCTTACTGTTAGATTTAGGACTAAGTTTGACACAGCGACGCGGATCATCAGGATGCTTATAACACACACGCTCGGTGCCTTTTCCAATCACTTCCCAACCGGAAAAATCATAGCTCTGGTGGTCGCCACTAGTTTGCATTGTAGGCATCCAAAATCTGTTGGTAGTTTTGCTCCATCACCGCTTCAACATCCAAAGTTAAAGCAAGGCTACGACATTGACACGCGAGATCGGCTTTATCTTCCGCACTTACCCAATATTTCATTGCTTTCGCGATGTCACTCGGATTGACCTCTGAACTAACCACTGTAGAGATTTCTGGCTTTAACACTTCTTTTGCACCACAGTTTTCTGTTGTGATGACAGGAATACCACAAGATAGCGCCTCGATCGCGGTAAAACCGAAAGGTTCATACAAGGTCGGTAGCACGTAGCAATCAGCCATAACAAAGAAGAGTTCCGCCTCGGATTGCACGCCTAAAAACTTACACTGTTCCAATACTCCTAGCTCTTCAGCATAAGACTTATAATCGGCTTCGTGATTTTCTCGACCAACAATCAATAACGTCGCCTTGAACTCAAGCATAGAAAGCGCTTTAATCGCCTTTTTTAACCCTTTACGTTCGTAACCAGAGCCCAAAAACAAGTAAACCGGTATACTCCGGTCTAAACCAATGTCTTTCTCTAGCTGTTTAGAACGGTCTATCACTCGCTCTTTATCAAAGCGAGTCGTATCGACGAAGTTGTGAATAACGGAAATTTTATCTTTAGGCACCTGATAAGCTTCATGTATTTCCTGAGCACTTTTGTGAGAGTTCGCCACCACGTGCTTATACGCTCCTCTTGCCATGGCTTTTCGCTCGATGGCAATTGCCGCTCGATCTTTGAGCTTTAGTTTGCCCTTTTTCATCGACTCAACAAAATGCACATGTGTTCCACCACCGATGCGCAGCATGTCATGAGTCCAGGTTTTCCCGAGAGCATAAACAAAGTCATACTCGTTCTGTGCAATGTGCTTTTCGACGTCTTTCGCAAACTTCCAAATACGATGCGCCTTCCCAATACTGAAGCTATTCAGCTTTACGAACTTAATATTAGGGTGGGAAGGGGCGACATGAGTACGGCAGATAATTGTCACCTCTTCACCTTTCTCCGCGAGATATCTCGACAACTGATTTAAGAACAATTCCGTTCCACCCGTGTCAGCATGACGCATATGTACAAGCGCTATTTTCATTCCAGAGTCTATCCTGCAGATTTTCCATGTATTAAGAGTATGAGATGGTAACGATTATTCATTGCCATCTCTACGATAAGAGTCGCCCAAGGCCCATTACTTTCTAAATCGGCTTATCTTTTCCAAGGCTTCCTGCACATATTGATAGTTCATACTTTCACCTTTCTTTGGTCGATATGTGCTATCAAGAATCTGCGATTGCCCTGCCCCGTTAACTTCGATAATCGTATCATCGTAGATAATCGCGTAAGCACTGTAGCTAGAGCTCATGATCCAATCACGTTGCACATTGCTACCAAACAAATCCACACCGGTAGAGTAGCTGTCGACATCACTCGTTGCACCGAGATAGTGATTCATTAACGTTGGTGCTAAATCTTCATGGGATGTTGTATAAGTTGTATTTTCCGCCAATTGACTCTTATCGACACCTGGGCCAAACATCGCAAACGGAACTTGGATTTGAGCACGGGTAAAATTCCCATTGTGCCCCCAGAAGTTCTGCTTGTTGTCATTCATTTCTTGGCTGTGATCACCAGTAATGATTACTAATGTATTCTCTAGCTCTCCTGACTCTTTGAGCTTATCAAGCACTCGTTTAGCTTGAGTATCGACGTAGCGAACTGACGTTTTGTAACGATTGAAGAATTTCTGCTGATCACTGTTGTTATTCAACTCTAAGTAATCGACACGTGGGATCATTGGCTCATACTTAGGCTCAAAGTCTTTCGGGAAATCATAGCCATGGGGCGCATCATAAAACAAGAATGAAAATGCTGGTTTAGATTTATCACGTTTGTCATACCATTCCATCCAATCATCCGTTAATCGTTTATCGCGAGCTGATGGAGAGTTGCCTTCAGATGTTACTCGAAGGTTTGGAACATTGGCAAAAACAGTTTGGTGGAATTCAGGGCTTGTAAGTTTCGCAGCAGAAAACAAACCTAATTGATAATCCAGTTGCTGTAGTCGATCAACTAAAACTGGCGAGCGGTGGTTAGCAACAAAACCATGCCAGTAAGTACCCGGCAAACCATAAAACAAGCCAAAGATACCCGTACGAGTCGCATTACCTGTCGCTAGGTGGTCTTGAAATACTGCCCCATTTTTTGCGTAATCCCACATATAAGGTGTGTTATCTGCGTTAAAGGTATCTGCACGCCAGGAATCAATCGTAATCAACATAATATTGATTGGCTCAACTGATTTGAACTCAACGGGGCTTAATGGGTAGTTCAAGTCGCTTTTTGGCTTTAAGCGCATCGCCTTTTGTTGCTCAATGGCTTCTTTGTCTAACCAACCACGCTTTTCCATAAAACTATTAGCAGTCGCTGGGTAAAAGACCGGTAAATACCGCTTAACCATAGTCACTGGCTGATACGCGTGCGCTGCAGCCCAAATATGAATACCATTGGTAGCAAGAAGGGTCAAAAATGTTAGTAACGCAAATTTACGTCCCAACTTAAGACTACGAATCGATGCACCATTTTCCAACCAGCGGATCAGTCCCCATTGACCGAGAAGCAAAGCCACTACTGCACCAATAACAGTAACCCAAGTGACAAGTGGGAAGCTTACAACCTGCCCAGAAAGTACGAGTTCTAACACAACAGCATTGATATGGAAGCGATACTGCGCATAAACGATAGTATCGATAAAGAGTATGGCAATACCGAGAGACGCTATAAATGCTTGGACGATATTTCTTGGTGTTTTAGGTAACAGCAGAGCTGGAATACTGATCAAACCAATCAACGCGGCCAGTAACGTCATTTGGCTAAAAGTACCCGCCAGAATAAAGCTGATACCTAATGCATCACTTGGGAGTTCAGGTAAAAACGCAAAGTAGCGAGTCGCAATAGCTATCGCAAACAAGGCATTAAATAATATCAACCAGCCGTGAGCATGGAGTTTTTGTTTAAAAGGCATTCTTTGTCCTGGTAACGGTTTTCTTCGCCGACGAATCAGCACTGTAATGGTTTATTTATATTTTTTATAACCATCAATTAGATGGCCAAAGTGAGTTTCATCCCACTGTATTGAACGTTTATTTTTTTCTTTGAAAAATGAGCGTAATAATCTATCTAGATTACTTTGTTGCCAATCAGTTCCCTGTTGTTGGTAGCACTTGTCGAAATCAATAATCCAAACTTTGCCTTCTCTATCCAGCAATATATTGTGAATGTTCAGATCAGTATGATTCACCTGAGCCTTGTGCATCTTGGCAATCTCGGTACCAATAGCGTAGTAAGTTTCAGGCGGTAAAGCTTCCTTTTGCAAAATACCAACTAAGTCTTCCGCATTGGCGATTTTCTCACTCAGCAGATCAGCCTTATACGTGATACCTGATTTAGTTGCTCTCGCAGCAATTGGCTTAGGTACATTCACTCCCGAGTCCGCGAGCTGTTTTAGGAGCAGAAATTCGGCATAGCTGCGCGTTTTTCCCCAACAAGAAAACCAATAGCTATCCGATATCAATTTGCCAAACAACCCACCACGACGGTAATGACGCAAAGCCGCTTGTGACTTTTGGGTTTGAACAAACCAAGTTGTTCCTCGCCCTTGTGCACTACCAACAACTGCATTTTGTTGCTGCCAGAAGTCGATATTAAACGCTTGCTCTGGTGGCTCTAGTAATAGTTGCTCGTCGTACCAAACAATCTGATTGTGAGATTGGTAACATTTAATCATGGCGGATCCTATACCGAAGAGATTGTACCGAAGCTAAGCTAAATAGTGATGATAAAGGATGTAACTCCATGTAAAGCCCGCTAACATCAAAGCGACCAATACCGCCGCAGAGCCAATATCTTTCGCTCGCCCACTAAGCTCGTGCCTTTCAGTACCGACTCGATCAACGACCGCTTCAATAGCCGAGTTAATCAACTCAACAATCAATATCAACACAACACTAGCAAGCATTAAGATCGTCTCAACCACTGGTAGAGCAAGCCAAACCAAAGCAAGAATGGCAACCAGTAAAAGAGCCACTTCTTGACGAATCGCCGCTTCATGTTTGAATGCAGCTTTAAGACCTTGAATAGAATATCCGGTGGCGTTGACAATACGAGTCACTCCCGTTGCACCTGGCTTGCCGTTTTGATCAGGGTTCATTGCTAACCTTATAAATTTCAATACTGAGGCTATTTTACATTTCTTAGCGTT
>Ga0070725_10000699_pt1 | contig 21439 bp, 20 predicted proteins | sample tdDd002_FD_69781 | JGI IMG/M metagenome (GOLD analysis project Ga0070725, IMG submission 69781) | Marine sediment microbial communities from the Atlantic coast under amendment with organic carbon and nitrate - tdDd00.2 | ecosystem: Environmental > Aquatic > Marine > Coastal > Sediment | place... | reverse complement strand
AAGACGGCCAATTTAAAACCGTGTGTGCCAACAGCGACACGCTTAAGCACGGCGGCGACGTATTAGACGCAGAAGGCGGGCTCGCGCTTGCCCCATTCTGTGAGCCGCACGTTCACCTAGACACCACTCAAACGGCAGGTGAACCAAGCTGGAACATCTCGGGCACCCTATTTGAAGGCATTGAGCGTTGGTCTGAGCGCAAACAAACCCTGTCGATTGAAGATGTCAAAACCCGCGCGATGCAAACCCTTAAGTGGCAAATCGCTAACGGCATCCAGCACGTGCGCACCCATGTCGATGTGTCTGATCCGACGCTTGTGGCGCTTAAAGCGATGATCGAAGTGCGTGAAGAAATGAAAGAGTGGGTCGACATTCAAATTGTCGCCTTCCCGCAAGAAGGCATTCTTTCTTACCCGAACGGCAAAGAGCTACTCGAAGAAGCGGTAAAGCTGGGCGCAGATGTAATTGGCGCGATCCCCCACTTCGAATTTACCCGCGAATACGGCATCGAGTCTTTGCATTACGTGTTTGAACTGGCACAAAAATACGACCGTTTGATCGATGTCCACTGTGACGAGATCGACGATGAGCAATCACGCTTTGTCGAAACCCTCGCCGCGCTGGCGCACAAGTTCAACATGGGCGACAAAGTCACCGCCAGCCACACCACAGCGATGCACTCTTACAACGGCGCTTACGCGTCGCGCTTGTTCCGCCTGCTAAAAATGTCGGGCATCAGCTTTGTGGCCAACCCACTGGTGAACATTCACCTACAAGGCCGCTTCGACGACTACCCAAAACGCCGCGGCATCACCCGCGTAAAAGAGATGCTAGCCGCCGACATCAACGTCTGCTTTGGTCATGATGACGTTTTTGACCCGTGGTACCCACTTGGCACCGCGAACATGCTGCAAGTACTGCACATGGGCCTACACGTGTGCCAAGTAATGGGCTACGACCAAATCAACCAGTCGCTCGACCTTATCAGCACCAACTCGGCGCGCGCGCTCAACATCCAGCACCGCTACGGCATTGAAGCAGGCAAACCGGGCAGCCTTATCATCCTGCCTGCAGAAAACGGCTTCGACGCCGTACGCCGCCAAACGCCAGTGCGCTATTCGATTCGCCACGGTAAGGTAATTGCAGAGACTAAGCCTGCGCAGACGCAGATTTGCTTGGGTGAAGCGGAAGTGGTGAATTTTAGGCGGTAGGCCTTTGAAAGACTAAAACAAACCAAAGGACAGGCTAAATGCCTGTCCTTCCTTTATCTGCTACAACTTAACCTCACTGCTACCATACGCAGAATCCACATACGCATTCACCACTGGCAACTCCCTGAAATAACCATATCGAGCAATACTGGTGATCTCGTCATCGGTGCAGTAGCGCGGGTCTTTAACCATAGCTTCAACGATGTGAGTACTGGAAAGTAGGGTGAATGGCGGGCAATCGACATAGCCGTGATCGCGGGCGAGGCTTTTTTGTCTTTGGTGTTCAAAAAGTTGGCCGGGGATAGCAATAACTATCGCAACAAGAGTTGCAGTTGCCGCTATCTTAATAGAAATCCCTAAGCTTTCTTTTCCAAATAGATGAAGCTTGAAAACACACCATACATAAGGAGGAATAAATATAAATGTCCCATAGAACACCAAATAAGTAGGATCTACATAAATAATGGAGTAGCCAATTTCTACTTGCTTCTGTAACGTTTTAAACTCGTAGTAATCAATAAGCTCAATCACAAAAAAGTAAACAACTGCCAGCGATAGAAGTAAAACGGTCATTAAAATAAAGAACTTTCTCATCTAATAATAGGCTCCAAATGAACTATTATTTAGCTGGTGAAGTGCTTTGTCGGCATTCACTTTACTCATTAATTTATTTGCATCCGTAACAACGGAAGACATCAAATAGCTATTAATCGACTTTAAAATCTTTTCCTTAATTTGATATCGCCCCTCGAGCATAGTCAAGCCCATCCCTATGATTACCGAGACAAAAATCCCTGCACCAATAGGAAGAACTACTATACCAAGTCCTAAAAGCATCTTTCCTCCGAAATATGCAAATGTTGCAGCGACAGCGGCTATGACCACATCACTTCCCACATTCGATATCCAATTCGCTACCGTATAATTTTTGGTTAACGCAAATTCCAAAGTTCTAAAGGCCACAGAATAAATAGCCGTCAAAATCACCCCGCCTTCGCAGAAGCCTTCATCCCAGCCTTACCAACCCCCAACGCGATCATTTTGGCATTATTCGACAAATATCTTGTGCCTTTAATGAGGCTTCTAAGCTTGTGATTGCCTTTGAATTTAATGTAACTTTTATTGCCGTTTTGGGTAATTTCGTACTGGCTTAGTATCGAGCCGCCCTTCTTTAAATCATCGGCTAGCAAATAGAAGTTCTTCACATCATGTATAGCACTGCCGTTAGAGGCTATAAAACCACCAACTCCAAGCGCGATGGCTTTGGCATCAATTTGCGCCTCGCTAAGGCCCTGCTTCTTCATTGCAGCAACCCATAGGGCGCTTAAGCCTTTGGCTTCTAACACATAGATGTCGACTTCCTGAACATCATGACTTTTTAAGCACGCATCGCGCTGAGCTTTATTTCTTTTGCTCAGGCACTGAAATTGGTTCCGTCTCATAAATTGATTTCCCTAAAATGATTTACGGCATTCTAGAAAATATTTACAACGGATGCTTTGCCACTTTTCGGTTCTGCGTATCACCTATCGAGAGTGTGAAATTGATAGTTTACAGTATTACTCGTAGCCAGCACTCAGCTCAATTTAGCCTTAGTATCCAACGTTAAATCGAGCTGTTATTGCGGTGAACTGCCTTCTCCCACTTTCACCTTAATCCTTGCTGCTTTTTCTCGCACTACTCCATCGGCTGTCGGATGACCGTTTTTAGGTTTTCAGGCTTGGTGCGGCGAAAATCAGACAGGTAGATTTCATGGTGCTTGCCAGTTAATTGCCGGCCACTCTGGTGAATGAAATCGTGTACAGCTTCTATCGTCGGGCCTTCATTGGCGAATGGGCAGATATGCAGAGTTTGCGCGCATTTGCCCTCTATGAAGGGCGCGAAACGAAGTTTACTCACGGCTGCGAGTTTCTTTTTCTCTTTCACCTGTTCGATGGCCTCGGCAACGAGCTCTGCGCTGACGAGTTCTGGCTGCATGATCATCAACGTCCATTGCCAGTTGTCTTTGTTGCCGTTTACAAAGTCGTCCATCTCTTCGGCCCACCACAACCCTTCTAGTGGCAAAACGCCATAGTCGACGGTTGTTGGGCCTTTTTTAATCATAAACTTAAGGGTATAGGAAACCGAATACAGCGCTTCAATCGCGTGGCAAAAAGCATCGCAGCCTGGGGCGCCTTGCCCGTCTATCATCAAAAAGTGCATTTCCGGTACGTCCACTTCTACAACCTTTTTCGCCGAAGGCTTGTAGAGGTGTTTTAGCTCTTTTTTGTAATCGATTTTAGACATGGGAGGCTCCAGAAAATAAAGTCAGACTGCTACTATCATAGCAGTATTCTCCACTAATTTTTACGGGTCATAAACCAGCTCATTACCCAGCCTTGTTTCCACATCCCTAAGCCCGTCACAACCAATAACGGCACTGCAACCCACAAAATCAAGCTCGAAAAAATCGGCTCGGAGCGCCAAGGGGAATAAAGGTAAGTGCCAATCAATAGCGCTGCGACAATATGTATCCAACGGGCTAAGTTTCGGTAGGTTTTTCCTGTCATCATTTGTACTCCATGGTGTTTGAGGAGTACAGCTTACCCATTACCTTATCCGCAGGTGGGGCAATGAGACGAACGGTAATATACCTAGACCAAGTTGCTATTTAGTGGCATAAAACGGTATCCTGCCAACGTTTACATACTGACTAACATTAGACCATCAACCAGCCCTCTCTTTAATTCGCTCTTCTCATTTACATTGGAGACGCCCCTCCTCCAACCAATGCAGTTAGTTGCTTACTTTTGCGACAATATGCGACAAATTTAGACAAACTCCTCACAGACAAACCCCATCTTTTTCCTTTACTCTCAATAAAGTATCTCTGAAATAAAGGAAGTTATCATGAGACTTTTCTCTGCGTCATTGCTCTCATCGCTGGTTTTAGCGACATCATTTAGCGCCTATTCCGCTGCGAGCCTAGATTTAAACTCGTTACCAGAGCAAAACATTCCAAGCTATATCAAAGCATTTAAACAGCAGAGAGAGTCGTTATGGATCAGATACGCAGGTCAGCAGTATCCCATTACTATGGTGGGGCTGACGGGGAAAAATATTATCGCCCAATTTGAGAAAGGCTTAGTGTTTATCTCATTTGATATGGAGGAGCAGTCTCCCGGTGAAAAGCTCATCATCGCGGAGGGGCAATTTGAGCTAACCAAGCTAAGCGAACGAGTGTTGGCAAAGGCTGATGTCATCTGGCAAAGCGATGATTTTGATGCCAAAGAGCAAGGCGACGATTACCGCTACACAGGGCAAGTGACCAACCAGCAAGGCGAAAAGGCGGCTTTTGCACTGAGCTACAACGAATCCCTGATCACAGGTGGCACGAGTCGTTTTACGCTGCACGCCAATCAAGCGGTGCTAACGGGCATGCTGGGCACCAACACCTATGTACAACTGTCGAACATTATTGAGCAGCACCCTGAAGTCGATACCGTGGTCATTAAACAAGTACGTGGCTCACTCAATGATGAGATCAACATGCACACGGGTAATTTGCTGCGCAACGCAGGGCTGAATACCCAAATTCCTCAAGACGGCTTTGCCTATTCTGGCGGCGTCGATCTCTTCACCGCTGGGGTGAAACGTCAAGTAGAAGCCAATGGAACACTAGGAGTGCATTCTTGGTGCTGCTACCAAGGTAAAACCGCCGATAAACTCGATAAAACCAGCCCAGCGCATCACGACCAACTCAACTACTTCAGCAAAATGCTCGGTGAAGATCTCGGGCCAGAGTTCTACTTCTATACCCTCCATGCGTCGCCATTTACCGATGTTCACCCCATGACCCGCCAAGAAATGCAGAAATATTCGTTACTGAACGAATAACAAGGTTTAGCAAGCTTATTGATAAGTGCGCATTTGCGAAGGATTTTTATAAGGAAAGAAAATGACAACACCTAACAGCGACTGCTTAGCGTTTGACCACTCTATGATCCAAAAAGCGAATGGTGATTTTCTGCCATTAACTCAATCCAGCATCAATATTGCAAACTGGCTCACAAAGCTTCAAAGTGCATTTGGTAAGAAACAAGCCAGTCGAGCGGTACCTTATATTCAAAAAGGTATCGATACGATTTACTCAGAGCTTGAGGCGATGCGTTACAAACACCATCGGACGTTGAGTAAAAGTTACGGTTACGGTGTAACCGATATCACCGACGAGCCGCTGTGGGTGATCCTTGTCGGCCAAGTAAGCCGCAACTTTGCCAGTGTGGTGAAAGTTGTTCATCCAAGTAAAACCCCTAACGAAGCGATACGCGCTAAGCACATCAACCGAACCTTTGCTCGTTTTTTAGAACAAAAACAAACCTTGTTACAACACCTAAAAGGCGGCATCGCCAATAGTGGAGAGCTCGGTCGCCTGCAAGCTCAGATCTTAGATGGCCAAGTTGAATCACTGAAAAAAGCCTACGACACTCATGAACACTTTGATGAGAATATCTGGCTGATCCTCAACGATTACGGTAAAAAACAGCAGTTGCTACAAAGGAGCCGAGGCACAGGCAGAACATCTACCGTGGAAGCCAAAGGCAGCGTCAAAGATGGCTCCGCAGTGCTTGATGTCAGCGGGGAGTTGTTTGCAGAAGCAAAGATTAAGTTCGAGAAAACCTGGGACTTCGGCGCCATGCGAAATGAACTTGAAGCCGCGATGAGTGTTGGCGCTAAAATCGCTTATCAAGATAAAGCGCACATTAATTTAGGCACTGGCGGCGGCGCGACTTATAAGAAAGGTACCCCTGGCAAAGCCGAAATTGGTAATGTCTCTATGCCGGGGGTAAACACCAGCCTGCCAAAGCAGACCAACTTCAGCGATGCCGAGCTAGAAAACCGCAATGGTTTTGTACCTATTCAACTGATCCCCGGTGTTGATATCGGCATTGATGCCTTCTTAGCCATTGAAGCAGGGCTTCGAGTTACCGTCACCCACCAGCTGACCATCGGTCAAATCATGTCGATGAAAAATGAAGCGGAGCTGTTTGTTGGGGCGGAGGTAAAAGGGCAAGTCAAAGGCAGCATTAACACCAGCAATATCATGGGGGCCGATGAAGTGTTTGTCGGCTCCGTTAGCGGCGGCGCGTTTATCGGCGCCAAGGCCAAAGGCTCTACCACCGTCACTTTCAAAGCACGGGGCATTAACGCGGTCTCTGCTCAAGTGAGTGGCGCGGTTTCTGCGGGGGCGGGGATCAATGGCAGCGTCGAGTCCATTGTGCGCCGCTCTGGTGATATTAAGTTCCGAATGGCAGCGGGCGCAACCGCTGGGGTGGGCGCTGATGTCGATTTCGACACCACGGTTAACCCGATGCTATTTAAAGTTATCTTATGGGATCACCTTGCCCACTACTTTACTACGCAGGCCTATCAAGAGCGCACCAATGCCAAAATGGACTTTAAGGTCAACGGTGTGGTGCTCACCCGCTGCGATGAAAAGTTGGTAACTTACCTCAATCAAATCCAATGTGACTACAACGCGCTGGCAGAAATGCTCTGGCGTTTGCCTGCCGATGCGCGCACCAGTATGGTCGCAGGCGGCTTGATGTTGCACGACCCCATTGTCAAACCTGATGAAGCGGGTATTCAGCACTACCTGACGTCGGTTGGGGTGGCCGATGATGAATACCTTTACGATGACGACGAGATGACCAACGCTGAACTGGGCATCGTGCACGGTGCGCAGGCTCTACAAAACCAAAATAAAGCCGAGAAAAAAGCAAGAAAAGCGCAGTCGCGAGGGAAACGAATCAAACGTAAGCTAAAAGGCCTGCTGGTGCTACCTCCGCAACCAGAAGCGCAAGTGTCGGCTTAAATAGCCTATCGTGCCTGTCCTTTCATCAGATAACGACAAGCATAAAAAATGCGCGCTATTCTAGCGCGCATTTTCTCTACCTTTGACTATCCGAAACTGTCTCGAGTCTTGTTCCTTTATCTTGCTCTTTCCTTACCTCGGCAACCTTAACGCCACCCCATCACTTTCACTTCATTACCATCACTTGGCTTAGCGGGCACGTTAAACGCCAGCAGCAGCGACACACCAGCCATTGCGCAGCCGGCAAAAAATACGCTCGCGGGAGACACCAGCCACAACATGCCAAATAGCACCGGGATGACGACGGCGGCTATGTGATTGATGGTAAAAGAGACGCCAGCGGTGGAGGCCATGTCTGCTGGATCGGCGATTTTTTGGAAATAGGTTTTGATCGCCAATGCAAAAGCAAAAAATAGGTGGTCAATGATATACAGCGCCGCAGCCCACTCGGCAGTTTCAACAAGGGCGTAACCGGCAAAGACGCAAATAAGGCCGAAGTATTCAAAAATCAGCGCTTTTTGCTCGCCGATTTTGCCAATCATTTGGCCAATTTTCTTCGCAAACAGCCAGTTAAAGGCGTAGTTGACTAAAAATAGTAATGAAATATCTGCGGCGCTATAGTGAAATTTTTCCACCATGAGAAAGCCTGCAAACACGACGAAGATCTGCCGCCGCGCGCCACTCATAAAGGTGAGTGCGTAGTAGAGCCAATAGCGCTTGCGCAGCACTAACGATTTGTTCTGTTGGGTATGGGTGGGGAATAAGGGGAACGCAAACGCGATCACCATCATAACGATAAAGGCGCTACCGCCAGTGATAAGGTAAACCCATACATAGTCGAGCTGCCAGTATTTCAGCAGCAGCCACAACCCGCCATAGGTACACAGCGAGGCCAACGCCCCCACCGAGATCATTTTGCCAAGAAACTCTGGCGCTTCATCTTTGGTGAGCCATTGCAGCGAAAGCGACTGTTTGAGGGTTTCGAAATAATGAAACCCGACTGACATCAGTAAGGTGGTGCAAAGCAAGCCATACAAAGAGGGGAAAAAGCCGGTGATTGCCGTGCCCACCGAGAGCATCACCAGTGAGACGATCATAAATCGTTGCTCACGAATAAACAGCAAAAGAAAAACAGCGGTAAAGGCCAAAAATCCGGGGATCTCACGCACGCTTTGCAGCAAACCAATGTCTGCCCCGGTGAAGTTGGCTTTTTCAATAACGAAATTGTTCAGCAGCGCCTGCCAACTGGCAAAGGCGATTGGCACCACGATTGAAATAATCAGTAAGAAGTTATGCGGCGTCTGCCAGTGATATTTGGTTTTGCTATCCATGCCCTATCCATCCATTGGTTTCACTACTAAGCATATGATGAATAGGCTTGGGTTGCTATGGTTAGTTTTTGCTCCGCTTGTGCCACCTACCCCCTTCCACTCTTAATACTTCGCCTTTAGCACTTCTCCCTTAACACTTCACACCGCCAACGCAGTAATAAGACCGAGCACAATCAAGCCCACACCAACGCCGCGAGTGACGTACCACTTTTCGCCTAACACAATCACCCCCAGTACTAGGCCAAACACGATACTCACTTGGCGAAGGGCGACGACGAGGGAGACATTGTCGGTCATGCTCATGGCATACAGCACTAAGGCATAGGTGCCCCCCATCATCATTCCCGCGACCGAAGCTTGTTTTTTGAGTTGCCACGCGGTATGAAAGGCGCCGTAATTGCGGCTCAGCAAAGTCCAAAGTGACAGAGAGAGCACCATAGACCAGAACTGGATAGCTAGGTAAAACACCGCGCTAATCGCCGCGTTATGATGCTCGGCGGCGGTAATGTTGAGTATGTCTATCGCTTGTTTATCAATAAGTGAGTAGCCCGTCGTGCCCACTGCAGCGACAACCGCCCACAACACGCCAAGGGTTTTATACGACGCCCATTTAAGCTGATTAAAATGAGTCAGCGGCACCAGCAAGCAGCCGAGGGTCAATAAGCCAAATCCCGTCCACTGGTGGGGCAATAAGGCCTCCCCTAACAGCCAAGTTCCGAGCCCGACCATCAACACAGGAATGGCACGGGCAATCGGGTAGATCACACCGATGTCGGCCTGCTTATACGCGTTAGCAAGACCAAGGACATAAACGGCTTGGCACACCCCACTAAAAGCCACCAGCATCCAGAATTGAAGCGGTAACGACAAACTATCGGCGCTAATAAAGTACCAAGCGATAAACGGGGTTAAGAAAAAAGCAGGCGCAAATGATGAAGCGAGAAAAAAAGCGCTCCCCGAGCTCTGGTTTGACTTACCAATTAAATTCCAACCCGCGTGCATAAACGCAGAGAACAAGACTAATAAAAATGCAAAAAGGGTCATGGGGTTCCAAAAGTGAGTGGCACAAATAAAAATGGCTCCCTCAAAAAGGAAGCCAAGTGGTTAACCTCGCCTTTTAGTGACTAAGCTCGGCCATCGATTCGATGCAGATGGCATCGTGGCGCCAGTATTCGATATCGCAATCAATCAGCTCACCTTGTTGATTGTAATTGGTGCGCTCAACCACCATCGCCGGTGAGCCCGTGGTGGCGCGTAGCGCCGAGGCGATATCACCAAGCAAAGAGGTGGTACCGATCCGATACCGCGTTTTCTGATAAACCACGCCGTAATGCTCACGGTAGATATCCGTCAACGAGAGCGAGAGATCAAACTCAAGTAAATTAGCAAATAGCTCGGGACGAATGTAGTTGGTCACGTACACCACGGGGCGATCTTCTAAATAGCGCACGCGATCAACCCGGTAAACATCCGAAAACGGTGCCAGGCTCAGCAATTGAGAAGCTTGTTTGGTGGCCAAAATGGCTTTGGCGGCAATCAGCTCGGTTTTCGGGCTTCTTCCTTGCGCTAAGGCCATTCCGGTAAAGTTCAGCGTTTGAGTCGGATCGTAGCGCAGCGGCGCAGGCGAGATGAACCACCCGCGGCGATCTTCACGATAAATCTTACCTTCCGCTTCCAAAAGAGAGAGCGCTTCACGTAGAGTTACGCGGGTAGTGTCAAAACTCTCTGCCAGCTTTCGCTCTGCGGGCAACTTTTGCCTTGGCTGCAGCATTCCTGAATCTATTTGTTCGACAATCGCATCTTTGATTTTAACGTACTGCACTTAACATCCTTTATCGTTTACGCCACGCTTGCGTTCGCGCTTCTAACCAGCCACCGATGAACATATGCGCCATTTTTGCTGCGGCCGCCGATAGCATGATCATCACCGCCATCGCTGCCGCCGATCCAGTTTGACCCGCATCGTCCATATTCAATACCGACACCGACGCTGGAATGGTATCGGTTGAGTATAAGAATACTACCGCAGAAGTGGTGGTCAGTGCATTAATAAACAGATAACCCGCGATGTCTAATATGGCGGGTAAGCACACCGGCACGGTCACACATATAAACAGTTTGTATTGAGGAAGGTTCACCGATGCGGCGGTGGCTTCGATTTCAGTTGGCAGTTGCTTGAGCGCGGTTAACGCGGTCATATGGCCGACGGTGTAGTAGTGCACAACGGTATTGATCACCAATATCGTCATGCCGCCGTAAAGGAAACTAAGTGGATTACTCGCATCATTGAAAAAAAAGATATAACCAAGGCCAAGCACCAAGCCAGGAACAGCCATTGGCACCACACTGAGCATCTGGATAAGTTGGCGCAGTGGCGCGTAAACGCGACCTTTTTCAACCCCATACGCCCCAACAAAAATCAACCCAGTACCAAGCAACGCGGTCCAACTGGCCAGGGTTAGCGAGTTCCAATACGGGCTCCAACCATAAGTACTGATCTGGGCGAAGTTATAGTTATTTAAGGTCAGCGTGGTGTTCCATGGCCAGAAAGTCACCAACGAGCCGTAAACGGCCATGGCCAATACGCCAATCACCGCAAGGCTTATCACACTACAATAGGCGAAACACAGACCATCACGCACAGAATTTGGTGCTGGCTGGTAGGCGACTGAGCGAGTGTCAAACAGGCTTTTTTGCTTTTTCTGTACCCAGCGGTCGACCACAAAGGCAAGCAGTGCGGGAAGCAGTAATAACATGCTGGTCACCGCGCCCATGGCGAAGTTTTGCTGACCAACCACTTGTTTAAAAATATCGGTCGCCAGCACGTTGTAGCCACCGCCAATCACTTTGGGCACCCCGAAATCGCACACCACCAAAGTAAACACCACGATTAAGGTGCTGATCAAACCGTATTTTGCAGCAGGTAAGGTCACGACAAAAAAAGTTTTCACTGGCGAGGTTTTGAGCGCTCGCGCCGCTTCGTATAAGCGCGCATCCGAGGTGCGCAGCGAAGTAGTTAAAATCATCAAGGCGTGAGGAAAGGTCCAATAGATCAGTCCGAGCGAGATACCAATGATGCCGTAAACCGACTCGCCAGCGAGCCACTCTTTGGCGATACCTTGCTTGCCAAACAGAAAAATCAAACTGATGGCGGGCAACAGCGACGGCGCTAAAATTGGTGCGCTACCCAAGACTTTAAACAGCCCTTTGAATGGCATGCAAGAGCGTGTTAGCGCGTAGGCGTAGCCAAACGCCAGCACGCCAACCACACCCGTCACTAAGACGCCTAAGGCTAACGTGTTACTCAAGGAATGCCACAAGCTAGCGGAGGCAAAGTAGTGGCTAAAATTCGCTAAACCAACGAAATCGCCTTGGCCATTTTGGACGCTTTTTTTCAACATCGCCCATAATGGCATAACAATAAACAGCCACATCACCACGAACAGTACAGATAACAGCGCAAACAAGATGACTCGGTCTTTGCTGATCTTGTGAAGCCACGATGGCGATGCCGTTTGCACTTGAGACGGTTCCATAATTGATTCCATTGTCCTGCCTTATGCTGCGTGGCTCAACTTCGCGTATCCGCGGGCGTGAGAGGTTTGAATTTGCATCGCGCAGATACTGCCAACCTGCAGCGCCAATTGGCTCGCACTGCGAATGGGGACATCTACATAAATCGCAGCAGACAATGGCTCAAACTGAAGCAGGCACTCCACCCGATAAAACGCGCCTTGGAACTCCATGCTGATCACCTTAACGGGGATCCCTGCTTGATGGCTGTCGAATAGCGCGAGGTTTTCAGGCCGAACAGCTAAGTCAAATTGCTCACCGGTGTTAGGCGAAAAGTTCTCAAACGACATACTGGCAAACAGGCTTTCAGCAATGCGCATTTGCTGACGATTAACCAAAGAAGTCGGGATAAAGTTCATGCTGCCAACAAACTCGGCCACAAATCGGCTGGCGGGCTGTTGGTAAATGTCTTGCGGAGTGCCGACTTGCTCAATCACACCGTGATTCATCACCACAATACGGTCGGCCATCGACAAAGCTTCTTCTTGGTCGTGGGTCACCATAATCGTGGTGATGCCAAGTTTGCGCTGCAGCTGACAGATCTCATCGCGTAAGTGGGTGCGTACTTTGGCATCGAGCGCAGAGAGCGGCTCGTCGAGGAGCAATAATCCCGGAGATAACGCCAACGCGCGCGCCAATGCCACGCGCTGCTGCTGACCGCCAGAGAGTTGATTGGGGTATTTCTGGCCAGACGTGGGCAGCCCTATGGTGTCTAACCATTTGCTGACCTGCGCCAAAGCTTGTTGGTTCGACATCCCTTGATTTTTCAGCCCTATGGCGATGTTCTCTTCCACAGTTAGGTTAGGAAACAGCGCATAAGACTGAAAAACAATGCCAAAATCACGTTTTTCTGGTGGTAGATAAGTGGTCTCTTGTCCCGCTTGATAAATCGCCCCACTAGAAGGTAGATCCAGCCCAGCGATCGCACGCAGTAAAGTGGTTTTGCCACACCCAGAAGGGCCAAGAAAGCTAATAAACTCGCCCTGTTCAATGGCTAATGATATTTGTTTCAACGCGCTAAACTGACCAAAATTCTTGCTCAAATTATCGATTTGTAAATAGGATGGCGTCATGCTCATGTTGCACTCTATTCTCTGTTATTGCTTAATTGGTATACACCAAATTTAAACATTGATTGTGTCATCCGCATGACAACAAAATAACAACAGGAAGGCCGAAACCTTCCTATTGTTGAGAAGGGGGGTTAAGACTGAGGTTCAGATTTCGAATCGAAGTTTTCCGACCACGTTTTCAGCACGTCGGCGCGTTCACTGCCCATACGAGCAAAGTCCATTTTCGCCATCGATTTGTCGACATCTGGGTAGTTCGCGACCTGCTTGCTTACCGCTTTATGACCAACCACCGGGTAACTATCGATATAAAGTAAGTTGGCGTTTTTAGACACCGACCAGTCCACCACACGCTGCGCCGCTTGCGATGGCTTAACTAACCCCACCGCTTCTGATTCCCAACCTATCCCTTGGGGTAAAATGATGTCTAACGGGGCCCCCTGAGTTTTGAGCTTAGCGCCGCGTGTCGCCATTGAAATCCCAATCGCAACCTCGCCCATCCCAGCTTGAACACAAGGTTTAGAGCCTGAGTGAGTATAATGGGCGATGTTTTTGTCCAGTTTGCGCATGTAATCCCACGCCTGTGTTTCACCCATATTTTGCAACCACGCCGACACCTGCATGTAACCCGTACCAGATGAGGCAGGATTTGGCATGGCGATATGGCCTTGATAGACAGGTTTGGTTAAATCTTGCCAAGAGGTGGGCTTAGGCAGGTTGAGCTGTTTTGCGACAATTTCATTAAAGCAAACCGCATTAAAAACAGCATCGTTACCATACCAAGCTTGAGCAGATTGAGGATCGTTTAATTCAAAGCGCAGATCCGCAACACCTGCGGGCGTGTACGGTTTTAAGATCCCTTGCGCTTTCAGCAGTGCCATCGATGATCCCGCAAGCCCCCACACGACTTCAGCGCGTGGGTTATTCTTTTCGGCCAGCCGTTTTGCGGTCATGATCCCAGTCGAATCACGTACCCACTTAATGCCAAGATCTGGGTTCTCTTTCTCAAATGCCACTTTGTACTTTGCAAGAATATCCGTTTCAAACGCGGTGTATACGATCACTTCTTGCTTAGCATAAGCTTGGCTTGCAAGCAGAGCGACGGCCGCGGCGAGTGAACTTTTCATCAAACGGTTTTTCATCATCTTCTCCAGTTGATTTGTTTGGTATGTACCAGTTGACGCTATTCAACTTAAGCGGAGTAGATGACGAACACATGAAGCCAATGTGGCAGTTTTACGACACATTCATGGCCAACAAGACTCATTGCATATTCGATATGAAAGTTTTGTGAATTCATTCTCTCGGCTCTTTCTTGACCAAAAATCCCTTGCTACAGTGACCACATCTAACTGGTATAGTCCAACCTAACGAGAGCAAACCATGAAGAATGAATATCTACTGTTAACTCCCGGCCCCCTGTCTACAACAAGCAGCGTTCGCAACGCCATGCTGCAAGATTGGTGTACATGGGATGATGATTACAACCTGGATATTGTTGAAGTGATCCGAGCCAAACTGGTTAAATTGGCCACCCAACACAGCGGCTACACCAGTGTCTTAATGCAAGGCAGCGGCACCGCTTCTGTTGAGGCGGTGATTGGCAGCGTAATAGACCAAGATGGCAAACTGCTGGTCATCGACAACGGCGCTTACGGCGCTCGTATCGCCCAAATTGCGCAGTATTTAAATATTCCATGCCGTGTGGTTTCCCCTGGTGAAACATCACAGCCAGACTTGAACGAAGTGGAAACCACATTGGCTATGGATGCCGACATCACTCACGTGGCAATTGTGCACTGTGAGACAACGACGGGGATGCTCAACCCTATTGAGCCGGTGATTGCACTGGCGAAAAAGCACAACAAAAGCGTGATTTTGGACGCCATGTCGAGCTTTGGCGGTACCCCGATGGATATTGGTGAAATGGGGGTCGATTTTATGATCAGCTCGGCCAATAAATGCATTCAAGGGGTGCCAGGGTTTGGCTTTGTTGTCGCCAAACAATCGGAGCTTGAGCAGTGCCAAGGCATCGCCCGTTCGCTCAGCTTAGATCTCTACGATCAATGGCAGTGCATGCAAAACAATTACGGCAAATGGCGCTTTACTTCGCCAACCCATACCGTGCGCGCTTTCTATCAAGCACTGTTAGAGCTAGAACAAGAAGGTGGTATCGAGGCGCGTCACCGACGTTATCACACCAACCAAACTACTCTGGTTAGCGGAATGAAATCGCTGGGCTTTACCCCACTACTGGATGAATCTCTGCATTCTCCTATCATTACGTCGTTCTACTCGCCAAAGGCGCAAGACTATCAATTTAAGGCTTTTTATCAGCAGCTCAAGGAGCAAGGCTTTGTGATCTACCCAGGTAAGGTCTCCAACGCTGACTGCTTTCGAATTGGCAATATTGGTGATGTGCACCCAAGCGATATTGGTCGGCTCATTGAAGCGGTGCAAAACGCCATGTATTGGCAGGAAAGTGTCTAATGAGCCGTCACTTTAAAAGCGAAGGGGACATTAATACTACCCCAGCCCGAAAAACATGGGCCGCATCGATCCAAGATAGCGAGACACAACAGCTGCTCAAACGCGATGCGGAGGTGTTTTTACATCAAGCGATGTCGACACCTTGCCTAGATGCCTTAACCGCAGCAGAGGGGATCTACCTGCAAGATGCGGCGGGCAAAAAGTACATGGACTTTCATGGCAATAACGTCCACCAGTTGGGTCATGGTCATCCGCATGTGATCAAGCGGATACAACAACAAATGACCGAATTGCCATTTTCACCACGCCGGTTTACCCACCCTGTTGCGGTGGAGTGCGCTGAAAAGTTAAGTGAGATCTGTGGCGGTGAGCTCAACCGGGTGTTGTTTGCCCCCGGCGGCACCTCGGTGATTGGTATGGCACTGAAATTGGCACGTCATGTGACGGGCAACTACAAAGTCGTCTCACTGTGGGACTCTTTTCATGGCGCTTCACTGGATGCGATTTCAGTTGGCGGCGAAGCCTGTTTCCGTGAAGGCATGGGGCCGTTAATGGCCGGGGTTGAGCGTATTCCTCCCCCGGTATCTTATCGCGGTGCGCTGCCCACTCAAGACGGCAGTGATGTGCATTACGCTGACTACTTAGAATATGTCATTGAAAAAGAAGGCGGAATTGGCGCATTTATCGCAGAAGCGGTGCGCAATACCGATGTACAAGTCCCCACTAAGGCCTATTGGCAGCGCATTCGCCAGATCTGCGATAAACATAATGTTTTGCTGATCATCGATGATATTCCCAACGGAATGGGCCGCAGCGGCGAATGGTTTACCCATCAGGCTTTTGATATCGAGCCCGATATTTTATGTATCGGCAAAGGCTTTGGTGGCGGAATAGTGCCAATGGCGGCGATGGTCACCAAAGACAAATACAACACGGCGGCCAATGTGTCGCTTGGTCACTACACCCACGAAAAAAGCCCCATCGGCTGCGCTGCGGCGCTGGCTAGCATGGAGATCATCGAGCAAGACCAATTACTGGAAAAAGTGCGCCAAGACAGTGAATACGTCAAAAGTCGCTTAAACCAAATGAAAGCCGATTACCCCATCATTGGTGATGTACGCGGGATTGGGCTTTTGTGGGGAGTGGAACTGGTTACCGACCCCGCTAGTAAGCAGCGCGCGTTTGAGGAATCGGAAAGCGTGCTGTATCAATGTTTAAACCAAGGCCTGAGTTTTAAGGTCTCTCAGGGCAATGTGATCCAGCTTAGCCCACCTTTAATTATTACCCGCACGCAGCTTGAGCAAGCGCTGACTATTTTCGAGCAAGCTATTGCTCGCGTTTGTAAGGATTTTAACTATGTCTAATGCATCAACCAGCCCTATCCAAGCTATTATTTTTGACTGGGCAGGCACCATCGTCGACTTTGGCTCGTTTGCACCAACCTCTATCTTTGTCGAAGCGTTTAAAACCGAATTCGACTTCGATATCAGCCTAGATGAGGCTCGCGAACCGATGGGCCTTGGTAAGTGGGATCACATCCAAGCGGTAGGCCAACTGCCTTCGGTCGACGCCCGCTGGCAATCCCAGTTCCACCGCTCTATGGACAGGCACGATATCGACCGCATCTACGCCACCTTTATGCCGCTACAAAAAGCCAAAGTAGCCGATCACGCGGCGCCTATCTTAAATGCGATTGAAGTGGTCAACGACTTAAAAGCGCAAGGGATCAAAATCGGTTCTTGCTCTGGTTACCCGCGCCAAGTGATGGATGTGCTCGTGCCCGTTGCCGCCGACTACGGTTATCAGCCAGACTGTGTGGTCGCGACCGACGACTTACCTCACGGTGGCCGCCCTGCCGCTTATATGGCGCTGCACAACGTGATTGAGCTAGGCGCAAACAGTGTCGCGGCTTGCATCAAGGTCGATGACGCGGCACCCGGCATCGATGAAGGCCATAATGCCGGCATGTGGACGGTCGGTTTGCTGCTTTCTGGCAACGAGGCGGGATTAACCTATCAGGAGTATTTAGACGCCGACGAAGCAACGCTTAGCCATGCCCGCGAAAAAGCACGCCTTAAGTTGGCACAATCTAACCCTCATTACCTTATCGATACCATTGCCGACTTCCCAGCGGTTGTTAAACAGATTGAAAAACGGATCGCGGCGGGTGAGCGCCCTTAATTATCCTCTGGCTCTGGGCTCCTATCATGGCGCCCATTGCATTCCCTCTAAAATTGCCTACAATCGCAGCCATTATTTCATTCCCTAATTTTGGCTACCATGAACAAGAGTTTAATCACCAATCTCATCGCCTTAGCCCTGCTTGGCGCAGGCTACGTAAGCGACAACCAACTGGCGCTCTACGCTGGCCTATTCGCGTTTTCCGGCGCCATTACCAACTGGCTAGCAGTGCACATGCTATTTGAAAAAGTGCCCGGTCTATACGGCTCTGGCATTATTCCTGCTCGCTTCGAAGAGTTTAAAGCCGCAATCAAAACCCTGATGATGGCGCAGTTTTTCACCAAGGAAAACATCGACCGCTTCCTTAGCAAAGAGATGGACGGTAGCCAACTGCTCAACCTAGAGCCTATCATCGATAAAATCGATTTTGAGCCAACGTTCGACTCACTGGTCGAGGTGATCGCGAACTCTCAATTTGGCGGCATGCTCGCCATGTTCGGCGGCACCGAAGCCCTTGAGCCACTGAAAGCCCCATTCGTAGAAAAAATGCAGCAGGCCGTGGTCGATATCAGCCAAAGCGACGCGGTAAAAGGCGCCCTTAAAGATCAGCTAGAACAACCCGCTATGCTGGGCGAAATCGAAACCAACATTGAGAACATCATCGACCAGCGCTTAAACGAGCTCACCCCTCAACTGGTGAAAACCATGGTCCAAGACATGATCAAAGCCCACCTAGGCTGGCTCGTCGTCTGGGGCGGCATCTTCGGCGGCATCATCGGCCTCCTCTCCTCCTTCATCGCCTAATCCCCTTCCAAGGACAGGCACCTTAACAATCTCTCTTCCGATGCCTGTCCTTTCATTCTGGGGACAGGCATTTAAAGCCTAAAGTCGGGCTCTTTCTGCTGATGCGCGACGCTTTACTTCACCCAAACGCTCGAACTGGTGGAAATTCTTCTATCAAATACTCAATTTGGCTCAATTGGCTAGATTTCAGAAACGCCAAAACCTTACCCAAGAGTAAGTTGCCGATTTAAGATAAGTGATGGGGTAAAGCTAGTCGGGAAGTGAATAGCCTGAAGCGCGAGTGCGGCCGTTTTGAACCGAGATGGCTTTCACATTGCGCTTGGTGCCAATCACCGTTGCTCGCGGTCGCTCTAATTGGGTGGTGGCTTGTTGCCAATCAGATTGCGACAAGTTTAAGCGCTTTAATATCGGCGGTAAGTTGTTATCAATATAGCCTCTTTTCTCGGCTCGCATTTGTCTGCCAGTCCAATCAACTAGCTCTATGTAATCAATGAGGTTAAACGGAATGTGAGGGGTTTCTTGATCGTCTACTGTATCCATAAACGGATGTAAGCAGGGTAGCGGCCTAGTGCCCGTTCTCCATTCTGCTATCCTAGCTTGCAGAGAAATAAACTGCGACTTTTCTGGCGTATCTGCCATGCCGCTACGTACTGGGTTTAGCTCATCGTACACCATCGCACAAAGTAAGCCTTTTTTATCAGGCAACATCTGACTTTTAAAACGGCTTTCCCAGAAGTGCCCTGTACAGCCATCTTCTTTGTTGGCCTTTCTGGCAATGTACAAATTGACCTCTTTCATAAACCAACCGAGATCGTAAAGGCGCTCTCGCCACTCAGCCAGTGTAGTTTGAACGTAACTGTGCTCTGCCTTGGTGAGCGGCTCTCCTGCGTAGCTTCGCTTTACGAGCGTAGGCAAGCGATATAAGCACCTCCAGCGTTCTATTACTTGATGATCACTCAGTGCAAGCGCTTGTTCTTTATCGATATAAACGGAAGCGTGGTAGTGGTTATGCATGATGACGTGCGAACAGATTTTTATGCAATAAACACTGGCAACTTGTTGCAAGCGCTGCTCTAGCCAGACGCTTCGGTGCTCGTAGTCGCTATTGGTGTATTGGTCAAAACCACATAAAAAACCGCGCCTTACGCAGCGAGTTGTACAGTGGTAGTAACGGCTGGTTTCTAGGCAGATCTGTTCACTTCTCGGCTTAGTCATCTTGATGCTTATCTGGAAATTTGAAGTAAGCGTAGTTGAAGCTAGCATGCGCTGCGAATGGCAGTGTTTAAAGTTCGAGCGAGACAAAATAATTATGAAATTGATGGGATTGTTGATTACTTAAAGTGCCTGTCCCTAGAAGAGGGGTTGGTGGGCCGTTACGTTGCCAGTCCTTTTAGTGGGAGTTGTGGTGCCTGTCCTTGGAAGGGAGGTTTGACGTGGGGCTAACTTTGGTGGAGGGAGTTAGGGTATGATGGGCGGCTTTAAAAATGTGCGTAGTAGAAAGGGTTATGTTGAGCTGGTCATTGTTTTCTAAGCGTTTTGAATTTATTGCTGTTGGCGTGCTTGCCTTGTTGATTGGTTTGATGGTGTGGTTGCTTCCTGTGCCGGATCTGACGGCGCCGCTGAGTGATGCGCTGGGCAGGGGGTTGGATTTGCTTACCATGTCGGCGGGGAAAGAAGGGTTCTTGTTGACTACTGCGGGGCTGTGTTTGTTGCCGCTGCTGTTTCGTTTGCCGTTGGCGAAGCTGTTTGAAGTGTATGCCAAGTTTGGGGTGTTATTGGTGCTGAGCTTTGTACTGAAGACCGGGCTGAAACAGGTAACGGAAGTGCCTCGTCCCTACACCCATCAATTGACTGAAGCGCACTTAGTGGCCTCACCCGCCGATTTTTACGCCCATAACGCGGTAGAGCGTGAGCAGATCATTGAAGAGGCCAGTGCCAGCTTTAGTCCGTGGCGTTTAAAGCATTGGGAGGGGGAAACCAACTACTCAATGCCGTCGGGGCATACGATTTTTGTCGCCATTTGTATGATGTTCTGGGGCGGATTTTTGCTTAATAATCAGCATTATGCGTTAAGTGGCCTGCTGTTAATTTGGGGCGTAGGCGTTGCCTTTAGCCGTTTGTGGCTAGGGATGCATTGGCCGTCGGATGTAATGATGTCGCTGGTGAGTGCGGCGGGACTGAATTTATTGGTGCCCAATATTAGCACGCCAACTTGGCTCAAGGGCAAAAACCTCGCTTAGACTCCAAACCGACAACAAAAGCCACCTTGAGCTATTTCTGGTGGCTTTTTTTTATTCTTTTCGCTCGCTTTTACAGTGTAAATTCACCGCAAAAACGCTATTCAATCACCAAACTGCCATCATCGTTAAACTGCCAAAAATCGGCGTAAGCCACTTCCCATAGATGACCATCGGGATCGGAAAAATAACCACTGTAGCCACCCCAAAAGACATCTTGCGCGGGCTTTTCTATTTTGCCACCGCTTTGCTCGGCAAGGGCTAAGGTTTCATCGACCTGCTGCTTTTGCTTGGTGTTATGCGCTAGAGTGACGCCAGAAAACCCCGCTTTCTTGGCGGCAAACTGTGGTGAGACATCTTCCGCCAGTTTATCAAGTGGATAAAGCGCCACGCACACCCCGCCGGTTTGGAAAAATATGATCCCAGACTCTGGCTTGCTCGAGGTAGGGAAGCCCATTTTTTGATAGAACTGACACGCGCGCTCTAAATCGCTCACCCCTAAAGTAATGATGCTGACTCTTGGTTCCATGACCCACTCCTTGTTTGACCAATAATTGTGCACTAAGTCTAGTGCTGATCATTCATCATTACTGAGATATAGGCGGAATTTGTTACTATATCGCCGATTTTCTCCTATTTTTAAAGGCTTACCTCAATGTCTCTTAAGCAGTTACTGCAATCACAGCCC
>Ga0070725_10000695_pt1 | contig 21518 bp, 20 predicted proteins | sample tdDd002_FD_69781 | JGI IMG/M metagenome (GOLD analysis project Ga0070725, IMG submission 69781) | Marine sediment microbial communities from the Atlantic coast under amendment with organic carbon and nitrate - tdDd00.2 | ecosystem: Environmental > Aquatic > Marine > Coastal > Sediment | place... | reverse complement strand
CATATCACTCCAAAGAAGATCATGATCGCAAGAAAACTCACTTTTGAAGCTATGATAAGGCCCAGCCAAAATACGATTGCATACTCTATTAATGGTCTTCTCATAATGCCTCCAAATGGTGAAGAAAATACGACGTAACTCCATTTGCCAAATTTTGTAAATTTATTTCATCTTATCATTATTTTCTACAACAATCAATTTTGGACCATAAAAAAGCCATTCACTCATAGTAAGAGCAAATGGCTTCCAATACATTTTAATTGTTTCATAACGCATATTTCCCGAAGTGTTTTTTATCCCTCAGCAGGTTCTGGTAATGGTTCATCTCCATTATGCACTGAGCTTGTCATTGGTTCTGGCTTTAATAACAATACAGTTACCACAGCTGTTAATGGAATCGTTAAAACGAGTCCAATACTTCCAGATAGCGATCTAATAATCTCAGTCGCAATAATATCTAGATTAATCATTCGCACTGCCGGTGTATCATAAGCCATAAATAAGAGCAGTAGTGGTATTGAGCTGCCTGTATACGCAAGTATAAGCGTATTCGACATTGTACCCATCACATCTTTACCGACTTCCATCCCCGCAGAGAAGAGTTCACCTCTTGTTAGAGTGCAGTTCGCCTTATAGACCTCTTCTATAGAAGACGCAATCGACATGGCTACGTCCATAACTGCACCAAGTGCACCAAGTAAAATACCAGAGAATAGCAAGGCCTTAAAGTTGAACTGAATGCCTTGAGGAATATACAAAAGCATTGTCGCTTCTTCAGTAGACATACCTGTCATTTTAACACGCAGTCCAATAATATAAGCAATACCCCCTGCGATGAGAACCCCTGATATTGTACCTATTATTGCTGCGATACTTTTCTTTTTCAAACCTGAAACAAGCAGTATTGTAAGAACCGTTATAACAATACAGCTAAAAACAGTCACAGGAATCGGATTCATGCCTGCAAGTATAGAAGGTAAAATCACTTTCCAAACCATCAATAATGTAACGCCTATCGTAATCACAGTCTTAATACCTTTCATCTGCCCTACAATAACAAGTACAGCAATGAAAAGTATCACCAACCACTTTAGGTATCCATCTCTTTGATAGTCTGTTACAAACACATCCACATCGCCTACAACGTATTCATCAATCTGAACCAGAACACCGTCTCCTGGCTTAACAGGAATATCGAACGCCGGATGCCCTGAAAGCACATTGTCCGTCTCAAACACTTGGCCTGCATATTTTCCACTTTTAATTTCCAATTTAACTTCCTGAATAGCTTCAGCATACGTGTCTTCTTCAGGTAAAACAAATTCGTTAACTTCAAGCACTTTTGCACGTTGCACATACGATGTAAACTCTTCATCTTGACTCACAATATTATCTGCAAATACAACAGATGTTGAAATAATCAATACGATCATAATGATTAATGAACTTATTATTTTTTTCATGGCGGCCTCCCAGTCACATAAAACATTGTATCATCTGACACTCAAGCCGCCAATATGTATTACAAGATTGTTGCTTTACCGCACCAAATCAACGAATTCAGCATCTATAACGCCTGCCAACGCTTCTGGTTTTAAAACCATTTGAGCCCCTTTTTTCCCTGCGCTCACTATAATTTCATCTTGCCCTTCTATTGAATGATGAATATACGTTTTGTACGTTTTTTTCATCCCAACAGGTGAGCACCCACCACGGATGTATCCTGTATGCTTCTGAATGTCCTTTACTGAGATCATCTCAACCTTTTTCTCACCACAGACTCTAGCCGCTTTTTTCATATCAAGCTCATCTGCAACTGGAATGACGAATACATATAGATCTCGTCCTTGTCCTATAGTTACCAAAGTCTTAAATACAACCTCATGCGACTTTCCTATTTTGTCTGCTACAGATATTCCATCAATCTGATCATCTGAAATATCGTATGACATTGATGTATACTCCACCTTATTTTGATCAAGAATACGTTCCGCATTTGTCTTTTTTGATTTGGCCATTTTCCGCACTCCCTTTTCTTTTTATCCATTATACTCAATATTCGACCAATTTTATACACATACTACATCTTGGTGTCGTTATTAGCCTATTTCATTGAATATTTCACTGAAAGGATTGTCTTAAACATAATAATGTAATATGATGCTATAATGACTGTATTTCAGGTATAATGAATATGATATATATATTGATGTTGAATCAGCATCGTCAAATCTCGTGAGATTGCTGATCTTAAATAAACCCGGATTATTCACACAAACCAACAAAAATCTACTGCGTCCTTTGGTTTCCAAGTATTCACTTTAATCATTAACGTACCCACCGGGTACGCTAACGATTAAAGCAAACACTTGTAATTCCAAATAACTTGCATCTTTATTGCTGTTTGCATGAACAATCTGGGTTAGAGTATAAATAAGAATGAAGAAGGTATTAATATGATTGAATTGGGAATAATCCAAGAACTAAAGGTTTCACACATGGCGCCTGTGGGTGCATATCTGGCAGAACTTGATGCCACAGATAAAGAGAATACTGTACTGCTTCCAAACAAAGAAGTTCCAGAAGGACTAGAAGTCGGTACTGTATTGTCTGTATTTATTTACAGAGATTCAGAAGATAGACTCACAGCGAGTCTGATTAAGCCTGAAATCGAACTTGGTCAAGTTAAAAATCTAGAAGTTGCTGATGTTACTAATATTGGTGCTTTCCTGAAGTGGGGTCTTACAAAAGATCTTCTGCTTCCATACTCTGAGCAACTTACAGAAGTTAAAGTTGGTAAGAAATATTTAGTGGCTCTTTACATTGATAAGTCAAACAGACTTTGCGCCACTATGAAGTTTTCTAAACACCTCAAATTAAAAGCTCCTTTTAAACAAAATGATATTGTTGACTGTCTTGTTTATGATGTGAACGAGCAATTAGGTGCATTCGTTGTTATTGATAACAAGTACGATGGACTTGTTCTTAAAAACGCTCTTGTTCAAAGAGTTAAAGTCGGCGATGTTCTTGAAGCACGTGTTGCACGCATTCGTGCAGATGGTCGTCTTGATCTTACTCAGCTTCCACCTGTTAAACAAAGAATGGATGATGACTCAGCAAAGATTTGGGAAATCCTCGGTGATCATGCCGGCAGAATGCCATTCAACGATAAAACAGATCCAGAAGTGATTAAATCAGAGTTTGGAATGAGCAAACGTGCATTCAAACGCGCTGTTGGTCAACTGCTTAAGAACGGTAAAATTGTGATCACAGACGAAGGCATTGAAATGAAGTAAGTTTTAATCCGGTTTCAATCCACAAAATATGAAATGCCCTTCCAGCTTATTGCCGGAAGGGCATTTTTTAAATCAAAAAATAAAACGAGACTGACAAGCAGTCTCGTTAATAATTGTATTGATAATTAATGATTGTGTCCTTCAATCATCTTTTTTACATTCGCTTTTTCAAGAGCCATCAGTAGTGGTAAACCTAATGCGCCACCAACAAATGCTTGTACGAAGTTTGGCCCAAATGAACCTATCGCACCACCTATACCATAGAAGAAGTATGATGTAATAGCATATCCACCAACCATGATTAATCCACCAGGGATAAATGCAACTACATAACGGATCGCTTTACTCGTCACAGTTTCAGCATTTTTAAGAACGTGCATGTAGATGAAACCAACTACCATTGCGTCAAGTCCCTTAATTAAAAATGTAGGTACTGCATAGTTTGCGTATCCACTAAGTACATCAGCAAGCATTGAACCTACAGCCGCAGCTGCTCCACCTAAGAAAGGTCCCAGTAAAATACCGCAAAGATATACAATACTATCACCTAAATGAATATAACCGCCTGCAGTTGGTATTTGGATAACCATTGTACCAACAAGTGCAAGTGCTCCCATCAATCCTGCTAAAACAAGTTTTTTTGTATTCATAATTTTCTACCTCCGAATGATTTGTCTTACTGGGTTTATTATAGCACCCATTGTACCCAGAGTAAACGTTTCAAGACATACAATATCGGAGAATTGTATCGTTACGGCTCTTTTCTTGATACTAGATTAATTACAAATCCGTCGTCACCTTCAGCTCCAGTAACAATCCATTTCGCGTCTGGTAAAAACGCTGAATACATTACACCTTCTAGGTATAAAACTTCACGAGTACTTTGTCCTTGAACGATCAGTTGACCTTCTGAGTAGAAAATCAAAGCTTCTTCCGATACAATAAAAGGATATACGCTTGTATTAAAACTCGAAATTGTATCGATACGCTCTTTTTGTGTAATCGGAACACCTTGTGAGTCATACATTTGAACAGCTTGCTCATCGCTCCAATATATCGCTATGTATTCAGGACCATACGCAAGTGCTGTTGGTTCTTCACTTGTCTGGGTTTCAACTGTAAAACTGTATAAATCACTGGTTTGAACGTCATAAGTTCTTAAATCCAAATTGTTATTTGTATTGTCTTTTCTAAAGTACGAAAGCTTCTGACCCTCATTATTCCAGAAAAGCTCTCGACCTACGCTATATGATTCATCTAATTTATCAAAGTAGACAATTTCCCGCTGCGGAAACTTAATATAGCCAACACGTGCATTCTTTAGGTTAGCCGCATCTTCAGAAAGTTGACCTGAATAAACAAATGCCAAGCGTTCTCCTGTCGGGGACCACTTTGGAAGTGTACCTTGAATCTCATCAGCATATTTATTGCCAGAGTCAGCACCGTACACGTTAATCGTATGACTTGAGTAACCACCTTGATCGTCATAAATCATAAAATATCCACCATCGGGCGATAGAGACACACTTGTTTCGAATTGTTCTAAAACATAGCTTGATAATTCAGCTGAAACAACCTTCCGTTTCTTTGTTTTCATGCTATATGTAGCCATTTGCGCGCTGTCTTTAACCAAGTAAATTAACTTTTCACCATTCGATGAAAGTTTAAGATCTGGTGTTTCATCCGCTATAAAATTACCGCTTATTTTTTTGAGTGATCCATCTATGGATTGGTGATACAGACCCGGTCGTCCATCCTTCATACCAAGCAGTAATCCAAAAGGAGACTTCGTAATAACATTGTATGTTTCAGGATCTAGATTTGCTATAGACTCCGACACCTGGTTAACAGTCATCAGATTCATATCCAATTGATAAATACCTGGTCCATATTCGTTATGTACACCTTCAATTTCAATTAAATCAGAGTCTAAAAATGCCACACGCTCTGGTTTATCTAGAAAACTGTCGATTGCAACTGATCCTTTATTTGATTCAATTCGCTCAATTACATGTTGCGATACACTTGTGCCTTCTTGTTCATACACCTTTGTTCCAAGAACCGTTACTGATGCAAGTCCAAGAACTACAGTAAGCCCCACAATGATCAACTTGATATTCTTATTCATGAACATTCTCCTGACTTCTATTTTAATTACTTCAACTTTATTTATTTCAACGATTATCAGTATGAAAATATCTCTAATAAAAAAGCCCGTAGTCAATCACCACGAGCTTATAAAATATCATCCTCAATTATTATACAATAAATGATTCTTTAAAATCCAATTATTCTTTTTATAATTTTTCTTCAATATAACGTCTATGGAATGCCAGAACAGTATTTTGACTTTCACAGTCAAGTTGCATTGCATTAAAAATCAAATCATCCACTTGATCTCTAATGATCTTCATCTTACCACCATCCATTTGAGATGGATTATCTATATATTCTTTCAGTCGATTTGCAATTTCTCTTTGCCAAGGTTCGTTTTTGTATGAAGGCACTGCTGTTTCAAGAAGTGGTTTTGCATAAAGTTCAAGCAACTCTCCTTTTCTTTTTCCATAATGATAAAGCCACATATACATAATAGCTGAATTTAACACGCCCAAGTAATACAACCATGCTGTTTGATCAAATACCATATCAAATAAAGACGGATTCTCAAAAGTTTTCTTTTTAAAGTAATAAATATCTGCACTTCCGTAGAATGGAACATCTGTGTATGCGAATCTATTAATCTTACTCCTTTGAGGAACAACAATTTTAGGACCTTCAAAAACATCAGCTTTCCTTGGCCATTGCAAGCAATACCATGGCCTTGTACCAACAGCCACTTCTCGCCTCCCATCCAAGACAGGCTTGAATTTTGACAAATGCGAAATTATTTGAGGGTAACGCTTACCTACATCTTCAACTTTCACATCCATATATGCAATCCAGCGCTTGGTTCTTGGTTGAATAACATAGGCTGCAATGTCGGAGTTCTTATAAAAAGGTCTCAATCTGTCATTTTCTAAATCCTGAAGCGCAGGGTGTCCATCGTCGAAAACAAAAATAGGATCACCTTTTTCAAGACTATGTACTAATACATCTGCCTCTGGAAGTTTGTTTCGCAGCATAGAAGCGCTCACTTGATCCGCACCAGATACAATCCCTTGATTGATATTAAATACATCTTTTAATTGAATGTCACAAAATGCTTTATAAGCATCCAGTGCTTGTTTATGATGCCAATCTGACATAACCGTAATACATCCATCTGGTCTATAAAGCTTCTCTGAGAGACAATTGTACCTGCTGACATATTCAGACTTAATATTGCCTTTTAAAATATCTTCTGGATCTATATCAATACGTTCAGCATGAGCTTCATTTTTGACATAGATAACCTCAGTTTTTATTGGGTTAGAAAGTGATGTTTCATTGCAACAGTCGCCCAAGTTCTCACTTTTTAACAACATAAATATCATGTTATGCTGACCTAAGGCATCTTTAAATATCGGATATGTATTTAAATTTAGTATTTCAAGAAAATCCGATTTATCACGTAGATTCTTTCGATACTTCACAGCACCATCCGCGGTAATAAAGTAATTTGTTGTTAAATATGTGAGAACACCTTTGCACTTTAGAATTTCTAAAGCTCGAAGAGTGAAGAAATAACTAAGATCCATCTTCCCTTCATAATACCGTTTTCCAAAAGATGTGGACTTAATCGCCCTAAATAGATCTGTACTTCCTTTTTCCCCCAAATAGGGTGGATTGCCGATCACAATATCATAACCACCATTTTGAATCACACGACCTATATCTGAATGATCCTTAAACAACTCATCATCTAAGCTATTTCCACAGATAATCCTAGGATCTAACGCCCAGCTATTTTCATCTGAGTAACGCCACATAAGACATAAAGTGTAGACAGCCAACGGCTGTGCTTGTAAGTCGATACCAGTGACGGAGTTTTTACAAAAATACTTAGCAGCTTCGTTGTGCTTTATAGTAGTACCGAGTTTTGCCATAACATCGACATACAGTATAGATAACATCTCAATTGTATCAATTAGAAAAGCACCTGCTCCACATGCAATATCGATGACCTGAATCGATAAGAGGCCGTGAGCCAGTGTCTCTAGCTGTTCCTTCGTGTATGTATCAAGTGCTTTTGTTCTACTTTTCAAGTCATCTTTTGATGATATATGAAGCAGAGTGGTGAGTGTTCTTTCATTGTCTATGTTCAGCGTTTGGGACATCCAGTTAGACAATGAAATCCTTGTCATATAATGAACCCACTTTAACGGCGTATAAAAACTACCCGTTTGAGTGCGTTTAATATCATGCAAATAATTATCTGCTTCTGATACAAACACTGTCAAATCAAATTCAGAAATGGCTTGAACAACATCCTCTTCAAACGTTTTTAAGCTTAAGGATAGATCCGGAATCTGACTTTCCAACATATCTGCAAGTGTTTTACACGGTACACGAACGTGTGCTGAAACTATGGCGATCATAAGACTAATCAATTCACCTTGATCTTGTATTTCCAGTTTCTTTAGTTTTTTCTTCAACGCTCGACTTATCATAGTTTCACCTGCCTCCCGTATGTTGTATCTGATGTCTATTCTCTATTCTACTACACTTTTAATGATTCACTAAAAAAAAGCTTTGGCAAATGCCAAAGCTTTTTAAAGTTCATATGATAATTCTACTTCACTCGAGAATACTGTCCGTATCCTCTTTTTTTGACGCCTTCGATTGATACAATAATTTCATCTACAAGAAGATCCATGTCTGGGATACTAATATCCACACCTTTTTTCTTGAGATACTTCATGATTGTAATTTGACGAATATGATAATTATTTGGATTTTTAAAAAATGGATGTTTCTCGATGATCGTTCTAATTTCAGCTCGATCTACAGTCTCTAATTGACTGCGTCCTTCTTCCACAATTCGTTCCTCAACTTCATCTAGGTACTTCTGTAGATGATCTGCAGGATCGTCATGCTGCTCCAAAAGCGTCTTAATGTTGTGTATGATGTCATTTCTTTCGAGACGTTCTGAAGCGATCGGCCTTATAGGTTGGTCGTTCGGTTCGGGAACATCTGAGACATCGCTGTTTGCGAGTATCACTTATGCATTTCCCCTTTCTGATTTCGTTTGATTTCGTTTTAATGCCTTCTAATTTCTATATCGGTATATTTTACATGGAGTCCACTGAATTGTCAAATAATTATGCCTTATTCTCCGATTAAATCATCAATATTTAAGATTTCATCTCTTAAATGTGCTATATATTCTTCTAAAAACTCTTCTATAACGTCTTTTGAGTATTGAAGTTCATCTGATGTTAAGCACTCTAATTCAAGTTTATCATCAGCAAGCACGATTTCACAAATGATACCTTCACCATCTGCGGTTTGGAGTTTAACAACTGTTCCTGCTTCGTCATCAAGTGCGATTTCAAATTTCTCATTTTCTTTCATAGCTTCGTATACTGTTTTTGAATCTTTTACAACATATGTGGATTGATAAACAGTATAGTCTTCATCATCAAGCGTATACTCTGCAGCTGTATCATCGATAATACTCAGGAATCTGTACAGCACCTGAGAGTGTTGCTTCATGAATTCTTCCATTTGAATTGGCATGAACACACGACAATACTCATTGTACTTTTCCATAACACCTTTAATCAGTGTCTGATTATAAGTCTCTGGTAAGTATTCGGGCAGATCAAGAAGCATATGTGCGTTTCCTACCTTATAAATACGCGCTATCATAACGTTGCCTGTTTCAAACTCTTCTTTTATCAGATAATCCTTTTTAGTGAATTTATCTTTCAAAACTATTTTGTCATTAATCGGCATACGATCAAACGCACTGTATACAGACTCCTCAATTGATTTTAAAATCAATTTTTCATCAGCATCTGGTGTGTTTTCCTGCATATACAGCTTTACAATGCTATTGTTGTTTTCATCTCGATAATCGTGCACGAACCAATCATTAAATCCTTGCATCTCTTTATCTGACTTTGCACCTTTTAAAAACACGGCTGTTGCGTGCTTTACTATATGAGCCCGTTTTTCATCAAGAGCCCCAAAAAGCAGCTTATCAACGGTGTCTTGCAGCATAATTTTTGTATCCATGATTCACCTCATTCAATTTATACTTCCTATTATACATGAATCGAAGTGCTGGGTAGCATGATTCATGAAATGTTCACTAAAAGTTAAAATACTAAAATAACTAAAATTCATAATAACACAATTTGACTCAGTAAACTTCTATTATTTGTGTGAATGATTCAGGTTATGATAACATGTTGATTGAAAACAAATGGTAAAGGAGCCTATTATGACTGAACAACTCTATTTAGATCAACCCATGCTCACTGATTTCAACGCTGAAATACTCAGCTGTGAGCCACACGAAAGTGGATATAAAGTAACATTAAATAAAACTGCATTCTACCCCGAGGGCGGCGGGCAGCCTTCTGACCAAGGTACTATTGACGGCGTCCAAGTTACATACGTCTTTAAAGAAGATGATCAAATTTTCCATCTTGTTGATTCATCTTTTGAAGTCGGAGCAAATGTACTCGCAAAGCTTGACTGGGAACGCCGCAAAGAAATGATGCAACAACACACCGGACAACACCTGCTCTCGGCAGCTGCGTTTAAGTTGTTTGACGCAATGACAGTCGGTTTTCACCTCACTGAGGATAACCTCACTGTTGACCTTGATAAAGATCTGTCATTAGATCAAGCCTTAGAAATCGAAAAACTTGTCAACAACTGGATCCAATCTGACCTTACGATCAATTGCAGTTTCCCTTCAGATGAAATCCTTGCTGATCTACCGCTTAGAAAACGACCAAAGGTGACACACAACATCCGTGTTGTTGAAGTTATCGGTGCGGATTGTACACCATGTGGTGGTACACACCCGCCAACGACTGCACTTCTTGGTTGTTTAAAAATTAAAAAAATCGACCGTTATAAGGGCGGCATCCGCGTGTCCTTTGTTGTTGGTGTTCGAGCACTCAGCGATTATGGTATAAAAAACACATTGGTTAATCAATTGATCGCGTCGCTGAAAGTTCAGCCAGAAGAGATCAACGAAAAGGTAGATAAGCTCCAAGAAGACCTTAAAGAGCTTTCTAAAGCCAATAAAATCCTTAAGAGCAAGTTGGCTGCGATTGAAGCCGAGTCGCTTGTAGAACACGCTGTGAAGCACACAGATGGATACAAAATTATTCGCAAGGTCTTTGAAGATCGTGATTTTGGTGAAGTTCGCCAAATGGCTGTGAAACTTTGCCAAAGTGAAAATACGGTTGTTCTATTCGGCCTTAAAGAGCCAAACGCTTCACGTCTTGTCTATGCAAGATCTGAAAACTTGACAACTATAAGTATGAAAGAGCTCTTTGCACCTGCAATCGCAAAGCTTGATGGCCGTGGTGGCGGAAGTCCCGCTTCAGCCCAAGGTGGCGGTAAATATCCAGAAAAACTTGCCGATGTCATTGACGGCTCTATGGATGATTTACTTGATGTTTAATTCAAACAAAAGGATGCATTCTGATATTTTCAGATGCATCCTTTTTTATGTTTTCATTCAGAAATTGAAACTAAACAATTTGATAGACCGGACTCGAATCCTTGATCAATTCAAAGAGAGGTGTATAGTCCTCCTCATAATTTGCAAGCCACTTGTTTTCCATTTCAGGTGTAAGAATGACTGGCATTCTGTCATGAACCGAGCGAATTTGCTCATTTGAAGCCTTCGTCAAAATAGAAACAGCCCAGAAAGACTTGCCTTCTTTATCCACAAATCGGTCATAAATACCAGCCATAGAAACTACATTTTGCCCTGGTACACTGATTTGACGCTTTACTTTTTTAATCGAGTCATCATCTTGCAGGACCTTTTCCCACTCATAATAACCGGAAGCCGGTATAAGACATCTTCGTCTAAAAAATGCTTCTTTGAACATCTTCTTTTCAGAAATAGTCTCAGAGCGTGCGTTGATGATGATCTTATTCATAAAAGCTGGTGCAAAACCCCACTTCATCAAGTGAATGGTTTTCTCAATTTCCTTGCCCCTATGAATAACAGGTACATCTGTTGATGGAAATATTTCTTTAGGTTCGTATGTATTCACCGGATAGTTTCCAACAAATCCGAAGTAATGTTTGAGTACTTCCTCAAAATCGACATCCAAATAAAATCGTCCGCACATATAACCCCCTCTTTCATTAAAAACAATAAGTCCATAAGTGAAATTAAAATTTCACTTATGGACTATAAATTCATCTTACCCATTATTTAATATCATATCACCATATCATTATAAAGTGATTGACCTTCTTTATATGAAGTAATGTCTACAACGGCACTGTCTCTCCCGCCAATAAGACGAGCTGGAATACCAACAGCCGTTGAATCTGTCTTTGTATCTTTTAATACAACACTGTTTGCACCAATCTTACTCCCTGAAGCAATGAATATAGGGCCCAGCACCTTCGCGCCTGATCCAATAACCACATTAGAGCCAATGGTCGGATGTCGTTTGCCTGTGTCTTTTCCAGTTCCACCAAGCGTCACACCTTGATAAAGTGTTACATTGTCACCGATCTCAGTCGTTTCTCCGATAACCACACCCATGCCATGATCTATAAACAGTGACTTACCCACTGTTGCACCAGGATGAATTTCTATACCCGTTAAAAACCGAGCAAACTGTGATAACAATCTAGCTAAGAAATAGAACTTTTTCTTCCAAAGTGCATTTGATACTCGGTACAGTCCAACAGCATGAACACTTGGATATAAAATAAGAACTTCTAATATCGAACGTGCCGCCGGATCATTTTCACGTATATTGTTCAGGTAGGCTTTCATTGATTTAAACATGAGATCCTCCGTTTCGTCCTTAGTTAGTTACCATTTCCAAATAAGCCAGTAGATAGGTACTTTTCACCGTTGTCAGGTGCGATTGTTACTACTTTTTTACCCGGCCCAAGCTCTTTTGCCAATTGAATTGCTGCAAGTACATTCGCAACAGCTGAAATCCCGAATAACAAACCTTCTTTTTCAGCCACAGTCACTCCAAATTCAAAGACCTCATCTTGGTCAATTGTTTGTACCGCGTCTATATACTGACCATCATAGTTCTCTGGTTCAAAACCTGCACCAATACCTTGAATTTTATGTGGTCCTGGTTTACCGCCCGATAGAACAGCACTTTGCTTTGGTTCAACTGCAATAATTTTTGTGTCTGCTTTCAGCTCTTTTAGCTTCTTGCCAACACCTGTGATTGTTCCGCCTGTACCAACACCAGCAATAAATGCAGTGATCTCTGGAATATCATTGAATATTTCCTGACCCGTTGTCTCATAATGCTTGAGTGGATTTGCTTCATTATCAAATTGTGAAGGAATAAATACGTTACCTTCTGCAAGCATGTCTTCTGCTTTATTTATAGCGCCTCTCATACCGAGTCCGCCTTCTGTTAAAATCAATTCAGCTCCGTAAGCTTTGATTATTTTTCTTCTTTCAATGCTCATTGTTTCCGGCATTACAATTTTCACTTTATAACCTTTGAGCTTGCCAATCATTGCAACAGCAATACCTGTATTTCCACTTGTCGGCTCAACAATCGTCATGCCAGCTTTAAGTGCTCCTGCAGCTTCAGCTGCTTCAATCATACCTAGCGCTGCACGGTCTTTAACGCTGCCCGCTGGATTACTGCCCTCAAGCTTCACATACACATCAGCCATAGTGTTGTCTGTCAAATTATTAAGTTTAATTACCGGTGTATTGCCAATCATTTCTAAAGTATTGTTATAAATCATTTTGTACCCTCCTAAATCTCACATGGTTTCAAATAACAACGATCCATGAGATTAGAACACAACAGGTTAAGTTGATCGCATTGGGGTTTGATTCATAAATTTGAATACAAAAAAGCCCCGTCTCTATTTCTAGAGACGAAGCTTGTATACTCCGCGGTCCCACTCTAATTGTATCCACCTCTCAGGCACTTACATGCCATATCTCTATAACGGGAGAACCCGTCGCAGCCTACTATTACTTCGGTGCGAAGCTCAAAAGGGCACTTCACCAGTCGAATATGCGAGATTTCCACCGTCACTCGCTCTCTAAAAAATTCTAAACTGACTACTTTCCTTCGTCATTGCATTTCCTAGTGTTTTAATTGGATTTAACTTAGTTCAGATTATAACGTGCTATTTATTGTCTGTCAATAGCATTTCTAAAATTAATCTACACTATTTTTGTGTTGGTTCTTAAAGTTCAGATTATCTGAAACACGTTATGTTATTGAACAATCTAAACGGATTTTGGCTCATTGTCAAGTGGGTTTTTAGAATTGTAAGCATAAAGCCCCCTTCTCTGCGTTTGAGAAGAAGGCTTTAGTCGTGTATTGAATTGTTTTAAATTTAAAGTCTATTCAATCGATCAATCAAAAAATCTACAAATACGCGTGGCTCAACACCCATGGCTACATGAACGTTAGGCTCTTTTTTCCAACGACCTTGAAAGTCACAGACAGTCATGCCGTCACAGTATGTGCTGTTTGTTTCAACGCCAACGAATCTATGAACCGTTTCAACAAGTGATGGATCTATTGCTAGTGAAACCGCCAACGGATCGTGCATACAGCAGCCATAAACACCATTTGCTTTATGGTATCGCTCCATATAGTCAAATGTAGCGTCATGTACAAATCCTCTTACTGCATCATTGCCAGTGATCTCTGTTATTCTGTCTCTTGTTAAAAGGGCTTTTGTTGTAACATCAAGTCCAACCATCGTCACTTTCGCCTTTGATCCAAACACCATTTGTGCCGCCTCCGGATCTATTGCAATATTAAACTCAGCAACAGGTGACTCATTACCCATCATATCTGCAGCGCCACCCATGATGATGATTTCTTTCACCCAGTTTTCTATCTCTGGTTCACGCTCCATAGCTCTTGCAAAGTTTGTTTCAGGGCCAGTCATAATCAATGTAATCTCACCCTTATTCTCACGAATTGCATCAATCAAATAATCGATCGCTGACGTCTTCGAGTTTAATACCTCTTCAAGACGCGCCTCAACCTCAACATCTTGAAGTTGCCCAGCCAGACCTGTACTGCCGTGAATTTCAGTCGCATAACGAACATCACGTTTAAGTGGTGCTTTTTCACCAGCAAACACAGAAATTTCTTCTCGACCAATTGTTTTAAGAATTCGAAGTGTATTACGTGTTGCAGATACCAAATCTATATTTCCAGACACTGTGGTAATAGCCTGAATATCAAGTTCAGGTGAAGCACAAGCCAACATAATTCCTATGGCATCATCTATCCCTGTATCAACGTCTAATATAATCTTTTTCATGATTCCACCCCTAAGTCGTATTCAAAATTGTTTTCTATTCTAATGCCTAATATGCTTCTCATTTGTTATTATATCTGAAAAGTTCACAAAAAAAATGACATATGTCCTACATATATCATTTTCTTAGTAATTGTTAAATGGCTTGTAAGACGCATGACAACGAGCTATCACTCATCATACATTTCATTTCATTGCGACTATCAACAATTTCCTGATATTTCTCATCAGAAACCTTCGAATTTCCATAAACACGCCAATACTGAACTTTCGTCAGTTTTAAAGATGGATGGCCCATGTAGCCCAGTACATCTTTAAGTGGGTATCCTAAAAAGATACCAATTTCATCTGGACAATATCCTTTTTTGAGTTTCCTTGTTAAAATATCCAAATACTCTTCTGTTGTTCCATTCAATGGATACCCCATCGAAGACAAAAACTTTCTATGTCGTAAATCGTTGAGCGAACGATCCAAGTGTTTAGGATCATAAAATATAATCTTAATCTGACCATTTTCTTGTACAACTTTTCTATATTTTACCTTAATGGCTTTTTCAAAATTTACATCAATGGCCTGTAATTTTTCACATCTAGAACAATCGAACTTTGGGTAACTAATGATTTCCGCTGGTTTTGCACCAAGAATCACTGGCCCAAGTGTTTCTACGAGCCACTTCATATGGCCGTTACAGCCTTCCAGCTTGCATGATTTATTGTTAAATTTTGATGTTTGTGCCTTCTTCATAGAATCACCACCTGATATTAATTATCATTCTCACCATAAGTATAGCACATAAATCTGTCATTTCATATATTCTTAATACATTTTGGGTATACTCACATCTAAGAGAATTGATTTAAATGGAGTTGAAATAAATATTCCCTAAGGAGGATTTTCATGATTATTGTAACGACAGATTTTATTCCAGGTCAACATATCGTCAGTGCCATAGGCCTCGTTGAAGGCAGTACAATACAAGCAAAGCACCTTGGCAAAGACATCATGGCCGGTTTTAAGCAACTTGTAGGCGGTGAGCTTACTGGTTATTCAGAAATGCTCCAAGAAGCCCGAGAAATAGCTCTAGCTCGTATGGAAGACAAAGCGAACTCCATTGGTGCAGACGCAGTTATTAATGTCCGATTTGCAACGTCCTCTATTATGGATGGAGCGGCAGAAATTTTAGCCTATGGTACTGCTGTGAAGTTGCAGTCATAGGAACACCCAACACAATTCGAATAAGAAAAGCCTCATCAACTTTTTTGTTGATGAGGCTTTTAATTCTAGATTTGATTATTTAGATTTATTCTGTTTCTGTTTCATCTTCTGTTTCGTCTTCTGTTTCATCTTCTACTTCGTCTTCTGCTTCAGGATCATTCAGTTCAATTGTCTCATCTTCAGGGTTCCATTCAACTTCTAGGCCAAGCGCTTCAGCAATGAATCCCAATGGAACCACTGTTCGACCGCTTAAAACTTCTGCTTGAGCATCTAAAACGACTTCTTCACCATCAACAGTTGCTTTATTTGTGTCAACCCAAATTTCAATGACTTTATCATCTTTTGTAATTGTAACTTTTCTTTCTACTCCATCCCATCCTACGTCTGCGCCAAATCCTTTAGAGATTGCATTCACAGGTATCAGGGTTCTTCCACCTTTAATCACTGGAGGAACATCGAATTTGAATGCTGCACTGTTTGAAATGATGTTATCAACGCCTAAAATCTTAATGTCTTCGAATTCTACTTTAAGTTCATCAACCAAACCTTGTAACTCTGTCATCTCTTCTTCTGTATAATCACCTTTAATGATCTCACGGATGTCTTTACGAAGATCTAAGGCATCTTTACGTAAACCTTTAAGTTCATCACGTGCTGACTTCATCTCATCTTTATATGCTTTAAGCATTTCTTTGGCTGACAATACCGCAGGATCATCACTTTCTTCATCTTCTGCTGCTTCTTCATCTTCTGCTGCTTCTTCATCTTCTTCTGCTGAATCCACTGCTGCTTCTTCTGCTGCTTCAGTTGCATCCTCTGATGCTTCTTCAGCCGCTTCTGCCGCTTCCTCAGTTGCTTCCTCGGCTTCTTCTGCTTCTTCACCTAAGAAATCTTCAAGTTTTTCCATAAGAGCTTCCAACTCTTCAATTCTTGACGCGACTTCATCTTCGCGCTCATCAACTTTATTTTTCTCTTGGTACTTCTCTATTTTCTCAATCGCTTTTTCAATTTTCTTTGCTTCTTTCTCTGCATATTTCTCTTGTTTTTCGATTTCCTTTTCTTGCTTTTCGAGTTCTTTCTCTATTGTTTTTTCTTCTTTGGTTGGCTTGTCTTTTAGTTTTTCATCCTCTGTGTCTGCATCGTCTTCAGTGTCCGCGTCATCTTCAGTATCTGCTTCGTCTTCAGTATCTGCGTCATCTTCAGTATCCGCATCATCTTCAGTATCTGCGTCATCTTCAGCATCTGCTTCGTCCTCAGTATCCGAATCATCTACGTCTTTATCTTCTTTATCTTCTTTATCTTCTTTATCTTCTTTATCTTCTTTGTCTTCTTTGTCTTCTTTGTCTTCTTTGTCTTTCTTCTCTTTACTTGGTTTCTCTGATTTCTCAACAACCAAATTATCGCTTAATTCAAATGTATCCGCGAAATTTGTAAGTGGCATTGACAATATCATCAACATTGCAATCAGTAAACTGGCTAACTTTTTCATTTTAGTCCTCCTGTAAAATTAATTCTCCCACGTTCACTATCCTCTGCATAACTTCGATTTCAAACTTAGTCTTTGTCTTTGTTCTTATCTTTATTCTTGTCTTCGTTCTTATCTTCATTCTTGTCTTTGTTCTTATCATCGTTCTTATCATCGTTCTTATCATCGTTCTTATCTTCATTCTTGTCTTTGTTCTTATCATCGTTCTTATCTTCGTTCTTGTCTTCATTCTTGTCTTCGTTCTTATCTTCGTTCTTGTCTTCGTTCTTATCTTTATTCTTGTCTTTGTTCTTATCTTCGTTCTTGTCTTCGTCTACATCTTCAGTCTTTCCATTGCTCTCATCATCGGATTTATTCTCACTTTTGTCCTTGGTATCCTCTGAATCTTTGTCCTTATTGCTTTTATCATCTGACTTATTCTTATTTTCTGATTCACTACTTCCATTACTATTGCTATTTCCATTGCTGTCATCATCTGAATTGTTGCTATCCTTGTCTTCTGAGTCATCCTCATCTAGATCTTTGTTAGAATTAGAGTTAGAGTTAGAATTTGAGTCTGAATTGGTTTCATCTAAGTCCACTGGGCTATCATCCAGTTCTTGATCCTCTGAGTAAATTTCATCCTCTATGTCAGGAAGTTCTGATTCATTGTCTTTATCTTTGTCTTTGTCTTTGTCTTTGTTTTTATCTTTGTCTTTGTCTTTGTCTTTGTTTTTGTCTTTGTTAGAGTTACCTTTATCATTTCCATTGGTATTTTCTTGTTCTGTTTCTTTCTCTTCTGATTCATTATTCTTATTGTCATCTTTATCAGGCTTATCTTTACCAGGTTTGTCTTTATCAGGTTTGTCTTTATCAGGTTTGTCTTTATCAGGTTTGTCTTTATCAGGTTTGTCCTTATCAGGTTTGTCTTCATTTGGCTTAACTGATTTATCTTCTTCTCTGATTGTTTTAAGCAACTGACCAAGGTTGGTATTTGTATTGATGTCTTCAGGTTCAATTGTACTGTTCTCATTGTTTTCCAAAATGTCTTTTGCTTTTTCAACAAGAATACTTTTACCCGGAGAAACACCCTCTTGCTTGGCCTTTTCGAAATTTGAAATGTCACTTTCAAGGTACTCTACCTGAATGTCCATTTCAGAAATCTCATTTACAGCATTTTCGATATCCAAATCAATATCACCATTGTCAGCTTCTACACTGGTGTGTGTGATCAGTACAAAATTTTCTTTTTCTGATCTAACAAACCCCATATTTTTTGAACCAATAATTATCTTACCAAGCACTTCATCAACGGAATCTAATTTTGAAGTATCCAGTGAAGAAACCACAGTCTCACCATCTGCATTAATTCCAGTAACATCAATAACACGTTCAAACATATTGTAAGTTAATTCAACACTTGGATTAATATCAACATTCACATATCCCGCTGGGGTAAAGTAGCTCCAACTCCCTACAGCACCTAATGAAAGAGCCACTAACAATGTGGCTGCAACACTCATTATACGTCGGCTATACTGCTTAACAAATCGACCAGGTAAGATTTCAGCCGGCTTTTCAATTTCTTGTCCAATATCGAGCTTTGATGTATCCATTTCCCAACATTCAAACGCTCCATCTGTTGTCATAACATAGACACTTCCAGAATTCTTTTCCATGATTAAACCACGCATCCATCTCACCTCCTTTTAATATAATCTTGTAGTGATTCAAAGTCGCCTGCCCAAAGTTCAACGACAGCTATAATATATTTTCGACCTCGATCAAGTCGTTTTCGATCTATTACAAATTCATTCAGTATATGCGCAGCTGGCAAACGTCTCGTTTCCCTTAAATTGCTTAAAAGTTTTTTATCATCTGCAATAAATTTTGCGATTTGTTGATACAACTCCATTAATTTCTTTTTCTTTGGTGAGGATGCCACCAAATCTGCCATACTCATATCCCAGGATTCCAATACTTTTGTGTATATTATAAGATCATCTTTTCTCTGATCTTCAATCTTTCTATTTTCATAATCTTCATATGAAACTTTATCTTGAATTGATACGACGTTACTATGTTCACCAACGTCATCTAGGCTTAAATCCTGCATCTTCGTTTGTCTGTTTTCTTTCCTAAGTTCGTCAATTAATCTATTTCTAATCACAATTTTGGCATGACTTAAAAAGCCGCCTTTAGATGAATCGAAGGTTAGTACAGCTTCTTGGAATCCCAACATTCCCGTTGTCAGCTCATCATCATTATAATGAACATATTTTTTTAAGGTCTTTGATATGGAGGCTTTGATAAAAGGCGTATATTCTATTATCAATTTCTCCAATTCTTGCGTGTCCTTTTGTGCCTTTAGAACGCGCCCTTCTAAAGTCATCTTTGTATCCATTTTTTCCTCCGAGTACTTGGTCACTCTATTCCTTCGAAGGTTCGAGTTCGACTAAATTTTCTAGCAACAGAACGTTGATTACTTTCATTTTAATCCCTGTATCTAACGAAACATCAGCCACTGATGACTTCGGATGTTCCATCAAATAATCTTGAATTATTCGAATATCTCTTCTATTTTTGCTGTCACACTCATTGCAAAAATGCCCTTCTTGATTTCTTTTAAAATCTCCACATCTTCTACAGGTCAGATTCACTATCATCACGCCTTTCGACTTGTCTATTATATATATTCGCATATTGAAGTAAATTTATTGGGGTAAAGTAAAAAATAATTATATTATTTATTAATTTAAAATGCCCCTCCATGATTATAACAAATTATGGGTTTCTTCAGTAATGCTCATATATCGTCGTCATATTGTTTTCCACTATATATTTACCCAACATTTCAGATTCAAAATTATTAAGACACCAAATAAGGGATATTTACACAAAAAAACGCCGACGAATATACGTCGGCGTCTTAATTTTAATTTTTTTAAGGATTACAGGTAAATGCCAATACCAGGGCCGATTGGAAGACCAAATGCGAACCAGATACCAAGTAGAACCGTCCATCCAAGAAGGAATAGAATTGAGAATGGCATCATTGTAGCAATTAGAGTACCAATGCCTGCTTCTTCGTCATAAGCTTGAGCGAATGCCACAATTACAGCGAAGTAAGACATTAATGGTGAAATAATGTTTGTCGTTGAATCACCAATTCTGTATGCAACCTGAGTAAACTCTGGTGTGAAGCCCATCTGCATTAGCATTGGAATGAACACTGGTGCCATAATAGCCCATTTTGCCGATGCTGAACCAATAAATAGGTTAATGAATGCTGAGATCACAATAAATGCAAGGATCAGTGGGAAACCTGTGAAGCTAATTGACTGAAGGAAATCAGCACCCTTAGCCGCAAGAATAATACCTAGGTTTGTATAGCTGAAGTATTTAATGAACTGTGCAGCTACAAATGCCAATACAAGGTAACCACCCATTGTACTCATAGCTTTTGACATTGCACCAACAACATCTTTATCAGACTTAATTGTGCCTGCACCAATACCGTAAGCAACACCTGGGAAGATGAAGAACAACATGATGATCATAACAATTGAGCTGATGAAAGGTGAGTGGCCCAGAATCTCGCCAGTTGCTTGATCACGAAGAATACCATTTTCCGGAATAATCATTGCCGCAATAAGTGCTACGAATGCTAGAGTCGCAAGACCTGCGTAAACTAGACCTCGTTTTTCTTCTTTTGTTTGAACATCAACATTGATTTCTTTAGCACCTTTGTATTCGCCAAGACGTGGCTCAACAATCTTTTCAACAACGAACCAACCAATACCTGAAATCAGGAATGTTGAAGCTACCATAAAGAAGTAGTTTGCTGTTGCAGGAACCGCATATGAAGGGTCAATAATCTTAGCAGCCTCTGTTGAAATTCCACCTAGTAGTGGATCAACAGTACCGATAAGAAGGTTTGCAGAGAAACCACCTGATACACCAGCAAATGCTGCTGCAAGGCCTGCAAGTGGGTGACGACCAAAATTCAGGAAGATAATCGCGCCCAGTGGAACAAGTACTACGTAACCAGCATCTGATGCGATGTTAGACATAATACCCAAGAATACAACAACAACAGTAATAAGTTGCTTTGGCGTACTAAGTACTA
>Ga0070725_10000691_pt1 | contig 21581 bp, 19 predicted proteins | sample tdDd002_FD_69781 | JGI IMG/M metagenome (GOLD analysis project Ga0070725, IMG submission 69781) | Marine sediment microbial communities from the Atlantic coast under amendment with organic carbon and nitrate - tdDd00.2 | ecosystem: Environmental > Aquatic > Marine > Coastal > Sediment | place... | reverse complement strand
ACAAGTTCCACAGCCGCTTGGTTATCTGCGCGAGTTCAATATTTGGTTTCAGCGCAAAGTTGGCGGCGCAGCCGCCTTCGAGCTGATAGTCGGTCAGCACGGTGAGCAGGCACTCGAACGAATTGCCCAGGCCATCTATAAACTGCATCAGTGTGATGTAAAGCTCACCAAGCGGCATACGCAAGAAAATGAACTGGCCATTTTGCAGCAGAATCTATGTACCGTGAGCCAGCAGCATTTAGATTGGTCTGCTCGGCTAGAAAAACTGTTCGACTGCTGCTTGCAGTTATCCGAGCAGCTGCCAAAGGTAACTGAAGTACCCATTCATCGTGACTTCTACCATGACCAACTGTTGATTGATGCAGACAAGCTCTATTTACTCGACTTAGACTTAATGTGTTATGGCGATCCGGCATTAGATATCGGTAATTTTGTCGCTCATGTCCAAGAGCAATGTTTGCGCGTTTATGGTGATCTGCATTATGTCGATGACAAGCTCGATGGTTTTATTCATTGCTACATCGGTTTCGCTCAACAAGATATAACCCAGAGCGTGAAAATATACACCTTACTTTCATGGGTTAGGCATATATTTATTAGTCAAAGAATTGCTGAGCGTAACGGTTATACATTGGAAATTATCAAATATTGTGAGCTATTGGCGGTGGAGTTATTAGAGTAATCGCAGATTGAGGTTGAGTGTTAAATGCTAGTCACAGCCAAAAATATCACGAGTATAAATTTTATCTGTGATATCTCTTATTTCGTCTGTAATTCTATTGGCGAGGATGATATCGGCGCTGACTTTAAATTCGCTTAACTGGTGAATAATGGGCATATCAAGAAATTGCTCTTGATTTAAGCAAGGTTCATAAATGACTACCTTAACACCTTGCGCTTGTAATCGCTCAATAACCCCTAGAATGGAAGAAGACCTAAAATTATCGGAATTTGACTTCATGATTAATCGGTAAATGCCAACTACTTTGGGCTGTTTGTTGCAAATAGACTGCGCAATGTGGTCTTTACGAACAGAGTTCGCTTCGACGATCGCTTTGATCAGTCGATTGGGGACATTTTCAAAATTAGCGTTGAGTTGTTTGGTGTCTTTTGGCAGGCAGTAACCCCCATAACCGAATGACGGGTTATTGTAATGTTCGCCAATGCGGTTGTCGGTGCAGATCCCCTTAATGAGCTCAATGGTATTGAGATTATTGAGCTCAGAGAAGGTATCGACTTCATTAAAAAATGCCACCCTCATGGCTAGAAAGGTATTAGAAAACAATTTGATAGCTTCAGCTTCTTGTGAGTGGGTGAAGATGACTTCGATGTTGGATTTAGTGGCCCCTTGTATCAGCATTTCTGCGAGTAACCGAGCTTGAGGTGAATGTTCACCAACCACGATTCGAGATGGATTTAAGCTGTCATAGAGCGCTTGCCCTTCACGTAAAAACTCAGGTGAGAAGATAATTTGAGTATGTGGAAACTTCTTTTTCAAAGAGTTGGTAAACCCAACCGGAACGGTGCTCTTGATAACAATGGTGGCACTGGGGTTCATTTCTATCGCTTGCGTGGCAACCAATTCGACTATCGAGGTATTAAACATATTGGTTGCTTCATCAAAATCCGTTGGTGTCGCGATAATAATGAAACTGGCATCTAAATATGCATCTTGTTGTTTTGTTGTCGCTGTCAGGGAAAGTGATTTATTTAATAGGTAAACATTAATTTCGTGATCGTCTAAAGGGGAGTGATGATGGTTTATCAATTTAACCTTATGCTCATCAACATCGAGCATAACTACATCATGGTGCTGAGCGAATAAAATAGCATTAGCAAGCCCTACGTAGCCAATACCTACCACGGCAATTTTCATAGACAAACCATTTAATTAGAATTAATTATAGAAGCTAAGTAATAATGGTGAACTCATATTCACCCTATTATTATAGTTTGAAAAGTGGCCGCTTGGAGAAAAAAGCCATTAATAATATTAATGGCATATATTCAAAGGTTTATAAGTCGAGCTTCTAACCAACACTGTAAATAGACTTAATATGCTCAGAATCGGGCTCAACTTGCTGCATTTTCTTACGCAGATTTTTGATGTGGCTGTCGATAGTGCGATCAGAGACCACTCGATGATCGTCGTAAATTTTCTCAATCAGCTGATCGCGACTGAAGATCTGCCCAAGATGTTTGGCAAAGTGGTTGAGTAAACGAAACTCGGCCGGGGTTAACGTGAGTACTTGCGAGTGAAAACAGGCGCTCATGGTTTTTTCATCAATCGACAGCGCGCTAGAGGCCGATTGGGTAGGGGAAAATTGGCTGCGGCGTAACACGTTTTTTATCCGTGCCACCACTTCTCTTGGGCTATAAGGCTTACAGATGTAATCATCGGCGCCGAGTTCTAGCCCTAGCAAGCGATCGATCTCTTCCACTTTTGCGGTGGCCATAATCACTGGCACCTGGTTGAATGTGCGCAGTTCGCGGTAGATGTCTAAACCATCGCGGTTGGGCAGCATCAGGTCGAGTAGAACCATATCAGCTCGGTTGGCTTTGATCCACGGGATCACGTCGTCGCCGTTTTCGATACGATGTGTGGCAAAGCCGGCGTGTTGTAAGTACTCATCCATAATTTGTGCTAAAGCGGGTTCGTCTTCAACAATCAAAATGGTTTTAGTCGGATGATTCATGCGGTGCCTCTATGATTATTATTTTTGCTTATGGGCTTTTTGGGTAAGCTTAACTGAATAGCAACGCCACCAAGGGTTGAGTGCTTAGCGGTGATCTCCCCTTGATGGAGTGCGACGATCTGTTGACAAATCGCAAGGCCAAGCCCCGAGCCGCCATTGGCTCGGCTGCGAGACTTATCGACTCGATAAAGTCGGTCAAACAGCTTATCCAACGCGTTTTCTGGCACAGAAGGGGCGCTGTCTTCAATCACTATCGAGATACGCTCTTCGTCGTGGTCGACGTGAACCTGTACCTCGCCATTTTCATCGGTATAACGGTAGCTGTTTTCAAGAAGGTTGGTAAAAAGTTGGGTAAGGGCTTTGATGTCTCCCGTACCTTCGATGCAACTGGTGCATGGCTGAAATAGCGCTAAGTTTAATGACTTCTCGTCAAAGCGCGGAGTGTTTTGGCTAACAACTTGAGTGAGCAGTAGAGAGTAGTTGACGGTTTGAGTTAACTCAACATCTTGACCACTGTTTGCGCGAGATAGCGCGTTCAAATCGGCAACTAGCTTGGTGAGGTTGGCCACTTGTTGGTGCAGTGAGTCTATGTACTGCGGCAGAGGCTGACGAATGCCATCTTGGATGGCTTCAATCTCACTGTTAAGCACTGCAAGTGGCGTGCGAAGCTCATGGGCGATATCAGACAGCCACTGGTCGCGAAGCTGTTTTTGCTGATTGAGAGTTTCGCTCAGTTGGTTAAACGCATTGACCAGATCGTCAAATTCATCATGGCTGGTGGAGTCAATATGATGATCCAGCTCGCCTTCGATTAACGCTTTAGTGCCTTGCTGGAGTTTGCTGAGCGGCTTTAGCCATAGCCGCACTAAGCCCAACGCCAAAACAAACGAACAGAGCGCTGCAATGGCTAAGATCCAATACACTTGCTGCATTTGGTGCTGAATAAAGCTTTCGGCTAATGGCTGGGCAATCTTTGTATTTTGCCTAACGCTAACATAACCAACGATTTGATCGTCGACGTTAACTTCTAACAATACAAGTTCAGTGTCGCTTGGGGACTGACGAACATTTTCAGGCCGACCGACGATGTTTCTTTTGTTTTTATTGAGCAAATTAACGCGAAAACTTAATGGGCTGAATTGAGCATCGACTTTTATTCTCGGCCGTTGCCCCAAAGGCGGTGGCGCTTCGCCAATCTGCTCAAGCAAATCGGCCCATAAGCGCGGCTGACGGCGAACCACTTGCCAACTGCCATTCGCCTGATACAAGCTCGCGGCTTTATCGACCAACAAATGAACCTGCTCCAGTTCATTGGCATTAATGTAGTTTTGCAGCCCTTTTTGAAAGCTTGAATTGATAAGCACAGAAATACTGGCAAACACCACCAAGCTCACTACAACAAAAGAAGAAAATAGCTTACTAAAAATCGACCAACGCATGAATCACGGCATCCTTGCACATCTATCCGCCACCACAAAGCAGCTTCCATCTACTCCAAATCATAGTCTATCAGCCCGTTTGCTATCAGGACAGACACCACACACCATCCCGATCACGCTATCACTATTTAACGGGACAGACACCACAACACCTTCATCTCGAACTCCTATTCTTGAAAGGACAGACACTACAATTCTCTTTTGATGATTCAGTTCCGAAAATGGCTACTTTCTGGAGAAGAACTGAGTACACTTACCTCATCAGGTTCAGCAAGGTAGAAGTATTCAATGACGATACATCAAGGTGAATTATCCGAGGAGCAATGCCAACGGGCTCGTGTGGCGCGAGATGCGCGTTTTGACGGTCGCTTTTTTGTGGCGGTAAAAACGACCGGAATATTCTGTCGGCCTATTTGTCCTGCAACCTTGCCGAAGGAGGAAAATGTTGAGTATTTTGCCGATAAAGCTCAGGCAATAAAAGCAGGCTATCGGCCTTGTTTGCGCTGTCGGCCCGATAGTGCGCCAAGCTCTTGGGCGTGGAAAGGCACAGAAACCTCCTTTGAACGAGCGATTAATTTGATTGAGCAGGGGGCATTGCAGCAGGGTAGTGTCACTGATCTCGCTGAGCGGTTAGGGATCTCCGATAGGTACTTACGTCGACTATTTGATAAGTATTTAGGTATGTCGCCAAAACAGTATGCTCAGTATCACCAAGTGATGTTTGCCAAACAGTTGTTGCATCAGAGCTCAATGCCGATCGCTGAAGTGGCTTTTGCATCGGGTTTTAATAGTGTGCGCCGCTTTAATGATGCGTTTAAGTCCTTGCTGCGTTTGAGCCCAAGTCAAATTCGCCAGTCGCGCTCACAGCTTGCAAAGGGCAATGAAATTCAGCTTGCCTTCTACGCGCCTTTGAATTGGGAGCATATGCTAGCTTTCTACCGGTTGAGGGCGATAAACGGGGTCGAAACGGTGTCCGATTCAAGTTATCAGCGATACTTTCAGCTTAACGGCGCCTCGGGTTGGTTCAAAGCTTCTCTTCAGAGTGAGGCCGTGATGCATGTGGAGTTTGAACTTGATGATATGAGCCAGCTTCGAGCGTTAGTGACGCAATTGAGGCGGATATTTGATTTAGATGCCAATATCATTGAAATTGAGAGTCAGCTTGGTCAAGTGGCCGCCGAACTGGTGGCGGAGAAAGGTTTACGTATCCCCGGTCTATGGAGCCCGTGGGAAGCTGGGGTTAGGGCCATTTTAGGCCAGCAAGTGTCGGTTAAGGCTGCAATAAATCAACTTAATCTATTAGTCGAAACGTGCGATGAACGCGTGCATGGTCAGCGCGTGTTTCCAAGCCCAACTACCGTTGCCAAGTTAGATTTGAGCTTTCTTAAAATGCCTAAGAGCCGCAAAGAGACGCTGGCGCGTTTCGCTCAATACGTTATGGCGAACCCTGAGGCGGAGCCAACTGAATGGATAACCTTGAAAGGCATTGGCCCATGGACAATTAATTACGCAAGAATGCGTGGTCAATCCCAAGCCAATATTTTCCTCGATGGTGATTTGGTGGTAAAAAAAGCTCTAAGCCGCTGGCCTCAACTGAATCAAGATAGCGTGGCGCCATGGGGCAGTTATGCCACGTTGCATTGCTGGAACTCGGTATCAAATTAGGATGAACACATGACTGTATATTGCCAATACCAAAGCCCACTAGGTGAAATGACCTTGCAAGCCAATGAGCACGGGTTACTTGGCGCGTGGTTTGAGACGCAGACGACTCAGCCCGATGAGCTTGGAATGCTTGACCCTGCCGCTTTCGTTCTAGTTCAAGCTAAACAGCAGCTAGGTGAGTATTTTAAAGGTGAGCGCCACGAGTTTGAGCTACCGTTAGCGGCGACAGGCACAGAGTTTCAAACCAATGTTTGGCGGGCGCTTACCACGATCCCTTTTGGGGATACTTGGAGTTACCAAGACTTAGCCAATGCGATCAATAATCCTAAAGCCGTGCGCGCTGTAGGGCTGGCAAATGGTAAGAATCCCATCTCCATTATTGTGCCGTGCCATCGAGTGATAGGGAAAAATGGTAAGTTGACGGGGTATGCCGGTGGGGTAGAGATTAAGCAGAAACTATTAGAGTTGGAACAAAAAACGGCCAGTTGAGTAAACCCTTCTGACCGTTTGTTATAAGGTTAGTTGTTACTAACAGCCATGTTGCATTAAGAACGCTAAATCATCGCCTTCATTGAAGTATTCGGCTTCTTGCTGGTGGCGGAACAGCTTGAGCGGTTTTTGATTCGCGCTGTGATAGCTAAGCGTATCGCCGATTACTTGAAGCATGGTGCCCTCAGGAATACCAACTACGACTTCATGTGGGTTCACCACCAAAAACTCTTCGATTCGCTCATCGCGGGTTTCGCCCATGTGGCCAGAGATATTGGCTTCAATATAGTGCGGGTTGATTTGGAACGGGACGAAGTTTAACGCCGGTAAAATCGCTGCGGTAACAATCGGCATATCGTTAGTGGTGCGGATGGTTGGCGTGCCGATGTTGGTGCCAGCGCTCCAGCCAATGTAGAGCTTGTCGTGGTTCAGTACCGCTTGGCGAAGCGGGCGGATAAGGCCCAAGTCATGCAGGGTTTTATTTAGCACCCAAGTGTTGCCGCCGCTAACCAAAATGCCATCGGCTTCTTCAATGGCTTTAACCGGGTCGTCGGCGTGATGAATGCCAACCACTTCACAGCCGTGCGGCGCCAGTACTTCTTGCAGGGCGTCGACACGCTCGTCGTAATTGCCACGGATCATCGCATAAGGAATGAAGACAAACTTCTTCGCTTTAGTGCGCTCTACCGCTTCGGCGATCCACTCTAGGCCATATTCTAAGATTTGTTGGTTGCCAGGTAATTTACCGTTACTAAACAGCATAATGTTCATTGATTAAGCTCCTACTACATAAAGGGGCACGAGTTTGTTGCTCGTGCTGCTTGAATTGGGTTAGGCAAATTTTTCGTATGTAATTTGTATCACGTCACTGACGACCGCGCTTGCGGCTTTTAGCGAATCTACTGGTAAGTACTCATAAATAGAGTGGAAGTTGTGCGCCCCAGTAAAAATGTTTGGACAAGGCAGCCCCTTTTGCGATAACACCGCACCGTCATAACCGCCACGCATTGGGATCGCGTTCATTTCGATGTCGTTACGTTGATACGCTTGCTGAGCGATATCAATAGGGAAAGCCGCGTCACCTTGCAAGCTGTTCGCGACGTTTTCGTAACGGTCTGAAAGCTCGATGTCGATGCTCTGCTCGCCCCAAAGTTCGGCGCAGCTGTCAGCGAGTACTTGCAGAAAGTGCATTCGATGATTGTAGCCTTGCTGAGTGAAGTCACGAATGTCCATTTTGAGAACCGTTTTTGCGCTGTTTCCACTTTGCTCTTTTACCCAGTAGTAACCTTCGGTGCCTTCGGTATATTGCGGCGCTTCACCGGCTGGCAGCATAGAAATAAACTGATGCGCCATCAATAGTGAGTTTTTCAGCTTGCCTTTGGCAGACATAGGGTGAGCAGACTGGCCAGTAAAGGTAATAACCGCATTGCCAGCGTTCCAGTTTTCATGCACAAACTCGCCAATGCCACAGCAATCTAAGGTATAGCCGAATTTGGCACCAAAGCTTTCTACATCAAAGGCTTTTGCGCCGCGTAGGCCTTGTTCTTCATCGGGCAAGAACGCCACTTTGACAGGGCCGTGTTTGATGTGAGGGTTGGCGATAAGATGCTGCAGGGCGTGCATAATGGCCGCGATGGCCGCTTTATCGTCGGCGCCAAGTAAACTGGTGCCGTCGGTGACGATGATCTCTTGCGCTAGATACTGGGCAAGCTCGGGAAATTCTTGATTGGTGAGAAAAATCTGTTTGTCTTCATTAAGGCAGATATCCTCGCCGTTGTAGTGAACAATGTGCGCCTTGGTATCGGCGGGCTGCTCTGCGCTGGTCTCGAGGTGGGCAAAGAAAGCGACAGTCGGGATGGTTTCGTCGCAGTTGGCTGGTAGGGTGGCGGTCAGAATCGCGCTGTCGCGTAACGTGATATCGACTAAACCTAGGCTTTCTAGTTCGGTTACCAGTTGTTTGGCTAACACCATTTGTCCGGGCGAAGAGGGCATGATGCCAGCTGCGCCTTTTTCTCGGTTAGTGGTGGTATTGATTTTGGTATAACTGATAAAACGGTCGACGACATCCATGGGGACTCCTAAGAATTCGTTATAAAAGCGAGGCTCGGCTGAGCCTCGCGGCTTGTTCTAGATAGTTCGTATTTAGGCAACAAGAGTTTCTAGATAAGCAACTGAGAACCGATAAGCACGGTTAACAGGCCACCAATCATTGGGATAGCGGTACGCTTAGCCAGTTCAATCGGCGATACGTTTGCCACCCCCGCACAAGCGATGATAACCCCAGCCACCGGCGACGCAGAGCGCATAAGTCCAGACGCTAACTGCATTGGTAGCGCCACCGCCGCCGCAGAAGCGCCAACTTGTGAAGCGACATCTGGTGCTAGGTTTGAGAAGCTAAAGAATGAAGCGTTACCAGAGCCAGACAGTAGCGTGACCAGCATAATGATAAGAACCAACACAATCACCATCGCAAGGTAGCCAAAACCAGCGCTAGAAGCGGAGTTAAGCAATAGGCCGATAAAGCCAATCGAGCTAAGGCCAGTTACGAAAACTTTCGCCGAAATAATCAAGCTCACAACGCTCGCAAAGACGGCGCCCATGCCTTCTAGGTAAACTTTTAGTGACGCCGCGACTTTTTTACCGTCACGTGTGAAAATGTAATCACACACCATAGCAACAAACAGAGCGATAAACATCGCCGTTACCACGTTCATCTTGATGCTAGTGATGGCGAACTTACTGAAGGTAAGGAGTAGCAATAGCGGCAGTACTGGCAAGATAGCGAACCACTTAGGTACATCGCGATGCTTTTGCGCTTCTAGGTTAAATTCGTGCTCAACGCCATTTTCAATGTCTTTCTTATCGAAGTAGCGCTGGCAAACAAAGTGTAGCGATGCAATAACAAACATTGCCGCAACGGCAACCGGTAACTGGTAGCTCACAAAGTAAGTCGCCACATCAATACCCGCCACTTCTGCCGCTTTGTTCGCCGCAGATGAGGCAGGGCCTAAGTCCAAACAGCCCGTCGTAGCCACCACTGCCGCCGCCGCGGCTGGGTTACAGCCCACACCGACTAATACTGGGTACATCGCAACCAATAGCAACAGCGCAAGTCCTGTTGCACTTGGAATAAAGATATTAATTAGCTGGCCAATAACATAGGCCATCGCAAGGACTAAATAAGGATTTTTAATTTTAGAAAGAGGCTTAGTCGCTATTTGAACCATGGCATTGGCCGCGCCAATATGACTCATGTATTTAGAGAAACCACCAACCGCCATGATGATAAGACCAAGTTTCGCCAGCGTAGAGGAGGAGATCACTTTGATAACTTCAAAGAAATCAACGATCACCGAGCCTGTGTGGCTGCCGCCTTTCGGCATGAAGTCTGGGTTGCCGCTGACTACGCCAAGCGCAATCATGAACAAACCGGAGAGTAGTAATACTGCTTGAGTATTATATTTTTTAATAATGAAAAATCCGACTAAGAAAATCGTAGGTATTGCTAAATAAGTAACCATTTTAAACCTCTGAAATGACTCGTAAGTAATGGATCAAAGTTAAATTTCCGTATTTGGTAAAATTTTGGGTGTAGCAACTCTCCTCTGCTTATTTATAAGCGGAGTTATTGTTATATGACTGTTATTAGACGAGCTGGTGGCTCGTTATTTCAGTCTGCTTTGGTTAATGTTGATGTTTAATTCTTAAAAATATCAAATTCTGAAAAAATGCCTTCTATGCGAGAAAAACGTTCGCTTTTATTTGGGTTATCAGACAGCCCTTTAATAAATGCTTCAATTAAAGAGAAACCGGCAGTACGGTTGTTAAATAGCCCTTCACTCATGCTCTCTACGGTAAACTCAATATCAGAGTATGAGACAAACGGGTTCACTTGTTGGTCGGTGACCATCACGATTTTGCCGCCGTTGTCGCTAAACCAGCGCACCACACGCACCGTGATGCTGGAAAATCTGTGGTAGGAAATCGCCAAAAGTGTGTCGTCTTCGGTCACATCCACCAATTGATGCGGTAAGGTAGAGGCGTCGGCTTTTAATAACACCACCTCTTTACGAAGGTAACGGGCCAACAAGTAAAAGTAGTTCGAAAGCGCTTCAGCGGAGGCGCTGCCCATTACATATAGCTTGCCCTTGGGTTTTCTCATATAGCTAAGGGCTTGTTCAAAATCCGCTTCTGATATGCTGTCGAATGTGGCCTGCATGTTGGCCATGACTTCTTGATGATGCTCGGCCAGTACGCTGCGGTTTTCATTGATGGGTTTGTTTTCTTCGCATCGGTCAATCGGCGTTGAGAGCACTTGTACTAAGTCGTCAGATACGCGTTTTTTAAAGTCGATAAAACCGGCGAATCCGAGCCGTTGCAAAAAGCGTCCGAGCGTGGCTTTGCCCACACCAATCTGTTTACACAGTTCATCGATCTTGGCAAAAGGTAGCATGGTGTAGTGCTTAACAAAGTAAGCCACGATAACTTTATCTGTCGAGGTTAGTGAATCCATGCTATTAACACTGTCGATAAACTCTTGCTTATTCATCGCGTTTTCCCACTTTTGCGTTGCTATGGGAGAATTTTCCTCCCGTATTAATTCCCATACAAGGGAATGACTTTTTCCCTTATTTAATTTGTGAGCTGAGTAACCAAAAATTAAAAAGTATGATGGGCTTCAAAGTCAATTTATCACCAATGTTTGTTGTATTTTTATCCGAGCTTAACGGCTTGTTAATAGATTTGTTATTGGCCTGTGTTGGGGTGTAAGGAAATGTTTCTATTGAAAAACAGCAATAGTAGTAGAGGGTTACGTGGAGGTTCAGTCCGCTTTTGCAGGCGATCTATTGGCCAGTTTTCTGTAACTTTATTACTATGTGCTCGGGCTCATATTGTTGATTTTTAATGGTGTAATATGTCGCTTTTTGGTTGTGAGTTTGAATTTTGTACTAGTTTGTGGGTTTTGGGTGGATTAATTGTTGCTGTGCTGTTGCTTTTGAGGGTTATTGTAGTGATTTAGATCACGTTAATGATTCAGCAACGAAATTTTCTTTCATGTTTTTTTTGATCTGCTGCTAATCTCCTTGGCGCTTTGCAATGATGGCAAAGTGTACAAAAAAAGGAGTGTTCATGAAGAATACCAAAAAACCGATGTCGCTAACTGGCCGAGTTATTCTCGGTATGGTAGCCGGTATTTTGACAGGATTTGCGATTCGCGCGCTGTTTGCTGAAAGTGGCTTTGTCGACGCTTATATCGTTAATGGCCTATTTGAAGTAGGCGGAAAGATCTTTATTGCTAGCTTAAAGATGCTAGTAGTGCCTTTAGTGTTTGTTTCTTTGGTGTGTGGCACCAGCTCTCTAAAAGACGTGACAACGCTAGGCCGCCTAGGGGGCAAAACTCTAGGCTTCTATATTGTTACCACAGCAGTGGCCATTTCCCTTGCATTGGCAATGGGTACCTTGTTTCAACCGGGTGCGGGTGCAGATTTAACTGCAGCCAGTACTTTCCAGTCGGCAGAAGCGCCGTCATTGGGGCAAGTTATCATTGGCATGTTCCCAACCAACCCAATTAGTGCGATGGCAGAAGGTAAAACCCTGCAAGTGATCGTATTTGCGGTATTGTTCGGTATTGCGATCAGTGCGGCGGGTGAACCAGGAGAGCGTATTGCGGCGGTATTTAATGATCTAAATGAAGTGATCATGAAGCTGGTTGCGCTACTGATGAACCTTGCACCATTTGGTGTGTTCTTCCTGATGGCGAAGCTGTTCACGGGTCTTGGGCTTGGTGCAATCATTAACCTTGCAGAGTACTTCTTAGTCTTAGCGGCTACTTTACTACTACACGGTTTAGTGACTTACAGCGTGATGCTAAAAACCTTCACGGGCTTAAACCCAATCACCTTCCTACGTAAGATGGAAGATGCGGTGATGTTTGCGTTCTCGACAGCTTCATCTAACGCGACCATTCCAGTAACGTTGGAAACGGTGAAAAACCGTTTAGGTGTCGATAACAAAGTGGCTTCGTTTACTGTGCCGCTTGGCGCTACCATCAACATGGATGGTACTGCGATCATGCAAGGTGTCGCGACGGCCTTTATTGCTCAGGCATTCAATATCGACCTAACTATGGGTGACTACCTAACGGTTATCTTTACTGCGACACTGGCATCGATTGGTACCGCAGGCGTACCGGGTGTTGGCTTAGTAATGCTGGCGATGGTACTGAACCAAGTTGGCTTACCACTTGAAGGCATTGCGCTGATTATGGGTGTAGACCGCTTGCTTGATATGATCCGTACAGCGGTGAACATCACCGGCGATAGCGCGGTAAGTTGTATTGTGGCGAAGTCGGAAGGTGCACTGGATGAGTCTCGCTTTAACAACCCAGAAGCGGGCGCGAAGGAAGAGGAAGTTCACCTCTCCTACCAAGAGCAAAACTAGCGCCGCTTAAGCACGTACAGTTTAGAAGTCGATGCCCGCTTTATGCGGGCATTTTTTTAGCAAAACTTAGAGGATCAGTTTGTTAAGTAGGATGAAATCTTACTTGTTAACCAGTGATGCGCAGGGTGGTGTTGGTTTTTCTTATGCCAAATCATGTGCTGCTCGATATCTAAGGTATCAAATGGCGGCGGCAGCACTTGTAGTCCAAAGAGATCGGCATACTGATTGGCGATGTGTAAAGTGGTGGCGCCGATGCAATCGGTTTGGGATATTAAGGCTAACATCGACATCAAAGAGTCACATTCAGCGCTAATTGCGCGAGTTTGCAGTGACTCGCTGGTAAAGTAGTCGGCAGCGTATTGGTTGGAGCGCCGAATACGAATGGTGACGTGCCTTTCCTGATAGAACTCCTTGGCGGTAAGCGTACCTTGGATGCGAGGGTGAGAGCGGCGGGCAATTAATACCAAATCATCTTTATGCACGCTTTGGCTAAGATAGGAAGGATGACGGAGATCACCCACATCTATGGCGAGATCGGCTTTTTGTAAGCTTAAGTCATTGAGCAGTGACTCTTCATCACTAGGCGTGAGCGAAAACTGGATCTGCACCTGACCAAGGTTTGTGTCTTGTTCGACTTTAGGCTGCAGTAATAGCAGCATCAGTTCATTGACCAAAACATGAAAGACGCGCGGTTGATTAATATCGAAATCTTGCAAGTTGCCAATAGCGCTATGAACATTTTGCAGTGCGGGCTCAACGCTCTGCGCCAGTTGAATCGCGGCGTGGGTAGGCGAAATCCCGCGGCCTTCACGGACAAACAACTGAGTGCCCACCTGCTGCTGCAATCGCTTTAATGCCCCACTCACACCTGGTTGGGTCATATCTAATGCTTCAGAGGCGAGAGTAATAGATTGCAGACGATAGACTTCAAGAAAGACGTTTAATAGGTTCAGGTCGAGTTTGTCGCTCATAGATATATCGCTACTTGTTATGTTTAAACTAAAGATTAAGGCATTTTTTGTTATGTGTCTTATCTAAAGCGAGATCATCCTGAGCGATGGTGAAGTGGTTCACATTTCCTTTTCGTAAGCTTATAAAAGTAAGTTCGAATATTGCGCGCGCTATATTGCCTAACATCAATGGTTTGGAGATAAGCGAATGAAAAAAGCCCAACGTAAACGCCTGCTAGAGCAATGCGCCGAAATCACACCACTGCAAAAGCTTCATCAAGCGCTATTCCCTGAAGAGTATGACCATTATAACGACAGCATTGAAGACGCGCGTGAACGCAGACGCGGTATCAACCCTATGTCTAAAGAGTATCAGCAACGAGTAAACGAGCGCCGCGCAAAAATGGGCGTAGAACCTTATCAAGTGGCGCCAAGCCAACTGAGCTGTGATCCACTAAATTCTAAATCACTAAGCCCGAACCAAGCGAGTACGGGAATCACTTCCTATCAGTATTGCCAAAGGCGACTGGACAATCAGGAAGGTTAACCATGTGCTTAGATATCAGCTTTTTTACCGAACGAGATGAGTGGGTCGCACAACGTAAGCTATGCGGCGATGTGGCTTTGAGCGATTTTTGTTTGCAGCATGATGTAGAAGTTGCGGATTTCATAGTAACGGGGCTATTTGTTGCAAAAACGCGTATCTCGACCGCGTGTTTAATTGACTACTGTTTGTCTCCACTTGGGCGAAAATATTGCCTAATGAAATACGACAGTGTGGTGGTCAAAAGCAAACAAGTCGAGGCGCTGGTGCTATTGCTTGGGTCGATTGAGTCGTTTTCGCCACTAGCGATGCGTTAATGCTTTACATCAAAAAATCCCTTCTCTATGGTTATCTTCCCTATAACCAACGCGCACGCCATTTGGCTCGCAGTCTCGGGTTCGTTTGTTTATGCCTATTACCCAATTTGTTTTTATCCGCCATGGCGAAACCGAGTGGAATCGGGTGCAAAAACTGCAAGGGTGGCGAGACAGTAGTTTAACCGCTTTAGGAAAGCACAAATTGGCGAAAACCAATTACGCTGGCTTGATGAAATACTTGGCTCAATATCATAGCTTGCCGTGCGCTAGCGCGTTGTATAGTAGCGATCTTGGGCGGGCGATGGCCTCAGCGCGGCTTATCGCTAATCGCACTGGCCACCATGTTATAAGTGAGCCTCGCCTTCGCGAGCGTAACCTCGGTAATTTGGAAAGTCGGCTTCCCCCTCATATTCCAAGCGCGTATCAGCATCGATTTGAACACCCGCTTGGTAATAGGTTTGATGTGGAGTGTTGTTCGGCGTTCGAGCGGCGAGTGTTAGCTTGGCTTGAAACCATAGCCGCTCGTCACCCGAATCAAACTGTTTGGGTTGTGAGCCATGGTGAATGGCTGCGCACCGCGCGAAACCTACTTGAAGGGCGCGAAGGGTGGCGCTTGGGCAACGGCATTCCTGCTAATGGTGAGCCGATATTGATAAAGATGCAATCAGCGCAATAAATTGTTTATAGTTAAACTTCTTTCCATTACAATCTCACTATCCACAGAGTAATGTTTTGCTTGGCAAAACCTTGTTAGTCCCTCATAAAATGGTGTGACCAACAAGCAGGGAATTAGGTGTGAATCCTAAACTGTACCCGCAGCTGTATGCGATGAGTGCTATCTTGCCACTGACTGGCGCCGCTTGAGCGGTAACTGGAGTTGGGAAGGCGATGGCATGGTTTAGTCGTGAGTCAGAATACCTGTTACTTAACCCCACTAATAAAAATGGGGGTGGAGACTTCGAATACTGGGCGGGTCTACTCAGTAAACGCCTCTTTACTGCCTGTACGCTGGAAAAGCGATAACGGGGCAGGGCGCAGCAGTATTCGATTTTCTGTATGGTAATTCAGATAAGCGAGACTTTAACCGCGTGACCTTTATTTTGAGTTCTTCCCCACTGAGTGTTTTGATTGGTGCCTGTTATGGTCACTAAGCTTAAACGTTCAAAAAATCGCGCGGATCTGCGCAGTGGCTTTACCACTGGCGCTTGTGCGGCGGCGGCCAGTCGCGCAGCGGTTTATGGCCTACTCAACAATGCTCACCTCGATTATGTCACCATCACCTTACCCAATGGCGAGCCCGCCACCTTCGCTTTAAACCGTTTTGAAATCTCCTCGCAAGGGGTATTAACCGGCGTGATTAAAGACGCGGGGGATGATCCTGATTGCACCCATGAAGCTGAAATCCAATGTTTTGCCGCGTGGCGTGAGAGCGCCGGCTTTGAAATAGATGGCGGGGTTGGGGTGGCCAAAGTGACCCTACCTGGGTTGGAACTGCCCGTGGGTGTTGCGGCGATTAACCCTGTCCCACTGCGAAACATCGGTGATATGGCTCAGCTGGAGTGGGCGCAAGCTAGCGCTAGTCAGCAGTTAGCCGCCGGTGTGCGCTTGGAGATTCGAGTCCCCGACGGTGAAGAGCGAGCCAAAGAGACCATCGGCCCAAGGCTTGGCTTGATTGGCGGCATCTCAATTTTGGGTACGCGCGGCACGGTAAAGCCTTACTCCACATCGGCATTTTCTGCTTCGGTGCGCCAATCGGTACAAATTGCCCAAACCAATGGCCAGTCCCATGTGGTGCTGACCACTGGCTCGCGCTCAGAGAAATCGGCCATGGCCATGCTGCCAACCCTCGAAACATTGTGTTTTATCCAAGCCGGCGACTTTGTTGGGGTTGGGCTGCGCGCCGCTAAACGTTACCAAGTGCCCAAAGTGACCGTGGTTGCCATGATAGGCAAGCTCGCCAAAATGGTGGCCGGCCATATGATGACCCACGTTTCTGGCCGCGCCATCGACTTTCGCTTATTGGCCGATCTTGCCCTTCAATCTGGCGTTGCCCCCCAGTTATGCGAGCAAATAGCAACGGCCAATACCGGACGGCATGTATTAGATTTATGGCGTCCAACCGCACATCAAGCTTTTCTTGACTTACTTTGTCAGCAGGCGGCCGAGCACGCCGCGATATACGTTAAGCACGCCTTAAGCGTTGAATATCGTTTAATTGATTTTAATGGGGCACGGTTAGCCAGTTACCTTTGCCCGGCTAACTCGTCTCAAGAGTAACTCTTCATCACTGAGCCCAGAATTCACAAGGAACCCAAAATGGAAAAGATGCGTCAAATGACCCAACAGGGGCGTCAGATAGAAACCGATTCGTTCACCATTATTGATAACGAAATAGCCGCGTTTCATGGTGGGCATAGCTTTACCCCTGCGCAGTGGAATGTGGTGCGCCGCGCCATCCATACCACCGGGGATTTTGAGTTTGCTCAGCTATTTAAGTTTAGTGATGATGCGATAGAAGCGGGCATCGCCGCGCTTAAAGCGGGCGCGCCAATTATTACCGATGTCAGCATGATAGTGACGGGCCTAAGTAAGCCCCGTTTAGGCCACTATGGCAACCAAGCGCACTGTTTTATCTCCCACCCAGAGGTGATCGAACAAGCCAAAGCCAGCGATAAGACTCGCGCCATTCATGCCATGCAATATGCTCGAGATAATGGTCTGTTAGACGGCGCCATTATTGGCGTGGGCAACGCGCCAACGGCACTGTTAGAGCTGCTGCGTATGATTGAAGCGGGTGAAGCAAAACCGGCGTTAGTGATTGGTATCCCGGTTGGCTTTGTTAAAGCGGATGAATCTAAGCAAGCACTGTGTGAGCAAAACAAGGTGCCGTTTATTGCCAGCCTTGGCCGTAAAGGGGGCAGCCCGATTGTGGTGTCGACCATTCATGCCTTGTTGGCCGAGTCGGTTGGTTAATAATAGGAGCACGCGGTGAACAATCAACCCAATCAGATTTGCGTCACAGTTGTCGGTGTGCCCGAAGATGGCTGCCTAAGCTTAACCAGCCGCGCCGTTAATACGGTCGAAAAGGCGCGCGTATTGGCGGGTAATGGGCGGCTTTTGGAGTGGTTTCCTCAGTTTAAAGGCCAAGTGTTAACGATGGAGCAGGGCTTTTCAAGCTGGCTAAACCAAGTGCTTGAAGAGAGCGAAGAGGGCGGCGTAGTGGTGCTCGCGTCTGGCGACCCGCTGTTTTTTGGTATTGGCAGCACGTTATTAAAGCACTTACCTGCCAAGGCGTTAAAGTTTGTGCCTTCACCAAGCTCGATGCAATTGGCGTGTAGCCGCATTGGTTTGCCTTGGCACGACGCGCGCACCATTTCCTTGCATGGTCGCAGTGAACACCATCAAACCATTCGCGGCCTATCTAGCCAAATGCAAACTGGATCGCTGTTTTGCTTGTTAACCGACAACCACAACCACCCAGCACGGATTGCCGAGCATTTGCTCGCCTATCACAACCGCGAGTGGCAAGTGTGGGTGGCCGAGCATTTAGGCGCGCCAGATGAAACCATATCCCATTGGAGCCTAGAGTCCCTTGCCAAGTGTGAGCGCAGTTTTCACAGCCTCAATGTGATGGTGCTTAAGCGGGTGGAATCGGCAACGCCGCCTTGGGGAGGGCTTGGCCAGTATGCCAGCGACGACAGCTTTGAAAAACGCATGCCCAAGCGTGGCCTTATCACTAAGCAATCGGTGCGTCATTTAGCGTTGTGTGCGATGAAAATCAAGCCAACAGATATCGTGTGGGATATCGGTACGGGTTCGGGCTCGGTGGCCATTGAAGCGGCCAAGCAGTGTGTGGCAGGCCAAGTGTTGACGCTGGAGTCTAACCCCGACTGTTATTCCTCTATCGAAGCGAACTTGCGCGCTCATAGCACAGATAATGTCACGCTTATCAAAGCCAAAGCGCCCCTTGGTCTTGAAGCCCTTCCCGCTCCAAACAGCGTGTTTGTGGGCGGCAGCCGCGGCCAAATGGACGCAATTTTAGACACCGCGTGGCAAAAACTACAAGAGGGCGGCGCTTTGGTGGCATCGGCGGTTACGCTTGATTCTGTAAGCGAGATTTTTGCTTGGGGCAAACGCAGCGAAGCGCCGATGCAAGTGCAGCTGGTTTCCATTTCTAACGGTGTCCCTTTGGCCCATTACACCCGTTATCAGGCGGATAACCCGATCCACCTGTTTGTTTTTGAAAAATGTGTTGAGAAAGCGTAAGTAAAGCGCTAATGCGGTTTATCGCGATAATAATTAATTAAAGAGAAAGTAAAGCATGAAATTAGGCAAGATGTACGCCATTGGGGTTGGTACGGGAGATAGCGAACTATTAACGCTAAAAGCGCACCGCCTGTTGTCAGAAGTCGACGTGGTGGCATTTCCAGAAAAAGATCTTGGTTCGAATCACTCTTTCGCTAAGCAGATCGTTTCAGGGGTGTTGGCTGAAGGAGAGATGCAAGGCGAAGTGTGTTACCTGCATTTCCCTATGAGCCGAGATCCGGCTATCAATATGCCCGCTTGGCGACGCGCTGCGCAAACTTTGGCTGATCATTTAAAGCAAGGAAAATCTGTTGCCTTTGCGACTGAAGGCGACCCTTCGGTTTACAGCACGTGGGCTTACTTACAAGAAGAGTTGGCAGAACTGCTGCCTGAGCTAAAAAGTGAAATCGTTCCCGGGATCACCTCAATTACCGCTATCCCTTCTCAAACTCAAATTCCACTAGCGGATGGGCAAGAGCGTTTTTGCGTAGTGCCTGCTACTTGGGGCATTGAGTGTTTAGAGCGTTTGGCGAAAGAGTTCGACACCATTATGCTGATCAAAGCGGGCAGGGTGATCCCGAAACTGATTGAGCAGCTAACTAAGCTCGACCTTTTGCACTGCGCCACTTACGTCTCTCACGCCACTACAGAAAAACAAGAAGTGTACGCGGACTTAACGGACGTGCCGCCAGAAAATCGCTATTTCTCTATGGTGCAAATCTCCATTCGCTCGCGCCGCGGCGTTTTACGCGGTAGCTCTCAAGCGCAACCATGCCGTGCATTGGGCGAGGGCAAGACGTGCGGTGAAGGGGCAGCGGCATGAAAATAGCGATATACGCGATCACGTTAAATGGTGCTAAGCAGGCCAAGAGGCTTGCCGAGAGCCTACCGTTTGCCGATGTGTTCATCGCCCCCATTGGTAGTGAAGCTTATCCAGAGGCGCAAACGCTAACTTTGCCACTTTCGAGCTTTTTGGCGCCTAAGTTCAATCAATATGACCAACATATCTGCTTTTTTGCCGCGGGCATCGTTAGCCGTATGATCGCGCCGTTACTGGTTGATAAACGTAGCGATCCCGGCGTGTTGTGCGTCGACGATCACGGTCAATTTGTGATCCCGATGCTTTCTGGTCATCGCGGCGGCGCAAATAGCCTCGCTTGTCAGGTAGCTAAAGCGCTTGCGGCGACCCCTGTGGTGACCACCGCATCCGATGTGGCGGGGACGCTGTCGGTAGATATGCTCGGCGCGCCCTTTGGCTGGTCGCTTGACCCGCGATGTGAAGCCGCCATCACCCCAGTAAGCGCCGCAGTGGTAAATGAAAAACCGGTGCTGATCGTGCAACAAGCGGGCGAGCAAAACTGGTGGCCGCATAAACGTTCAATGCCGAGTAATCTTTTCTGTCATCCCGATCTTAATAGCCGAGAGCCGCAGCCGTTCGTCCAGCTCGATGCCAATGCTTGGGATGGCGTGGTATTGATCTCCGATCAACTTGAGCCCAAAGGAGCAAGTGAATGGGAAGACAAAACCGTATTATGGCGGCCTAAGTCGTTAGTGTTAGGGATTGGCTGTGACAGAAACACCCCAGCCCACGTGGTGGAAACGGGGATTCGACTGTTTTTAGACCAACATAACCTCGCGCATCAAAGTGTTGCTGCCCTCGCCAGTATTGCGCTTAAAGCCGATGAAGTGGGGATATTAGATTACTCACAAGCAAGCCAAATTCCGTTTGTGACCTACGACGCTGAGCAATTAGCCGATATTGAAGGCATAGAAAATCCGTCTGATTATGTGAAAAAAATCACCGGTGTTGCGTCGGTCGCGGAGGCGGCCAGCTTAAAACATAGTGGCTGCGATAAGCTGTTGGTTGCGAAATGGAAGTATAAGCAAGACGGTTATAACCTCACTTTGGCGTGTAGCCGCATTCAATACGATGAGCCACTGGCGCGTAAGAAGTGGAAAAACTGGCTCGATGAAGTGGTACAAGTGAATGCCCACGGCAACGAGGTGGTGGAAGGTTATCAATGCAAACCTAAGCATGTCGATCTCAATAGACCGATGTTACATCACCGCCACCATTTATTGGTGTGTGAGGGGGGGCGCTGCGCGAAACAAGGCAGCCGTAACCTTGCCCACGATCTGCGTCAGATCTTAAAAACGCTCGGCCTGAATCAAGGCGAGGATCGGATCAAGATCAGCCGAACCCATTGCGCAGGCGCATGCCGTAACCGCGCGGCGATGGTGGTGTACGAGCGACTCACCCAAGATGAAACCCCAATTAACAATGGCGTGTGGCTAAAAGCGATTGATGAGTTTACCCATGCTCAATGGGTGAGCTTGTTCGAAGCGCTGCGTGGTCGCACCCCGCTGCAACAGGTTCTAGCCGAGCAGTTTTTTGCCCCAGTTGAAGGCGCGAGTGGCGAGCTTCAACCGCATTCTCAAGATATTAAGGAATAATCAGCGATGAAACGTTTACGTCATTACAATCAAGGCACGGCTATTGTTTTAAGCTGTTTTGGCTCCGTGGTTGAGCAGCAGCGCTATCAGCAGTTGGCTAAGCACGTTCAAGACCAATACCCAGAGACACAGGTTCGCATTGCAACCAGCTCCAAGATGGTGATCAAGAAGTTAGCGCGCCAAGGCGAGGCCTGCGCGAGCTTACCGCAAGTACTGGCCGACCTCGATACCCAAGGTTATGAGCGTATTTTGGTGGTGTCTGTGTATTTGTTCCCAACCGA